>Ga0207865_100981_pt1 | contig 24910 bp, 21 predicted proteins | sample HigsolmetaAR204D_FD_184836 | JGI IMG/M metagenome (GOLD analysis project Ga0207865, IMG submission 184836) | Ionic liquid and high solid enriched microbial communities from the Joint BioEnergy Institute, USA - AR20-4-D (SPAdes) (version 2) ...
ATTTTTTGCAATTCCTCGAAGGAAAACAAGCTTTCTTGGAGAATATACATAGTGACTTCACTCCCTGAAAGTTTTCGGTTTTGGTCACTTGAAAACTTCTCCAAGTTGGGGTGAAGTCCTTTTTTTATACCGAAAAAACCTTGAAGCTCAAGGGTTCAGATTAATGCAAAAGGCTCAATAAAAAAAATCCTTGATATTCAAGGATTTTTTGCAAATCAGGCAATTGTTGGACAAGATTTCGGCCCTAGCATGTTACATAGTTGGACATGATTTCTCGCCTTTCTTAACATCCGGGTTCCATGCCCCGGAAACGTGGCGTCAAGAGCCGCTCCACCGCGGATCAGTCCGCAAGCGGATCAAGGCCTACGGCATGTCTCCATTTTCTTTCAGTTGCCTTTTCTTTTTGACAAGCTTATTTACCAAATATTTAGGATATTTTCCGTGCAACAACACGTCTGCGATCCCCATGGCCGCCTTGGTGCGCATCTCGGCGGCAGCTTCTTCGGAATACCAGGCTATGTGCGGGGTAAGAATGACCTGATCCATGGCGAGCAGCGGGTGATCCGGCCGTATGGGCTCCTTTTCCACCACATCCAGCGCCGCACCGGCAATCCGGTTGTTCCTCAACGCGTCAATCAGGGCCTCCTCATCAATCACCGCTCCCCGGGAAGTATTGATAATAATCGCTTCTTTTTTCATTAAGCGGAATTGATCCGCTCCGATCAAACCTTTGGTTGACGCCATTAAAGGGACGTGAACGGAAATGATGTCCGCCTGTTTGCACAGTTGTTCCAACGTAACCAGGGACACGCCCTTTTCTTTGGGCAACTCCTCCGGGATATACGGATCGTATGCGATCACTTGCAGGCCCAGAGGCTGTACCTTGGCGGCCAAAGATTGGGCGATCATGCCGAAGCCAACCAATCCGAGAACCCGGCCTCGCAACCGGTAGATCGGCATGCTCGTCTTGTAGTCCCATATTCCGTTCTTCACATGCCGGTCGGCCCAAGCAACCTTGCGGGTCCAACCGAGAAGCAACGCCAGGGCGTGATCTGCGACTTCATCCTTGCAATAATCCGGCACGTTTGCCACACAAATTCCTTTCTCCGTGGCGGCTTCCAAATCAATCGTATCGACCCCTACTCCGTATCGCGTAATGACCTTGCAGTTTTGCAGCGCCGCAATGACATTGGCACTGATCGGCGCGTACTGGTTGATCATCCCATCCGCATCCCGGCATGCCGCGATCACTTCTTCTTCGGTGCGGCATTGGGCAGGAACAAGTTCAATTTGCTCGTGGCGCAGAACCTCTTCTTCATACCGCAAATCGGGATATTCCCAATCGGTGACGACTACCTTCCATTTCTTCATGAACGTACCCCTTCCGCATGATTCTCACCCGGCCGGTCATCCGCTTGCCGGTTTCCCCCTGCCAAGTGATTTATACATAGAAGTATACCAGATTTTTTCGACGGATTGGGAACCCCGGCCTGCCCGGCATATCTCATGCGCGCCTTTAGCCGGAAACGACAAATTTTTATAGAAAAATGAACAGATTTGTATACTGTACGAACGAAAGACGACATCGGATAATAAATGTGCGTTGATTTACAGCAATATAATAAGGAGGGTTTACATGAGAAGACACAAGAGATGGATGCCGGTATGCGCTTTCTTATTGACCTTGGCCGTTTTGCTTTCGGCCTGCGTCGGAAGCGGGAAGCCGGCCGCTGAAGAAACCGGCGGTACGAAGACCGATACCGAAACGAACAATGCCGGCACGGAAGTTTCCGGAAAAAGCGCCGGGAGCGGGGAGCAGATCGAGTTGGTCTGGATGACCCGTCCCCCGGACAATGAAGAGCAAGAGAAAATTCGCAGGGAACAGGTGATCGAACCGTTCGAGCGGGCGTATCCGCATATCAAACTGAAACTGGTTGAAACCCAGGATCCCGATATGCTGACCCGGCAGCAGTTAGCCGCGGGGGCGGGACCGGACATTATCGTTGTCGACGGGCCCACCACTTTAATGCAGTTTGCATCGGCCGGATATTTGAAACCGCTTGACGAGTACGCTGCACAGTACGGATGGAACGAACGGTTTTACGACTGGGCTTTGGACACCGGCGTGTATGAAGACAAATTGTACGGGCTTCCGGGAGCGTATGAATCCCTGGTGGTCTGGTACAACAAAGAAATGTTCCAGGCAAACGGATGGGAAGAGCCGAAAAACTTCGACGAATTTATGCGGCTGAACGAAAAGATCCAACAATCCGGCAAGATTCCGTTCGCTTTCGGAACGACGGAATTCCGCGCCGCCAATGAGTGGTGGCTTTCTCTGGTCTACAATTCCTACCTCGGACCGGAAGAATTCAAGAAAGTGCTGAAAAATGAAGTGCCCTGGACAAGCGATCTGATCAAAGAAGCGACCCAACTCTGGGTGGATATTTGGAAGAAAGGATACATTAACGAAAAACAGTCGCACGCCATTTCCAGTGAAGATGCGTGGTATCTGATTTACAACCAAAAAGCCGCGATGATTATGGAAGGCACCTGGGCTTTGGATCGGCTCGTGACCAATCCTCCTCCCTTTGAAATGGACTTCTTCATCATGCCCGGCTGGAGAGAAGGGGTCGAACCGACGCTGCCGATGGCATTGGGTGAAGCGATCGGGATCAATTCCAAAACGAAATATCCGGACGAAACTGCTGCGTTTATCGATTTTTATTACGGAATGGAAAGGGCAAAGTCCGAGTTGGAGAGAGGCACGTTCCTGCCCGTCAACGGATTGAAGATTGACGATGTGCAAGTGAAAAGTCCGCTCGTCAAAAAAGTGTATGAGGAATTGAATCAGGCGTTTGCCGAAGGCAAGACCGGTTACGCTTCGTGGACTTACTGGCCGCCGAAGGCGCAGCAGTTCTTATGGGACAATATCGATGCCGTCTTCCTGGACGCGATGACTGTCGATCAATATCTGCAAAAAGCCCAGGAAAAAGCGGAAGAAGACGCGGCCGACGGGATGCTGTTCAGATTTTCGGATTGAGTCGGTTTTCGTCATCGGACACACATAAGCGGACAATCGGGACGAGGGGCTGCCCGTCCCGATATCCGCGAAAGGAGTACGGGGTACAATAATGGAAACTTGGATTCGAAACAAAATACCGGCCAACTTCCGGGCCGGACTCAGGTCATTGTCAAGAAAGCTGTTGCCATGGCTGTTGTTGTCCCCAACCCTGGTTCTGCTTACTTTGGTTATTAGCGGTCCGTTGGTCGGAACCCTTCTTTTGGCGCTGACGGACTGGAACGGGATTCATCCGCCGAATTTTATCGGCGCCGACAATTTCGTCAAACTGGTTCACGATCCCGTGTTCTATAAATCTCTCGGAAACAATATCAAGTGGATGCTGTTTTTTCTGATCGTACCGGTCATCATGGGACTGTTCGTCGCTCTATGGGTCAGCCGGGTCGGACGCGGTCAAATGCTTTACCGCAGCCTGTTGTTCATGCCCTATATTGTTTCCACGGTGGTAACCGCCAAAATTTGGCTTGGTCTGTACAATCCCTATTTCGGCATCAATACCGTTCTGGAGAAATGGGGACTTGGTTTCCTCGCCCGATCCTGGCTGGGCGACACCTCGATCGCCTTATATGCCGTCGCTGTGGCGGACACATGGCACTTTTGGGGGTTTCTGGTTGTATTGTTTCTGATGGCTTTGCACCAATTGAACCGCTCTTTGGAAGAAGCGGCAATCGTGGACGGGGCCAATAAAATACGAATTTTTTGGCATATTGTGCTTCCGCAGCTTCGTCCCACGATCGTGCTGGTCTATATGCTGCTTATCATCTGGTCTTTCGCCGCCTTTGATTATGTGTTTGTCATGACTCAGGGGGGGCCCGGAAACGCTACAGAGCTGATCGCCACCTATATGTATAAGCTGGCGATTTACAACCAGGAACCGGGGTATGCAAGCGCGATTGCTTTGACAATGGGTATTTTCAGCCTGATTGTGATCCTGGGTTTCGGTTTCATCAAGAAAAAGGGATGGGATGTGTAATGTTGAAACGGGGCGGTTGGAGACATCTCGTTTTGATCGTAACGCTCGTTTTTGCTCTGGGTCCCCTGGTCTTGCTCTTCAATAACGGGCTGAAGCCGAGGGAAGAGTTCCAAACCGATCCGCTGGGATTTCCCGACAGGCTGGCTTTCGGCAATTTATCCGAAGCGTGGGTAAAAGGCTCTTATGGACAGGCATTTATCAACAGCATCGCAGTGGGAGCGTTTTGTATTGTGATTATTTGCGTGGCAGCCGGCATGGCCGCTTACGCTCTGTCCAAGCTCCAGTTTAAAGGTTCCGGTATGATGATGGGATTCCTTCTTTTTACGATGTCCATTCCGATGGGGCTGTTTCTTGTTCCTTTGTTTTTTATATGGAAGCAGCTGCATCTGATGGATACGCTGCAAGGCATTATTCTGGTGTACTCGGCCATCTTTTTGCCGTTTAACATTTTTCTGCTGCGTTCCTATTTTGTGGGGATTCCAAATGAACTGCTGGATAGCGGCCGGGTGGACGGCTGCACGGAATGGCAACTGATCACGCGCATCATGTTCCCCTTATCCAGGCCCGCCTTTCTCACCGTCGCTCTGCTGGTCGGCCTTTGGACGTGGAATGAATTTTTTTTCGCCAACGCGCTATTGCAATCGCAGGAACTGAAAACGGTGGCCACCCGCTATCTCGTGTTTACGGGCCGATTTAACAACGATTGGACGATGATTTCCGCTGCCGGGATCATTACGATCTTTCCCGTCGTTGTGGTATATCTGTTGCTGCAACGCCGATTTATTGAAGGAATCACCGAAGGCAGCGTGAAAGGGTAACCGTTGAAAAAGCAAGTGCCAAGTATATTTGACGTATATGTGACGAAGGAGGACGTCTGCCATATGGGAAATACAGGAAAAATTCCGGGAGATTATGTGGAAAAAGTATACGCCGGATGGCTGGGTAAGGTGATCGGTGTCCGTCACGGCGGAAACATTGAAGGTTGGACTTACGACCGCATCGAAAAAGCATTTGGAGAAATTACCGGCTATTTGCATCAGTTTAAGAATTTTGCCGCTGACGACGATACCAACGGTCCGATGTTTTTTCTCCGGGCTCTGGAGGATTACACGCACACCCGGGAAATTACTCCTGAACAAATGGGCTTGACCTGGCTCAATTACGCGCCCGACGGACATGGCTTTTTCTGGTGGGGCGGCTACGGCGTATCCACGGAACATACGGCCTATTTAAATTTAAAGAACGGCATAAAAGCTCCGCGATCCGGCTCAATCGAACAAAACGGGCCTACCGTAGCCGAGCAGATCGGAGGTCAAATTTTTATTGACGTGTGGGGATTGATCGCTCCCGGCCAGCCTGAACTGGCCGCCGAATACGCCGAAAAAATCGCCAGCGTTTCCCATGACGGCAACGGGAAATACGGCGGCATGTTTATTGCGGCCTGCATCGCGGCGGCTTTTGAAACCCGGTCGATGGAAGAAATCATCGAAAAAGGTCTGTCGGTTATCCCGTCCGATTGCGAATACGCCCGGATGACCCGGGACATCATGCGGTTTTACCGTGAAAAACCGGATAACTGGAGAGACTGCTTCCGGTACGTTTACGAGAACTACGGTTATGACCGGTATCCCGGAAACTGCCACATTATTCCCAATTCTGCCGTTATCATCCTTTCTTTGCTCTATGGAGAAGGCGATTTTTCCAGATCCATCAACATATGCAACATGTGCGGCTGGGATACCGATTGCAACGTGGCGAATGTGGGGACCATTCTCGGAGTTCGAAACGGTCTCGAAGGCATCGACATTTCCTGGAGAAAACCGATCAACGACTTCCTGTGTTGTTCCAGCGTCATCGGCAGTTTAAACATTCTCGATCTGCCGTGGTGCGCTTCCTACATTGCCAATTTGGGCTACAAAATCGCCGGGGAGGAACCTCCCGCCGAGTGGGCGCCGATCCTGAGAGAACAAGCCGCACGGTATCACTTCGAATACCCCGGCTCCACTCACGCATTCCGTCTGGAAAGCGATACCCCGCATATTACATGCACGGCGGCAAACAGCGACGAAGCCGCATACAGCGGTAAAAGATCGTTGAAAGTCGTGTACGATTACGCAAACGGCGGTTTTGGATACAGAGCTTACGTCAAAACGTATTACGGTCCGGAAGATTTCAACGACAGCCGTTACGATCCCAGCTTTTCTCCCCTGCTCTATCCGGGTCAGAGCGTGGAATGCTGGGTGCTGCTGCCGGAAGGACGGATCACTGACGTGAAAGCCCGCATGTATGTCAAGGACAGGAATGAAAATCGCCGATATTACGGGGAAAAGATTTCGTTGAAGGCCGGCCAGTGGACCAAAGTTGCCTACGCCATTCCCGCGATGATCGGAGTTTGTATCGAAGAGGCGGGTGTGGAGTTTATTCCGGTTCAGGAAGAACGCCGCCACCTGCAACTCCCCTCGCTCATCGTCTATATCGACGATTTCCATTTTTACGGACAACCGGATTACGGCGTCGATTTCAGCAAAGAAAGATTGGAGAAATGGAACAATCTTCATACCGAAGTCAGCCAACTCACCTATTTGAGGGGACTATGGACGCTGGAAGACGGAGAGTTAAGCGGCAGCTATTGCGGCGGAACGGCAGAAGCCTATACCGGCGACCTGAAATGGAAAGATTACCGGTTTGAAGCCGAACTGATCCCGAAGCGGGGCGGGCAACACCGCATCAATTTCCGCGTACAGGGAGCCATCCGCTCGTACGACGCAGGTTTGTCGGAAAACGGGAAACTCGTTTTGTACAAAAACGAAAACGGTTATAGGGAATTGGCAGCGGCGGACTGGCAGTGGCAACACGGAACGTCGTATATCCTTGCCGTTGAAGCGGTAGGCAACCGGTTCCGGATTTTTGCCGACAACCAGCTGCTTATTGAATATACCGACTCCCACAATCCTTATTTGCACGGACAGGTCGGGTTTTCCAACGCAGACGGCAGCCACACCCACTACAAACGGTTTACCGTCCGGGGAATGTAATTGCGAGGCATGCGACAGGGAGGGACACATCGGAAAATGAAAAACTTTTTTCCGGTGATTCCCTCCTTACCGGAATACTTATGACAGATGAAATCCATTTACTTTCCGGGATTGATAAAACTATAATGATTGAAGTACAAAAAGTTTCTGTCTGTTTGGGGGGATTCCGGTGAAAATCAACATATTGGTTGTGGAGGACGAAAAAAATGTAAATCAAAGCATATCCGAATTCGTGACGGAACTGGGACGTCCTTACAATCTTGTTGGAAGCGCGACCAATGGTTTGATTGCCCTGAATCTGCTGGAAAAACACCGTTTGCACATTGTGTTGACAGATATTAAAATGCCTCAAATGGATGGCCTTGAATTGATCGAACGTATCCATGCAAAGTGGCCTGAAGTCAAAATCATTATCATAAGCGGGTATAATGACTTCCAATATGCCCAGAGAGCGTTAAAACACGGAGCCGCCGATTATTTGCTGAAACCGTTGAAAAAAGAAGAATTAATTTCTGCGCTTGTGAAAGCGGCTTCGAGTTGGTATAACGGCACTCAGGCTTATTCATCCCTGATGTACAGTCAGGAAAAATGGGATATGTCACTGATCCGCCTGGAATCCGAATTGTTCGACCAAGTGGAAATGGGAAATATGGAAGGCGCGCGCCAATCCGGGCTTGCCTTGCTGCGGGCCTTCTGGAAAAAAGTCGATGGTGATGTGTTGAGAATGATTCCCTACATGACAGACTCTCTTCTGGCTCTGAATAAACGGATATCCACTTTCGAAAACCTTTCTTCCTGTATGGAACCGAAATGGAACGAGTTGAAAAGCGTACTGGCGCCGCATCGTCCGATTCAGGAAATGGAACGGGCCGTTCTCCGGTTTATCACGGATTGCGCGGAAGCCGTCAAACATTTTCGGGAGCAATCCTGTCCGGATGTCATGTACCGCTGCAACGAAATTATCCGGCAACATTTTCATCGCGATATCAGTCTGGGAGAACTGGCGCAGATTGTCGGCGTCTCTGTCTCTTACCTGAGCAAATTGTTCAATAAACAGTTCGGAATGAATTACCGGGAATATCTGAACGAAATCCGCATTCAAAAGGCGAAGGAACTGCTTGAGGTACCGCATATGAAAGTGATGGAAATCGCAAGACGGGTCGGTTATAACAACGCCAATTACTTTACCCGCATATTCAAGCGGCAGACCGGACTTTCTCCGCAGGAGTACAGGGAACGGCAGGCTATCGGTCAATGATGGCGATGTTTTGGAAGCAGTGGAGAAACTCGCTTTATTTTTTAATGATTTTCATATTGCTTGTAATGGCTCTTCTGCCCCTATTGACAGTCAGTGTGGTCGGTTACACATTTTTTTCCCGTTCCATGCTGGATATGGTGACCGAATCCAACTTTGAAACGCTGGAGCAGGTGCAGTACAAATTGACACAGATTCGGGCGGATATCGACGATATCCTGGTCAAGACATCCGGTCATTCCGCAATCCAGGAAATTTTGCGGGAAAAAGCGGAAAGCGAATGGGAAGCGTACCGGCACGCCCGTTTTTTTGCGGAATATACCCAACTGCTTATGATCGGAAATCAGGAAATTTATAAAATTTCCATTATGGACCTTCAGGGGCGGAGTTTTGACAGTTTGGGAAGATTTCTGCCCAACAATCAAATTTCCGAACCCGGGGTTTACCGGGAAATGCTGCGCCAGTTGATGAACGGGGATACCCTTACGGCCATCAGCGGCATTTATGAAACACATCACGGCATACACCTGATTTCCTTCGGCAAAATCGTGCTGAACCTGCAGACCGGAAAACCGCTGGGAATGGTAGTGGTGGACCTCAATCTCAGAATTTTGAAAAACGAATTGAATCAGGTCGGCTTGCTGAATTCCGGCAAAGTCATTCTGGTGAATCAGGAGAATCGCGTCATTTTTCATCCCGCGCTGCCGACAGGAAGCTACTTGAACACGGACTGGACCAGGGAGTCTTCCATGCGGTTTTTTGTCAAGGAAAAGGAAAACGGGGAGGTTTTCCTGTATCTTCGCAGCCGCTTAAAGGATATGAACTGGAATCTTTACGGCATGATCCCTTATGAAGAAGTGCTCGATCAAACCTCAAGCATCCGCAAACCGTTTATTTTTTTATAGGCGTCATTTTATCCGTTATTTTTGTTCTGGCATACTCCATGCAGAAATTATTTGTCAAACCGGTGCGAAAATTACAGAAGCTGATGAGACGGGTGCAGGAAGGCGAATTTACCGTAAAGGCCCATTTCCGGCGCAAGGACGAAATCGGTCAATTGGCCGACAGTTTTAATGAGATGGTCGATCAGATCGAAGCGTTGATCCGTCAAGTGTATGAAGTCAAGCTGAATGAATCGAGAGCCATGCTATATCAGAAACAGGCGGAATTGGAAGTACTGCAATCGCGCATGACTCCGCACTTTTTATATAATACACTGAATTCCGTGAGCTGGTTTGCCCAACGGCGGGGCGTCCGCGAAATTCAGGCTGTGGTTGATTCTCTCTGTCAGATGCTTCAATATAATTTGGGCCAGTCGTCACAATTCGTGACGCTGGAAGATGAGTTTGAATATTTGCGATTATTCGGGGACATTATCGATTTTCGTTACCAGGGCGGCATCCGTTTCCTGTACGACCTGCCCCCTTCCCTGAAAAAGGTCCGGTTACCCCGATTCTCCATTCAACCGTTGGTGGAAAACGCGGTGAAGCACGGATTTGAAGAGTTGGGGGGAGAAGCCGAACATTGGGTAAAAGTCTCCGCAGAGCTCATCCGGTCGGATGTGGTCATTACCGTATTGGATAACGGCAAGGGAATGAACGAAGAGCAGTTGCGGGAAATGATACAGAAGCTCGGTGCGCGTGACGCGACGCCGAAAGATGACCATATGTCCCGATATGAAGGGGGAATGGGGTTGTTTAACGTACACCGCAGATTACAGTTGTGGTTCGGCGAAGCGTACGGTTTGAGGATCAAAAGTCAGGCCAGCCAGGGTACGAGGATCGAAATGATCATCCCGTACGACAGCAAACCGGATCATGCTGATGGCCAAACAAAGCCCCATACGGTTTCCTAATGACCCGATGATCCGGTTCGTCTTTCGTTTTGCGTCTTTAATGGGAATTCGCAAAAGGTAAGTTGCAAAAGGCAAGTTGCGAAGTTATTTGCGAGGATATTTTGCGAAGCTAATTTGCGGCTGGAACAAAATAGCTTTTCCTGTACGCCCAATCCGACAAACAAAATCAACGTATTGGCAGAATGGCCAAAAAAACTTTGTCATCGGGACGAACATCACCCAATCCGATGAAGATCATATTCATTTATTGAACAGAGATCATATTCATTATTGAGGGAGGTCTGGATATGCGTCGATTAGTTGTTGTTGGCAGCATCAATATGGACTTGGTCAATCATGTCGCTTCGTTCCCGAAACCCGGCGAGACGATTCATGGCCATGGAACGGAATATTATGCGGGCGGCAAGGGGGCCAACCAGGCTGTGGCCGCAGCCCGATTGGGCGGGGACGTATCCTTTATAGGCGCGGTTGGAAGCGATCCCTTCGGATCAACGCTCCGGGACGGGCTTTCTACCTATGGGATCGATACAAGCGCCGTCATAACGAAGGAAGGAAACTCCGGTCTGGCTTTTATTACTGTCAATGAAACGGGAGAAAACCAGATTATTTTATCCGGAGGGAGCAACAGCAAGCTTCAGCCTGCCGATATCACTTCCGCTTTGCTGCAAGACGCTTTTGCCGTGATGCTGCAGAATGAAATTCCCTGGGAAACCAACGTTCATACAATCAGACTGTGCCGATCTTTGCAAGTCCCGGTGATTCTCAATCCTGCTCCCGCCATACAATTGCCGGAAGAGATCTTCCCCTGGATCGACACTTTGGTCGTAAATGAGACGGAAGCGGAAGTCATCAGCGGAATCGAAGTCCGGGACGTAGAGGGGGCTTACTCTGCCGGCGCCCTTCTGTTATCCAAAGGGGCTGAACATGTCATTGTCACTTTAGGAAGCAAAGGGTGTGTATACGTCGGCAAGGATGAGAAACGATTTATTCCCTCTTTTCCAGTGAAACCTGTCGATACGACAGCAGCCGGAGACACCTTTATCGGCGCGTATGCCGCGGCTTTGCAAAGCGGGAAACCGGTCCAGGAAGCGTTGCGGTTCGCTTCCGCCGCTGCAGCCATCTCCGTGACACGCAAGGGCGCCCAGGCATCCATTCCGACACGTGAAGAGGTTGAATTCATGCTCCGCAACCAAGGTTATGATGACAAATAGCTTGAGAGTCAATTAGATGGCAAATTAGATGGCAAATCGCTTGCGAGTCGATTAAATGACAAATCGCTTGCGACTCCACTAAAGGAAGCAAAGGAAGCCTGCAAAAGTGCAGGCTTTAACGTTCTTCAACGCCCATTTTGAAGAGAAACCTGCGAAAGTGCAGGAATTTTTTTCCTTTTTTGTTAAAATAGAAGATTTTTGAAGAAAATACGTGTACTTTTGCAGGAATTTGGAAATTTATATCGACAATGGTAGGAAGAAGATGTAAAAAATCAGGTTTTTACAACCATGCTGGCTTTGCCCGGTCCTTTGTCCAATATGGTTAACCGACACCATATGGCGAGCCGCACGCTGTGAGTCGCGCGCGATGAAAAGTGCAAATCGATACTGAGCTTCCCTGACTCCTATCCCCAAAATACATCATCACTGCATGCTTACATAGTGACAAAAATCATATTACGGTATGGAATCCCTCAATATTGACTTCCCTTGTCCCGATATGATATATTTATTTTTGTCCTTCCTCGATAGCTCAGTTGGTAGAGCACTCGGCTGTTAACCGAGTTGTCACAGGTTCGAGTCCTGTTCGAGGAGCCATTTTTTTGTGGAGAGGTACCCAAGAGGCCGAAGGGGGCGCTTTGCTAAAGCGCTAGGGTGTAACAGCCGCGAGGGTTCGAATCCCTCCCTCTCCGTGGAACGTGAGCGGGATGAGAACCCGATCAAGAGGGTTCGTCGGAGTATTTGCTTCGTTAGCGTTACTTCGCAGTCTCGAACGAAGTGAGAGTATCCCTCCCTCTCCGTGGAACGTGAGTGGGATGAGAACCCGATCAAGAGGGTTCGTCGGAGTATTTGCTCCGTTAGCGTTACTTCGCAGTTCCTTGACTTGGTATAATAAACAAAAAAACTGCTTGCTAAGTGGATAATAATCCTGTAAAATAATTTCTGTTGCTTACAGCAGATCCTTTCTCATTCACCGGGCACCCGGCAGGTGCCGCAAATTTTGTATGATTCAATCCTTTTAATATGAACCGTTTATGAATCGTTTTGTCGTCTTTGTGCGGTCGTGGTGGAATGGCAGACACGCTATCTTGAGGGGGTAGTGCCCACTGGGCGTATGGGTTCAAGTCCCATCGACCGCATTCAAATATATTACCTTAACCCTTGGATATCAAGGGTTTTTTTATTTTCTTTTGGAGGCACCGCTAAAACATCGGACGAATCATCCATGCGAAACGCATCATCCGATTGAACCCGCGATGATTCATTTGAGATCGGGCTCATTTTTCAAGGTGCCAATCCTGCCGAATCGTGAAAAGCCGGAGAGTCCTACCCGGACAAATAAGCGGGAAGAATAAACATATCCATATCCAAATGGATTTATCAAAATCAATATAATTATAAGATGGCCTTTTGTTGCAATCGCTTTCATAAACAATTACCCTCCTGCTCAGATGAGACGAGCTCAATCATTTGAAACTGCCACAACATACAACATATTCAAAGAGAAGCGGAACAGCATCTTTGAAACAGCAATGAAACGGCATTTTGAAACTTTGAAACAGAAAAACATGCGCGCATGAAGTAAAACAACAATCTGCATGAAGCCAAAAGAACATGTAACAAAAAGGAAATGATTTGCCCGATCCGCACACGAAAATGGGCTGCTCTTGCCGACCTGAGCGGCAAAGCAATTTTGTCTGCGCGGCCATTTCAATGGAAGTCCGTATCAGTTCCCGCTTCCCGCATCAGTCCCCCCCGTATTCGTATTACTCCGTATTAGTATTATTCCGTATTCGTATTACTCCGTATTAGCAATACATTATTCATATTGCTCCGTATTAACAATCCGTATTAACAATACATAATACTAGTATTACATATTAGTATTTAAGAGAAGTATTGTATGTTGGAAGGAATTTGGATGTATCTGTCGAATAAATTTTTTCGAAAGGACTGACCACTCCACAATTCGCTAAATACTTAACGATTACTTGGAATTGTGGTACTATTTAAATTGGTGAGAAGGATCGGTAAGCCTACTCATCTCAAACAAGAAATGTAAATTTTTCATGAGATGGGTGAATACAATTGAATCAATGGCAACAATTTCTGCAAGACAGCGAAAAAAACTTCGCCCAACTATGGATGGATACCGTTCGCCGGGAAATTCCAGATCAAAACGATGAAGTTGATTTTTCCAGATATGCGCCGCAACTCTCCCGATTGCTCATAGATCTGAACGTGCCTTTAGAGGAACATCCTTGCCACAACATTATTCCTGAAATGAGCCAAGCCTATGCGCAAAACAAAGTACCATTCGATCGCATGCTCCATGTATTTCATTTAAGTCGGGAATGCGTGTACGAAATTTTGGAAGCATTTGCAGAAAAAAAAGCAAGTTTCCGCCGCCGAATTGTACAGGTTCGCCTCCCAATGGCAGCAGCGGTTAGACCGGATTCAAAGGCTGTCTTACCGCCTGTATTCAAATTATATTTCTGCGGCCACTTCAAAAGAACGCCACCAGTTCGACGAATCACATCACGAGCGATTAAGCATGTTGGGCAAAATGGCAGCCAGCATGGCTCATGAGCTCAGAAATCCATTATTTGCAATCCACGGTTTTTTGAAATTAATCCGTATGGAGTTGCTGTCGGGCCATAATCAAAAAGTGTTTGATTACCTTGATGTGATTCAAGAAGAATTTAAAGGGCTGTTTAGCAAAATATCTGAGTTTTTAAGCTTTTCCAAAAACAGCGGGGAGGGGGAGCCGTTCGTTCCGTGCACAAGCCGGGAAATTATTGAATCGGTACTCGAACTCGTCCACCCCCGATTGCTGGACGAAGGGATCGAAATCGAATTGAAGTTGGGGAACAGCGCCCGTCTCATCGCACAGAAGAGCGCCATCCAGCAAGTACTGACCAACCTGATCAACAATAGTATCGACGCTTTGATCGAAGTCAATTCACCCAAAAAAATTGTGATCCGCGATTATGAAGACAAACAACACTATTACATCCAGATCACCGATAACGGAATCGGGATTCCGGAAGAACTGCAAGGCACCATTTTTGATCCGTTCATTACCGGTAAAAACAATGGGACAGGACTCGGTCTTTCCATCTGCAAACAAATCATGGAGAAGAATAATGGCGATATTCATTTTCATTCCAGAAAAGGAGAAACAACGTTCACTTTGACCTTTGCAAAATATTAGTGACTTTTACGGACTTTTCGATCAACGCGATATACACCGATGCCTAAGGCCTTTTCAAAATATTCATTATTTTACAGAGATATTCATTATTTTACAGAGATATTCATTATTTTACAGAGCGCCGTGCATCCTGATCGCCTTTTCCGTAATCCAACTTGTACAAGTTTAAATGGCCGTAGCATTTTCCGCAAGCATAATTTCTTACGTTGATTTTTCTTTTTCGCCTATATTCCGCGCGGCAATTGGCGCACACCAGTAAATACCGGTATGTTTCCGGACGGGTAGCTTGCGGAAGCGCCCGGCAATATCGGCTTCCGCCTACTTTCTGTAACAGTTTTCTGAAATCGGCATCCCGATGACGGTAACCTTTGTTTTGCAAATGAAGATGGTAATGGCACAACTCGTGTTTGATAATCTTTTCCACTTCTTCAGCGCCGTACGCTTCATATTGTTTGATACTGATTTCGATATTGTGTGTTTGCGTAAAATACCTTCCTCCCGTAGAACGAAGGCGACGATTAAACGTTGCGCGATGTAAAAACGGTCTGCCGAAATATTGAAGCGATATCGCTTCGACCCACTCCTGCAATTGTTGATCCGTCATGGTCTTCCGCCGTGATCCCCCTTCTCCCAAACCCCGTCTGTTTCTGTTTCAACGATCATTTTTTCCGGCTTCCCAAATCTCTCGTAAACTTGAATTATGACCCGATCGTGCGCTACACTGTCAAGTAAAGAATACATTGGCATATTGTCAAATCATTTTTCATGCCAGATTCAGAGAGGAGCTAGCTCGTCCATGCCAATTATGAAATATGGAATATTGAAACTGGAAGACAAACTGGAATTTGTCGAAATGCCGGCCACGCATATGTACCAGTTGACAGCTTTATTTCGCCGTCTCCATAAAGAAATCAACAAGTTAACCGCAGACCGGCTGCCCGCACTACCGCACATGGTTGCCGAATGCGAAGGCCTGGAAATCGTCGATCCCGGCGTTTCCGTATGGAACGGATTGGAATATGTGAACCAACTGGAGCGGACGTTTGCCGCAATCAATGAACAATCGTATCCTCTCATCTCTTTGCTGACTGAAATCCGCGCCTTGCAAGCGCAGCTGGAACATTGGTACGAAGAGGAAATGCCCGGCACTTCATGAATCTGACGGCACGATTTCTGCTTGCTGGACCTGCACGATTCCGTCTTGCTTGCCATATGTTGTTATTATGTCATGCGGGAAGGAGTTGTGCAGCATGCCACAATGGTTAAGTAAGCAATTAATGCAAGCTTTCTACAACAAAAATCGGAAACAAATCCGGTTGTTGAACGATTGCTGGTTTTTTTACTATCAATCTGTTCATTCGATTCCGTCCGGCAAACAAAGCATTTCCGCTCCATCCTTGCAAACTCCGAATACGTAGACCGCTCCGGTTTGCCGCTCCGTTTTTTAAGGTTTTTTCATGGTCAGGCTGACGCGGCCTTTTTTCAAATCTACGCCAAGCACCCACACCGTCACGGTATCGCCCACGGATACGACGTCCATCGGGTGTTTCACATACTTGTCGCTTAATTGGGATATATGGACCAGGCCGTCATTTTTGACGCCTATGTCGACAAACGCGCCAAAATCCGTCACATTTCGAACCGTCCCCTGCAGTTCCATTCCTTCTTTCAAATCTTCGATTTTCAAGACATCGGTCCGGAAAATCGGCGGGGGCAATTCTTCCCGCGGGTCACGCCCCGGGCGCCGGAGACTGTCCAGAATGTCGCGCAACGTCGGCACCCCAACCCCCAATTGCGGAGCCAACTCTTCCGGTTGAATGTGTTTCAATGTTTCTTTCAGTTGCTCCGAGCCGATCAAGTGGAGTTCCAGATTGAGCATACGGAACAAACGGTCCACAACGCCATAAGACTCCGGATGAATCGGCGTACGATCAAGCGGGTTCACCCCGTCTGTAATCCGTAAAAATCCCGCGCATTGCTCGAATGTCTTTCCGCCCAACCGCGGCACTTTCTGCAGCTCGTCCCGGCTCCGGAACTTGCCGTGCTCCTCGCGGTATTTGACGATATTTTTCGCTATGGTGCCGTTGATTCCCGATACATAAGACAACAAAGCCGGGGAAGCGGTATTCAGATCGACGCCGACGTGGTTCACCGCCGATTCGACGACAAACCGCAAGCTTTCATCCAACCGTTTTTGGTTCACGTCATGCTGGTATTGGCCGACGCCGATCGCCTTCGGTTCGATCTTCACCAGTTCGGCAAGCGGATCCTGCAACCGCCGCGCGATGGAAATCGCACTGCGTTCCGCCACGTCGAGGTCCGGGAATTCTTCCTGAGCCAATTTGGAAGCCGAATAAACACTGGCGCCCGCTTCACTGACAATGATATACTGCAGATTCGGCCGATCCATTTCCCGCAACAATTCGGCAACAAATTGTTCCGTCTCGCGGGAAGCGGTTCCGTTGCCGATCACTATAATTTCCACATTGTACGTTTCGATGAATTTTTTAAATATTGCTTTCGCTTCCGCGATTTTAAGATTCGGCGGAGTCGGATAAGCCACGCCGATATCGAGCACTTTCCCCGTCTCGTCGACGACAGCCAACTTACACCCGGTACGGTAGGCCGGATCGACTCCGAGAACGATTTTACCTTTTACGGGAGCTTGCAGCAACAGGTTCCGCAAATTTTCGGCAAATATTTGGATCGCATGTTCCTCCGCTTTTTCCGTCAGTTCATTCCGTACTTCCCGTTCAATGGAGGGGGCGATCAACCGTTTATATGCATCCTCAATGACCGCCAGCAATGTATCCTTGACAACAGACGGGCCGGTCACAACCTGAGAGGCAATATGGTCAATGATCTTCTCCGCAGGCACATCCAGACTCACCTTCAGCACTTCTTCCCGTTCCCCGCGGTTGATGGCCAAAATCCGATGCGGCGGAAGCTTGCGGGCCGGTTCCTGATACTCATAATACATTTCATATACCGACTCCTGCCCGGGATCTTTCGCTTGCGTCACCACAATTCCGTGATCAAACGTAAATTTCCGCACCCATGCGCGAATTTTGGCATCGTCGGCGATCCTTTCCGCCAGAATGTCCATCGCGCCTTGAACGGCTTCTTCCACCGTGTGAACCGACCGGTCCGGATCGACATATTTCGCGGCTTCTTCAGGCAGCGCCCCCCGCTCCGGTTGGCTCATGATCCAGTCGGCAAGCGGCTCCAATCCCCGTTCTTTCGCCACGCCGGCCCTCGTTTTCCGTTTTTGCCGGTAAGGCCGGTACAAATCTTCCACTTCCTGCATTTTTACGCATTGTTCGATCGCTTTCCTCAGTTCATCCGTCAGTTTTCCCTGCTCATCGATCAACCGGAGCACTTCCCGCTTGCGGTCTTCCAGATTGCGCAAATATTGCAGCCGTTCCTCAACCGTTCTCAATTGATTTTCATCCAATTCCCCCGTCATTTCTTTCCGGTAACGGGCGATAAACGGAATGGTGTTTCCCTCGTCCAACAAAGCGACGGCCGCTTTGACCTTTCCGGCGGGTATTTGCGTCTCCAAAGCGATTTGCCGGACAATCCGCTCCTCCAATTGCTTTTTCTTTTCCTCCGTCCATTCGAATGCTTGCGCCGCTCCCGGTTCCACATTCCCTTCCGCCTTCGGCCCCGCATTCGATTCCGCGTTCTTTTCCGCGTTCGCTTCCAAATTCGGTTCCACATTCACCCGCGCTCTTCGTTCCATCCGCGACAACCTTTCTCCAGTATTTTCCTTATACTTCTATAGTTTTTCCGGTTGTTTTTGTTTTCCAAAACGGCTTCATGTTTTCAAACAACACTATTTTTGCCCAAGCCAAAAAACGAGGGAAACCCTCGTTTTCAATCGAAATCAATGATGTTAAAATTCGATTAACCCGACGCTGATTTGCAAAGCATCGTTCACTTTGCGCATCGTTTCTTCGTCCAAATGGGTGATTTTGTCCGTAAGCCGCTGTTTGTCAATCGTTCGGATTTGTTCCAACAAAACAACGGAATCCCGGTCAAATCCATGCGTTTCTGCGTCTATTTCAACATGAGTAGGAAGCTTAGCCTTTTGAATTTGTGCTGTAATCGCCGCGACGATGACCGTCGGGCTGAACCGATTCCCGATATCATTCTGGATAATGAGGACCGGTCTGACTCCACCCTGTTCAGAACCCACCACAGGTGAAAGATCCGCGAAGAAGACATCGCCACGTTTTACAATCAAGCTTCACACCCCGCTAACTAAGCGGTCGAGGGTGCTGCCCGCCTCTTCCTCCGCCTGAAACGCTTCGGCAGCGATATGCAAGTTGATTTTTGCCATTTCCATATACCCTCGCTGCATGGACTCCCTAAGATGTCTTTTTTTGCGTTCCAACAGGTACAATTTCATCGCCTGACGAATAAACTCGCTACGATTGGAATTCTCCTTCTCCACGATTCCGTCAACTTCTTTCAATAATTGGTCCGGCAAACTGATCATAATCCTTTTCGTGTTTTGCACATTGGCCAAATTCGCGCACCTCCAGAACGATACAAGACAGTATTACCATTATAACAACTATGCAGTAAAAATATTCAATGAAAATTATATGCAGTTTGTATATCAAGTATGTTGCCAACCCGTTCAAAGGTGATGATCTTCCGCTTCGATCCGTTGCTTTCCCGAAAGCTTCGTTCTCTAACACTCTCATTTCAAACTGCGGTTTGTAACTTCATTTCCATTCGGCGACCGATCGCTTTCCAAAACAACGATCAGCCTCAGCCATAATAAGCATTCGACAAAAAAACGGAAAATCCTCTAAAAATTATTAAAAATCGTCTGGAAAAATTTTGTATATCCCATCATCTGTTTGCCAGCGGATTGACCACATGTACAACTTCGCCCCCGCGCAAATACACGCGCGGAACACGATGGGAAATCATGCATGTGACCTCGTAATTAATCGTACCCAACAACCTGGCCAAATCGTCTGCGGTCATTTGTTCGTTTTCCTGCCTGCCGATCAATACCACTTCATCTCCGACGTTTGCGCCCGGCACCGAGGTCACGTTCGCCATGCATTGATCCATACAAATTCTCCCGACAATAGGAACTTTCCGCCCGCGGATCAATACTTCCGCCTGTCCGCTCAAACGCCGTGAAAAACCGTCCGCATAGCCAACAGGCAAGGTGGCGATTTCCTCATAGCCCGTTGTGCGGTAAACCGTACCGTAACTGATTCCCGAACCCGGCGGCAACTGTTTGCGCATAATCACCCCGGTTTTCCAGCTTAAAACCGGTTCAAGGCGGATCCGGCGATGATTCACTTCCGCGGAGGGATAAAGGCCGTATAAACCGATTCCCAGCCTGACCATATTGCAGGCTAACTCCGGACTGTCGATGGCTGCCGCGCTGTTTCCGGCATGGACAAAAGGAAATTCAATACGGCGGTGTTTGAAATGGTCGATAATCCGCTGAAAGCGCCTGTACTGTTCATAGGTATACCCTTTGTCCCGTTCGTCGGCGTTGGCGTAATGCGTAAATATCCCTTCGACATAGATTCCGCGTATTGCCATGGCCCGTTCAATAAAACGGACGGCTTCCTCCTCGGTCGGCAAGCCAAGGCGGCCCATCCCCGTATCCACCTTCACGTGAATGTTCACGGGCCGTCGGTCATCCGCATGCCGGGCAATGGCCTCCAGCACTTCATCGCTGAACACGGTCATCGTCACTCCAAGCCGGATTGCGGTGGCTACCGCTTCCGGGGGCGTATATCCTAACACGAGTATCGGCATGCGGATCCCCGCTTCTCTGAGCTGGACGGCTTCATCAAGGAAAGCTACGGCCAAATAATCCGCCTTGCATGCTTCCGCTTCTTTTGCCACTTGAACGGCGCCATGCCCGTAAGCATCCGCCTTGACCACGGCCATGATCCGGATCTGTTGGGGAAGCAATTGCCGGAACGCCAGCAAGTTATGGCGAAGCGCATCAAGCGAAATTTCCACCCTGGTCGGTCGATAGTATGATTCCACGATGTAGTTCACCTTCCATCCAGATCAGCCGGAGAGACGGTCCGCAGCAACCGGCTTCAAGCGGCCGGCGGGCATGACGCATCCGGCCGCCACTCGCATCCATCCTGCGCTCACTGCCTGAATAGTGTCCCCGCAGGATAAAACCGCACTTATGGACTGACAAAGTTAATGTTAAAGGGTTCTTCGAAAGCTGTCAATGAATAAAATGGAATCTTTCCGTCATCATTTCCAACCATTTACCTGCTTCCTTATCGAACTATTTGCCTAATTGTCCTTGTACGGATGCCGCAATATTGATCATTTCATCGAGGGGCAAGTCCCCGGTCGACAACCGGAATTCAATTCCATCGTTCGTCCAGGACAATGTCCGGTAATCTCCTTCGCCTGTCATGACTCCCAGCGTGAAACCGAGATCGACAATTTCGGCCGGCAACACGGAAACGGTCTGTTCCGTCGGCTGCAATTCCACCAACGTATAGTTGTATGCGCCGGTATATCTCAACATCACCGCGGGCTCTTCACCCAATCGGATATCTTTCACATCTTGCAGGGTGACGCCTGAAGGCGTATAACCCGGTTCGACGACGCCAAACGACATTTGTTTTTGCCGGTTTTCATTTTCCGAAGCGGATGTCTCCCCTTCCTTTACGGCTGTTTGATCATGATCCTTGGCCGTTTGATCATCTTCAGGCATGATTGTGGGCAGAGACTGGATATTCCAGCTGGTCATATTGCGTTGCATGTCGAACGAATCTTTTTCAAATTTGGTTCCGAATTCAAATTGATTGAATTCGACCATGACCAGCACTTTACCGTTCGCATCGGATACTTCGGCGCGTTTGGGGGCAAAATTATTGGCGTCGAGCCATATTTTTTGGCGGGCCAACGAAGCGTTCTGATAGTTCGCCGTCACGTCGAAAATATACGCGCCGTTTTCTTCCGCGAACTGGCGGTTTTTGTCATCAAGGATACTTTTTGCCAGCGATTGATATAAATAAACTTGACCCTGATTGTCCGGCCAGTCGCTTTTAAATCGGAAACTCTTGTTTAAATGCGGTGTAAGAACGAACACGCCGTCGTCGTTGCGCAACACAATTTGCGTGATGTCGTTGCTGTTGTTCGTTAATGCAATCCTGTAATAATGCGGTTTTTGATGCCAGACCTCCACCTGGTATTCCAGCGGCTCCTGCCCCGTGAGCAACACCATCTTGCCTGTCGTTTTGTAACCCTCCATCTTGTTGATCACATGATCCAAATCTTTAACGACCGAACCGGCATCTTTTTTCCCGCACCCTGCAATCATCACTGACAGGCATATCACGATGGCGAATATCCATGTGATCCGACGCATGTCATCATCCCCTCTACCCAAATAATTTTGTACTGATAACATGTCTATGAAGGGACTTGGACATTTATGCGGACTAGATTGACGAGCTTGGAGCAGCGCTAAAGGAAGGCGTCACGGCAGGCGATTGCCTGTATATGCCCGGAAAAACTCCCGAAATACACGCCGAAAACCCGCGCTGAGCGCCCTTTCACCCCCTGCCTTGCAAACACGGCGCAAACAACGAGTTAGCGAAACCGTTTACAGCCACCGGCTGAACCGAGCGTGCGTTTGTATGGCGCGGCATGAGAAAAGGGAACCCGCAAACGAGTTCCCGGTAGAGATGGCCGCAGTTTACGCAGGAGCAGCCAAGCCCAAATCAGGCCTGCCGGTTTACAGGAAAGAAGCCGCACAAGCTCGTCGAACTTTGCGGCGGCGGCTTCCTGAAGGCCGGGAAGCAGGTGGCTGTATGTCCGCAAATTGGCGGACAACGTGGCTCACTCCGCCGCAGACCTTCAGGCGGTTAACGTTCAACGGGACGGTCATCCCAACAGATGCTTGGTCAACTCATACAGCTTGAGCGCGTCCGCTTTGTCGAGCGAAGGCAGCGACAGATCGACGGGGCGGCCGGGCGGCGTCCCGGCCGACACGATGGCGCTCATGATGAGCTGGGCGATCTTCGGGGCTGCGGTCGAATGGAGCAGAGGCAGCGACGCAGCCGACATAGACGAAATGACCGGCCGCGTGATCGCCGTGCTGACCGAAGGGATGACCCTATAGAATTTTTTGTCATGGAGTGGCTCACAGGGGTTTCTAAAGAAGCATATCAAAAAAATGCGCCTCGAGAGCCTTATTAAGCTGACACATTCTGTTGAAAAATACACCGCAGGCAGAGTATTTCGCAAAACAATCGACAGCATCATCGAGAAGCATTTGGCAGGAACTCCGTCCGAAGATCAAAATCCGAAAACCCAAACCAAAGACTTCTTTGAAAAAGATGGGCACACCTTGGTTCAAGACCGCCGTACCGTAAAATTTTTGTCCAATTTTGTCCTGGAGCCAGAATACATGGTGACTCGTTCATCGGAAACAAGCGGAGGCGGGAATATCCGTGAGAATCTATATTGTTTCCGAATGATTGTGCGTAATGATAATTTTGATGAACCGCAAGTATCGAAAATCATGCTTCGCTCCTCTGATTTTGATAGCCTCAAAGCATTCCAGGAAGCAACGCAGAAAGTAGGCGACCACGGATCAATTGCTCGCGGGGTTCCATCCGGGCAGATTCACCCCGTCGATCAAGGCCGTCAAATACGGCAGCGTCTCCTCGACCAAAACTTCGGCCGTTTCGTCGCGGCGGTCGCTCCATTGGACCACGACCCCGCAAATCGACCAGCTGATCATGGTGGCGATCCGTTCGAGCCGGCGCCTGTCCGCGCCAGGCGGCTGCGCTTGATCCAAGCAGGACAAGATCACGCCGTACAACTGCCGTTTGGCGCTTTCCTCAATGGCATGGGTCAACGACCGCCGCGCATTGAGACGCTGCGTCGTTTCAACCTGCCACTCGAATACGGCCAGCATCAAGCGGCGCACCAATTCGGCTCCTTGCATGCTTGCTTCGGGAGGAATCCAGTTGGACAGCATCCCGGCAAACATGTCCGCCATCGTCGCGTCGAGAAGCTCGTATTTGTCGTGATAATGGTTATAAAAGGTCGCGCGGTTCAATTCGGCGCGGTCCACGATGTCCTGTACGGTAATGTCCTCGAAATCTTTGACCGCCAGCCACTCGATAAAAGCTTGCCGGATCAGCGCCTTCGTCCGTTTGACCCGGGGATCGCCGGCGTGCACACGCCCCATGCCACACCTCTCCTCATCCCGAATCTCGTCAAAATCTCCAAGTTGTCGATTACTCGACACAATCGCCGTTTTGCGGATTGATCAGGATCTATTTCCATCCTAGTATATCTTATATACATGTTGTTTAGTCGACAAGTGTTGAATAATTGAAGGGGGCGCTTGGGGAACATGTATGATCTGTTCGTCGCAGGGGGCACGTCCGGCATGGGCAAAGGATTGGCGATGCACTATTTGCGCCAAGGGGCCAGGGTGACGGTTACCGGCAGCCATCGCTCCAGAGGCGAGCAATTTCTGGAGGAAGCGGCGCGTTTCGGCGCCGCGGATCGAGCCGCGTTCATCCAGGCCGATCTGACGAAGCTCGCGGACAACCGCCGCGTCATCGGCGAGATCAAAGCGCGCCACTCCAAGCTCGACGGTCTTGTGCTTTCGGCGATACGGCCGTACCCGCGGCGACAGCTGACCCCGGACGGATACGAGAGCATGTTTGCATTGTATTATGTGAGCCGATTTGTGTTAAGCTACGGCTTAACAGATTTGCTGGAGAGAGGGGAGCGTCCGGTCATCGTCAGCATTGGCGGCACCGGCATGACAAAAGGATCGATTCACTGGGACGACCTGACGCTGAGCCGTCGGTACAGCCTGATCCGAGCGATGCTGCAAGGAGGACGGGCCAACGATTTGCTCGGTGTCGCTTATGCGGAAAACCACAAACAAGGAAAAACCCGGTTCCTTCTGATCCACCCGGGTTATACGAACAGCGGCACGAACCATGTCAAGCAGCCGTGGAAAACGATCATGCGACTCATGGGCGGGCTGTTCGCCCAGCCCGTGGAGCGCAGCATTCGGCCGATCATCCGCCTGATGGACGACCCGCCGCCACAGCCGCTCAGCGCCTGGGACCGCGGCCGCCCCGTCGATCTGTCGCTGCCTTCGCTCGACAAAGCGGACGCGCTCAAGCTGTATGAGTTGACCAAGCATCTGTTGGGATGACCGTCCCGTTGAACGTTAACCGCCTGAAGGTCTGCGGCGGAGTGAGCCACGTTGTCCGCCAATTTGCGGACATACAGCCAC
>Ga0207865_100986_pt1 | contig 24779 bp, 22 predicted proteins | sample HigsolmetaAR204D_FD_184836 | JGI IMG/M metagenome (GOLD analysis project Ga0207865, IMG submission 184836) | Ionic liquid and high solid enriched microbial communities from the Joint BioEnergy Institute, USA - AR20-4-D (SPAdes) (version 2) ...
GGCGGGAGGCGGTGCGCTCGATCTCATAGATCGTGTCCACCATCGCGTCCAAAAAATACCGGTCATGCGATACGACCAGTATCGCCCCGGGATACGAGCGCAAATATTGCTCCAGCCACGTCAGCGTAGGGATGTCCAGATGGTTGGTCGGCTCGTCGAGCATGAGCAGATCCGGCGCCTGCAGCAGCATCTTGGCCAGCGCCAGCCGCGTTTTCTGGCCGCCGCTCAAGCTGTTCACCGGCGTATCCGGGGCAAAATGGCCGAAGCCCATCCCGTGCAGCACGCTGCGGATGCGCGCCTCGATCTCGTACCCGCCCTGCTCGCGGTACCATTCGGAGCGGGCGGCGTAACGGTTCATCGTCTCTTGCGTCCGCCGCTCGTTGGCCAGCACCGCCGGGTCGGACATCTGGGCTTCCAGCTGACGAAGCTCGTTCTCGACTTCCTTGAGGTGAGCAAACACGCTGCGCATTTCCTCCACGATCGTCCGGTCGGAGACGAGCCCGCTGTTTTGCTTTAAATAGCCGATTTTCGTTTCCTTCGCTTTGAAAATGTCTCCGCTGTCGTAAGACAGCTCGCCGGCGATAATTTGCAGCAGCGTCGATTTGCCGGCGCCGTTCACCCCGACCAGACCGATCTTCTGGCGCGGCTCGATTTGCAACGATATATTGGAAAGCACGGTGGTTGCACCGTAGCTTTTGGTGACTCCTGAAACTTGCAGCAGCATTACCTGATCCTCCCGATCCAGCTCAAACATGTCTCATTTCAGTGTACCATAAGCCGGGGTGAAATTCGATTTTCTTAAAGCGCGAACTGCCGGGAGTCCCGCGGGCGCCTGCCGCTTCCTGCCGAAAACGCCGATTCCCTCCGCCTTCCTGCCGGGGAAGGCTGTTTTTCTTCACATAATGTGCTAGAATGATGATATTCTATACTTGACAATCGAAGAAAGGCCATATATCAATATGAATATTAAAGAACGAAAAATCGAGCTTCGCCGTCAGGCGGAAGCCCGCCGCGCTTCGCTTTCCGCCGAGGAAAGGGCAAGCAAGTCGGCACTGATCTGCGACAGGCTGCTCGAGCGTCTGGACGCATGGCCGGGGATGACAACGGGCGGACAAGCCCGTCGGCGCCCTACGCTGTTTACGTATATGCCGATCAAAACAGAGGTCGATGTCACGCCGGTCATGGAAGCGTGCTGGGAGCGGCGCATTCGGGTCGTCGTTCCGCGGACGTATCCCGAGCAGAAGCATTTGAAGCTGTTCGAGGTGCGGTCGTACGACGATTTGGAACGCAGACGCTGGGGCATTCGCGAGCCGAAACGGCATACTGCTATGCTGCACGATATCCGCGACGTCGATGTCGCGCTCGTCCCGGGACTCGCCTTCGACCTGAATATGGGCAGGCTCGGTTACGGGGGAGGCTTCTACGACCGTTTCATGCAGCAATTCGTGCGGGCGGGCTGGGGCAAGCCGTATATCGTAGCGGCAGCCTTCGATATCCAGATCATCCGGGAAGTGCCGATGGGGATGTTCGATTTTCGGATCGACGAGATCGTGACGGAATCCCGTATGATTTCCCCCTCGTCCTGAGCGGATTATCGAAGGAGCGGGCCCGGGAGTATTTTCAAGAGAGTCTGCAAATGTTGTATTTTGTACAACAAAAACGGGGGGATAAACCCTATTTACGGCCCAATGTTGCACTTTGTACAACATTTCGGGCGATTTTCCCGGGTTTGAAGCCAATCGTCCCCTAATTGTTGCACAAAATACAACATTACCCGTTACCCTGTGCAAGGGGGGCGGCAAATGTTGCATTTTTTGCAGGATTTGTCGCTTCATGTGCTTGGGGAGGGGCCGCCCGCCCTGGTGGCTATTTTCAAGATAGACCCCCATGCCGCTGGCGCGGCACCATCAGATGGTGAAAATGGGCCGCGCACCCTGGGGGCTATTTTCAAGATAGACGCCTATGACGAGCGCTTCCTATCGTCATCGGTCGTCACCTGCGGTATTGAAATTTTGTCGGCGTATACCGCCAAATTTTCAAAATAGATAGGGGTGTATGCTTGTGTCCGATCGGTCGCCGTCGCATGATGCGACATTGTCCCATTTTAACGAGCAGGGCCGGGCTCGGATGGTCGATGTCACCGACAAGCCTGAGACGCATCGGGCTGCGGTGGCCCGGACCTCCGTCAAGATGCAGCCGGAGACGCTTACGCTGATCAAAGAAGGCCGTATCGGCAAAGGCGATGTGCTGGCTGTGGCGCAGATCGCGGCGGTGATGGCCGCCAAGCGGACGTCCGACTGGATTCCGATGTGTCATCCGCTGCCGCTGAGCGGGGTGAATGTCGTTTTTTCCGACAACGGGAAGGACGAGCTGTACATTGAAGCCGAAGTGAAGACGAAGGGCCAGACCGGGGTGGAGATGGAAGCCTTGACTGCGGTGTCCGCGGCGGCGCTTACGGTGTATGACATGTGCAAGGCGGCGGAAAAGGGCATGGTGATCGGGCCGACGATGCTGCTCAGCAAAACCGGAGGCAAGAACGGCGATTACCGCCGCTGACGTACCTGAGGGGAGGAGAACAGGCGATGCGCTGGAGAGTGGGGATACTTACGGCTAGCGACCGGGGATTCCGCGGCGAGAGGGAGGATACCAGTGCGCAGGTGATCCGGGAGCTGGTGGAGGAAGAGATGAATGGGGAGATCGTCGAGTACCGCGTCGTCCCCGACGAGAAGGACGAGATCATGGCCGCGCTGATCGAGATGACCGATTACTTCCGGGCGGATCTGATCTTCACGACCGGCGGCACCGGGCTGGCCGCGCGCGACGTGACTCCGGAAGCGACGCTGGCGGTCATCGACCGCGAGGCGCCAGGCTTCGCCGAAGCGATGCGGATGAGCTCCATGCAGAAGACGCCGCGGGCGATGCTGTCCCGGGCCGTCTGCGGCATCCGCAACCGAACGCTGATCGTCAATTTGCCGGGCAGTCCGAAGGGCGTTACCGAGAATTTGGGCGCCATTCTGGATCAGCTTCCGCATGCGCTCGGCATCTTGACCGGCCGGGAAGGGGATCACGGCAATGAAGCCTGATGCCTTGCTGCGGGAAGTGAAGGTGGAGGACGCTGTCGGCATGGTGCTGGCGCACGACCTGACGCAGATCATCCCCGGCCAGTTCAAGGGGTGGCTGTTCAAGAAGGGCCACGTCATCCGGGAAGAGGACATTCCCGCGCTGCTCAGCATTGGCAAGGAGCATATTTATACGCTGCACCTGACGGACGGCTGGCTGCATGAAGACGAGGCGGCCGGCCGCATCGCTGCCGCAGCCGGAGGCGATCATGTGCAGTTCGGTGCGCCGCATGAAGGGAAGATTACGCTGAAGTCGGCGATACGCGGGCTGGCCAAGATCGACAAAGACCGGGCCGACGCGGTCAATGCGATCGATCAGGTGATCGTCTCGACGATCAAGACCGATACGGTCGTGCAGCCGGGCCAGGCGCTCGTTGGCACGCGAGTCATCCCGCTGGTCATCGAAGAAGAGACGGTTGCCCGAGCCGTCCGCGTGCTGGACGAGCCGCTTGTTAAGGTGAAGCCGTTCCGGCCATTGAAGGTCGGCCTGATCACGACCGGCAGCGAGGTGTTCAAAGGCCGAATCGCCGACAAGTTCGGGCCTGTCGTCAAGGAGAAGGTGGCGGCCTTTGGCTCCGAGGTGATCGACCAGCGCTTTGCGCCTGACGATACCGATACGATCGTCGCGGAGATTCGGCGTTTTTTGGAGCGGGACCGGGTCGATATGCTGCTGCTGACAGGCGGGATGTCGGTGGATCCGGACGATAGGACGCCGGGAGCGATCAAGCGGGCGGGCGCCCGCATCGTCAGCTACGGCACGCCGATGCTGCCCGGCTCGATGCTGCTGATCGGCTATATGCCGCGCGGAGCGGAGGAGGTCCCGATCATGGGGCTGCCCGGGTGCGTCATGCACGATCCGTACACATCCTTCGACGTGCTGTTGCCGCGCGTCTGCGCAGGCGAGACGGTGACGCGGGACGACATTACGGCGATGGGCTACGGCGGCCTGCTGGGCTGCTGAGCTGCTGAGCGCTGCCGTGCTTCTCACGGCCAAGCGGCGAGGCGGCTGCCCGAATTCATGGCCGGAAGCGTTAGGGGCGAACGAATCCTTCGTCAGCGGACGTCGCCTGCGGTATTGAACATTCAACGCGCGGACACTGCTGAATTTTCCAGAGAATCAGCCCAGTGTTGTATTTTGTACAGCAAAAAAGGGGAAATAAACCGCATTGGCGGCTCAATGTTGTAGAAAGTGCAAGATTTCGGTCGAATGTTTCTCGATTTGAAGTCCGTCACGCTCAAATTGTTGTACGATTTGCAGCATTCCCCTTCCTCTTGTACGAAGGATGCGGTAAATGTTGCATTTTTTGCAGGATTTGCCGCCTGATAAGGCTCGGGGAAGGGCAGCGCTAACGCGGAGTCGGGGGCCGCCGGGTGAGTATCACCGGTTGCAGCGAAGGATTAGGTTTGCACGATAAAGGGTCATGCCAAAGGCAAGGTTTTTCTTATTTAAAGAAAGGATCGATCCATGATGCTTGGAAATATCGGATTCAGCGAAATCTTGTTAATTCTCCTGATCGCGCTGCTGCTGTTCGGACCGAGCAAGCTTCCCGAGCTTGGGCGCGCGCTGGGCCGGACGCTTCGCGAATTCAAGGAGGCTTCGAGCGGGATTGTGGCCGATGAACCGAAGGCGCCGGAGCGCAAGGACGTGACGCCTGTGGCGGAGACGATGCCTGCCTCCTTGACGGCCGCCGAGGCTGCCCGTCCGGCCGAGCCGTCCGCAGCTGCAGGAGAACCGCGGAGACTGCCGGATTGATCGACATAAGTCCAAATGGGTTGGTGAAAAGATGGACAAGGAATTCGAAGAGGGCATGACCTTGGTCGAGCATCTCGGGGAACTGCGAAAACGGATTATCTGGGTTTTGCTGGTGCTCGCTGTCGGTATGGTGGTCGGTTTCATCACGGCGAAGCCCATGATCAATTACCTCCGCTCCGTCCCCCCGGCGAACGGGATGGAATGGAACATCTTCAACCCGTGGGACGCCATTAAGATGTATATGAATTTCTCGTTCATCACGGGACTGATTATCGCTTTGCCGTTCACGTTGTACCAGCTCTGGGCTTTTCTGAAGCCGGGCCTTCGCGAAGAGGAGCAAAAAGCGTCCCTGATGTTCGTGCCGTTCGCTTTAATCCTGTTTCTTGCCGGTCTTGCTTTCGGTTATTTCATCGTGTTTCGCATGGCATTCCTGTTTACGTCCTCCATCGCACAAAGTCTCGGTTTGCAGGAGACGTACGGCATTTCGCAATATTTCTCGTTTATGTTCAATATTATTTTGCCGCTGTCCCTCTTGTTCGAGCTGCCGCTCGTCGTGATGTTTCTGACCAAGCTGAGGCTGATGAATCCGGATCGGCTGCGCAAAATGCGCCGCTACGCCTACTTGCTGCTGGTAGTCGTCTCGACGCTGATTACCCCGCCGGACGCGATATCGGCCATTATCGTCGCCGTGCCGATGATCGTGCTGTACGAGTTCAGCGTATTTTTGTCCAACATTGTATACCGGAAGCAGCTGATTCAGGACCAGGAATGGGAGCAAAAATACAGCCGCAGCGAAGAAAGCGCAACGTGATGTTTCGTCCGCCGATGGGGCGGATTTTTTTGTGGGTGAAACAAGGAAAGGAATTCAAGGCACCCGAACAATGTTACTGCCCAATAACAATGTCATGGAGAGGGGCTTGAATTCCTTGTCAACTATATTCGACGTCAGATCCCAAATCCCTTCAAAATCTGGGAACGAATTTTTATAGCCGCCTATGACGAGCGTCTCCTTAGTTCATCAGCTGCATCTGCGATGTTGAAAATTCGCTCCGTGGATGCCGACGAAATTTCAAGATAGACCCCCATGCGCTTGCGCAGCGCCATTAGATGGCGAAAATGAACCGCACCCCCCGGCTCGTGCGGGCGGCCAGCTGCGGAAAAAGACGGGCATTGACGAAAAGCGGCAGACGGTAGGAAGTATATTTTTCCAGCGTAGGGATAGAATGAAGGGGGTGCGAAAATATTAAACTCCCCTCTTGCAAAATTGCCGTAAACTGATTATCATTATAATTGTTGTTAGCACTAAACACTTCCGAGTGCTAATAACATTATCACACTAAGCAACACCATATTAAAGGAGGCTATTTTCTCATGATCAAACCGTTGGGTGATCGCGTTGTCATCGAAGCCATCGCTAAGGAGGAAACCACCGCTAGCGGTATTGTCCTGCCAGACACCGCGAAGGAGAAGCCGCAAGAAGGCAAGGTCGTTGCTGTTGGCAGCGGCACGCTGAAAGACGGCGAACGGATTCCGCTTGAAGTGAAGGAAGGCGACCGCGTGATTTTCTCCAAATATGCGGGCACGGAAGTGAAATACGAAGGCCGTGAGCTGCTGATTATGCGCGAAAGCGACATTCTGGCCGTCCTGGCTTAATCTCGCGATCGTGGCCTGTACTTAAGGTCTTACCCATTTACTTAAGTTTGCGCTTGAGAACGTTCAAATACATGACAAATCATTAGGGAGGGTTTCATTCATGGCAAAGGAAATTAAATTCAGCGAAGACGCTCGCCGTGGAATGCTTCGTGGTGTGGACGCGCTGGCTAACGCCGTTAAAGTTACGCTCGGACCGAAAGGACGCAACGTCGTTCTGGAGAAGAAATTCGGCAGCCCGCTCATCACGAACGACGGCGTAACGATCGCCAAAGAAATCGAGCTGGAAGATCCGTTCGAGAACATGGGCGCGCAGCTCGTTAAAGAAGTTGCTACGAAAACGAACGACGTTGCCGGCGACGGTACGACGACGGCTACGGTGCTGGCTCAAGCGATGATTCGCGAAGGGCTGAAAAACGTAACTGCCGGCGCGAACCCGATGGTTCTGCGCAAAGGTATCGACAAAGCGGTTAAAGCAGCTGTCGAAGAGCTGAAAAAGATCTCCAAGCCGGTTGAAGGTCGTCAAAATATCGCTCAAGTCGCTGCGATCTCCGCTGCTGACGAAGAAGTGGGCGAACTGATCGCCGAAGCGATGGAGAAAGTGGGCAAAGACGGCGTTATCACTGTCGAAGAGTCCAAAGGCTTCATCACTGAGCTGGAAGTCGTGGAAGGCATGCAGTTCGACCGCGGTTACATCTCCCCGTACATGATTACGGATACGGATAAAATGGAAGCGATCCTGGAGAACCCGTACATCCTGATCACCGACAAGAAAATCTCCAACATTCAAGAGATTTTGCCGGTGCTGGAGAAAGTGGTTCAATCCGGCAAGCAGCTGCTGATCATCGCAGAAGACGTCGAAGGCGAAGCGCTGGCTACCCTTGTGGTGAACAGACTGCGCGGTACGTTCACTTGCGTAGCAGTCAAAGCTCCTGGCTTCGGCGACCGCCGCAAAGCAATGCTGGGCGACATCGCCGCTCTGACTGGCGGCCAAGTGATCACGGAGGAGCTCGGCCTCGAGCTGAAATCCACGTCGATCGAACAACTCGGTTCCGCTCGCCAAGTGCGCGTAACGAAAGAAAACACGATCATCGTCGACGGTTCCGGCGACAAAGCGGACATCGCTACTCGCGTATCGCAAATCCGCGCTCAACTGGAAGAAACGACGTCCGACTTCGACAGAGAGAAGCTGCAAGAGCGTCTGGCCAAGCTGTCCGGCGGCGTAGCCGTTATCAAAGTCGGCGCTGCAACCGAGACTGAGCTGAAAGAGCGCAAGCTGCGCATCGAGGACGCCCTGAACGCGACTCGCGCTGCTGTCGAAGAAGGTATCGTATCCGGCGGCGGTACGGCTCTCGTGAACGTATACGGCGCTGTCAGCAGCCTGCAAGCTTCCGGCGACGAGCAAACGGGTATCAACCTCGTGCTGCGCGCTCTGGAAGAGCCGGTTCGTACGATCGCCGCTAACGCTGGTCTGGAAGGCTCCGTCGTTGTCGAGCGCCTGAAGAAAGAAGCGGTGGGCATCGGCTTCAACGCCGCTACTGGCGAATGGGTCAACATGATCGAAGCTGGTATCGTCGACCCGGCGAAGGTAACTCGCTCCGCGCTGCAAAACGCTGCTTCTGTCGCCGCTCTGTTCCTGACGACCGAAGCCGTCATTGCCGACAAACCGGAAAAAGATAAACCGTCTGCGCCTGACATGGGCGGCATGGGCGGAATGGGCGGCATGATGTAAGCTCGCCAATAACGCCTTGAGCTGTGTGGCAACCGAATCGCCCACAGCTTCAATCGAAAAGCCTCTCAAAAGCAATCATGCTTCTGAGAGGCTTTTTTAGGTGGTGCACCCGGGCATGGGCGATAACTAGGCGCTGAAAGTCCGCTACAGACTTGGCAGTAGGAACTGTTAGCTGAAGGCAAGGTGTCGGTCGTGAGTCCGAATCTGAAGGAAGCCGAGGCAGACCCTCAGTCTGACGAACAGAAATCACATATAAGCATAGGCGGGACGGACGAGCTTATATGACAAAGCGGAGTCCAATACTGCCCGAAGCCGACTATGTAAAATTCCATGCTTTCGTCGGTCTGACATTAAAACTTAGCGGTTGTGTTTAGCATCAAACCTTAATAGATAGTTTTCGCCTAAAACCATTCCATCTCTCCAACTCGGCTGGGGGGCTGAGATGAAGACGGCACATATGCTTGCGCGCATCCTTTTCCTCAGGCGATAGGAATCCTTGCGCATTTAAATACGGAGCTATGATGCAAAAAGACTGTTCAGAATGGCTGTGGCCAGTACAGGACTTCCAGCATCTCGCCACACTTGCTATGTGAAAGAAAAGACCCGATACCGAAGTATCGGGTCTTTTTCGTACCTGTTCCCGGCTCGCGGGAAGGAGGTCGATTAGTTAATGAAGTCAGCGGAGCTCAAGAAACGCTTCAGCATCGTAGCGGATTGAGCGCGAGTTGCGCTGCTGGAGGATTCCAGCGTCGTATCCGTCATGCCGTCCATCAGGCCGGCACGGATCGCTGCTGCGATTTCTGCTTGAGCCCAAACGATGTCGCTTGCATCCTTGAATTTGCCAAGGAGTTGAGCTTGCTCGTTGGACGTTACCGATGTGTCTTCACCAACGTAAGCCAGCGCACGAACGACCATAGCAGCCAATTCTTCGCGAGTGATTTGTTGGTTCGGACGGAACGTGTTGTCTTCATAACCATCGATGATGCCAGCGTTAGCCGCCGTAGCGACAACATCAGCATACCATGCACCGGAAGCTACATCGCTGAACGAAGCGCTGCCGGATCCCGGCGTCAGGCCGAGGGAACGAACAACCAGTGCTGCAAATTCAGCACGAGTAATATTGCGGTCGGCTTCGAACGTGCTGTCGGTTACACCGTCAACAACAAGCTTGTTCGCCAACAGTTCCACGTCGGCTTGCGCCCAGTGGCCTACGATGTCGGAGAAGCTCTTGCTGTGTTCGATAACCGTGTAGATGCTGTTGCCGTTACGCTTCAGGATAGCGTACGTGTTATCATCTTCCGTTTCGAACGTAGACGGTACGAAGCTCAGCGTGCTGCCGTTGAACAGAACGCCAGTTGCTTTCTTCGGATCAACCGATTGGCTCAGCTTCAGTTCGCGTTCAACATACGTTTTGCCGAAGTTGATATCAATAGTTTTGTTATTGCCAGTAGCTTCAACTTTGAAGTCAACAGCGTCGGCAACTTGCGTACCGCCGATAGCTGCAACCGCTGCTTGAACAGCTTCTGCATCGCTGCCCGTCAGCTTTTTGATCGTTACGGCAATCATAACATCGTCAGCTTTAGCTTCCAGCTGTTCTGCAATCGCATCGACATTGAAGACGGATACCGGCAGGATGTACGTGCCGTTCTCGCCAATAATCGTCAGCTTTCCGTCTTTAGGCGCGCCTACCAGACCTGCAAGGGCAAGCTCCAGCTTGTCGCCTTTGAAGCGGATGATGACATCAGAGTTCGACGAAAAGGCGTTTTTCAGCGTATCAGCGTATACTTTTCCAGTGGAAGCATCAATTTCCCCATTAATGCCAGGGAAGTATCCGCCACCGCCACCGCCTCTACGGCTGCTGCTGCTGTCAGAACGGTAAACGGTTTGGTAAACAGCGTCATCTACTGGTGTTCCGTTACCCGTAATCAGACCATGGAGGTTCAGATAAGTATAGCCAGTGACCGTTGTACTGAAAGAGTAGTAAGTTACACCATTAACATCAGTGGACGGATTTTGGACTTTAACTCTATCCAACAACTCTCCATTCGGCGCGTACAGGTAAACTTGCGCATTTACATCGTAAACATCAGAGTATACAGTACCCGAAACAGTGCCTTTTTTGTAAGTGACGTCCTTAAAACCTGTAGCAGCCAACGCCATTACCGGCAAAAGCAGCGACAGAATCAGCATTACAGATAAAGCTTTGGAAGTTTTGCTTAAAATTGCAGATTTCAAACTGGTCCTTCTCCCTTCAAATCTCTCTTTATTCAGTTGTGAATCAGCATTACGCATGGTCCATTCCACCTCCTTCCCCGCGTGTTTGATATATAACAGGGCCCGATATGGGTCCTTGTTACCAAAAGGACAGGAAAACCCATTAATATTCTAGCATCTCTAATGACAAATTGGTAGCATTTTGTATTAGGTTTTTATTTGCAATGCTGTAGCGATTTATATAAAAAATAGCTTAAAATCTTGCATTAAAGAGTCCTTCAATTTGCTTTTTTTCATTCGGGTCAGCTGCAATTAATTGGTCGTATATTTCCTGATCATTTTTTCCCTGCTTTTGCAGTGCGGCCAGATACCAACGTGCAGCGATCCGACCTGGCTCATCGTTGAATTGATCAGGATTCACAGCGGCTTTAAGGAAAGTTTCCGCCTCAGAATAATTACCTTTTATAAATTCCATCTGGCCCAATGCCTGACCCATAGAAGGAGTGAGTCCAAATGCTCGTCCTTGACCCTGGGCTTTAGGAAGGGATTCGAGCATTTTAGCTCTATCCATAACTAAGTTATAGGTTTCCATAGCTTTATTCCAATAGATATCTCGTTGCTCGCTGTTATTTTCCAGCCGGGCTTTGTCGCCAAGTCCAACGAGGAACGAAATCTTTTTCTCGTATAAAGTAATATCCCAAGGGAAATTGCCGAACTCGGCATTAACGATTTCCAGAGCCTTTTCTGTCTGATCTTTCATCGAATAGATGTTAATGTGGCGTTCAATCAAAGAACGATTAAATGGTTCCTTATCAAGCACCGAACTGAGCAATTGGGACGCTTCGGTATAATATTGCTCCTGGTTCGTTTGGTCGTAGCCAGAAAGCAAAAGATCAATCTTGAGAGCAGTGTAATCTGGATGCTCGGGACGGTACTCCAACGCTTTATTCAATGGAGTCAAAATCTCCTCTATGCTTGCACCGCTGCGGGTAAGTCCGTATGCTTCTTTATATAGACTGTTGGCACTGAGCATTTGCGCCGTATTAAAGAACATCACTAAAGAGAAGATGGCCATAAGCGCCGGATAAACCCACTTGTAACGGATGAGTTCTTCAAAACTCCGCTTTAACATGAATGGATGGCCCGAGATCAGCGCACCTAAACTTAAGAAGACAAGACCGCTGATATACACGTAGCTCATATCAAAATCCATAATGCTGTGTACTAATAGAGAAATGACTACAATGAAAAACAAATATCTTTCTTCATGTGCTTCTTTGCTCGCTCGATACTGATGCCAGAAGATGATGAGCACATATCCTAACAAGCCTATTAAAATCAGAATACCTACAATACCGGTCTCCACCAAATACTGCAAAAAGAAGTTGTGCGCTTGCCGGACAGTGTAGGGGTTGTTCTGGTATTTCTCAAATAATGCCGCCCAAGCTCCGCCTCCGGCTCCGGTCACTGGATAATCCGAGAACAATTTGACGGCGTCCTTGTACATTGTAAATCTCTCGAGAACGCTGTGCTGGGCGAAATTAATGTTCTCAATCCGCTGCTTGATGGATTCGGGAAGCATGCCTGCAACAAATGTGTTGCCAAGCAGCAGGTACAGCCCTAGTGCTCCTGCAATAATGGAAACACCGGGAACGAGAATGTTGGCCAGCTTCCATTTCACTTTATGCTCAATCCCTCTTTGAAGGAGGGGATAGACGTATGTCTGCAACAACCAGATTAAAACGGCTATAGCTAGGGAGACGCCAATCAGAGTCCATATTCCGCCAGTCGATTGAGACAAGTCTTGTCTGAAAGCTGCTTCACCGGCCGCTGTGGTGCGGCTTAAAACCAGAAGCGTTGCTGCACCCGAGATAACGAGATGGATCAAGATCATAAGCTGTCTCGGCAAAGCGATAAAAGGGAGAATCAGCAATATCAGTACAGGAAGCAGGACAAGACCGCCGCGAGACAATGTCAATATAAAAGAAATAATGATCGGCACGAGCATAAAAGCGTGCACTGCTTTGTAGTAAGACTTCTTTCCGTCAGATATGACATAAACAATGCCTAACAGCAGAGCCATAAGAAATGCGGCATATGTATTGGCATATTGGAATACCGAAGTCAAGCGAAGCTCGCCCTCGGCTTCCATAACCGCATGAAGATATTTGCCGTTGGGTAAAGAAGTGAACCAACCGATTAAGCCAACGGCAATCTTCTCGAACCCGAACCAATAAAGTATTCCGAACCAGACAATCAGATAGCCTGACCATAAAAAGGCCTGGGTCAGAATGCGCAAGCCAATCTGACTTTTCGCTACATAAAGTCCAACGATAAAGGCAATGGCATAAAAGCTCTGTATGAACACCATGTTTGTCGAAAAATAATGAGAGGCTTCGGCAAACTTGGCCAGCACGTATGAAAAGGGCATGAACCAAACCAGCAATCCAACGACATCTTGATGAGTGTTTATTCCCCAGTGATTAAACAGATAGAAAGCCAGCAGTAACAAAATAATAAATCCCCACATTAATGCGGAGTAAATGGGCCTTTCAAAATCGACCGTATTTCCGTTAAAAAGAGCTTTTTGGAAAGGTGCCCAAAAGAGAAACAAGGCAGTCATTCCCGCTAAAAGCCAAAACAGGATTGAAGTGCTGTCTCGATGCTTCTTCTTAGTTATTTGCTTGTACATAATTTCTCTCCTTCGGATAAACCGCACTTTCGACAAAACGAGCGATTTGATCCTTGAAACGCTGTTCATTAAATGTCTGTGCATGATTGTGAATGACCATGGGATCAAAGTAAAGATCCATGTATCTCATCAAGGCGTCGGTTAATGCTGCGGTTGTCTGCTCTTTAAAAAAAAGTCCCGTAACGCCGTCAATAACCGTTTCCAAAGCTCCTCCTTTGCCATAGGCAATAACTGGTTTGCCATGGGCTTGCGCCTCCAAAGGGGTTATGCCAAAATCCTCTTCGCCCGCCAAAATAAAAGCTTTGCAGCGCGAATAATAATCGTGGATTACTTCGTCGGGCTGATAGCCTAACAGCTGAACAGTGGGACCCGCAAGCTGCTCCAATCGAGGCCGGTCATAACCGTCTCCGATAATAATCAAAGGCCATTCTAATTGATTAAACGTTTCAATGACAAGATCGATTCGTTTGTAAGGAATGAGGCGAGACACGATTAAATAGAAATTTTCCGAAGTCGCAGAAAGCTTGAGATGATTCAGTGATACGGGAGGATGAATCACCTGACTGTCACGCCGGTAATATTTTTGAATGCGTTTGGCGACATTAAAGGAATTGCTGATAAACGAATCGACTCGATGAGCTGTTGCTTGATCCCACAAGCGAATTTTATGCAATATAGAGGGCAACGCGAGTCGGAAAATAGGATTTCTCATTTCCTCCATATATTGATGGTACAAGTCCCATACATATCGCATCGGTGTATGGCAGTAGCATATATGCACTTGTGAAGGGTTCGTAATCACACCTTTAGCAAAAGCGCTGGAGGAGCTAAGAATCAGATCGTATTCTCTAAGATCTATTTGCTCAATGGCTAACGGAAATAAGCCGAGCATTTTTTTATAATGTTTCGCCGAGAAGGGGAGCTTCTGTACAAAGGTAGTGCGTACATCGGCTTCCCGAAAGCGCCGCGGCATCTTATCCAAATTTGAGATAATGGTATATATCGGTGCGTCGGGATATAAATCCATGAAGCACTCCAACACGCGTTCGGCTCCGCCGTATTGGTTCAAATAGTCGTGTACGAGCGCTACCTTCATCGCATTGTCTCCCTTCGCATGTACATTTAAGAAAAGAGCACTTTTTCGTATACCTTTTTCGTTGCGATGGCCGTCTTTTCCCAAGAGTAATGGGTGGCTCTTTCTAAAGACAGCTGCCGATATTGACGGTGAAGTTGTTCATCTGAAGTCAGTGAATGAATGCGTTCAGCCCACTGCTCGTAATCGTCCGGCGGAACGAGAATTCCATAGCGATCTATGATTTCCGGTATAGAGGAAACATTGGAACCAATGACCGGGATTCCGCACTGCATGGCTTCCAATATCGGGAGCCCGAAACCCTCATATACGGAAGGCATAACATAAACGGATGCCCCGTTATATACGGCAGGCAAATCCTCGTCATCAATATACCCAGCAAATATAACATGCTGCTCTAGATTGCGGCTTTCGATAAAATCGAATAAGGGACTAAACTTCCAGCCTTTGGCTCCTACAACAACCAATTTTAACGGCCTATCTATATTACGCAAAAGAAGCTCATAAGTTTTGAATAAACCCAATAAATTTTTTCTTGGCTCCAACGTGCCCACGAATAAGATGTATTGCTGTGGCAGCGAGAGTTTTCGGAGTGTACGTTCTACAATATCTGCCGGCAAAGGCCGGAAGCTGGGATCAGCGGCCAAAGGAATGATATCGATCTTAGTTTCAGGAATATTCAGCAGTCGAATAATGTCATTTTTCGTGTGTTCCGAAATCGCAATAATTCGTTCCGCCTTTTGGGCGCTATATGGCACCCAACGGGTATGGTGGCGATAAATTCGCTCACTTGTCGTTTCAGGATAAATCATATATGCAAGGTCGTGAATCGTGATAACACTCTTCCCATTCATAGACGGGGTAAGAGTGAAATTTGTTCCATGAAAAATCAATGATTTTTGTTTCGATAACAGGTCAAATGGAAAAGCATATAATGGATTCGGTTTACAGAGACGACGAATCACTTTGTAAGGATAGCGGCTGTTATAAACGAAACGAGAATTACCAACCGAATCGAACGGCAATTCCCCGGAACGAATATTTTTTAAAATGCGATTAAAAAATAACGTTAGATCAATGCCATCAAGCATCATTAGATGATTGCAAAGAAACCGAACGTAGTTTCCAATACCGGATCGCACTCCAAGCAAAGGCTGCGCATCTATAAATACTCTCATCGTTAATAAGCTCCTTCGCCTTTTAGAACAACCGGAATCGTTTTAAGCAATATTTTCAAGTCCAACGATACACTCCAATTTTCGATGTAATAGATGTCCAGGCTCATCCATTGCTGGAATGACAAATCGCTACGACCGCTTACCTGCCACAACCCGGTCATCCCTGGCAGCACTTCGAGACGTCTCCATTCCCAGTCCCCATATTGCTGAACTTCATTGGGCAGAGGTGGCCGCGGCCCCACTAAGCTCATGTCGCCTTTGATCACATTCAAAAGCTGAGGGAGCTCATCGATAGAATACTTTCTAATAAAACGTCCAACTTTAGTTGTTCTGGGGTCATGTTTCATTTTAAAGGCGATGCCATCTACTTCGTTATGCTGTTGAAGTTTACTGAGCAATGCTTCCGCGTCCGTAACCATGGACCGGAACTTAAGCATATGAAACATTTTACCGTTTTTACCGAGACGCTGCTGCCTATAAAATACCGGGCCTGGGGAATCCAGTTTAATTGCTATTGCAGTTGCCAGGAAAATAGGGCTAATCAAAACGAAAATGATGCATGCTGATACAATGTCAAATATACGTTTGAAGAGCAGTCCGAATCCCCGCATGGGAGTTTTGACCAACGTAACCACAGGCAGCGAGCTTAAGTTACCGATCTGTACGGTACTCATCACCAAATTGAACATGTCTGGTATAATCTTGATTTTGATATCAATTTTGCGTAAATCCGTAATAATCGAATGGACAAGTTCTCTTTCGGAAGGAATCGTAATAATCAATTCATCAGCAAGATGCTTTTGAATAATCTCTTTTAATTCAGAAGTCGTACCCAGGTATCGATAGCCGCTGAAATCTTTAACGACTTTATCATCCACAAAACCGACGATCTTATAGCCCAGCCATTTGTTCTCTTTGATCTCATCCATAAGCGATTGGCCAACTTTTCCGGCCCCAACGATAATAACATTTTTAGCCACGAGCTCGTGACGGGCGAAGCGAAAATAAATGAATCTTTTCGCAATTCGGAGCGCACCGCAAGCGACGACAGCACTTGCCCAGTAAAGGAATATCACAAGACGGGACAATTCAATGTACTTAAGGAAGAAGCTGACTCCAATGGTGACCAAAATAGCAAATGAAAATGCTTTGGACATCTTGAACAGTTCGTCAGCTAATCCAGAACTGGCTCGGAACTGAAATATTTTATAGCGATATACAAAAAACATGTAAACGATGGAGGAGATTGCATAAAAAATAAAGTAGCTTAAAAAGCGCGGACTATCGATATTGAATAAATCCATGCTTCTCTTAAACTCGGCAGCAATGCGATACTCATATAAATAGAAATAAATCAGCGTAAACAGGACGGCTTCAAGCAGAATGAAAGTCGCGCTCATGGCGATCGCGACATTTTTCTTCGTTTCCAGCTTCTTGTTAATCTCCAAAGTTGGAATCATCTGATTGGTCCGTTTCGACGTAACCGGATAATTCAACGCCGATTCCTCCATGAAATAAGTTCTCTTGCCTATTGTAGTGCGAAAGATGTTGAAATTGCAAGGAAATATGATGCCAGTATTTAGTAGTGAATAATTCTAATAAAGTCTTGATAATAACTGAAACTTTCCGCTTATTGATTGCGTCTAACTAATTGATAAACATTGCCATTTTTCTTCATTGCCTATCGTTTATGCGATGGGGTATAATGTTTGAAGTTATCAAAATAGGAAGCAGAAGCACGGTTTCTGTCGATTTATGGAGGAATTGTACGATGATAATGACTGCAGTGATCATGGCGGGGGGCAAAGGGGAACGTTTTTGGCCCAAAAGCCGGACGAATCTGCCCAAACAGTTCCTTAACATATCAGGCAATAAATCGATGATTCAACAAACGATTGCCCGATTGGAAAAATTAATTGATATTCGACAAATTTTCGTTGTGACGAACGAACTATATGCTGAACTGATCCATGCCCAGATCCCACACCTTCCGTTCGAAAATATCATTATCGAGCCGGTGGGGCGCAACACAGCTCCATGTGTAGGCGTGGCTTCTTTAATTATTGAAGAAAAATTCCCCGACAGCACAATGGTGGTTCTCCCTTCGGATCATATTGTCGAGAATGAAGAAAGATTCGTGAGCATTTTGATTACCGCGGCAAAAGTGTGTGAGGAGAGGAGCGATGCCCTAGTTACCTTGGGAATCACACCGAATTATCCAGAAACCGGATACGGATATATTGAAAGCACAGATCGTAAGCTGGTTGTAAACCAAATGGATGTGCTGGAGGTTAATCAATTTGTTGAGAAACCCGATATTAATAAGGCCAAGCAATATCTGGCTGCAGGAAATTACTATTGGAATAGCGGTATCTTTATTTGGAAAACCGCTACAATCAGGCGATATATCAAGGAATTCATGCCGGAAATGCACGATATTCTCGAAACAATGAAATCTGCTTTCCGCAGTCACGATAAAAATGAAATTATTAAGATGGAATTCCACCGAATGCCAGACCAATCGATTGATTACGGCATCATGGAAAAAGTGAACAATATCTACGTGATCCCCTGTATTTTCGGTTGGGATGATGTCGGCAGCTGGACGGCGCTAGAAAGAATTAGCGAGGTAGACTCCAATGGAAATGTAATTAAAGGGAATGTATTGAGCATTGATACTAAGGGCTCAATCATTGAAAGTAATGGCAAGCTTATTGCTACTCTTGGGCTGGAGGATCTCATCATCATAGACACGGAAGATGTTACTCTGATTTGCTCAAAGCATAGGGCGCAGGAGATTAAGTCTATCATCAAAGAACTCAGGAATCAAAAGCTTGAGCAGTACCTGTAAAGAGGAGATTCTATGCTTAATAAAATTGCGGAACTATATAAGTATCGTCATATGTTGAAAGGCCAAATATTAAGCAATCTCAGGACCCGCTATAAGGGTTCCTTTTTGGGATTTTTATGGACCTTTGTTAATCCGCTATTGATGCTTTGCGTATATGCCACAATGTTCAGTACCATTATGAGAGTGGACATGGAAAATTACGTCATGTTTCTATTTGTAGGACTGCTGGCGTGGACTATGTTCCAAAGCTCTGTTTTGGATAGCGTGAATATAATCGTAGGGAATTCTAATTTGGTAAAAAAAATATATTTCCCGAGGGAAATTTTGCCCATTGCCCAAGTTTTGGCCACAGTTGTTAACTACTTCCTAAGTCTATTTATTTTGATAGCGGCCTTATATATAACAGGGATTCATCTAACTATTAATATTATTTATTTGCCGCTTATCGTATTAATCCAAACGATATTTGCCTTAGGTTTAGCGTTCCTGGTCTCAAGTTTAAATGTGTATTTTAGAGATTTAAATCACATATTAGGAATAGTCATGATGGCTTGGTTTTATTTCACTCCTGTACTCTATAACAGCGAGATGATTCCTGATAAATTCAAGAGTTTATTTCAGTTAAATCCAATGGCCACACTTATCATGAGCTATCAAGATGTTTTTTTCAAAGGTACGGCGCCTAATCTAAACGCTCTTATGAATGTTTCCATTACATCCATTGTGGTATTGTTATTGGGATGGGGGATATTCAACTTATTAAACAAGGGTTTTGCTGAAGAAGTCTAATTTGTCCCAATAGAAAAGGAGACTATCAATGTATGCAATCGAGATAAATGATGTCTCAAAGAAGTATAAAATATTTAATGAAAAAAATGTAACCTTAAAAGAAAAAATATTGTACTTTGGCAAAAGCAAGCCGCAAGAATTCTCTGCTTTGAACAACATAAGCTTGAAAATTGAAAAAGGAAAGACAGTAGGGTTGATTGGACGAAACGGGTCAGGCAAATCGACACTACTGAAACTCTTAACAAGAATAATATACCCAACATCCGGGACAATCAAAATGGATGGAAAGATCTCTAGCTTGTTGGAGCTCGGGGCAGGCTTCCATCCTGATTTTACGGGTAGAGAAAATATTTACATGAATGCTTCTATCCTGGGTTTTACAAAGGCAGAAATTGATGAACGATTGGATGAGATTATTGCTTTTTCAGAACTGGGGGAATTTATTGATAATTCCGTTAGAAGCTATTCTTCCGGGATGTACATGAGACTTGGATTCTCTGTAGCTATTATGGTTAATCCAGACATTCTTTTAATCGATGAAGTGCTTGCTGTTGGCGATGCTTTATTCCAAAAAAAGTGCTTTGAAAAGTTGGAAGAAATGAAAACAGCAGGAAAAACCATTGTATTTGTTTCTCACGACCATGGAGCCGTTAAGAAATTGTGCGATGAAGTCGTATGGATTCACGAAGGCGATTTGATGGATATTGGAGAACCTGAAAAAATCATTGGGAAATATTTGGCGTTTTTGAATAAAGAGGATAATTCTAATATTGATAGTAATAACATCTCTAATCATGAACTGCAAATTCATGATGGTATTGATGTTGATGGTTCTCAACAGACTATATTTACCGATATTAAATGGACAGACTCTTTGGGGGAAGTACGGCATTCCTTTATAGTTGGAGAGGACATCTTATTAAGTATAACTTTAAACCCCAATATTCAAAGCCTGTTAAATGTAACAGTTCAAGCTGATTTATACAAGGATTCAATCCTTTGTTTTAAATCCCAATATCCGTTAAACGATGTGAATGAAGTAATGTTGAAAATTAAACAGCCTAATTTAAATAAAGGCGAGTACCAACTCATCCTAACTCTCATCGATAAGGAATCAGGTGACCTTATTGATAAGCTTGAAAAGATATTAATAATAAATGCTTTTAATGAAAGTGAAGGATTAATTGAATTGGATCATAGTTGGAAACCAATTAATAAAGGTGTTTAGGAGTTGTAAAAATGGTAGCAAAAGAAACAGATATTTTTTTATTTGAAACAGATTCGATTGACTCAGCTAAGATTATTGAAGATATCAAAAAAAAATACAGTCAAGTTTTATTAGACGAAACCGAGAAAAAAATTTTGTTTCAAAATATCCATCCGCCTGCGGCGGACTCTTCCTTCCTTTATAATTTTATTGATGAAATTGAAGTGCTTACTCGTCGTTGGCATGTTAATATTGATTATAATATTACTTCCCATCGGCCAATTATTGGTACAGCAATTGTTTTTGTGAAAAAAATTGTCAGGAAATTGCTTCGTTGGCTGATCTCTTACCCATTTACAAGCGTCGAGGAATTTAATCAGAGTACCGTTTCAGCTCTCCATCATTTGAAAGATGGACTTATCACTATGCATCAAGAGCAAAGTGAGATCATGGAAAAATTAATCCTTGAAAATGAACTGCTTAAGAAAAAGCAAAAAGAGATGAATGAAATCCACAAAGAGATGGTTAAATTTATCGGGGATCTGAGGGAAGAGCTTAGTCAGATAAAAACCACGGCGCGTATTTCAAACGAACGAACCAGAAGAATGGAGCGACTAGCGAAATATCCTGAATTGGCAATAGCTGTTGAACAACAACCCATAATACAAGAAAACAACATTCAATACTCTCAACGGATTAATGACGATTCCTTTGATTACTTTATGTTTGACGAGTATTATCGGGGAAATAAACAGAAGATTAAGGAGCGTCAAAAGAGATATATCAAATATTTTAAGGGGAAAGAGAATGTTCTAGACTTGGGGTGTGGCCGCGGCTATTTTTGTGAACTGCTTCAATTCCAAGGCATTTCGTATCTTGGAATTGATAATAATCCGGATATGTTGTCGGCGTGTCAAGAAAACAGCTTGAACGTTATGAATAGTGAAATCATGGACTATTTAAATAGGCAACCGAATCAATCTATTGGTGGAGTATTTTTGGGGAATATTGTTGATCATTTCACGCCACAACAGTTTTATGAGTTACTTCGGCTCGTATATCAAAAGTTACAACCAGGTGCCTATTGCGTTATGGAAAGTGTAAATCCGCAAAGCATTCAAACGATGCAGGAATATCCATTTACCGACGTGCTTAACGGAAAATTATTGAATCCAAGAACAGCCAAATTCATGTATGAGTCTGCTGGTCTAAATTTAGTGCAGTTGGATTTTTGCTCATCACTGGATAGCGGATTCGATAAGTTGATTATTGAGAATGAAAAAATGAGTGATTACCTAGAGAAAATTGACGATCTATTGTTTGGAGATCAATTTTATTCTGTAGTCGGTTTAAAGTAGTCGTTGGGGGTTAAAGTATGAGAATAGATCAAATACTGCCAAGTATCAGTTATGGAGATGCTGTCAGCAACTCGGCCATAATTATAAAGAAAATGTTGGAATCAAAGGGTATTAGTTCTAACATTTACGCTGGTCATATCCATCCGAAACTACGAAAGATTGTGAAACCAGTAACAAAATTAAATAATCGTGCTGATGGTTTATTGTTTCACATGGCCACAGGTTCTAGAGAGTCTTATATTGTGAAAGAGATAGACATTGGTAAAAAGATAATGATTTATCACAATATTACTCCCGCGCGATTTTTTAAAGGCTATAGTTCAAACGCAGAGAGATCTGTTATTCAAGGACGAAGCGAGCTAAGAATGCTAAAAAACGATATTGGATTGGCGATCGGTGTTTCCGAATATAATCGGAAAGAGCTTGAGGAAATAGGGTATTATAACACAACAGTTGTCCCATTTATTGTTAATCTAGATGATTTTGCTCAACCACCTGCTAAAAACATCGTCAAGCAAATGCAGGATGGAAAAACAAATATCCTTTTTGTAGGACGCATCTCACCAAATAAAAAACAAGAGGATATCATTAAAGCTTTTTATTGTTATCACAAATTTTTTAATAACAATTCTCGTCTTACTTTAGTAGGAAATTATACTGGGATGGAACCCTATTATTATCAATTGAAAAAATTGATTTCTGAACTTAATCTTGAGAATGATGTATTAATTACGGGACATATTCCATTCTCTCATATACTGGCGTATTATCACACTGCACATCTTTTTTTCTCGATGAGTGAACATGAAGGATTTTGTGTACCATTATTAGAGGCGATGTATTTCAAATTACCAATCCTTGCATATGATAGTAGTGCAATTGGTGAAACTCTAGGAAATGGTGGGGTATTATTCAAAGAAAAAGATTTTGTTAAGATTGCTGCTATGATTGATACACTAATTAAAAATGAAGAGTTCAATAAAAGCTATCGAATGAAAAGTTCATCAAGACTCGAGTACTTTAAACAAGAAAAACTCGAAAGCATTCTATATAGTAAGATTATACAATATATGAACGAATAATGAATTCGGGAGACCTTGGTAGATGTTGAAAAAAATTATAAATAAGATCGAAAAACATGCTCCTGTTTTTATATTTCTTTTTAGTTTTGGGACTCTTATTTTTTATATAATGAATTACCATTCGACAATTCTTTTTAATTCTGATTCCGCAACTGCAAATTTATTAGCCAGAGAACAATTATTAACCTGAAATTCGAAAGTACGATTCTTTGAAAACGTGAAAAGGGCTCCAAATCTTTGGGTAGAATGGTGTTTGTCCGAACAACATCACCCAAAGAGAGGAGCACCTTTTAGGTGAAGTTTACCACAACCGTCAGCAAAATCAAGACCGAATTTTCATTACAAAATGCTACAAGCTTCGGCGGCGTCAAGGTCTTCTTGGATTTTCTTGAAAAAATCAAACTGTCGGAGGCGATGCGTGGTCTCTCCGGCGGCAAAGCGCACAATGCGGTCTTCCCTCTGCATCGCATCCTACTGTATCTCCTTGTCGGCTGGATGCTCGGCTGCCAGCGGATTTTTCATTTTCGCAAGCTGCAGCATGACGCCCTGCTACGCCGTTTTCTGGGTGGACGCTGCCCGTATCACAGCCTGCTGTATAAGGAACTCGGCCGGCTGGGTCAGACGTGTCCCGGGCTGGCGATGGAACTGCGGACGCTCGATCAGGAGGTCATTCGTCCTTGCTTGCCTGACCGCCTCATTCTCGATCTGGACTCCACCGTCGAAACGGTCTACGGCGACCAGGGCGGAGCAGCCAAAGGCACGAATCCGCACAAGCCCAGTCGCAAGAGCTATCATCCGCTACTGGCTTTCGAAGGGCAGACGCGGCTAAATCTGAATGCTTGGCTTCGCCCAGGTAATACCCATTCTTCCACGAATGCCATCGACTTTCTGAAGCAAACGTTTGACCTGCTTGACGAGCATCCGATCGGCTACGCCCGATTCGACAAGGGCTTTGGCGGTGAAGACTTCTACAGCCTGCTCGAGAGCCGGAAGATTGGCTATGCCGGCAAACTGAAATGGACAAAACGGCTGGAGCAGGAAGTTCGGAAGTGTCGCTACTGGACGCGGTACGTCGACGAAGATTGGATCATCGAAGGCATCACGTTGATCTACAAAGCGACTCCTGGATGAAAGCGCGCCAGGTGGCCATCATTCGCAAGGCCTAAGTGGAGGATGACGGGCAAAGTCGAATGGTTTTTCGACAGCGACTGGCAGTACGAAGCGATCGTCACGAATTTGGAATGGGAGCCGATCGATTTGCGGCGCTTCTACAATCAGCGTTTCTGCATGGAGAATTACATCAAGGAAGCCAAGAACGGATTCTCCATGGATCGCATCGCGACAAACGATTTCCGTGTCAATGAATTGGATCTATTGATCAAACTGCTCGCTTATAACTTGTTCGAGCGATTGCGCGATTGCTGCGAACCTGTTCATCGTGGCTATACGATCGCCAGGTTCCGGCTGGAGTTCTTTCACATCGCTGCCACGCTCATTCAGCATAGCCGAGCGGTCATTCTCAAACTGGCGAAGAACTTCGCGGGCCGATACGTCTGGAAGCGGATCGAAGTCCGAGTGGCTCAGTTAGAATGATCCTTCCACAATCCTACATGGAAATCGCAACGCCCCTTCATTGGGGAGGGGGAAGAACTATCCTTCATGCCTGCAATTGGGACCGTCTCGCAGGATAATCTCTCTTTATTTTATCAGGGTGATGATCCTCAAATTCCTTCGCTTCTCCTGTTACTATGGACTTTCGAAATTCAGGTTTATAGTTCTGGAATGGGGCATTACAATTTGAGTTTATAGTTAAATATTTTAAAAGCGGGTGTTGCTACAAACTTCAATTGGTTGAAGTGTAGCGACACTTTTATTTTTGGAAAAAGAGATTTCAAAGCAGCTCATTCTAAATAATTTCTTAAAATATTATTGATAATATATTATTCGATGCATAAAATAGTAATTGTTACCGCCGGATTATAATTGACCCAGGATCGCCGGAAAGAAAATGACCCACCCCTGTCGAATAAAAGCCCTCTGAGATATCTCTACCATGATACG
>Ga0207865_100998_pt1 | contig 24551 bp, 23 predicted proteins | sample HigsolmetaAR204D_FD_184836 | JGI IMG/M metagenome (GOLD analysis project Ga0207865, IMG submission 184836) | Ionic liquid and high solid enriched microbial communities from the Joint BioEnergy Institute, USA - AR20-4-D (SPAdes) (version 2) ...
GAGCTGATCGGGCGGGTCGGCAGCCCGAACGTCAAGGTGCTCTACGATATATATCATCAGCAAATTACCGAAGGCGATTTGACCCCGACCATCAAGGCTAACCTGGCGCAGATCGGATACTTTCACGCTGCCGATCATCCCGGCCGCGGCGAGCCGGGCAGCGGCGAGATTCATTACCCTTTCGTCTTCGATACGATCAAGCGTTCAGGCTTTCGGGGATACGTCGGGCTGGAATTTGCGCCGACAGGCGATCCGGCGGAGGCGCTGCGCCGGGTTAGAGAGCAGTATGCGGACGGGACGGAGCCGGTCGCTTAGAGCCACCGTATCCGGCTGACGGAGCAAGCCCGGCATCGCGGCGGGTGGCGCAAGCTCGGCATCGCAGCGGGGGACGCGTGCGGTACAGATGCGCCGGAATACATCTTTTTCGTAAGAGAAGGGCCTGGCGCTTTAGGGTAATGGCATCCTGCAAGAGTGCAGGCGCTTTTCGTGTCTTGGTGCGCTCTCGACCATTCGCCGCGCAAGTAGCGGACAGCGTTGTCCGGTCCAAGCGGCATTCGGGCTTTGGCGGTTCGGAGGCGGCCCGGCCTGCGCAGTTGCCGTCATCGGCCAGGGCTTTATTTTCTCCGAAGAAATCCTGTAAGCAGGATGAGGCTGTACGCCCACATCAGCCAGGCGGACAGGGTCGGGACGCTGTCCAGCGATATCGTCGGAAATACCGTGCGATGAAAGCTCAAAGAGACGATGTCCAGCAGCATTCCGGGCAAGGCGATATAAGCCGCGCACCGCAGCCGATCTGCGGCTGCAACCTTGAACGCGGTATACATAGGCACGGTGCAAGCGAAGATGACCGGGACAGCGGCCACAAAGCTGATAGCGACAGCGACCCGGTGCTCCGCGTTCATCAGCATGCCGCCGAAAAAGTGGAAGATGATCGTCGCTCCCAGCCACAGCAGAAATCCCCATAATATAAAGAGCTCTTTCGGCGCCGTTTCTTTTCGTATGCTTGTCATGTTATCCGTTCCTCCCGTTCGCGAGCGAATCGAACAGACGCCGCAAGGCGTCAAACACGGCTTCTTTCGGAAACTGTTCATCCACCAACGCCTGAACGGCCAAGCCGTCAATCAGCGCGTTCAGCATAATGCCCCAATGCTCCAGCGAGATTCCGGCGATCGGGGACGATGTCCAGCGGTTCTCCAGCATGCCTGCGAGATGGCGGTTTTCCTGCCGAATCATCTCGCCCAGACGATGGCGATTCGGCGGATGCGAAAGACTGGCGGCAAGCGACAGGAAGAACAGGCGATGGTACGCGGAATCGTAACCGCACCTTTCCTTGGCAGCCTGCAGCGCTTGCTCGACGCTGCCGCCGCACTCCTGCTGAAGCGATTGCCACGAGTCGTCGCACAGGCTTTGAACAAGCTCGATCATCAATTGCTCTTTTGTTCGAAAATGGTAAAAGACCGTCCCTTGGCTGACGCCTGCTTGTTCGGCGACCGCTTTTAAAGTCGTCTTTTCGATGCCGTGCTCGGCGAGGCAATGCTGAGCCGCGGCCAACAGCTCCTGCTTGCTGACGACATTCGGTTTGGCCATAGAACTCCTCCTTCGCATGATAGTGAGTTAGTTGAACAACTAACTCCAGTCATCTTAATGATACGACGCTTCCTTCCGTTTGTCAAAGAAAGGAAGGCGGCGAGTCCAGGCTTTCCCGTTCCCGCTTCGGCAGATTGCGTCTGACCAGCAGGTACGATTCGTCCAGCATCCTGAGGAGCTCCTCGTCCGGGACGACGCCGTTGAGCAGGACGGTATTCCAATGCCGTTTGTTCATATGATACCCGGGAAGAACGGCATCGGGGTATTGCTGCCGCTGCAGCCAGGCGATCTCCGGCTCGGCCTTCAGATTGACGCTGGGCACTTGTGGATGGCCCCCGTTTCCGAACAGCGCGAACATTTTGCTGCCGACAAACAGTACGGGGGTCTCCGGACCGAACGGATATTTTAACGATGCGCCGGGCTTTTGCAGCCCGTAATCCATAAGAGATTGCTGATTCATGTTGCTGCTTGGGCTCCCTTCGTTTGGATGCATATTCCTTTTGACAGGTGGTGTCAGTTTTCCTGCTTGAGCGGGCATTTTTCCTTGAAAAAGGAATGGAGCGCCGAAGCCGCGCTGCTTGCTTTCGCCGCGCCCGAAGAAACTTGGCGAATTTAAAAAAAACGGCCTGTCTGCCTGCCCCTGTTGGGCGCTCGCCCGGGAGTCCGGCGGAAAACGCCCATATGCTGACAGCAAATAGCGGCGGGAGGGTGCGATATGGGAAATCGATCCCGTATGCCGGGCGTCAGGGGAGAGCGAAGCCTGGAGGGGCGAAGTCTGCGCAGCTTTCGGCACAGGCGTCTCGAGCCGAAGGGCGGGCGGGCCGTCACGTTCTTCGGGATGGAGCCCGGCGACGAAGGACCTTTTATTTTCGGAGGAGGGGCTGATCCGGGCGCTCCTTTCCCGTATTCCTACACTTACGGCGGAGATGATGCGGAATGGGCGATCCATGGCGCCGCCGGGGACGGCTCTACCTTTACTGTGCAGGCCGGTTATACCGGTCCGCTTCCGTCCGGCGGGTCCGGCTACGGAGCGGGAGCAATCCCTGTCGGGTTCGGCTACGGAACCGGGAGCCCTCCCGGCGGCGGTTTTCCGGGGGCGGCAGGCGCAGGGGCAGCAGGAGCGCCGGACAGCTTGGCGCCCGCGCAGCCGACCGCTGTTCTCATCAGCGCTTCGTCGCTGCAATCGCCGGGAGCGCTCGTTCCTTTTCAATCCCCGGCGTTATCGGCGGGCGGTACCGCTTATGCCGTGAAGGAATACGGCCTAAGGAACAATCCGCATGCCCATCCTATTTTTGCCCGAACGACGGAGGACAAGGGGCATCGTCATACGATCCAAATTTTCTCGTTCCCTCAGACGGGGGGAAGCCATGACGGACACCGGCATCAATACCAAGGGATGACATCCTTTCACGAAAACCATCGGCACCGGTTCTACGGGCTCACCGGGCCGGCGATTCCGCTTCCGGACGGCACGCATTACCATACGGTATCGGGCACGGTGTATCGCAACTACGAGAATCCCTTTGTAGTCCATTACCAGGGGCATGCTTATGTGGAAGGCGTGCTGTACAGCCCGCTGCAAAGAGACGTGCACAACCATAAGTACGCAGGCGCGTCCGGAGAGCCGATCGGCTACGAACCGCCCGGATGGTAGCCGATCGGTCTGACTATGCCGACAGGCAGAACGCGCGGATTCCCTGTTTTCTTTTGTCGAAAAAGTTTATAAAATGGTAGTTAGAAAAATACGGCAGCAATAGTTGATAAACGCATCGGCGTTCGGCAGCTTGCATCACGCTGCAGGGCAAAGCGGAAATGTCCGAGGGTAACTGCTTTGCGCGGCAGAACGCGCAAGCCGCGGGGGATTCCCGCCATTAACCGCGCTGACGGTGAGGCTAGTCGGCGGCAGCTTCGGCCACAGTTGTTCCGCCGGCTCCTCCATAATACTGCTGTCGTAGCAAAGTATGCCAAGAACAAGTCTTAACTGGAGGTTATCGATGCTTCCCGACCTTATCGCCAATGCCAGTCTTTTGACAGCAGCTGTATTTTGCATCGGAATCTATTCCAAGAACAAAGCGGTAAACGACGATTCTCCGATGGGGCGGCGGGTTGTGTACGGATTGATCTTCGGGGCCGCCGGTTTGCTCATGACGTTTTTTCCGAGTAGTCCGATCCGCATCGATCTGTCTCCGGCCATGGTCATGCTTCCCGCGGTATTCGCGGGAGCCGTCCCTGCGCTTGCCTCGGCCGCCCTGCAGGGAGCGGTCCGGACAGTAGCCTCCGCCGGCGCCGGCGAGACGCTGGCCATCTTCGGGACGGGGATCGCCAGCGGGCTGCTGGCCCAGCTGGCCGCCCGTCCGCTGAACCGCTGGCTGCTGATGACGGCCGGCTCGCTTCCGGCAGCTGCGCTCATCTTGAGAATGGCGAATCCCGACGCCTGGCGTCAGACTCTCCCGTATTATCTATTGATCCTCCTTTTGTTTTGCATTCTCGGTTATGCGCTGTTATCGTACGTATGGCGTTCCAATACGGCGACCAAGCGGCTGGAGCAGGACGCCGGCACCGACCCGCTCACTGGCCTGGCCAATTACCGGCAGCTGCGGAGCGACCTCGAGCGCATCGTCGAACGGACGGAAGGGCGGATGGGCCTGCTGCTGACCGATTGCGAGGATGTGCGGCTGCTCAACGCCAGGCACGGATACCGGAGCGTGAACGACAAGTTCATATTGACCGGCCAGCAGCTGCGCCTGCATTTTCCCGAGGCGGAGGTCATCGCCCGATTCGAAGGGGACAAGTTTTGCGTCGTCACCTCTGCGAAGCGATCCGACGAATGGCATGAACGGCTTCGCAGCATATTCGAGCGGGAGCTCCCGGAAGCGACGGGACTTACTTTCAAATACGTGTCCGTCATCTACCCCGACGAGAGCGCCAATGCCGAGGCTTGGATCGGCAAAGCGGAGGAGAAGCTGACGAGGCTGAAGGAAGAATACTGGATGCGCAGGGAAGAGAGTACACTTTGGACGGAGAAGATGAAGGTCATCGGGGAGATGGCGGCCGGTATGGCTCACGAAATCCGCAATCCGCTGACCGCGGTCAAAGGCTTCCTGCAAATCGCGCATGAAACGAAGCAGTTCGACAGATGGTATCCGACGGTCATGCACGAAATTAACCGGATGAATGAGCTGACCGTGGAATTTCTCAGCTTTTCCAAGCCGGTCAAGCCCAACGCGGCGGAAGAGGCGCTGGAGGCCTGCGCGGAGCGCGCGTTCCACTTGATGGAATCGGAAGCGATCAGAGCGGGTCATGTGATGGAGATGCCGCGGTGCGAGGAGTCCGTGATGGTCCGCATGGACCGGGACAAAATGCTTCAGGTGCTGCTGAATATTATGAAGAACGGGCTGGAAGCGATGGAGGAAAGCGGGCGGTTAACCATTCGGGTGTACCGCCAGCCGGGAAGGGAGACCGCGGAAGGTCAAGCGGGCAGCTGGGGGGTCGTGGAAATCGCCGATACGGGCCCGGGCATTCCGCCGGCGAGCCTGGAGAAAATTTTCGATCCCTTCTACAGCACGAAGGAGAAGGGAACCGGGCTCGGGCTTGCGATCTGCTTGAACATCGTGCAAAATCACGGCGGCGATATCCAGGTGTCCAGCACACCGGACCAAGGGACGACATTCTTCATTCGGCTGCCTGCCATTGAGTAAGCCAAGAGACATATATACATAAGGAAGCTGGATGTACCGCATTCAATATTTTCGGAAGCAGTGGGGGAAATCATGGATACGATCACGCATACGCTATTCGGCCTTTCCCTATACGGAGCCGTCGACAAGCGAAGCATGTCCCGCAAGGAAAAGCAGGCGCTGCTGTTTGCGACCGTCGCCGGCTCGCAAATTCCCGATATCGACGTCATTTCGGCGTGGTGGGACAGCGCAGGTCGCTATCAGATGTGGCATCGCGGGCTGACGCATTCGGTGCTGCTCGTCCCGCTCTGGGGCGCTCTGCTGGCCGGCCTGTCGCGCTGGCTATGGAAGACAACGGGCCTGTTCTGGTTCGGCATCGCTTCGCTGGCCGTGTTCATTCACGACACAAGCGACTTGTTCAACGCCTGGGGGACAGGGTATCTGGAGCCACTCTCCTCTGTGCGCATTACCTTCGGCACGATCCCGATCGTCGACCTCGTGTTTTGGCTGGCGATGCTGGCCGCTCTGCTCGCCTCCCGCCTCGTCCCGCGGTTTCGCGCTGCACCTCACCGGGCGTTCCGGATCGCCTGGCTGATCATGGCGCTGCATGTCGGCATTCAGTCGGCGCAAGGCTACGCGCTGTACAAGCAGGCTGTGGCCGATTACGATCAGGTGGCGCTGTCCGCCGATTTCGTGCCGGGCCGGTTCACCGTCGTCGGCAAGCAAGGCGACCTTGTCGAGCTGAATCGCGCATCCGTCTGGAGCGGGTTCGAGCCGGTCGCGCAATTGACGTCCCGGGAGGATGCCGATCTGGAGCCGCTATTCGCCGCCAATCCGCGGGCCCGAACGCTTGTCGAATGGTCGCCGTTCGTCGTCGTCGTCAGCGACGGCGAGCGCCTGGGCGTATTCGATCCGCGATTCTACCGCAACGGCGAATCCTTTTTGTACGAATTCATAGAGACGGCGCGGTAAGCGACGAAGGATCATGCCGCTAGGAAAGCAGCGGTTGCGGGCGAGGCTTCCTGCTGCCTCTTCCCGTTGCTGGCATTGCTTACAAGGGAGAAGAAACCGGCATTTGTACAAGCTGCCGCAAAGTTGTAGACTGAGAGCATGGGAACGCAGAATAAATAGAGCGAGGGGTCGTGACATGACGTATCGCAATCTGGAACAATGCATCCAGGATCTGGAGCAGCACGGGCAACTGGTGCGCGTGCGCGAAGAGGTGGACCCTTATCTCGAGATGGCGGCCATCCACTTGAAGGTCCATGCGGCGGGCGGTCCCGCCCTGCTGTTCGAGAATGTGAAGGGCTCGAAATTCCGCGCCGTCTCCAATCTGTTCGGCACGACGGAGCGCAGCAAATTTGTGTTCCGCCATACGTGGGAGGCGGTGCGGGATGTCATCGCCCTGCGCAGCGATCCGATGAAGGCGCTCAAAAATCCGCTGGCCCATGTCGGCAGCGCGCTGGCGGCGTGGAAAGCGCTGCCCGTCAAGGAGACGCCGAGCCAGCCGTTCGCTCAGGAGATCGCCATCTCCGATCTGCCGCACATCCATCATTGGCCCGGCGACGGCGGCGCCTTCATTACGCTGCCCCAGGTGTATTCCGAGGACCCGGACAAGCCTGGCCTGATGAAGGCGAACCTGGGGATGTACCGGATTCAGCTCAGCGGCAACGAGTACGTCCCGGATCGGGAAATCGGCCTTCATTATCAAATTCATCGCGGAATCGGCATTCATCAGGCCAAGGCGACGAGGCGGGGGGAGCCGCTGAAGGTGAGCATCTTCGTCGGCGGCCCGCCGGCCCATACGCTTGCGGCTGTCATGCCGCTGCCGGAGGGCTTAAGCGAGCTGACGTTCGCCGGCCTGCTCGCCGGTCGCCGCTTCCGCTATACGTACGCGGACGGCTACTGCATCAGTCTCGATGCCGATTTCGTCATTACCGGGGACATTTATCCGGGCGAGACGAAGCCGGAAGGCCCGTTCGGCGATCATCTCGGCTATTACAGCCTGACGCACCCGTTCCCGGTGATGCGGGTGCACAAGGTGTACGCGAAGCCGAACGCCATCTGGCCGTTTACCGTCGTCGGCCGTCCGCCCCAGGAGGACACCGCCTTCGGGGAAATTATTCACGAGCTGACGGGCGATGCGGTCAAGCAGGAGATCCCCGGCGTCAAGGAGGTTCATGCCGTCGACGCGGCGGGCGTGCATCCGCTCCTGTTTGCCGTCGGCAGCGAACGCTATACGCCTTACCAGCCGGTGAGGCAGCCTGCCGAGCTGCTGACGCTGGCGAACCGGATTCTCGGCACGGGCCAGCTTAGCCTGGCCAAATATTTGTTCATCGCGGCGGAGGAAGACGAGCCGCTGGACACGCATCGCGAAGCGGAATTTTTGGCCTACATGCTGGAGCGGATCGATCTGCGCCGGGACATTCATTTTTATACGAAGACGACGATCGATACGCTCGATTATTCCGGCACCGGCCTGAATACCGGCAGCAAGGTCGTGTTCGCCGTATGCGGCGAGCGCAAAAGAGAGCTGTGCACGGAGGTTCCGTCTAACCTGAAGGAGCTGCGCGGCTATGCGGGCGCCCGCATGATTTTGCCGGGCGTTGTCGCCATCGAGGGCCCGGCGTTCGCCGATTACGCGAGTGCGGAGCGCGAGCTGGACGGGCTGTGTCGGATGATCGCCGAGAGAGGGCCGATGCCGTCGTGCCCGATGATCGTCCTGTGCGACAACAGCTCGTTCGTCAGCGCGTCGATCGCCAATTTCCTGTGGGTGACCTTCACCCGCAGCAATCCGTCGCACGATATCTACGGCGTGAACAGCGGCTTTGAGCACAAGCATTGGGCGTGCGATAACGTGATCATCGACGCCCGCGCGAAGCCGCATCACGCGCCGCCGCTCGTGCCCGACCCGGAGGTCGAGCGGCGCATCGAGCGGTTCTTCGCCAAGGGAGCCAGCCTGGAAGGCATCCGTCTGGACTGACGGTTGCCGCCGTCGAACGAAGCAACGCCCCGTCAGGAGCATTCCGGTCACGGAAGCCTGGCGGGGCGTTGGTGTGATCAGCAGCTGGCAATCAAGGCGTATAAAAGTTTTGCCCGTAATACACGTGCATCGTGCCGCCGAAGGCGACGCCGGTGCCGAGCCGCTCGATATCGCTGAGCAGGCTTTTGCGGTGCGATGCCGAATTGACCCAGCTGTAATGGGCGAAGATGGCGCTCGGCTGGCCGGCGGCGATGTTCTCGGCCGCCGCGGTAAAGCGAATGCCGCTTGCCTCCATCCGGTCGAAGGGCGTCTGTCCCTTCAAGTTTTTGTGATCGAAGTAACTGTTCGCCGCCATATCGGCAGCGTGGCTTTTGGCGGTAGCGGCAGCATCGTCGTCCCAGGTGAAGGGCCGTTTCCCCAGCTTGACGCGGAAGGCGTTCGCCAGGTCGAAGATTTGGCGCTCGAACGCTTCGGCGATCTCCTCTTTTTCCTCCGGATAGAAGGACACCCGCTCCAGCTCCGTCTGCTTGGCGATTGCCTGAACGCCCGAGACCGCGTTGTTGCGGTGCAGGTCGTAGAAGAAGGTGACGTAGGCGTCGCCCAGCTCGTAGGTGCCGTATTCGTCGTTGCCGTAGTTTTGCACGAAACGGGTCTTGCCCTTCAGGATCGATTTGAGCGGCTCGCCATATGTCCGCACCACATCTTCCCTGGTGCTGCCGTCCTCGATGCCTTTCGCGTCCCGCCAATTATCTGAAGGCGAGAACAGGGCGACCACCTTGCCGTCATGGATGCCGACCTGCAAGTAGTTCGCGTACACTTCATTATAAATATACCATTCAAAATCGTATTCGCCGGGATCTTTGCGAGCCGGCTGCCCCAGCTTGCGCAGCACCGACGATTCGCTGTCGCCGATCGAGATGCCGCTTACGGTTATCGATGCCGAAGCCGCGTCCTGCTGCGGCGCCTGAGCTGCGCCCGAAGCGGCAGGGGGCCCGTCCTGCGGCGCTTGGCCGCTGCCCGGACGAGCCGGCGCTCCGGCCTGTGGACCCGCATTCGCGCCGGCCTCTGCGCCGCTGCTTCCGCCGCCTGCCGTATCCGCCAGCGTGAAGCCGCTTTGCTGCAAATTGCGGATAAACTGCACCGCTTCGGCCCGGGTCAGCGGATCGCCGGCGGCGAAGCCTTGGACGGTGGCGGCCGTCTTGCCTTGCGACCAGCCGCGGTCCAGCATATATTGGACCGCTTGCTCGACCGGCGCGTCGCCGATGCGCGAGCCGGCGATCAGCCTGGCAACGTCGCCGCGGGTATATTCGCTGCGCTCGGCGCTTGCGCCTAGCGGCCAGCCCTGGCTTTGGATATAGGCGTAGTAGGGCTCATACCACGGCTTGCCGGCCGCGGCCGGCTTCACGCCCGACTCCGGATAAGCTCTGAGCAGCATGGCCACAAATTCGGGCTCGGACACGGCGTCGTCGGGGCGGAACGTGCCATCCTCGTAGCCGTCCACCAGCTCGTTCTTGACCGCCCATTCGATCGTTTCGGCGGCCCAATGGCCGGCAGTGTCGCGAAAGCTGGAGGAAGCGGCGTCAGCGGCGGGAGCCGCCGCGGCGTACTGGATCGTCACCGGCGCACCGTCCGGTGCAGCAGCTGCCGCCGAAACGGCGGCAAGGCTAATCGCAAGGGGCAGCATCCGACGAATCCAACGTTTCAATGAAGTTCCCTCCTCAATCGATGTCAACTTTTCTTCGTCTTCTGCGCTTTCGGTCGGGGAAAGCGGTAGCGGCCGTATCGGGCATAGCGGAGCGGCCTGTCCGAATGCACCACATAATCGCGCCAAGTCCGCTCATCGCAAGCCAGCGGCCCATTCTATCGTTTATCCTATTTATTATAGCATATGCGCGAATTGCTAGAACTCGCGTTTTCACGAATTTGCCCCAAAGCGGGAATAATTGTCTGAAATTCTCGTATACATGTTAATCAGGCGGGAGGTTAGGCCGATGCCCTTTTCATTCCCGTGCGGCAAATAGGACTAGAGCCTGCGAGCTTATACCGCTTCCGCCGCATGCGGCAGACTGCCTGCCAGCGGACGATCGCCTGCTTTCCAATCGACGTTTAAGGGGGGATCGCGTTTGATACGGTTTCGCGATGTGAACAAGCACTTTGGGTCGTTCCATGTGCTGAAATCGATCAATCTCGAGATCGGGCAAGGGGAAGTCGTCGTCGTCGTAGGTCCTTCCGGCTCAGGCAAAAGCACGCTGCTTCGCTGCATCAACGGGCTGGAAACGATCACGAGCGGAGAGCTGACTGTGGAAGAGGTCAAGGTCCATGATAGGAAAACGGACATCAATCAGCTCCGCCGTAACATCGGTATCGTTTTCCAGCATTTTAACTTATATCCGCACAAGACTGTCCTCGAAAACATTACGCTCGCCCCGATCAAGGTCCGCAAAATTTCGAAGCAGGAAGCGCACGAAACTGCTATGTTCTATCTGAACAAGGTCGGCATTCCCGACAAGGCGCACGCCTATCCTGCCGAGCTGTCCGGCGGGCAGCAGCAGCGGGTGGCGATCGCCCGGGGGCTGGCCATGAAGCCGAAGATCATGTTGTTCGACGAGCCGACCTCGGCGCTCGATCCCGAGATGATCGGGGAGGTGCTGGACGTGATGCGCGCCTTGGCAGGAGAGGGCATGACGATGGTCGTCGTCACCCATGAGATGGGCTTTGCCCGCGAAGTCGCGGACCGCATCGTTTTTATGGACCAGGGTCAGATCGTCGAGGAGTCGCCGCCGGAGCCATTTTTCGCAAGTCCGAAGGAGGAGCGGGCCAGGGCGTTCCTCAGCCGTCTGCTGCACCATTAGCTGATGAATCAGGGATGTGTGGAGAAAGGGGAAGAACGCGTTATGAGAAAAAAGGCAAGACGCTTGTTGTCGCTCGGCATATCGCTGACGCTGCTGCTCGCGGTGCTGGCTGCCTGCGGGACAGGAGCTTCGGGCGGAGGGGATGAGGAGCGGCAGCAAGGCGCAGATCCGGCACCCGCCGCGAAAGCCGGCACCCTGGAGACGATCAAGCAGCGCGGCAAGCTCGTCGCGGGGGTCAAATTCGATACGAAGCTGTTCGGCCTCAAGGACCCGGGCAGCGGCCAGGTGGAAGGCTTCGACATCGATATCGCCAAGAAGCTGGCCGGCCGCATTTTAGGAGACGAAAGCAACATCGAGCTGAAGGAGGTTACCTCGAAGACGCGCATTCCGATGCTGGACAACGGCGAGATCGACATCATCATTGCGACGATGACGATCAACGAGGAGCGCAAGCAGCAGGTCGATTTCTCCGATGTGTACTTCAAGGCGGGGCAGTCGCTGCTCGTGAAGAAGGGCAGCCCGATCAAGTCGATCGCCGATTTGACCAAGGGCACCAAAGTGCTCGCCGTCAAAGGCTCCACATCGGCCGTCAATATCCGGGAGAAGGCGAAAGAGACGACGGTGCTCGAGTTCGAGAACTATCAGGACGCCTTCACCGCCTTGAAAGCGGGGCAGGGCGACGCGCTCACGACGGACAATGCGATCTTGTACGGCATGCAGCAGCAGGACCCGGCGTTCGAGGTCGTCGGCGGCACGTTCACCGACGAGCCTTACGGCATGGCGATCCGCAAGGGCGATGCGGAGTTCGTAAGCTATGTCAACGATTTTCTGAAGGAGCTGAAGGACAGCGGCGAGTACGACAAGATCTACGAGAAGTGGATTGGGGAAAAGCCGGCGGATTAAGCCCGGAGCCCGGGCTGCGCAGGCGGGCCGGCGATGCTGAAGTGAAGGCGCGGCGTCCGGGCGGGGGGCGCTCCCCCGCTTCGCCGGAACGCGCGGCCCTGCAAGAAGGTTACGAGGAAGGGAGGAGAGCTGCGGAGCATGTTCGGCGATTTCCAATGGGATATCCTGCCTAAATATTGGGACATGTATGCGGAAGGCTTCGGCAATACGCTCAAGGCGAGCCTCATCGCGCTGATCGCCAGCTTCGTCCTCGGCACGCTTATCGCCATCATGCGCATTGCGCCGGTGAAGCCGCTCAATTGGTTCGGCACGGCGTACGTCGAGTTTGTCCGCAATGTTCCGCTGCTGGTGATCGTGTCGATCTTTTTTCTGGGCTCCCCGGCCCTCAAGCTGCCGCTGGACGGCTTCCAATCCGGCACGATCGGCCTGACGATTTACACGGCGGCCTTTATCGCGGAAGCGGTCCGCGCGGGCATTCAGTCCGTTCCCGTCGGGCAGACGGAGGCCGCCCGATCCTCCGGCATGACCTACGGGCAGACGATGCGCCATATCGTGCTGCCGCAGGCGATCAACATCGTCATTCCCCCGCTGGGCAACCAATTTTTGAATCTCGTCAAAAATTCGTCCGTGCTCGGCGTCGTCGCCGGCATGGACCTGATGTACTACGCGGATATTGTGGCGACCCGCTCGTTCGTGACGTTTGAGGTGTATATTTTTGCCGCCATGTTCTATCTGGCGCTGACGATACCGCTCAGCATGGGCGTTCAATATTTGGAGAGGCGGCTGGCGAGAAGCGGATGAAGCGGGACGGGCGGACGACAGGGGCCGGCAAGCCGGCTGTTCCCTGGAAGGGCCATGAGGAGGTGAAGGCAGCCTGTGGATTTTATCGGAGCTTATTCTCCGGATAACTTGACATTTTTGCTGAAGGGCTTGATGGTGACGCTGAAGGTCGCATTCGCCGCCATCGTGCTGTCGTTCGTATTCGGCGCGCTCGTCGGCACGCTGCGCTACGCCAAAATCCCGGTCGTCTCGCAGGCGATGGCGGTGCTGGTCGAGACGATCCGCAATTTGCCGCTCATCTTGATCATTTTCTTCACCCGCTTCGCTCTTCCGGAGGTAGGCATCAAGCTGAGCGTGGAAATGGCGGCGATCGTCGCGCTGACGGTTTTCGAAGCGGCCATGATCTCTGAGATTGTGCGCGGCGGCTTGAACTCGATCGACAAGGGGCAGATAGAGGCAGCCCGCTCCTCAGGACTGACATATCCCCAGACGCTGTGGCATATCGTGCTGCCGCAGGGCTTAAGAAGAATGATGCCGCCGATGGTCAGCCAGTTCATCGCGCTGCTGAAGGATACATCGCTGGCTGTCATTATTTCGCTGTCGGAGCTGATGCACAACGCCCAAATTATAACGGGGCAAAACGTCAACTGGGTCATTCCGATTTTGCTGCTGACCGCCCTGATTTATTTTGCCGTCAACTACCCGCTGTCCTTGATCGCGCGCCGGCTGGAGGCGAGGCAAGCGTGAATGAAGGGCAGGGAAAGCGGCGCATACCAGGCAAAGAGCGCAGCGGAAGCTTCGGTCGCTTCTTCAGCTGCGCTCTTTGTCGTGCGGCTTCCGCCATCAGCGGCCTTCTTCGTCCCTGAAGCGCCTCCGTTTGCGCATCGGCCTTGCGCCGCCGCCTTGCGTCCCGTCTTGCGCTTCGGGCCTTGCGGCTTCGGACTCGCCGTCTGCGGCCTGCGCCAATTCGGTATCATCTGCCAGCTTGTCCCCGAACGGAGCATGTGCCAAAATTTTTTGACTGCCATGCATAGAGAGGCTTTTCCTGCCACATAATACAGTTACATTCCACTAAAGGAGCTGATTGTCATGGGAACAGGCCAAAGCCGTTCTAGCAATTCTCTGGTCGTTCAACAAGCATCCGCAGCGCTGCAGCAATTGAAATTCGAGGTCGCTCAAGAGCTGGGTATTCAAATCCCGCAAGACGGTTACTACGGCTACATGGCTACGCGCGATACGGGCGCCATCGGCGGTCATATTACCCGCAGACTGGTCCAAATCGCCGAACAACAGCTGGCCGGAAATATGAACTTCCGTTAATCGGCTAATCGGCGGGAGGGCCGGAGCTCTGTACCTACGGGTGCAGGGCTTTTTCTTTTATTCGCTGACGCCCAAAGGCCTGGATTTTCAAAGCTCGCTTAAGGAAATGGAAAAATGGGCGGCCCGGTGGAAACAAGCCGAGGCCCAGGAGGGGGCGGCACATCAGCGCGCAGTGTCTGAGTCTGAGGGATCGTGACGATGTGGGGGATGGCGGAGACCAGACCCCGGGCGCGCCCCGTGCCCAATGATGGGAAACGGCTGCCCGGGCATAAAAACCGGCAGCCGTTGGCAAGGTTGAACCAGGCAAGCTCAGAACGCCCAGTTGCCCTGACGGAAGATCGGCTCGACCGAGCCGTCCGCTGCGATGCCGTCGATATCCAGCTCCGGCGAGCCGATCATGAAATCGACATGCGTGATGCTGGTGTTCAGGCCGGCGCGGCGCAGCTCCTCCTGCGACATTTCCTTGCCGCCCTTCAGGTTGAAGGCGTAGGCGCTGCCGATGGCGAAGTGGCAGGAGGCGTTCTCATCGAACAGCGTATTGTAGTACAGGATGTTCGACTCCGATATGGGCGAGCGGTGCGGCACGAGCGCCATTTCGCCGAGGAAGCGCGAGCCTTCGTCCATGTCGATCAGCCCTTGCAGCGTGTCCAGTCCGCGCTCGGCGGTTACATGGGTGATGCGTCCGTTCTCGAACGTCAGCTTGAAGCCGTCGATGATCGTGCCGCCGTAGCTGAGCGGCTTCGTGCTGGAGACAGTGCCGTTCACGCCGGTAGCGAGCGGCGCGGTGAACACTTCCTCTGTCGGCAGGTTGGCGACGAATCTTCCGCCCCGCACGTTGACGCTGTCGGCGGCCACCCACAGATGCCCTTCCGGCAGCTCGACGGTCAGGTCGGTCCCCGGCGCTTTGTAATGCAGCTTCTTGAACTGCCTGGCGTTCAGGTAATCGGACTTCTCGTTAAGCGTCCTGATGTGCTCCTCCCATGCGGCGCCGGGATCGTCGCGATCGACGCGAACCGCCCGGAAGATGGCGTCCCACAGCAGCTCCGTCTGGCGCTCTGCCGGCGCGTCCGGGAACACTTTGGCCGCCCAGGCCGGGGAAGGAGCGGCGACGACGCACCAGCTGAATTTGTCCGATTGCGCATATTCGCGGTATTTGGCCATCGCTTTGCCGTAGGTTTTGCGGTAGTTGACGATGCGCTCCTGCGGCACGCCTGCCAGCAGATCGGGGTCCGCGGAGACGATGCTGACGACGGCGGCGTTGTTCTCGACGAGCTCGAGCATTTCCGCCGCGTACCATTTCGGCTCCTCCAGGAACGATTCGTCCGGAGCAAGGTCGTAGCGGATGCGGGTTAGTTCGTCGTCCGTCCAGTTGACCTTCACGAGATAGGCTCCCGCTTCATACGCCTTGCGGGCGATCAAGCGCACGAGCTCGGCGGCGTCCAGCGTCGCATTCACCACCAGCTTCTGATCCTTCTGAATTTGTACGCCTACATTCACGATCAGCTCGGCGTATCGGCTTAATTTCTCCTGAAACGAGCTCATCCGCGATTCCTCCGTTTCGCTTAACGTCTTCAGATTGTTGCCCTTACGATCCCATTGTAGCCGATTGCCGGCGGAAAACAAAATTTTGGCAGGGCGTCATCCATCGGCAGCTTGTCGCCAGCAGCTGGAGGCAAGCTGCGGCTCGTGGCAAGCGAAATTCATGCTGTCATCCATTCCGCCCCGGTGCGGATGAGGCTGCCTGATGTGAGCCAGTCCGTTACGCGATGCGGATCATGTCCTTGCGCCGGTATACGCCGTAGATCAGCCCGGCCGCCGCCCACTGGACGAGCAGGCTGCTGCCGCCATAGCTGATGAAAGGCAGCCTTGACGCCGAGATCGGCAGCAGACCGAGCGACATTCCGATACACCAGATGAACTGTACGGCCAGCAGGGAGGCGAGTCCGGCGATCAGCATTTTTCCGTATGGGTCGCGCACGGCTGCCGCGGACTGGAGCAGCTGCAGCAGGAAGAACAGCACGATCCCTGCGACCAGCAGGCCGGCAAGCCAGCCGAAGCTGTAAACGATATAAGTAAATATGGCATCTGCTTGGACATAGGGCAGCTTCTCCACTATGGAATCGAATCCGCGCCCCAGCCATCCAGCGGACTGGATCGCATCCTTAACCTGAAGGTACATATAACCGGCGCCACTGGGATCTTCATGCGGATACAGGAACCCTGTCAATCGCCTTTGTCCATCGCGGCTGAAGCCATATCCGCCCAGCAGGCAAGCCGACAGAAGCGCATGCGGTGCCAGCCATCGCCATCCCATCCGCGAGACATACATGAGCAGCGCATAGGCGGCTGCGTAGACCAGCAGATCGTGAAGCGACGAGACGGCCATGTAATACAGCATCGGCACTGCGCTGAACATGGCGGTATGCAGCGCCGCGGTTCGCCAGCCGGCTTTGTCTTTATGCCAATAGAGCATCCCGGCAGCGGATATGATGAAAAGATAAGGGCTTATGGCCTGAGCATCCACCAAGAGTGTCCCAAGATGGAAATGGGTGCGCGTACCGTTAAGCTGCACGCCCCAGAAATAAGTTGCAAGCACCAGTGCGAGCGTTCCGATATAAAGCATCCACGAGAAATGGATCAGCTTGCGATAAGGGAGCCGGCTGATGATGAAGAAAGCCATGATCCCCGCTGTCGTGAATACGGCGTGCTTGAAGAACAGCCTCCCTGCACCCCGCGAACCGGCGTCATAGCTTAGCTGCACCGCATACATCGCAATAAGAGCGATCGCGGCCAGCAGCGCCAGGCAGCACAGCATTCCCCACGGCACCCGCGGCTTGTGCACCCGGTTCAGCCCCTGCGCGACCGCCGCCGCATCGCCCATCTGCGCGATCGCGAAGCGGGCCGCCGCATCGTCGTCATGCCCTTGCTGCCGACCTCGGTCCATTAAATCGTCCAGGTGGCCGGCTATCTCCTGCGTAATCTCCTTGCGCAGCTCCCTGGCCTTGATCTGCCTGCCGACATCCCGTATGTAGTCCTGCAAAAGCGGGTGCCTGTCCATCATACCGGCTCCTCCCCCAGGACGCGGTCCACGGCGGTGCGGAATACGCGCCATTCCCGCTTTTTCTCCTGCAGCTGCCGCTTGCCGTTGTCGGTAATCCGGTAATACTTGCGCTTGCGGCCGTCAACCTCTTGCCAGTACGATTCAACCCACCGCTCGGCCTCCATGCTGTGAAGAATCGGATACAGCGTGCCTTCCTTCAGCGCGAATGTGCCGTCGGAGACGCGCTCCAGCTCCTTGATCAGCTCGTAGCCATAGCGATCCTGCCGCAGGAGCAAATTCAAAATCATCGTCCCTGTGCTTCCTTTCATCAATTCTTTGTTCATGACCGTCCCTTGCGCGGGCACCGCCTTTCTCTCGTCGATTGGGGCATTGGAATTGCCATTATGAAAGCAATTATGCCTTGTAAAGCAATTATACATCGGAATCATATGCATAGCAAATCTAGGTATATGTTTATGCCCGGAAAAAGGAAAAAGCGCACTCCGAGCGGGTTGTGACCGCTGCGAAAAGTGCGCTTGCAAGGCGTGCTGCCTAGGCGTGGCGCCGCCGGCTCATCCGGTTTCAGGCTCGCCGCCGGTTCAAATGAATGAACGTGATGGACAGCGCGAGGACGAGCACCGTTCCTTTGACAATATCGTAAGCGTAATAGGGCATGTTGAGCATCGTCAGGCCGTTCAGCAGCACGCCGATCAGCACGGCGCCGAAGAAGGTGCCGATGACGTTCGGCTTGCCGGCCCCGAGGACGGAATAGCCGACGAACACGGCGGCGACGGCTTCCATCAGCAGCGGCGAGCCGGCGTCAATCTGGCCCGAGCCGACGCGGGCCGCGAACAGGACGCCGCCGATCGCGGCGAAAATGCCGGACAGCACATAGGCGAACGTGCGCACGCGGTTGACGGAGATGCCCGACAGCCGGGCCGCTTCGCGGTTGCCGCCGGTGACGTACATTTGGCGGCCCCAGCGGGTGTAGGTCAAGAAAACATGCACAAGGATGACGGCGAGCAGCATCAGCACGACCGGTACGGGAATGCCGAGCAGCTTGCCTTGGCCGATCCATTTGAACGATTCGAGGAATTGGCCGGGAGCCTTCGTGCCGTCCTGCATCTGCATGTTGTTGTAGATGGAGAAGCCTTTGGTGTACGTCTTGTGCACTCCGCCGATAATGTACATGACCGCCAGTGTCGCGAGCAGGTCGGGAATGCGCACCTTGACGATGAGCAGCGCGTTCAGCAAGCCGATGACGGCGCCGATGAGAAGCGGCGCGACCAGCACGAAGGCGAGCGGCAGCTCGTACCAGACCATCATCGCGGCGGCGACGACGGTTGTGAGCGAGACGGTGGAGCCGACCGACAGGTCGAAGCCGTCGACAATCTGCGAGAAGGTGACGCCGATGGCGACGAAGGTCACGATCGAGATCGACCGCAAAATGTCGGTAATGTTATCGTAAGAGAGAAAGTATTCGTTCACGATGGAAAATACGATGAAGACGGCGGCGATAATGACGAGCGCCCCGTACTTATAGGAATAATCCAGCAGCTTATCCTTCAACATCCTGCTCCTCCCCTGCGCTGGCGTAATATAGAATGGTTTCCTGGGTCGCTTCGTCGCGCCGCAGTTCCTTGACGATCCGGCCGTAGCTCATGACGAGGATGCGGTCGGCAATGCCCAAAATTTCCTGCAGCTCGCAGGACAAATAGACGATGCCTTTGCCTTCCGCGGCAAGGCGGCCGATCAGGCGGAAAATATCGCTTTTGGCTCCGACGTCGACCCCTTTGGTCGGCTCGTCGAACAAATAGACCTGCGCGTCGGTCGGCAGCCACTTGCCGACGGCTACCTTCTGCTGGTTGCCGCCGCTCAAATATTGCACCGCCTGCTCCGGCAGCGGAGGCTGAATGCCCAGCTCGCCGATGCGGGCGACGGCGTTGTCCGACTCTGCCCGGCGGCCTACGAAGCCGAAGCGGCTGAGCCGTTCGAGCAGCGGAAGCGACAGGTTATGCTTGACCGACTGCTCAACCAGGATGCCCTGCTTGCGGCGTTCCTCCGGGATGAGCGCCAGCCCGGCGCGGACCGCATCCTTCGGCTCGGACAGCTTCAGCAGGCGGCCGTTCAGGCGTATTTCGCCGGCGTCGAGCGGCTCGGCGCCGAACAGCGCGCGGGACAGCTCGGTCTTGCCCGCGCCGACCAGTCCGGCGATGCCGACGATTTCGCCGCTGCGGACGGTCAGATCGACGCCGCGCACCTTGGTGCCGTAGCGGATGCCGCGCGCCTCGAGCAGCGTCTCGCCGATCGGCACCTGGACCTTCGGGAATTCTTCCTCGAACGTCTTGCCGAGCATTTCTTCGACGACCGCCTTGGCGTTCGTCTCGGCGGCGAGGCGGGTCGAGACGCGCCGCCCGTCGCGCATTACGGTGACGCGGTCGGAGATGCGGAATACTTCGTGCAGCCGGTGGGAGATGAAGATGCAGCCGACGCCGTCCTGCTTCAGCCGCTCCATAATCTCGAACAGCCGGTCGGCCTCCTCGTCGCTGAGCGGCGCGGTCGGCTCGTCGAAGATGATGAACTTGGCCTGCTGCACGAGCGCCCGGGCAATGAGCAGCAGCTGCTTGTGGGCGATCGGCAGCTCGCCAGCCGGCTTGCTTACTTCAAGCCCGGGCAGTCCGATGCCGGCCAGCGCCTCGGCAGCTTCCCGATTCACCCGGCGCCAATCGAGCCAGCCGCGCCCGGAGGCGATCCGGTCGAGCATGATGTTCTCGGCGACCGACAGCGTCGGGACGATCGCCGTATCCACTTCCTGATAGACGCATTGAATACCGCTGGCGATCGCATCCAGCGGGCGGTGAAACTTGTGGCTGCAGCCGTCGATCCGGATCTGCCCTTCATCGGGGGTATAGGCGCCCGATAAAATTTTCATCAGTGTGCTTTTGCCGGCTCCGTTCGCGCCGAGCAAAGCGTGCACCTCGCCGCCGCGCGCCTCGAAATCGACCTGCTGCAGCGCCCGGACGCCCGGGAACGATTTGGAGATGCCTGTCATTTGCAGCAGGCTGGCGTTATTCGACTCGGACATGAATTCACGCTCCTTGCCAGTCATTGTGGAAATCGAGCTCCTCGCGTTGCAGCTCCTCCATCCTGCGCTTTTCGCGCAACGGAAAATCCCACCGGCCGCTTAAGGGCCGATGGGACGGATGAAGCTCAGTCGCTGCTTAAAGTTATGAGGTTGAGATCGCTAAGCTTCCTCGCCGGTTTGTCCGGTTTACTTGGAGATTGACGCCTCAAGCTCCTTCATCCAGTCGGTGTAGCCTTGCTGGCTGCTGCCCCAGCCTTCCACATGCTCGCTGAGCTGAGCCGTGGAAATTTGCTCTTTCGGCAGCTTGTCGCGCGTAATCAGCACCGGCTCAAGCACCACTTTTTGCGGCGTCTGATCGCCGTGAAGCTTCTGGTACAAGTAGCGAACCTGAATGCGTCCGATATCCATCGTATCGACGGCTGCGGAAGCGACCCACGGATTTTGCGGGTCCTGGATCATCTGCAGATCTTCGTCGCTCATATCGATGCCGTATACTTTGATCTCCGTACGGCCGGCCTGCTGAATGGCCCGCGCCGCGCCTTTGGCAAATTCGTCCCAGGAAGCCCATACGGCGGTAATGTCGCCTTTGTTCGGGTACTTCTTCAGAATCGCTTCCATTTGAGATTGCGTATCGAGCGCCGTGTTTTGCGTTGCGGCTCCGAATGCAGCGATTTCCTGGATGTCCTTGTTCTTGTCCATGAATTCCTGATAAGCGATTTGCCGACGTTCCATCGGGGCGAATCCGGCTACCCAAATTTTGACGATGTTGCCTTTGCCGCCGATATCCTCAGACATCTTGTTCAGCGTCATTTCCGCCAGCTTCTGGTCGGCCTGCTCCAGAACGGTAATGCCCGGCAAGTCGACCGCGGCGTCAAACGCTACGACCGGAATATTTCTCTCCAGCGCCTTCTTAAGACCGGCATCCAGCGCCTCGGCTGTACCATGATCGATCAGAATGCCGTCGAACCGCTGGTTGATGGCGGCATCGAGATTGGAGGACATTTTGGCGAGGTCGCCGTCAGCCGTAAAGACGGTCAGTTTGCCCCCGAACTTCTCGACCTGCTCCTTCACGCCTTCGATGTACTGCGATGAGAAGGTGCCCAGGTTGATTTGCATGATCAGGGCGATCTTCTTGCCGGCAAGCGAGTTTTCCCCGCCTGCTTGCGCGCCTTGCTGTCCGCCGCTGTCGCTTGGCTGTTCGGCCGGCTTCGCGCCGCAGGCAGCGAGTCCGATCGAAAGGACAAGTGTAAGTACGATAAGTATGCTTCTTCTGATGGTTGCCATGTTGCTGGCTTGCCTCCCCCACTAATTCTATAAACCCGATTAGGATACTAGGTGTTAATCATAGTACACAATTTTTGTACGAGGGTCAATCCTTTTTTTTAGCCGGCCCGCGGCTGCACGGAAGCGCCTTTTCGGGGACGCGGGCGTTGCTCCGGCGAAGCGCGGCAAGGATCTGGCCCGCTTTGTCGCGCAAACCCGCTTGAATAGGGCTGTGGCAAGACGGACAACCTGCGCCTGAAGCCAACGGGCTGCCCTGTGTCGCCGTCAGCCGTATCCACTTTTTCAAAGAGCGATGACAACGCAGTCGGCTGTGCCGTACCGCATTCTACAAAAACCGACATTTTTCGGTCGGCCCCCGAAAATTTTAACACAGTACAGCGGCAAAAGGAATACGGGATGAAAGGGAATTTCGCTTGCTTGAAACGATAAATTGCAAGATGGCTGCAACATTTTGCCGTTTCGGAGCGTTTAGAGAGTACTCATGAGTTTGTCAGGAAAAGATTGCAATCTATTTGAAAAATCAGCTTTATTTGCAAGCTGAATTTTCAATACCGCGGGTGACGACCGATGACGGCAGGAATTGTTCGTCATAGGCGTTTCCATACTATATTTTGAAAGGTGGAACATGTTGATGAAATTGAAGAAATGGACGCTGGCAGCCTCCGCTGCCGCTTTGCTCGGAACGTTGTCGGCCGGATCGGTCATGGCCTTCTCGGATCTCGACCAGAACCAGAGCGGGCCGATCCTGGCCCTCAAAGCGAAAGGAATCGTAAGCGGCGTGGACGCGGAGCATTTTGCCCCCAAGAGTAAAATCAGCTACGCCCAGAGCATCCATATGTTGGTGAAGGCGTTCGGCCTGAATATCGATAACATGGAGTTTGCCAAAAAGCCCGAAGCCAGCGACTACTTCAAAAATGTGCCGAATGATGCATGGCACGCCGAGTCTTTCGTGATCGCGCACTTGAACGGCATTTCCATTCCCCAGGACGTCGATCCGAACGGGACGATTACGCGCGAGCAGTTTGCGCATTTTGTCATTCAGGCGCTGGACACGACGGGGATGTACCCGGTTGTCAAAATGTATGTGGCGATCGCGGACGAAGCGGATATTACGCCGGAGTACAACGGCAGCATTCAGCGGTTGATTTTGCACAAATTTTACGATTTGGGTGAGGACCGCAAGTTTTATCCGAAGCAGGAGCTGACCCGCGGTGAAGCGGCCGTCTGGGTGCACAAGGCGGTCAGCTTTGTGGAGAAATTTCAAGAGGCAAGGGAAAAGCCCCCCGTACAGGAAGAGGTTCAGGTGACGGTTGAGCAGGTGAATGAAGACGTGAACAAGGTGATTCTCTCCCGCGGCCAAAAACCGACCTCGGGCTACGGCATCGCTGTAACCGGCATTCGCTTCACCGCGGACGGCCAGGCCATTATTCAGTACGCCTTGACCGATCCCGCTCCGGACAGCATGAACGCTCAAGTCATCACCGAGCCGAAGGCGGAAACGTACGTTTCCTCCCAATTTAAGCCGGTTGCCGAATTGGACCCGAACGCATCGCTGCCGAGCGAATCGGCGGACGCAAGCATTTTGCCCGCGCCGGTGGAAGATGCGCAAATCTTGCCTGCTCCTGCCGAAGAAGCACAAGTTTTACCCGCTCCCACAGATACACAATAATCTGCTCCGATAACAGGACGGGAAGATGATGCCGGCCCCGGCTCAAGAGACGCGCATGCTTCCGGCCACAACTCCGTAGGAGAAGGAGCGCTCGTCACCGATATGCGCTGGCTTTGCCGGCCTTCCTGGTTATCGCTGCAATATAGCGGCAGCTCTTGGGAAGCACGATCCCGGGGGCTGCTTTTCTTTTCTGGATAAAGGCGGCGGTTCGTTCGCATATGCATCTTTAGGCCGGTGAAGCGATGCCCTTCCGGGCAGCAGGACCGGACAACCCGCTGGGCTCGCGCTTCTCCCGCGTTTCCCGCCCGGCTGCTTGCGCTGTCCCAAACGCCGGAGAGACGCCGCGATGCTCGCCGCCAGCTGGCGCAGGCTTGGACAGTTTCGGAAGAAATTTTCGGACAAGCAGGGTATAATAAAATGGAAAAACGAACCGCAGAGAAAGCCGGAAGGGGAGGATCTGAATGAACAGGAATGAGCATGTCGCTTGGTATGAGCAGGACGGCCAGAAGCTCGCTTATTATGACGCCGGGCAAGGGGAAGGGGCGCCGCTCATTTTGCTGCACGGGTTTTGCGGAAACGCGGGCTATTGGGATGACGTCATCCCGCTGCTTGCATCCGGCCGCCGGGTCATTGCGCCGGATTTGCGGGGGCATGGCCAATCGTCGGCGCCGGAAGGCGGCGCTTATCCGATGGAAGCCTTCGCCGACGATATCGCGGGGCTGCTTGGGCATTTGCGGATCGAGCGGGCGATCATGCTCGGCCATTCGCTTGGCGGCTATATTACGCTCGCTTTCGCGGAGCGCCATGCGGACAAGCTGGCCGGCTTCGGGCTGATCCATTCGACCGCTTACCCCGATGACGAGAAGGGGAAAGCGGGAAGAGTGAAGAGCCAGCAGACGATCCGCGAAGAAGGACTTCCGGTATTTCTGGGCGGGCTGATCCCGCGGCTGTTCGCGCCGGAGCATTTGGAGTCGATGCCGGATGCCGTGCGGAAGGCGAGGGAGATCGGTCTCGGGACGAAGCCGGCCGGCGCGGTCAGCACGCTGGAGGGGATGCGATTGCGTCCGGACCGCAACCGGGTGCTGGAGCAGGCGAACGTTCCTGTCCTGCTGGTGGCCGGCAAGAAGGACCAGCTCGTCGCGCCGGAGCGCACGTTCTCGGCCAGCGGCAGCCACATCGCGCAGCATACGATTCCTACCGCCGGCCACATGAGCATGATGGAAGCGTCGGAACAGCTGGCGGACATCGTTCGCGGCTTCGCCGATACTTGCGGCTGATCGGCTCTGCGCCGGGGCAGGTCGCCGCTTCCGGCAGCATGCAGGCGCTGTATGAACCGACGCTGCCATAGCGTACAGCCTGCTTCGCCGGCAG
>Ga0207865_101003_pt1 | contig 24523 bp, 18 predicted proteins | sample HigsolmetaAR204D_FD_184836 | JGI IMG/M metagenome (GOLD analysis project Ga0207865, IMG submission 184836) | Ionic liquid and high solid enriched microbial communities from the Joint BioEnergy Institute, USA - AR20-4-D (SPAdes) (version 2) ...
GAGCCGATCGTCGTAAGCGACGTGCGCGGCGAAGCCGAGGCAGCCGGCCAGTTCCGGGGCCGGCTTGGCCAGCGCGCTGCGGCGGACCGGCCGCGCGCCGGTATATTCCGCCAGGCGGCGCAGATCCGCGCGGGGCAGCCGCTGCAGGACCATGATGCCATGGTCCGTGCAAAACTGCTCCGCCTCCGGCGACACGCCGCGCTCGGCGGCGATCAGGCCGACGCGCAGCTCGGCCAGCTGCTCCAGCGCGCCGCGGAACTGCTCGCGCAGCTGCTGCTGCCGCCGGAAGCCCGCGTCGGTCATCAGCGCCTCGTCCTCCACCGCCTCGGGCTCGAAGGCGTCGTGAAGCAGCAGCACGTTCGCCGGGGCAGGCGGCATGCCTGGCTGCGCGTTCAGCGGCCGCTTCGCCACGAGCAGCCCCGGCCACACTTCTCCGGACGGGGCCCGGTGGTGCGAGAGCACCGCGTCGGCGAAGCGGAACGATTCCTCGCGCAGCTTGGCCGGGCCGATGCGCCGCGCTCCCTCGAGCACGAGCTCCGCCAGATCGCGGTTCTCCCTGCCGGCAACGTAGGCGATCCGGTACAGCAGCGGGTCATCCAGCCCTTCGACCGGGCGCCTGCGGGCGAGCAGGCTCGCCAGCGCTTCCCGCACGCCCTCCTGGATGCCCTGCACGACCTTGGCCACCGGCACGCCGCGCAGCACCTGGGCGGAGCCTTCAGCGATCAGCGCCCCGGCGAGCACCGTCGCCGTCGTCGTCCCGTCGCCTATGCTCTCCTGCTGCGAGCGGGCGACTTGAATAAGCAGACGGGCGGCCGGATGCGTCACGTCCATCCGTTCCAAAATCGTCACGCCGTCATTCGTAATAATGACGTCGCCGTTCGGCCCAACCAGCATCGTATCGAGCCCTTTAGGCCCGAGCGTGCCTTCGACCGCCGAGCAGATCGCGCGGATGGCATTCGCATTGTTCAGCAGCGTGACATTGGCTTCTTCGCCCTCCTGGCTGCCGGGACGTGTCTGGCTCATCGGTACCAACGCTCCATCGACTTAGTCAACAGCTTCGACAAGTGCTCCATCAATTGGGTCACCTTGGCATAATCCATCCGGGTAGGCCCCAAAATGCCGATCGTCCCCAGCGTCTGACCGTTAATTTGACAGGTGGCCGTAATCAGGCTGCAATCGCTGATCGCCTCGATCGCATTCTCGGTGCCGATGCGCACCTGAACGCCTACGGATTCGGTAGTTCCGTCGAACAGCCGCACCACCTTCGGTCGCTCCGAGAGCAGGTCGAGAATGCTCTTGACCTTATCGACGTCCTTGAACTCCGGCTGCGTCAGCATGTTCGTCGTCCCGCTCAAGTAGATGCGCTCGTCCTCGTCATGATGGATGACGCCATCAAGCATCGTGAGCAGCTCCTCGTAACCGGACACGTAGCTGGACATTTCTGCGGAAATTTCATTATACAGCTTCGCCCTGAATTGCAATAGCGGCACGTTCTTCAGACGGGCATTCAAGATGTTGACGAACTTCTCCACCTCCGACATCGGAATGCCCTCGGGGATCGTCACCGTCCGGTTCTCGACCTGCCCCGTGTTCGTCACGATGATTGCCACGGCCGAACGATCGTTCAGCGGAACGATCTGCAGATGCTTCAGCGTCGTGCCGTACACCTCCGGCCCCATCACGATCGATGTGTAGCTGGTCAAGTTCGACAGGATAGTCGCAACCTGCTGAATGACCCGCTCCATCTCCTGCATTTTGTCGGTGAAAAAGACCTTCATCAGCTCGACGTCCTGCTTCGCCAGCGAACCGTGCTTCATCAGGTGATCCACGTAATATCGGTAACCCTTGTGGGACGGAATCCGGCCTGCCGACGTATGCGGCTGCTCCAGATAGCCCATCTCCTCCAAATCGGACATTTCGTTGCGAATGGTGGCAGGGCTGAATCCCACATTGCCTCTCTTGGAGATGCTGCGGGAGCCGACAGGCTCTGCTGAACGAATATAGTCATCTACGATAGCGCTCAAAATTTGACGTTGACGTTCGGTCAACATAACCCAACCCTCCCTACCGGTTAAGCTTGCGGGCCGTCGTTAGCACTCCACCTTATTGAGTGCTAACATATATTACAAAAATAACAGACCCCAAGGGTCTGTGTCAAGTCAGTCAAGCCGTCTCAGGACGGCGATTTCGTCGCAGCAGTGCTGCTTTTTGCAGTGGATGCAGTCGCGCCATACTTTCTCGGGGAAGATCTCCTTGGGCACGACCTCGAATCCGTTTCTTTCGAAAAAAGCGACCTCGTACGTCAGTGCCATCACCTTCGGAATGCGCTGTGCCTGCGCCTCCTCGATCAGTCGCCGGACGATCGCCTTGCCGATGCCCATCCCTTTATATCCTTCGGAAACGCCGAGCGAGCGGATCTCCACCAAATCTTGACCGAGCCGCGTCAGCGAGCCGCAGCCCACCAGCTTTCCCTCGTGGACCGCTACGACGAACGTCTCCAGCTGGTCCATCAGCGTCTCCTTCGAGCGCGGGAGCATGATGCCCTGCTCAGCATATCCCTGAATAATATCGTATAATGAATCGACGTCCTGCTCCGTCGCCCTTCTGGTTGTTACGGTCATTGGAGTTCCCACCATTCGCTTGCGGCATCGCCTGTTATTATGCAACGTTGATCGCTTCGTTGACTATGAATAAATATACAACATAACGCATATTAGTTTCAATACATTTTTTGCCCTGCTTCCCCCAGAAATTCCGCGAACACTTCGTTGCCGAGCGGCAGCCCTTCTTTCGTCAGCCGATAGCCGCGCTCCGTCCGCTCCAGCAGCCCTTTGGCCATCAGGCGATGCAGCACTCCCCCGAACACCGCTTCGAGCCGGGTGCCGAACTGTGCGGCGAACTCTTCGCCGCTGACGCCGCCTAGAAGACGCAGGCCGACCATCATGAAGTCCTCCATCGCTTCCGCCGGCTCCACCTCGTGCCGCTCCAGAATCGGCAGCCCGCTGCGGGTCGCCTCGATGTACGGCTGAATGCCCTTGATATTGACGTGCCGCACGCCGCGCATATAGCCGTGAGCCCCCGCCCCCAGGCCGTAATAGCTGCGGTTGAGCCAGTAGGCGCTGTTGTGGCGGCTGTCGAAGCCGGGCCGGGCGAAATTGCTGATTTCGTACTGCTCGTACCCGGCGGCCCGCATCTGCTCGAGGATGATGAGAAACATCTCGTACTCCTCTTCCTCCTCTGGCAGCGGAAGCTCGCCCCGCTCGTAGAGCGTATGGAAGAGCGTGTTCTCCTCCACCTTCAGGCTGTAGATGGAATAGTGGGGAAGCTGCAGCTCCAGCGCCCGCTCTACCGACGCCCGCAGCAGCCCGGCCGTCTGGCCCGGCAGCCCGAACATCAGGTCGATCGAAATATTGGAGAAGCCCGCCGCCCGCGCATTGTCCAGGCTCCGGTATACGTCATCCGTATTGTGGATGCGGCCGATTCTCTCCAGCAGCCCGTTGTCGAACGACTGCACGCCGAAGCTGAGCCTGTTCACGCCGCCTTCTTTCATGACGGCCAGCTTGTCCGGATCGGTCGTCCCCGGATTCGCCTCCATCGTAAATTCCATTCCGTCCGCCCAATTCGGAAAATACGTCCGCACCCGCCGAAGGAAGCTCTCCATCTGATCCGGCAGCAGCACCGTCGGCGTCCCGCCGCCGACGAAAATCGTCTCGATCCGTCCCGGCGGCACCAGGCTCGCCGTCCGCTCCATCTCCCGCTCCAGCGCATCGAGATAGTCCATCACCGGCTGACCTTTGAGCACGTAGGAATTGAAGTCGCAGTAATGGCATTTGTTCGTGCAAAAAGGGATATGAATGTACACCGACGTTGGCGTCTCGCTTTTGTGCCGCATCTTCTCCGCCTCCTTATCGCGGGTAGTCTCCTGCCGCCCTGCGCTAGCCTCTTGCCGTCCCGGCAGGCGGCGGGCAAGCGAAAAGCAGGCGGCCGCCTCCTCGCCAACGCCGACACGTCAGTCCGCTGCCGGTTCCCTGACGCCTGGCATCGCTTTAGGGCGCATCGCCTGCCTGAATCGTGATTCTTCCTATTTATCGTCGATCTTCAGCACAGCCATGAAAGCTTCCTGCGGCACTTCCACGCTGCCGACCTGCTTCATCCGCTTCTTGCCTTCCTTCTGCTTCTCCAGCAGCTTCCGCTTCCGGCTGATGTCGCCGCCGTAGCACTTGGCCAGCACGTTTTTGCGCAGCGCCTTGACCGTCTCCCGGGCGACGATCTTCTGGCCGATCGCCGCCTGCACCGGCACCTCGAACTGCTGGCGCGGGATGAGCTCGCGCAGCTTCTCGCAAATGATTTTGCCGCGTTGATACGCGCGGTCGCGGTGCACGATGAAGGAGAGCGCGTCCACCTGCTCGCCGTTAAGCAGAATGTCCATCTTGACGAGATTGGAGCGCTTGTAGCCGGACAGCTCGTAGTCGAACGAGGCATAGCCCTTCGTGCTCGATTTGAGCTGGTCGAAGAAATCGTAGACGATCTCGGACAGCGGAATTTCGTACGTCAGCGTGACGCGGGTCGTATCCAGGTACTGCATGTCGACGAATTCGCCGCGCTTGCCCTGGCACAGCTCCATGATCGCCCCGACAAAATCGTTCGGCACGATGATGGACGCCTTCACATACGGCTCCTCGACATAGTCGATTTTGCCCGGCTCCGGGAACAGCGACGGGTTCTCGATGCTGATGACTTCGCCGTTCGTCTTCGTAATGCGGAAGACAACGCTCGGCGCCGTGGTGATGAGCGGAATGTTGAACTCGCGCTCGATTCTTTCCTGGATGACGTCCATGTGCAGCAGTCCGAGGAATCCGCAGCGGAAGCCGAAGCCGAGCGCGGACGACGTCTCCGGCTCGAAGCTGAGCGAGGCGTCGTTCAGCTGCAGCTTCTCCAGCGCCTCGCGCAGGTCGTTGTAGTCGCTCGTCTCGATCGGATACAAGCCGCAGAACACCATCGGGTTGATGCGCCGGTACCCCGGCAGCGGCTCGGGCGTCGGATTCTTCGCATCGGTTATCGTATCGCCGACGCGGGTGTCGCCGACGTTCTTGATCCCGGCGACGATAAAGCCGACGTCCCCGACTTCCAGGGAGTCGACGATCGTCATGCGCGGCTTGAAGGCGCCGACCTCGATGACCTCGAACGTTTTGTCCGTAGCCATGAACTTGATTTTCGAGCCGGCGCGGATAGAGCCGTCCATGATCCTCACATAGACGATAACTCCTTTGTATGGGTCGTAATGAGAATCGAAAATGAGCGCCTTCAGCGGCTGGTCCGAGCTTCCGCTCGGCGCCGGCACCTTCTGAACGACCTGCTCCAAAATTTCCTTGATCCCGATGCCCGCCTTCGCCGAGGCCAGCACCGCTTCGCTCGTGTCGAGACCGATGACGTCCTCGATCTCCTGCTTCACCCGGTCGGGGTCAGCGCTCGGCAGGTCGATCTTATTGATGACCGGCAATATTTCCAGATTGTTGTCCAGCGCCAGGTATACGTTGGCCAGCGTCTGCGCCTCGATGCCTTGGGCGGCATCGACGACGAGCAGCGCCCCTTCACAGGCGGCCAAGCTTCGCGACACCTCGTACGTGAAGTCGACGTGCCCGGGCGTATCAATCAGATTCAAAATATATTCTTCTCCGTCGTCGGCCCGGTAGTTCAGCCGGACGGCCTGCAGCTTGATCGTGATGCCGCGCTCCCGTTCCAGATCCATCTGGTCGAGCACCTGCTCCTGCATTTCCCGCGAGGAAAGCGCGCCGGTATATTCCAGGATGCGGTCGGCCAAGGTCGATTTGCCATGGTCGATATGGGCAATAATGCAGAAGTTTCTAATTTTCTTTTGTCGGGAATGGCTGTCCATCGTACGCAAACCTCGCTCACCTGCAAATTTACAATACTACTAATTATAACAGCTACGCCGGTTTGCAGCAATGGACGGTTGCAGACGATACGGCTGCAGACGATTGCGGTCACGGACGATGCGGCCGTGGACGACTGCGGTCGCGGACGATGCGGTGGCAGCGGCAGCAAAAGGACGATGCGAAAAGACGGGGGCAGCAATGACGGTTGGCCCTGATCGGCTATGATCCGCGATGGCGGCAGGGCAAGCGGGCAAGCCGCTTTCGTCGCGGTCAATGCACGAGCACCTCGAACAGCTTGACCAGCAGCTGGATGCCGTGATACGCGGCAATCTGCAGCAGCTCGCCGAGCTTGTTGCCAAGCCGGTTCAGTCCGGCGGCTTCGCTGACGCCGGCAGGCCGGGACGGCTTCTGGCCGGCCGGCTGCGCAGCGCCGCCCGCTGCAGCGGCGCCGAGCTTCGCTTCCGCAGCCAGCCGCGCCGCCTCGTTCGCCGGGCCGATTCCGGGCCTGCGGGCGACGTCCGCTTTGCCGCCGCTTGCCGCGCTCGATGCGCGCGCATCGAGCGAGCCGTGGATGCGCTCCGTCCCCTGGGTGGCGAGCGCTACGCCGAACATGACGCAGGCAGCCATGCCAAACAGCAGCAGCGCGGTATGGCCGAAGCCCCATCCGTATCTCCGCATCGTCCCGTTCCCCCTTTAGCCTTGCTTCGCGTCTTCCTCCGGTCCGGCAGGCGCGTCGACTTTTTCCACATTGTTGATCACTTCCGCGATCGCCACGGCCAGCGCATCGACAGTGCGGTAGCATTCCTCCAGCGTATTGTCGACGCCTCCGACCTCGATCAGCACCGTATTCGGCGAAAACTGCTGATTGTACAGGCCGTTGCCTTCGCCGCCTTTGGCGTAGATGCCTTTGGACACGCCCGGATACTTTTGCTCCAGGGCGCGATGAATCTGCTCGGCAAAATCGTGGTTGGCCTGCCAGTGCTTGTTTTTGCCGCCTATAATAAAGTAGACTTGCGCATAATCCTGCCCGTTCAGCTTGATCGTCGTCTTGTCCCGGCGCTGGGAGTCGCGGTGAATATCGAAGTAAAATTTCAGATCGGGATGAGCGACGCTCGCTTCCTGCAGCGTTTTGAACGAATATTTATAGGAATAGTTGTAGTTGAAGTTTGGCTCGATCGCCGGGTAGTTTTTGTTCGAGTGCACCGCGCCGATGCCTTCCTTCTCCAGCATCTGCGCCAGCCGCAGGCCGACCAGCGTCACGTTCTTCTCCGGATCATACGCCTTGTCCGGATCGGTCACGCCCGGCAGCTCGGGCAAGTACGATTCCTGATTATGCGTTTGATAGATGAAGGCGACGTTCTTCCCCGCCGTCTTGGGAGGCTCGGCCGCCGGCTCGGATTCGGGCAGCGACGGCCCTTGCGGGTCCGGGAACTGCGGGTTGGCCGTGATCGTTCCCGCCTCGCCGACTTTATCTCCGCCGATCACGCCGCCCTTCGGTCCGTAATCGAGCGGACCGTCGCTTGTCCCCGAGGGCGATGTCAGGACGACGGGCCGGTCCTGAGCCATGCCCGGCACTTCCCTGGCGAGCAATGTTTTCGGATCGTGCGGACTCAGATCGGTCAGCATCGCGAACAGGAAGCTGGCCACATTCGCCTGGGAAAACGTGAACCCGTCCCCCCGGGCCATGCCCGGCACTTCCATTCCCATCATGTCCATGAAAAACTGGCTCGACACCGACGCCGCCATGCCTTTCATCGACGAAGACGGCGTCGTAGTCGCATATTTCGCATGAATAAAGCCAAGCACGCCGAACGCCACAAAAAACATGACGCTGCCGACCATGAGCATCGAGATCATTTTGACGAAAACGGCCAGATCCAATCCGGTTTTGCGATGTCTGCCCCAATTCGCCGCCATTTCCGGCCACTTCATATCGTATTCCTCCTCTGTTTCTGCGGGTTGCCAGCAGGTTGTCCAGCCGCAGGATGAGGCCCGCCGCCGGCGGAACATTGCATCCGCCCTGCTGTCTGCTTCGTCTAGTAACCAATCTATGATAGAGACATAGAACATAGAACCGCTCTTCGCCGAAAAATCGAACGGCGTCGATTCGCTCACGACAAAAAAACAGAGCCCTGTGCGGGCTCCGCTGCCTGATTCGGATGCGATATGGGGATGCGATATGGCCGCGGAAGTGTCGACCACGACCAAAGCCGCCACCGGCCCTAAGACGCGGTCAGTGGGTGTAAGCCGATACGTTGTCGGCGTCGACGGCTTCGTGCAGCGCGGCGTTCAAGCCGCTGGCGATAATGTTGGCGATATCCTCGATGAATTGGTCGATCTCCTTGGGCGTCACCAGCAGATCGTGGCCGAGCGGGCTAAGCACCTCTTTTACCAGCTCCAGCCGCTCCTGCTCCTGCAGGCTGTCCATCAAGCCGAGAATGTGCGACGTATTGGCCGTCTCCCGGGCAAAATGCGCGCGCATCATGTCGAAGGCGTTGTTCACGATGGTCGAGGCGTACACCACCGTCGGCACGCCGATCGCGATGACCGGCACGCCGAGCGTATCGACGGTCAAGCCTTTGCGCTTGTTGCCGATGCCGGAGCCCGGATGTATGCCCGTGTCGGCAATCTGGATCGTCGTGTTCACCCGCTCCAGCGCCCGCGAAGCGAGGGCATCGACCGCGATGACCAGATCGGGCCGCGATTTTTCCACAATCCCCTGGACAATCTCTCCCGTCTCGATGCCGGTCGTGCCGAGCACCCCGGGGGCGACGGCGCTCACTGCCCGGTAGCCCGGACTGACCTGATCCGGCATCAGCTCGAAATAATGCCGGGTCACCATCACGTTCTCCACGACGAGCGGCCCGAGGGCGTCCGGCGTGACGTTCCAGTTGCCCAGCCCGATGACAAGCGTTTTGGCTTTAGGTCCGATGTCCAGCTTTTGCAGGAAGCTTTCGAACTCCTTGGCGAATACCGTCGCCACGCGGTCCTGCAAATCGCTGTCCTTGCCGCGCAGCCCCGGCACCTCGATCGTGACGTAATGCCCCGGCAGCTTGCCCAGCGCCTGCGCGCCTTCGGCCGTGACGACGTCGATTCTGCTCACCTTGATGCCGTTCTCTTCAGAGACGTCGGAATGCACGCCGGGAATCGGGCTGCCGGCAGGCGACGCCATGTCCCGCGCTTCCAGAGCGAGGTCGGTTCGTACGGAATAAGCGCTCAAATCAAGCTCCATGACGGCGTTCTCCTTTCCGGTTAAAAAACTGGCATGTCCCTATTGTGCGCTAAACCGTTTCATGCTTATACGCCTGTTTCGGGAGACTGGCTTCCGGGCCGCCCGCTTCAAAGCATCGGCCGGCGGCGCGGGCAAAACGCGCGGTTCTGTTGCATTTTCTATAGGACCATGCTAAAATACGAAGAGTTGTCAATAGAAAAGCGTGCGAATCGTATCGATGCATTGTGCTAGGAGGTGAACGCAAGTGCCGAACATTAAATCCGCTATCAAACGCGTGAAAACAAGCGAAAAGCGCCGTCTGCGCAACGCTTCCCAAAAATCCGCCCTTCGTACGGCTGTGAAAGCTTTTGAAACGGCTGCCGCAGGAACGGATCTGGAAAAGGCTAAAGCCGCATTGGTTGCTGCCAGCAAGAAGCTGGACAAGGCGGCATCCAAAGGTCTGATTCATAAAAATGCCGCCGCCCGCAAAAAATCCCGCCTCGCGAAGAAGCTCAACAAGCTTACCGCTCAGGCGTAAGATGGGCCAGGAAAACAAAAAGACCATGCTGTCAGCGAGGATAGCATGGTCTTTTTGTTTTCGCCGGAATGTGCCGTCGGGACGAATTTTAGCCAATGTTGTATTAGGTGCAGCAAAACGGGGAGAATCAAATCGCCTCTGCAGGCCGGTCTTTCGCCTCAAGCCGCGAGGCGCAGCAAAAACAGCTCCAGGCCCAGCACTTTATCGATTTTGCCGCTTTTCATCTGGTAGTCGAGATCTGCCAGCTGCTGAAGAATGGCGGCCAACCGCCTGGCGTCGAACCGTCCGGCCTGGCCGGCGGCGACTTTGACGGCGTAAGGATGCAGGCCAAGCTGCGAGGCGATCTGCTGCTGGGAATACCCTTGCTGGGACAAATCCTTGACCTGGAACATGATGCGGAACTGGCGGGCGATCAGCATCACGATCTTGATCGGCTCCTCCTTCCGCCTCAGCAGCTCGCTTAACATGGTGAACGCTTGCTCCATCCTCAGCTGCACGATATGCTCGATCAGCGCGAAAATATTTTGCTCGATCGTGCGCGTCACGAGCTGCTCCAGCGCTTCTTCCGTCAGCGTGCCGCCTTGTCCGGCGTACAGGGCGCATTTTTCCAGCTCCTTGGACAGTCCCTGCAGCCCGGCTCCCGCATACAAAATAAGACGCTCGGCCACGCCCGGCGCAAGTGCGAAGCCCGCCTGGGCAGCCTGCTGCTCGATCCAGCGCACCAGCTCGGCTTCGGACAGCTGGGCGCAAGGGACAAGCGCGTCCAGTTCCTTCAGCTTCTTGACCAGCTTCTTCCGCTCGTCCAGCTTGTCCGCTTCGACGGTCAGCACGATCACCGTAAACTCGGCAGGGCTGCTCATATATGCGGCAAGCCGGTCCAAGCGGTGCTCGATCTTCCCGCTGTCCTTGGCCCCTGTCAAAAAGGAGGCGTTCGTTCCGATGACCAGCTTGCGCGGCACCATGAACGGAAGCGTCTCCGCCTCGTCCAACAGCGCGTCGAGCGGCGTTTCCGACAAGTCGAAGCGGCTTACCGCGAGCGTCCGGTCGTCCGGATTGACAATGCGGTTCGTCAGCTTTTCGATCATCCCGCGAATCAGGTAAGTCTCCGCGCCGTAGCATACATAGAGCGGGGCGAACTCGCCCTTGTCGATACGCTTGATGGCAGTCCTGTAATCCATAGCCTCTAGTCTCCCGGATCGTTTATATTGGAAATTTTGCCAATTCGAAAATCCAGTTTACGTTTATCATAACAATAACAAAGGGATTACGTCAAAACCGGCCGCTTTAAGCCAGTCTCGACATAATCCCTTTGCCCGCAACCCATCTATATCAACGCCCGGCAAGCAGCTCTAGAAACATGCCGCCAGGCGGTCATACATGAGTATCGGGGTTTCGTTGCTTTATACTACGCCGGATCGCTCTCATGTGTGACAGCGCTGCAACGATTTGCGCGGATGCCGCTGTTGGCGGCCCCCGTCCGGTTATCGATCAAGCTCTACTTCCGCCTCCGACCGATCGCTTGCGTCGATGACGAATTCCCGCTGCTTGCCCGCTTCCGTGGCGACGCGATAAGTGAGCTTGCCGTCCTCGGACCAGCCGACGAATTCGATCCGCTCCGACGCGGCCCATCCGTGCCCGGATTCAAAGATCAAGGCTCCGTCCGCGCCGCGAACCGCCACTTTGCGGTCCTGTGTGACGAAAGCGGTAAACGCGCCGTCGCCGCTCGTCAGTTCCTGGGCCGCTTCCTCGGCTGCCAGCCCCCGCTCCGGCGCGAACGATCGCAGTCCGGGGCGGTCCGCCTCCTGTTCGGGGGCTGCCGTCCCCGGCGCCGGCAACCCGGAGGCCGCCGGCGCGTCATCCATGCCAGCAGCCGGGTTGCCAGTCTTCCCGGCGAGGCTGCGCTGTCCGGCAATGCTTTCCTGCTTCCGGGGCGGAGCCGTCTCCTCTTGCGGCTGGCCTGAATCGCCGGCCGCGCCGAACGCGAGCTCTGGCTCTTCTTTCGCCGGGTCAGCCGGGGCGTTGTCCGGAGCCGGCGCCGCCTTCTCGACCAGAGGCATAGCCGCTTCGGGAGCCGCCGCCTCCGGCGCCGTCTGAGGAGCGGAAGCACGCTGGTCATTCATATGGCTTGAGGGCGTGTCCTCAGCCGTCGGAGCGATAGACCTGGGCGCGCTCTCTTGCTGGGAGCTCTGCGGCTGCGATTTCTGCAGCGCTTCATTCTGCTCCGCACTGCCCGCCGCATCCTGTTCCGCAGAGGAGCCTGCCTGCTCCTTATTTATGCCGAGAGTGTCCCCAGCTTTATCGTCCGCAGCATGTTGGCGATTTTTGTTTACTCCGGACGTCCCGTCGGCGGGCGAAGCCGATTCCTCATGCTTCGGAAAGCTCTCCGACGCCGAAAGAAGCCGGTCCGCATTGGCCGACGATGTCTGGCGCTGCTCCTGCTGCTGAAAGATGAAAAATCCGATCACCAATCCCGCAGCCAGCACCCCGCCGGCAAGCGGGTAAGAGATCAGCCCGCGCAGCTTGAACCGCCAGCCTCTCTCCTTGCGCTGCGACGGCTCGGACTGCGGCTCCAGCTCGGCGAACCGCTCCTGCCCGCTGCCGTTCTGCCGGTTCAAAGGGGCGGCTCCGGAGGCCGCCTGCTGCTCCTTCGCATCGTCCAGCTGCGCCAGCTTGGGCATAATGGCGTCAACCAGGCTGTAGGGCGGCGTCACTTTCGGAAGCAATTCCAGCTCGTGGGAAACGTTCACGAGCCGTTCGAACAGCTCGGTGCATTCCGGGCAATCGTTCAGATGCGCCAGCATGCGGCGGTATTCGGTTTCATCGAGATCCCGATCGAGAAATCTCTGCATCAGTTCGATCACCTCTTGACACAACATCCCCGTCATCCACGAACACTACCTTTCTGATAATCTCGAAGTATCGTTTGCAGCTGCTGTCTCGCTCTGAACAAATAAGACTTCACCGTATTGATGGGCAGGTCCAAAGATTCCGCAATTTCGTTGTAAGTAAAATCCTGCAAATAGCGAAGCACGACCACCGAGCGGTGATGATCCGGCAGCTTGTCGATCGCTTCCTTTATGTCCTGGGCGACGTAAGCGGACATGACCTCGTCTTCCACGGTAGTCTGCGCCACAAAATTCATATCGTGCTCTTCTATAGATACCGTAGGGCGGGCTCGGCGGAATTTGTCGATGCACAAATTCGTCACGATGCGCTGCACCCATGTTTTGAATTGGGCTTTTTCCTCGTACGAGTTGATTTTGGTATAAATCCGGATCAAAGCTTCCTGAGCCGCGTCCATCGCATCCTGCTCATTGCCCAAAATGTAATAAGCAGTGCGATAGACGGGGGTTTCAATTTCGCGCAATAGGGTAATTAGAGCGTCGCGATCGCCCGACTGGGCAGCTTTGATTAATTCAGGCGCTACCACTGGGATCCCCCTCTCTTGCAACCTTATAAACGTGCCGTTCCCGCAAAATGTTGCACCTCTCCTTTTCGTCGATACTAGAATATCAGATTTTACAGGCAAGGTGTATGACGCTTTAGAAGATTCCGCCACGGTGTTTTAAGGAAAGCCTTGTCTCTTCGCTGTCACGTCAGCGAAATCCGCGAGCAATATAGTCTATGTTTCATGAGGAAATTGTTCATTTTTATTTTCGGGGCAATGTGCTAATCTTGGATATCAGTGGAAAACGGACTTTTGCCAAGCGATAAGAAAAACATCTATCGACGTCTAAACAAGGATGGACGGGCCGCGGTTCAAAGGTCCCGGAAGGAGCGAATTCGAATGTCTGCATCCAAGGCGGACGCCAGAGAAGGCAAAAAGCTGGTCGCCCGCTACCTTGCTTTCCTGAAGCCGTACCGTTATGTGCTGCTGCTGATCGTGCTGCTCGGCATTCTGCAGTTCAGCGTGCCGATGATCGGGCCGTGGATGACGAAAATTTTGATCGACGAGGTGCTGCCTGGCCATGAGACGGCGTGGACGCTCGGCAGCGTTATTGCCGTGATGGCGTTCGTATACGCTTTCGGCATCGCCGTCAGCTTCATCCGCAACAGAACCACCTTCAAGCTGGGCAACCGGATGGTCTACGACGTGCGCCACCAGCTCTATACGCATATGCAGAAGCTGTCGCAGCGCTACTATGACAACCGGCAGGTCGGCAGCATCGTCACCCGCATCATGAATGACGTCAACGGCGCGCAAAACTTGATTAACGGCGGCGTGATCAACCTGGTCATCGATCTGTTTCTGATCGTCTTCGCGGGAGCGCTGTTGTTTAAGCTGCATTGGCAGCTCGCCGTGCTGTCGCTGTGGCTGCTGCCGCTGCACTACTTGTCGTTCGCCAATATGAATGTGCGCATCCGCCTGGCATGGCGTTCCGTGCACCGGCAAATGGAGCGGCTGCAGGGCGTGCTTGTGGAGCGGATCGGCGGCATGAAGGTGGTGCAGGCGTTTAGCCAGGAGCGCAAGGAGATGGAGCGGTTCGAGAAGCAGGCGAAGCAGCATATTTCTCATGCGAACAGGGCCCACCTGCTGGGCAACTTGCTGGGCATCATGAGCCAAAGCTTCTCGCAGCTCGGCAACCTGATCATCTGGCTCGCCGGCGGGCTGCTCGTCCTGAAGGGCGAATTTACGATCGGAGCGCTGGTCGCCTTTCAGGCGTATCTTGCCCAGCTGTACGGCCCGATTTCGCGGTTTGCCGAAGCGAACGCCACGATTCAAAACTCGCTGAGCAACATCGAGCGCGTTTTCGAGGTGTTCGACATCGAGCCCGATATCGTCGTAAAGCAAGCTCCGGTGCGTCTTCCCGCGGCGAAGGGGCTTGTGACGTTCGAAAACGTTTCGTTCACTTACGTGACGGAGCGGCCGCAGACCCAGGCGCAGAGCAAGAGCGGCGATCCCGACCTGGTTGATATGGCGAAGCCGGAGAAAGCGTTTTATTGGATTCCGCCGAAGACGCGTCCGGACCCGCCGCCGACGATCAGCGAGCAGAAAACCGCGCTGCTGAACGTCAGCTTTACGGCTTTGCCGGGACAGGTCATCGCGCTCGTTGGGCCGAGCGGCGCCGGCAAATCGACGCTGATCAACCTGATTCCCCGCTTCTATGACCCGGATGAAGGCACCGTCTATTTGGACGGCATCGATCTGAAGGATCTGCATCTTGACGATTTGCGCAGGCAGATCGCCGTTGTGCTGCAGGATAACATTTTATTTTCGGGGACGATTTACGAAAATATTGTGTATGGCAAGCCGGAAGCCTCGCGCGAGGAAGTGATCGCTGCGGCCGAGGCGGCCAACGCGCACAGCTTCATCGCCGAGATGGATCTCGGCTACGAGACGATCGTCGGCGAGCGGGGCGTGCGCCTGTCCGGCGGCCAAAAGCAGCGGATCGCGATCGCCCGCGCCCTGCTGAAGGACCCGCGCATCCTGATTCTTGACGAGGCGACTTCGGCGCTGGATGCCGAATCCGAAGCCTTGGTCACCTCGGCGCTCGAGCGGCTGATGAAGGACCGCACCACCTTCGTCATCGCCCACCGGCTGGCAACCGTCGTCCGGGCCGATCAAATCCTGGTGCTGGATCAGGGCGGCATCGCCGAGCGAGGGTCGCACCAGGAGCTGCTGGCGAAGGGCGGCCTGTACCGCCAGCTGTACGAGAAGCAGCTGAAGGCGATGCGGCCTGAGCAGCTCGACAAGCCGGATCTGCCGCGGGCGCTGTAGGGCGATTCGGCCCGCGAGCGGCGAATAGGCGAGCTCCGTAGCCAGAAGCTCTCGGCCGCTGGCCCGGCTACTGGCTGGCAGCCGAAGCCGGATCGTTGTCAGGAAACGGCAGCAGGGGCGCCGCCAGGGTTGTCTCAATGCGAAATTCCGCCGAACGGCCGCTAACGGCAAAAGACCGGGCCCGGCAAGCCTGGCGGCAGGCTCGCGGACTCGGTCTTTTTCGCTTGTTCGCGCTTGTTCTACGGCCCCGCTTGAGTCGGACTCGTCTTCACCCGCTCGGGTCTGCGTTCCGACACGGCAATGCCGGCCAAAATCAGCAGCGCGCCGATCCATTGCTCCGCCGCGACTGGTTCGCCAAGCAGCAAGGCCGAGCAGATCAGAACGACCGGCAGCTCGATGGAGCCGAGAATCGTTGTGAGGCCTGTGCTCAGCCGGGGCGCTCCCTTGGCGAACAGAAACGGAGGCAGCACCATGCCGAAGAAGCCGAGCAGCGCCCCCCACCGCCACAGCCCGTGCCCCAGCGCGCCATTCCATAAAAACAGCGGCGGAAAAATTACCGATACGGCTGCAGCCGCTCCGGTCACCATCCATGTCGTTCGCTGCAGCGTGGGCAGATGAACCGCTACCTTGCCGCTGAAATACATGAACAGCGTATAGCAGGCGGCGGCAAGAAGGCCGAAGCCGAGACCTGCGAGATGGAGCCTGCTTCCTCCGCCTGCCCATAATCCCGAGGCCAGCAGCGTGCCCGCCAGCACGACGGCCAAGGCAAGCCACTGGTTCGGAGAAGGCTTCGTCCGGTGCAGCAGCCAGCTGAGCAAAAGGCCCATCCAAGTAAATTGAAACAGCAGCAAAATGGCGATGGAAGCGTCCAGCCACTGCAGCGAATAATAGTAAAAGACCCCGGTGAGACCAGTAAAAGCGCCGCTGGCAACGAGCTTAACCTTGTCGGCCGAGGTCGCCGGCCTATCGCCTGTACGGCTGCCGCCGCTCCCTGTTCGCGCAAGCCCGGCAAGACGGCAAACCCACAAGGCGGCGCAGGCGAACAGCACCTGGCTGCCCGTCACTTCCGCCGTGCCGAACCCTTCCGCGTAGCTCAGCTTCACGATCGTCGACAGGACGCCGTAAGAGGCTGCCCCGACGAGCACGAGCACAATGGCCCGAAGCTTCGCGCGATGATCGTCTTCCATTTATTCGAATCTCCTGTGTTCATTCCCTCACCCACCCGCGTGCCTTACGAAGGAAGGCCGCTCAAATTCAAAATATAACATACCTTGTCAAGGAACTCAATCGCCCGCTGTACGAAAGTCCGCTGACGTTGGCATACACGCCTATGACGATACGATAACGGCAAGCTTCGCATGCTGCGGATCGGCGTACTCGCGATATCGTTCCGCTACTTGACCAGACAGAACGTCTCCCTGATGGAGATAGAGCCTGTGTTTAAAAGAAAGCGATTGGCCGTTCTCCAGCATTTTTCCCCCGCAAAAATGGAAGTTGGCCGGAGTAAAAGGCCCATAATCGCGCACGAACCATTGGGAGGCGCAGGTTTCGTTCTCCGGGTGGGAGAAGACAGAAATTCCTGCTGCGGTATATTGCTTCGTTATCGCGCCGCCTTCCCGCTTCATGGATCGAAGCAGCCGGCCGCTGTAATCCACCCATTCCGTAACGGAGCCGAAAATTTCCGACTCCCCCACCTTTCCGTTAGCCGCGGTTATTGTGCCGGTATGATGGCCGTTGATCTGTTCATTGACCCGGATGAACGGGAATCCTCCCTCCTTCGTGTCGCCGAAGGCAACATCGCCGTTTACCGCGTAAAGCTCCGTGGTCAGGTCCATGTATCTGGATTCCGGAGGCAAGTTGAAGATTCGAACGCTTCGCGCCTCCTGCAGCAGCAGCTCGCCGTCCTCGCTCCGCCAATCGATCAGCGACGTCAGTTGGCCGAACACCGGACCTCCGAAGAGCGCCATAAATTTCCGGTGAATTTGACGTCCTTCTCCGCGAAATTCGTGGTACAGCTTGTGCCCGTTCACATCGTCATGGCCCCACCAAAGTCCGTGATGATGAAGATGATCGTCCGGGGCGTCCTGAATAAGCGTTTTGCCGTCAGGTCCGATGAGCGGGTAGTAATAGGGCTTCCCGTTCATCGGCGAATACAAATAACGCGTGAACAGCTGGCCTTCGATGCTGACGATGACCCTGGCACTATCCTCCTGATGATCGAGATAGACGCCCGGCAGCCCGTTCCAAGGATTGTACTGCCGGTCCTTCGGGCCGAGCTGGCTTCTCTCTTTTTTATGCAGGCTTAGGACCGTGCGAAGAGAAGCCGGCGCTTCCTTCACAAGCAAATAAAGCGCATATTCCCCCCTCGCTTCCGCCGGCGTCGCGGAGTTGGCGGTGCGGTTCAACTGGCAGGCGATTTCGAGGCCGCTGCTCTCCTCGACGGCATAAATATCCGCATGGCCCGCCCATTGCCCCAGCTCATTATATATCCGTTCATCCAGCTCCGCCCTCAGCACGGTCGGAAGCGGAAACGGGCTCGCGCTCATAGTCAGCGACAGCTTGAATGGAGCAGACTTCGTCATGTTCCGGCCCTCCTATTTCGTCTCGCCGCTGATGGTGATTTCATTTTTGCTGAAGCCTGCCACGGATGTTTTCTTTTCGTAGAAGCGGGGCGCGTTCGCCATAATCCCGTCTCGGGTGTAAAACGGACTGTCCGGCGGCAGCGGGAGGCGTACCGAGGCGCCTGTGCTGGCTGCTTGATAGATCGCCGTAATCAATTCCAGCGTTTTTCTCCCTTCCTGCCCCGTAACCACAACGTCTCCTGTGCCGTTCTCGATCGCCGCCAAAACATCGTCAAGCTGACCTTGATGGCCCGTGTAGGACAGTGCGGGTACTTGGCTGGCAAGATCATTGATCGCTTCGATCAACTCATGGTTCTGCTGCGGGAACCCGTTCTCTTTGGAAGTGGAGGCGGTCACTCGCCACGGCAGCGATACGCGGGCTTTTTCCCCTTGAAAAATCAACTGCTGCTCTTCGCCGTGATGCACGACCGAGCTCGTAATTTGAGCCAATGCCCGCGGATAGGAGAGAATCGCGATCGACAGATCCTCGACCTCCGCATTGTCGTGCGACGTGTTGTTCATAACGGCCGTCACCTGCTCCGGCATGCCCATCAGCCATTGGAGCATGTCGATATGATGAACAGCATGGTTCAATGTGCAGCCGCCGCCTTCCTTCTCCCAAGTGCCGCGCCACCAGAGATCGTAATATACGTACCCTCTCCACCAGAACGAATCGACCTGGGCATGAACGATGTTTCCTGCCAGGCCGGAATCAAGCACCCGCTTCAGCTTCGCGATCGTGTCGCCGAACCGGTTTTGGCTGATGACCGAAAGGATTTTCCCCGCTGCCGCTGCTGCCTCATTCATTCGGTCGCACTCTTCCAGGGAAGAAGCCATCGGCTTCTCGACAATGACGTGCTTGCCGCACTTTAAAGCGTTTACAGCAATCTCGGCATGCGTATAAGGAGGCGTGCATACCGAGACAAGATCAATGTCGTCCCGTTGCAACAGCTCCTGATAATCCTGGTAAACTGCGCAGCCGAGCTGGTATCGCTGCCTGCCCTTTTCCGCCTTGTCTACATAAATGTCGCACAAAGCGGCAATTTCGCAGCGATTCCGGAAAGTGCGGTAAGCTTGAATATGGGCATCGGAAATACTGCCTATCCCAATGACAGCAACACGAATCATTGTGGTCATCCCCTTCGCATTTCATAGGCTGGCCATGGCCGTATCAAATGTTTGAATGAAGTCCGACTTCTCCCCCATCATAATATCGAACGATTTTCTAAGCCATAGAGCAACTATAGATTGTTTGTAATAATTAAAGGAATTTGAAAAACGGCTCCGAAGGAAGGCTGTCTGACGCGAAATGAGACGCTGCCAGGCTGGCTAGGCTGCCTGGTTGCGCGATCCGCCTTCCCGATTCCGCTTGGCCTTCCATGAAGCCTCATTGGCTGTTCCCGGTGTCGTTGGCCCCCCCCGGTGTCATTGGCCGTTCCCGGGATTATCGGGCTTCCCTGGCATTATTGGCCTTATCCGGAACTACTCGCCGCCTCCTGCAGTTTGGTCCGCATATACAATCGTCCGTCCTTCACTTTAGCCTGAATCTCGCCTTGCAGATCGGTCCTAAGTATCGTGCTGCCATACCTGTTCAGCCTGTCCAGCACGACCGGGCTCGGATGCCGATAAATGTTGTTCACTCCCGCGGAGATGACGGCATGTGCCGGCCTCCAGGCCGAAAGCCACAGCTCGGACGTCGACGATCTGCTGCCGTGATGCGCCACCTTCAGCACATCGACGCGACTCCAGTCCAGCGCAGTCCCTCCAGACGCGCCGGGCGACTCGTCGCTGCGCCAATAAGCAAGCAGCTGCCGCTCCGCCTTCTCATCCATATCCCCTGTAAAAAGCCAGCGCGTTCCCGACATCGTCATATGAAAGACGACGGAGCTCGAGTTCTGCTCCTCCTCGATGCGGATCGCATCCCTTCGCTCCGGCGGCAGCGGGTACAAAAAATGCAGCGAAGTTTCCTCGTCCAGCTCGATCCGGTCGCCGGCATATACCGGAATAAGATCGGTTCCGCGCTCCAAGGCGGTCCGAAACAGCTTCTCGACAGGCGGCGTCCGTTTGAGCGTGCCGTTGAACAGCAGGCGCTCCACGGGAATGTGCTCCAGCACCGCCTGCAGTCCTCCGCTGTGATCGGCATCCTGGTGTGTCAGCACCACATAATCGAGCTGCTGGACACCGCGCTGCCTAAGCAGCGGGACGAGCAGCTTGCGGCCGACCTCGTAAGGGTCCTTTCGCTGCTTCCATTCCTCCCCCGGCTTGCGAAAAACGACCGTCCCGCCGCCGTCCACCAGCACATGACGTTTCGCGATCGGCGAGCGGATCAAGATGCTGTCGCCCTGCCCGACATCGATAAACTGCACATGTCCTTCGCGGCTGAAACGGTCGGGAGCATAGCCGTACCACAGCAGTCCGGTCATGGCCGCAGCCGCGAGGACGAGCGGCCAAGGCCCTTTGATAAGACGCAGCAGCCGCTCGGCAAACCGGGAACGAACGGGCGTCAGCATCGGCCCGGCCTCCTCGCCTCCGGCATCCGGCGAACGCGCCTCGGGCAGAACGGCGGCGCAGGCGGCAAGCAGGCAGTAAAACGCTCCAACCCACGGCAGCCCCGGCTTCGGCCAAATCATTTGCGGGCCGTCCCAGCCATTCAACCACTCGACGACCGCCAGCACGAAGCCGTTCACTCGGGCGACGAGCCACGCCGCCGCCTGACCGCCCGAAACGGTGAGCGCGCCAATCGCTACCGCGACGCTCCCGGCCGGCATGACGAACAGGCTCAGTACGGGCACAAGCAGGAAATTTGCCGGAAACGACAGCAGCGAAAACTGATTGAAGTAATAAATGGTCAGCGGGAACGAGACGAGCTGAGCGACGACCGTAATCGACACCGCATCGCGAATCGGCGGCTTCCAGCGGGCAGGCAGCGAGCGGTTTAGCGCCGGCACGCCGAGGATCAGGCCGAGCGTAACCAGAAACGACAATTGGAAGCTGACATCGCTCAAATAATACGGATTCCACACAAGCATTATCGTTCCGGCCAGCATCAGCACATGGAGCCCGTCCTTCAGCCGATTCCGGTACGATGCGTACAGGCCGATCATCGCCATGATGCCCGCGCGCACGATGGACGCGCCCGCCCCGGTGAGCAGCACATACACCGGAACGAGGACGATGCCTATTTTCAGGCACGCCTCCCGGGTCAGCCCGGTCCGCCTCAGCAGCCACAATACGCAGCCGAGAAATACGGCGACGTGCATGCCGGAAATGGCCAAAATGTGCGTCATTCCAAGCTTGGAGAAGCGGTCGAACTGCTGTGGGTCCATATCGTCCCTTAGGCCGATCAGCATGCTTTTCATGAACCCGCTCTGCTCCTCCGGAAAAACCAGCTCGATCCGCTCCCCGATCGCTTCCCGAATGCGGTCATTCCAGCGGAGCAAGCGCCAAAATCCCCATTCCCCTTGAGCCGGCGGAGTAATGACAAGCGCTTCCGTCCCTTTGACGCTGAGCTGCCAATGCACATGCTGCAGACGCAAATATTCGCGGTAATCGAATCCGCCGAAGTTGCGGGATTCCGCCGGCCGCTTCAGCGTGCCTTCCAGTACGACGGCATCTCCGCGCCTCCAGGCTGCGGCAAGCGTCTGCTCCTCCTGGCGCAGCAGCCTGATGTTGATTTGAAATTGCTCGCCTTCCGCTGTCCAGTCCATCCCCTTGCCGGCCGCCGCGCGAAACGCGACGCGGTCTCCGTCGACCGTTACCGGCGTCACAATCCGCCCGACGAAGCGGACGGCGTCTGCCTCGGAGGCCGTCACCGTCGTTTGGTTGCTGCGATCGTACTCGGCATACACTCCGGCCGCGGCGGCGCATACGAGCAGCGCGGCCAGTCCGGCACGCAGCGCGGCGAGCATGCCCGCTCCCGCCCGCCAGCGCCAGACGGCGCAGAGCAGCAGGCCGAACAGCATGGACGAATAGATGCCGGCCCATGCCGGCTGCAAGTCATATGCGGCGGCATAGCCCGCCGCCCATGAGACGGCGAACCATACGACAGGCCTTCGTGTCAACGCGGCGTCTCCTTTCCCCCAAAACTGCAAAAGCACCTCCCGCCGCGCTAAAACGCGGATCCAGGAGGTGCTTCCTCAACAAAAATGGCTTGAATATATCTTGAAAATTCTGCGATATATCTTGAAATTCTGCGGCATTCTCACGCTGAATTTTCAATATTGCAAATGACGACCGATGACGAAGGAATCGCCCCGGCATAGGCGTGTATTAATTGATGACTTCCGCAAGCGTGCCCGCCGGCGGCTCGTACCCGGACAGTTGGCGGAACGCGATGCCCCGCTGCTCCATCAGCAGGCGAACCTTGCCGTCGTCCTTCGGATAAGGACGGTGGAACACGATCTCGGCAATGCCGCTGTTGGCAAGCATATTGGCGCACGTCCAGCAGGGCTGGTCGGTCACGTAGACGGTCGCCCCTTCGCGGTCTTCCCTGTCGGTGAACAGCAGCAGGTTTTGCTCCGCATGAATCGTGCGGATGCAGCGCTGCTTCTTGACAACCGTCTCCTGCCCGTCCTTCACCTCGAGCTCGATTTCTTCCACCAGCATGCACCCGGCCTCCGAGCAATCGGGAACGCCCATGGGCGCGCCGTTATAAGCTGTGCCGAGCAGCTTTTTGCCCTGCACGAGCACGGCGCCGACATGGCGGCGGTTGCACTGCGAGCGGGTTGAAGCCATGTAAGCGATATCCATGAAGTACGTATCCCAGTCTTTTCGCGCTGCCATAAGGCCCACCTTAGCGCTGGCTGGCCTGAATCGCCTGATCCAGATCGTGCAGAATGTCCGAGATCGCTTCCGTACCGATCGAGAGCCGGATCATGCCTGGCGATACGCCTGCGGATACCTGCTCTTCCTCAGACAGCTGCTGATGCGTCGTGCTGGCAGGATGAATAATCAGCGATTTGGAATCGCCGACGTTCGCCAGATGCGAGAACAGCTTCACGTTCTCGATCACCTTGCGTCCGGCGCTGACGCCGCCCTTGATGCCGAAGGTCAAAATCGCGCCCTGTCCCTTCGGCAAATATTTTTGCGCAAGCTCGTAGGAAGGATGGCTCGGCAGGCCGGCATAGCTAACCCACTCGACCGCTTCGTTCGCCTCCAGGAATTTCGCTACCTCAAGCGCATTGGAGCTGTGCCGCTCCATGCGGAGATGAAGCGTTTCTAACCCTTGCAGCAGCAGGAAGGAGTTGAACGGCGAGAGCGCCGCCCCCATGTCTCTTAGCAGCTGCACGCGCGCTTTGATGATGTAGGCAATCGGGCCGACAGCATCGGTATAGACGACCCCGTGATAGCTCGGGTCCGGCTCGGTCAGGCCCGGGAATTTGCCAGAGCTCTTCCAGTCGAACTTGCCGCCGTCGACGATGATGCCGCCGATGGACGTGCCGTGCCCGCCGATAAACTTGGTCGCCGAATGCACGACGATGTCGGCCCCGTGCTCGATCGGACGGCACAAGTAAGGGCTCGGGAACGTATTGTCGACGATCAGCGGTACGCCGTGCTCGTGCGCAATATCGGCGACTGCCGCAATGTCGAGCACGTCGCCACGCGGATTGCCGATCGTCTCGGCAAAGACGGCTTTCGTCTTGTCGTTGATCGCCGCGCGGAAGTTGTTCGGATCGCTCGAATCGACGAAGCGCACCTTGATCCCGAGCTTCGGCAGCGTGATGGCGAACAAATTGTACGTTCCTCCGTACAGGCTGGAGGAAGTAACGATCTCGTCCCCCGCGCCGGCAATGTTCAGGATCGAGTAGGTGATCGCCGCCATCCCGGACGCGACGGCCAGCGCCGCGGCTCCGCCTTCCAACGCGGCAACGCGCTTCTCAAGCACATCGTTCGTCGGGTTCATGATCCGGGTGTAGATATTCCCGAATTCCTTCAGCGCGAACAAATCCGCAGCATGATCGGCATCTTTGAAGCCATAGGATGTCGTTTGATAAATCGGCACCGCGCGAGACATCGTTGCCGGGTCAATTTCCTGGCCGCCATGTACGGCCAACGTTTCCAACGCTAGCTTGCGCTCCTGCGACATTTGGATAAGCCTCCCCTTTACATCAAGAAGTGAATGCTGAATCTTAAATCCAATCTATTTTCTCACAAATATCTTAAAAAAAAAAGCATAGATTAGCGGCGCGTCATGCCTGCAACCCCTGATCCTGCGCAGCCCTGCCGGCCGCTACTCGAGCGTCACGTGCGGCCTGATCTTCTCCAGCATCTTCTCCCCGATGCCCTTGACCTCGAGCAGCTGCTCGACCTGCGTGAACCGACCGCCCAGCCGCTCGCGCACCTCCAGAATCGCCTTCGCCCGGCTCGCGCCGATGCCCGGCAAAGCGTCCAGCTGCTCGGCCGTCGCCGTATTCAGATTGATTTTGCCGTCGTCCGCACGGGCGGGGACAGGCGCTGCCATAGACGGCGACCCGGCTGACGACTGACCGGCTTGCGACGATGGCGCCGGCTGAGCGGCTTGCGGCGATGTCGCCGGCT
>Ga0207865_101006_pt1 | contig 24429 bp, 22 predicted proteins | sample HigsolmetaAR204D_FD_184836 | JGI IMG/M metagenome (GOLD analysis project Ga0207865, IMG submission 184836) | Ionic liquid and high solid enriched microbial communities from the Joint BioEnergy Institute, USA - AR20-4-D (SPAdes) (version 2) ...
CCCGTCCGCCGCTAAGCAAACCTGCTTCCATCCGAAGACTTCCGCAAGTCCGCTCCGCTCGACTTGCATGTATTAGGCACGCCGCCAGCGTTCGTCCTGAGCCAGGATCAAACTCTCCGTAAAAGTTCCGGCAATAAGCCGAATATTACAGAGCTTTTGACTAAGCTCGAATAAACATGTCGATGTTGACCTCTCACGACGAAACCGCCATGATCATCGGTCGGAAATTGACGTCCGCAAGATCCCGGCATAAACCGGTCTTGCGGCAATCCGGACATCGCATTGGATCGTTCTGCAGTTTTCAAGGAACAACCGTCGCTGTCATCGGCGTCCGCGATTATCACCGGTGCCTCAAGGCGACTTTTTTAATATATCACATTTCGTCGATCGATTGCAACTGGCACTTTATAGAACCACATCGCCTTCGCCGCATATGCATCATCGATCGCAAATCGATCCGAAATTCGACGCGGCTGCCGCATCGGCGGTGCGAACCAACCATGCAGCATATCGTGTTCAGTTGCATCTTTCTATCGATCACCGGCCGTTTTCCGGCGGCGAAAAACAATTTATCACAGCCCGTTGCCTGAAGTCAAGGGGGAACGAAGATAAAAAACACGACAAAATGACGTGAGAAACGCCAAATTCAGATAACAACAAACGGCTGAAGGCCGCTCCGCCCGGTTCATGATCCGTATTCACGCTTCGCGGTATTCGGTTGCGTTTCCGGCCTCGGCATCCGAACCGAGCGGCAGCGCACAGTTACAAGGTTATACGGCGCAATATTGCAACTCGATCTTGTTCAATTTGGCGTCTTCGGTGACGAACACTTCTTTCACGATCGACTTCGCCACAAGTTTTTTCAACACCAGGGACAGATCCACGCGCATATCGCGGATCAACGGATGCTCGGCCAATTCCTTGACGCTCCAGGAGCCTTCGCGGCTCTTCATAATCTTGATCAGCAAACCGCAGCATTCCTTCATCTTCGACATGACCGCGAACTCGCAAGCCAGCGCCAGCAGTTGGATGCGTTGCTCCAGCGTTTCCTCGCTGTGCGTCAGTTCATCATATAATTTATACACGCCCGGATTGATTTTATGCACTTGCTTCCACACGATCACCTCGGGATGCGTCCCCGCTTCGATCACTGTAATTCTCGCCCAATGATGCAAAGCGGCGAGGATTTGGCTGTACGCATCCAGCAGGTAACCCTGTTTCAAATATTCTTTGCTTCTCGAGTAGGTGCTGAGAAATAATGAAAATTCCTTTAACAATTTCTGACCGCGAAGCTCTTCATCAAATTCAATCAAACGATCCCTGAGCGCCTTCAAATAACCGGTCCGGTCGATCAAAATGTCGCCGTCGAAAATCCATTGAATAACCTGCCGTTTCTCACAATCGAACAGCCAGCTTTGCAGATCGTCGCTGCTGACCCATCTTTCTTGTACATGCAGTCCATCTTCTATATAATGATAAATAGCGCCCGCATAACGTTGTTGATCGGTGACGATCAGAATCATCATGTCGAAACCGGTCAAATTGGGATATTTCTGGTCCCCGTTATACAGCGCCATCAAACTGACGATCCGTTCATCATCTTTGTATGTATCGATTATGTATTGTTTTTTATTTTTCGCGTCGATCATGTTTCAACCCCCTTCGCGCTTATCCGAGATAAGACAAATATGAATTCTACAAACTTGCATGCATTCCTGCACAAACAGCATACTTTTATAGAAAAGAGTTGAACGTTTTGTGAAATTAAAATCTGCTAAAATTAACGAATTTCGCACCTGGGGACTGCTTCTCACATTGCTGGGACTCGGCCTCATGATTCTCGGCACTGGCGGAATCGTCGTCTTCGGGCAGTCAACCGGAAAAATCATCGCCGGAATCTGTCTTGTGATCGGAACCGTTTCCCTTGTCGCGAGTCTGTGCGTGTATTTCTGGGCGGGGATGATGTCGACGAACACCATCTCGATCGAATGTCCGGAATGCGGCAAATGGACGAAGATGATCGGCAAAACCGACCGCTGCATGTTCTGTCATACGATCCTGACATTCGATAAGCAATATGCCGACCAATCTGCATCGGCTCCAAATTCACCGACAGCGTCGACCGACCGCTGATCGGCATGCAGCCGAATCCGGCCGCCGTTCATCACACAGCGTTGATACACTATTCCTACACAAAAAAGCGGAAGCCGCGCTTCCGCTTTTTTCTCTGCCGTTTTTCTCCGATTTCTCCAAGATGTCCTCAAATACCGCCTGATTCAACGGTTTATCCGTCCCGTTATGACAATGCATTAATTCGGCCGGACGCTCAGCACCTCTTCGATCACACCCCAAATGTTCGGCGTTTCATACCCTCTCCGCCACGAAGCGATCCCCGCCAGATCAAGCCGCTTGACGATCTCGGCGCGAGCGCGCATGGATACCTCGTCTTCCAGCCACATCTTGTACGTAATGCCGTCTTCCTCGTACGAGACGTAATGTTGTCCGGTCTTTTCATCAAAGACGGGCATCAAGTTTTTCTCCTTGATGATATTTTGCGCGCCGGACATATACAAGGACCGCGAAGATACCTTCACCTTGCCGTCGACGATCTCCTCCGCCCACAGCCGGGTATAGAACGGCACGCCCAATATTAACTTGGATGCCGGAACCTGATCGTAGGTCATAATATCTTTAATGCCTTTTTCCGCCCACGGAAGAGAAGCGACCGAGCCCGCGACCGGACTTGAGGCCCAGTGTTCATCGTAGCCCATCAAAATCATGTAATCGACGGTCTCGCCCAACGCCTTGCGGTCGTAAAACAGCGACCACATCTCGCTTCCTCCGCGCACCGTCACGTCGATCGAGATGACGAGTCCCTGCTCATGCGCAAGCGGCGTCAGCTCGCGGACGAACTGCGTCACTTTATCTTTGTCCTTCAGATAGACGTTTTCAAAATCGATGTTGATGCCCTGAAGATCGTACATCTCGGCAAACGCCAGCAACTGCTTGATGATCTTCATGCGGGTATCGAAGCTGGCCAACGCTTCCGTCGTAATATCGGGATCGAAGTTGTTGCTGAACAGCGCCCACACCTGGTACCCGCGTTCATGCGCCCAGCGGACATACCGGTGATCGGCGATATTCGTGATGTCTCCTTGTCCATTTTTCAGATGGAACCAGGTCGGACTGATCACATTAAGCCCAGGCATCTCGCCGATCTTGCTCGTATCCACTTTGCCGTATGCCGTCACATTTTCCCAGGTCATATTCACCTTGCCGCCGAGATTTTGCCACGGCACGTTGGGTTTCTTCGGCTCCTCGGGCGGAACCAGCTCGATGCGCGACAACTGAATCCGGCGTTTATCGACATATCCCTTTATGCCGTTGCGCAGTTGCACGACATACCAACCGCCTTCCTCGCCCCAGATCATCACTTCCGTCCCCGCTTCGAGATCGGCGTACCCGGGCGCCTTAATCGTCGGCATCGTGCGTACGGTCACTTTGTCCTCCGGATCGTCCGAAGCAAGCGCGACGCCCCACTGAATCACGTCTCCCCGCTTCATGACGCGCACCACGCCGCTCGTCTCGTCCTGCTCGATCCGGATGCCGTAAAATTCCTTCAATGGCTCAATCGGCATATACACAACCCCGTCGACAACTTCAACGGGATACTGGAGATGCAAAGGCTCTTCATTCATAAAGGCCGTCAGCTGATTCGTCTTAAATTGAATGACGCGGTCCGCGGTCGTCAGAATCACATAGCCCGAATCTTCCTCATACATGATGTACGGGTCGAGAACGAGCTTGACAAAATCAAGAGGAAGCTGAAGCGCATCGCCCCGTCCTCTCGCCGAAGTCTCATGCAGCGTGACGCCGTGATAAACCGGCACTTCGAGATCCTGGTGGGAAAAAGGAATCCGTTCGTCGTTCGGCCTGTTATCCAGCCATGTTCGATATACCAGGAAAACGCTGTAGAAAATAAAGGCCAAAGCGGCTACCGCCACGATATGTTTGAGCCAGCGGCCGTTTCCCGAACGTTTTTTGCGTGTCGGTCTGGGTCCGATTGTTTGCTCCACCCGTTCACTTCCTCCCATAACGATGTTAATGGATGAATCCGGTGATCCGATGAATGAAACGGAACGCCGGTAGATTTATCTCCGAGAAAAATAAAAACGTGCTGCATCTACCGCAACACGTTCATTATACACGATCCGGCCGAACATTGGATTGGTAATCCGTTCGGAAAAATTAATGCAAAGATGATTTTTTCGCCAAACAGTCAGGGCACGTTCCGTATATTTCCATGCGATGACCTTTAACGGCGAATCCCGTGTGCTCTTCGACTTTTTGTTCGATATGGGTCAGAGGCGGATGCTCGAAATCCACAATCGTACCGCATTTGTCGCATATGACATGATAATGATCGCTCATATCGGCATCGAACCGGCTGGCTCCATCTCCGTAAGTCAGTTCGCGAACGAGTCCGGCTTCCACGAACACTTTCAGATTGTTGTAGACGGTAGCGACGCTCATATTCGGGAAATTCGGTTCCAAGGAACGATAAATCTCATCGGCGCTGGGATGACTCATCGACTCGAGCAAAAAAGTCAAAATCGCCTGTCTTTGCGGAGTCATGCGAATCCCGGACATCTTCAGTTTCTGCAGAGCGTGTTCGACACGAGAAGACATCACGCCTCACCACCTTTGCTTCAATACAATGACAATTATATGAGAATTATTATAAATATATTGTATGTTCGTGACAATCTATTTGTCAATAAAGAGGTGCATCTAATATTTTCCACCAGACGCAATATCTAATTCGAAACCAAAAGATTTACGGCTTCAATATGAGACATTCAGCGCGAATGGAACGCTGCTTGAACACGGCAACATGCAGCCGGGGCAAAATAACGCTTCTGCAAACCGAATTCAATCGGCACATCAAAACCTCATTCCTATACGGTACCAACCCTGATCCGTTCCGCCGTCATCGTTCAATCTTCAAACCGTCCGTAATCGCGGATCTCAAGATCACCGTTTCTCGTTCGCAACTCGATCAAATGCAGCCCGCTTCCGACCTGTCCTTCCACTTCGCCGCGCCGCACCTTCAACCACGAAAATTTGGTTTCGGCATCGCCTTTCCCGACAAGCCGATAATCACCCTGTTCCGGAATCCGCAACCGAATGTCGCCGTTGCCCGTCTCGACGTTCCAATCGCCGTTCACGACCGGCGAAACCAACGTGACATGACCGTTGCTCGTGCGAACGCGAAGGGACGATCCAATGCCGGACACCTCCACATCCCCGTTGTCCGTCTCCGCTTCGATGTCGCCCGACACTTTCGTGATCGAGATGCTTCCGTTGTCCGTACTCAGCACGACATCCGAACCCGCATCGATAACCTCAATATCTCCGTTCCGTGTCGTGACTTGAAGTTCGCCCGCAACACCGCGAATGTCAACATCCCCGTTTCGGGTCTGAATCGTGATCCGCTTGCTCGTTGCCGAGTCATACACGGACACGTCACCGTTCATCAGATCCAATTCATATGACACGTCAAGTCCTGACGGCACCGTGATCACCATATCGATTCGCGTCCCGAACATCCAGAACAGGTACCGGTACTGCCGGCCGCTAGCTTCGATCTCGGTCGTCTTCCCCTCGGTAATGCGCAATGCCGCTTCTTCCTCCGCCTTGCGCGCTCCGTTGTCACCGATCCAGCCCGGAATTTTCAGAACCGACTGTACCTCGATATGATCGGTTTCTCCCGCGCGTATCGCGACATTGCCGTTTTTGTTAATGATGCGGATCGTCTCGGTGCCCCCGCTCACCGCAATGCGCTCGACCGGACGTTCGATCTCCCGGCTCGCATATTCCCACAGCCGCAGGCGCTTCAGATCCAGCTTCTCCTCCCCGAATCCCGTCAGCACCAGAACGGCCGACGTGATCAGCAGCGACCAAAACACCGAACCGAATGAAAACACGAATCTGGTGTCTCTCCCGCTGAAAATGACGCTCAGCAATATCACTTCAACACCCAAAAGTATCAGAACGGCAGGCCACCATTCAACGAGCATGTGCAAATAACGGGTTCCCGACGTTTGATCGAAAATGAGCGCAACACCGACGGCGATCAGCAGAAGCGCCGATGTGTATCTTCCCATGTGAATCATACGGTGATCTTCCTCCCAGTGCGGGATAACGGATCATAGGGATCAGTGTCCTCCACGGCGTCCTCATCCGCATTCCTCATCCGCACCGCGCATTTTTTCCTATGAAGCCGGATTGCCGTGCCGGGATGGCGCGGCGAATCGCCGCGCGGTCCGGCCGTCACAGCCGATTGATCGCTTCCACGATCAGTTTATTGACAAGCCCCGGATTCGCTTTGCCCTTCGTTTCCTTCATCACTTGTCCGACCAGGAACCCGATCGCCTTCTCCTTGCCCGCCTTGTAGTCCGCCACCGATTGCGGGTTGTTGGCGACGACCTGTTCCACAACGGCTCTGATCGCGCCCTCATCGTTGATCTGCACAAGGCCTTTCTCTTCCACGATCTGCTTCGGCGCCTTGCCGGTCTCGAGCATCTCCTTGAACACCGTCTTCGCGATCTTGCCGCTGATCGTACCGTTCTCGATCAGTCCGATCATTTCGCCCAAGCCCTGTCCCGTAATCTTCACATCTTTGAATTCAAGTCCGTTCGCGTTCAGATAACCGAGCAAGTCTCCCATGATCCAGTTGGAGACCGCCTTCGCATCCTTCGTATACTTCAAGCTTTCCTCGAAGAAATCGGCCAGTTGTTTGGAAGTCGTGATCACTTCCGCGTCATAGACCGGGATTCCGTATTCCCGAACGTAACGCGCCTTGCGCGAATCCGGCAGTTCCGGAATCGACTCCCGCACGCGCGCTTTCCATTCATCGTCGATGTAAATGCGCACGAGATCGGGATCGGGGAAGTAACGGTAGTCATGCGATTCTTCTTTTCCGCGCATCGAGAACGTCTTGCCCTGATCGTCGTCGTAACGGCGCGTCTCCTGCACGACCTGACCGCCGCTGTCCAGAATCTCGGCTTGCCGCCACTCTTCGTATTCGAGCGCGCGCTGCACGCTGCGGAACGAGTTCATGTTTTTCAATTCCGTGCGGGTGCCGAACTTCTCCTGGCCGTATGGCCGCAGCGAGATGTTCGCGTCGCAGCGGAGCGAACCTTCCTCCATCTTCACATCGGACACTTCGCAATACAGCATGATCGCCCGGAGCTTCTCCAGATAGAGGCGCGCTTCCTCAGGCGACCGGATATCCGGTTCGGAGACGATCTCGATCAGCGGCGTGCCGACCCGGTTGAAATCGACGAGCGACGCGTTTCCTCCGTCCACGTGCGTCAGCTTGCCCGCATCTTCCTCCAGATGGACGCGCGTAATCCCGATGCGCTTCGTCTTGCCGTCCACCTCGATGTCGATCCAGCCGTTCACGCCGATCGGCTGGTCGTATTGCGAAATCTGGTACGCTTTCGGCAGATCGGGGTAGAAGTAATTTTTGCGGTCGAATTTCGCATGGGTCGCGATCGTGCAATTCAGCGCCATCGCGGCTTTCATCGCGTACTCCACCGCTTGCCTGTTCAGCACCGGCAGCACGCCCGGATGGCCGAGACAGATCGGACACGTGTGCGTATTCGGCGGCGCGCCGAACGAGGTCGAGCAGCCGCAGAAAATTTTTGTCTTCGTATGTAATTCCACGTGGACTTCCAATCCGATCACGGTTTCGTATTTGGAACGCACAGTTGTCATCGTTAGAACCTCCCTTTACGGTCACGACGCATTACAGCGAAGGACGGCGTTTGTGGTACTCCGTATGTTGTTCGTAAGCATGCGCCACGCGCAGCACCGTCGCCTCATCGAACGCTTTGCCGATGATCTGAAGGCCGACCGGCAAACCGTCCGCGAAGCCGCACGGCACGCTGATCGCCGGCACTCCCGCAAGGCTGACGGGAATCGTGCAAATATCGTTCAGATACATCGTCAACGGATCGTTGATCTGCGAGCCGATCTCGAACGCCGGGGTCGGCGCCGTCGGACCGATGATCACATCGTATCGTTCAAAGGCCTGGTCGAAGTCCCGCTTCACCAGCGTCCGCACCTTTTGCGCCTTGAGATAATAAGCGTCATAATATCCGGAGCTGAGCGCGTATGTGCCGAGCATGATGCGCCGCTTGACCTCCGGCCCGAAACCCTCGCTGCGGGATTTCTCGTATACTTCCAGCAAGTTCGAAGCGTGGGCCGAACGGACGCCGTAGCGCACCCCGTCGAATCTTGCCAGGTTGGACGACGCTTCCGAGGAGGCGATGATATAGTACGCGGCGATCGCATACTCCGTATGCGGCAGCGAGATTTCTTCCCATCTGGCGCCGAGGCTCTCCAGAACCCGCAGCGCTTCCATAACCGCTTCCTTCACCGCAGGATCGATGCCTTCGCCCAAATACTCTTTCGGCACGCCGATCCGCAGTCCCGTTACATCACCCGTCAAGGCGCTGATATAATCCGGAACTTCCACATTGGCCGAAGTCGAGTCGTAAGGGTCGTATCCTGCAATCGCTTGCAGCACATACGCCGCGTCTTCAACGTTTTTCGTGAGCGGTCCGATCTGATCGAGGGACGACGCGAACGCCACCAGACCGAAGCGGGAAACCCGGCCGTATGTCGGCTTCAGCCCGACGATCCCGCAATACGCCGCCGGCTGGCGAATCGATCCGCCGGTATCGGAACCGAGCGCGAAGTACACTTCTCCCGCCGCGACAGCCGCCGCCGAACCGCCGCTCGACCCGCCGGGAACGCGGTTTTCGTTCCAAGGGTTGCGTGTCAGCTGGTAAGCCGAATTTTCATTCGATCCGCCCATCGCGAATTCGTCCATATTCAGTTTGCCGATCGTCACCGAATCCGCTTCGCGCAGCTTCCGCATGACGGTGGCATCGTAGATCGGATCGTAGTTGGCCAGCAATTTGCTCGCGCATGTTGTGATCAGTCCTTGGGTGACGACGTTGTCCTTGATGCCCGCAGGCAGCCCGAACAAGATGCCTCTTTCCTGGGATGAGCCGATTTTCTCGTCAAGCGCCCGCGCCTTCTCTCTGGCCCCCTCTTCGTCGATGCGCAGAAATGCGCCGATCCTGCCGTCCACCTCTCCGATCCGCTTCAGCGAAGCGTCCACGAGATCGGTGACGGACAGCTCCCGCTTATGAAGACGATCATGAATTTCCTGCAATCTCATATCGAACAACGACATGCTCAGTTCCCCCTTACCTAGTCCAGAACCGCCGGAACCTTGAATTGTCCGTCCTCTTCATCCGGTGCGTTTTTCAACACTTGCTCGATCGGCCATGAAGGGCGCGGTTCATCTTCTCTCATCACATTCACCAACGGCAAGACGTGACTCGTCGGCTCCACGCCGTCGGTGTTCAGTTCGTTCAGCTTGTCCATGTATTTCAGGATCGCGTTCAGCTGACCGGTGAACTTCTCCTTTTCTTCCGGCGTAAGCTCCAGTCTCGCCAATCTGGCCACATGTTCAACATCTTGCATCGTGATCCCCATCTTATCCTCGTACCCTCCTGACTATCACATCTACATGCTCATCATTATAACTTACACGTTCCGCCAACTCAATCGCGCAAAGGAAAGGCTTTCCGCCGCATCCCGCCGCGTCATCGTCTCCATCCTGCATCATCCCCGCATCACCAGTTCCATCCTGCATCATCCCTCTCATCGCCCCCGGCCTTAGGCTCCCTCACATCAGCGGCTCCAGCATGCTAACATCTCGGCGCATCGTCCCCATCCTGCAACACTCCTTGCATCTGCGTTGCATCCTGCCGCATCGTCTCATCATGCAACATCCCTCGCATCATCCTGCATCAACGTTCCCATCCCGCAGCATCCCGCGCATCAGCGGCTCCAGCATGCTACTTTTCTGCCGTATCATCAGCTTCAGCCAACAGCACCCCCTCATCAATTGCTTCAGCCGCCATCATCCTCACGTCAACGCACCCTTCCTGCATCATCCCCGCATCACCAGTTCCATCCCGCTCCCTCGTATCCTCTGCTCCATCCTTCAAACCGCCTGAAAAAAACAAAAGGACCGGATCGCGCACGGGCTCTTATGTCCCGATGCGGACTCGGTCCTGTCGAACACGCCGGACGGCTCCCTTTCGAACCGCATGATCCTGCTGTACCCCCGGTCCTGCGGTTGCGATTTCCCGCCCTTGCTTTGCCGCGCCTGCGGTGTTATCTCGCAATGAAGAACGGCAAGTTCTCCACGCCGCATAATCTGGCGTATGTAAACAACTGTCCCTTGTGATGAATCTCGTGTTCCTTCGACATATCCAGCATGGCTTGTCCGGACATCGTCAAATGGGCAAACTGCACCGTGCGCTCCAGCTGTTCCGCCGTCAAAGATTCGAGGATGGCTTTCGTTTTCTCCGTCTGTTCATTCACATACGCGCTCAGAGCCGCGATCGTGCTGAAAGCTCCCGGATCTGGCCGTTCGGAGTACGGACGAAACTCCCCTTCTTTCACGATGTTCACGAACATGATTGCGGAATTGACAATATGCAGCACCAGTTCGGCAAACGACATGCCCTTCTCCCACGGTTTATACGTCAAATGCTCGTCCTTGCAAGCCTCGACAAGTTGTTGCAACGCTTTCCGATGGCTCAACCAGGATGCCGTATACGCCTTGATATCGCTCATGACCTTCCTCCCTTTCGCTTTCCGACTATTCTCCACCGATCATTATACCGGATTCGCATACCGCCCGACAATTGAACGGCCGAACATCCGTCCGATGTGCGGGCAATGAGCTTGCGCGCGGCTTGTCCGTTCACGCAAAAAAGATTTCCTCACCGCCGTCAGACGGCAAGAAAATCTTTTCTCTCATAAGAAACTCGGTTATGAATCGGTCTTAAACCGGTGTCGGGCTGCACGTTGCCAGTCATGCCCCGGCAAGACGCCGGTTCAGATCCATGCCCGCAAATTCACTTGCCTGATGAAGTCCTCGCGGGATTGAACTTCATGGCTTTTCACTTCGGCCGGTTCATTTTCGCCGTTCATAATCTTGCGGAACAGCTCCTCATTGCGCGTGGCAAGCGCGTAGTCGATCAGCGCTTCGCGCTCGATCCGATCCACTTCTTTCTTGATCAAGACTTCTTCCAGTTCAATATCGGAAGCGGGCACGTATACGTGCTTGCCCAGCTTTGGTATCCGAACGACGTAGTCAAACACGTTATCAGCATTTCGATCGTATGCGATGATATATCCATAATCCCCAATCGGTAAGTTCTGTTCGAATTGGTCTGCCACGAAATAGACTTTCTGACCGAGTCGATACATGCTGACCCCTCCTATCTCACGTCACTTACTATTAGTTATATACTACAACAAAACAATTGCTAGTGTCCATGCCTGATCAATTTCAATCCGGTTCCGATTCGTTTATAATGATGAAGAGCATTGAGGATAACTGTGGAAGAAGGGAGCCTGATCGTCTGAAATGATCGAATTTTACAAAAAATATTGGCGCACCGCCTTTGATATCGCCGTGATCTTGCTCACCGTATACCTGATCATGTGGCTGTTCAGCTGGCTTTATCATCTTGCCGCGCCGATCCTGATTGCGCTCGTCATCTTCTTCATCATCGAACCGTTGGCGAACTTTCTGCATCGCCTTGGCATAAAAAAGCTGATCGCTACCTCAATCTCCATTTTATTATATTCAGGAATTTTACTGGCGTTACTCGCAGGCGTCAGTTATTTGTTCGTCACGCAGACGAACGGCATCATACAGGCGTTTCCCGAATACTCCGCCCTCTTCCAGAAGCAGTTGGAAAACCTGTTTACCCTCATGCGCAGCGAATGGGAGGCGCTTCCCGAAGACATTGCCGGTCAAATTCAAGAATATGCCGCATCCATAGGAAAATATGCCGCCGACATCGCGCAAACCGCACTCACCAAATTGGTGTCGGCAATCGGTTCGTTCTCCAATTTTCTCGTGAACGTCGCCATCGCCGTGATCCTAGCGTTCTTCCTGAGCCTTGAAGCCGACGACTGGAAGCGGATCGCGCGGGAAAAGACGCCGAACACCTTTAAGAACGTATTCTTCTTTTTGCGCGACAACGTGATGAAGGGCATCCTCAAATATTTAAAAGCGCTGCTCATCCTCATCACGATCTCCAGCTCGATCATACTCGTGTCGCTGCTGATCCTTGGGATCGACAACGCGCTGGCGATCGCCCTCATCGCCGCGATCTTCGATATTTTGCCCCTGCTCGGGGTTTCGGCGTTTTTCATTCCGTGGATCATCTACTTGCTCGTTGTGGGCAATATGCAGCTGGCCATCGGGCTTGGAGTCGTCCTGCTGATCGTTCTCGTCACCCGCCAAGTTCTCGAACCGCGCATCATGGGGAACTCCCTCGGCGTATCGGCATTCACCATGCTCGCTCTCATGGTCCTGTCGGCTTCGCTCTTCGGCGTCGTGGGGCTGATCCTGTCGCCGATCATCACCGTTTTGATCAAGGAACTTTACGATCAGGGCTACCTGAGCCGCTGGATTCGCTGGCCCGAGGATGAATTTCATAAAACGGATGCGACTGACGCGGCCGAAGACATAAAAAACGGCGCCGGGAGCGGGCAGGCGGAACCTGAATTCCGCGGCGAACCCGCAAACATGGCGCCGGATAAAGAAGACGGAAGCTGAACCGGCCGATGCGTTATTCCCCCGCCGATTCGGCGGCTTCGTCTCCCGCAGCTTGCTCTGTGATTTTCACCTGATAGCCGGAAGGAACGTAGGCGTCGGCTTTCGGATACACGATCACCTGCAGATACATGCGGTCCGGATGCGGATACGACAATGTGTAACGGACGGTCGCCGTCTTCTCCTCATGGTCAAAGTCGATTCCGGCGATGCTGATGCCGTAACCGGAATTCGGCTGTTCGCCCCATGATACCGTCACCTTGTTCACCTCATCCGTCACCCGCGTCACCTCGAACGACACCGTTCCGTCGGATTCCGGGTCCGTACCGGATTGCAGCACCTCATATCTTTCCTTGAACTCAATCGCGTCGGCGAGCATTTCGGCCGCCTCTTGCCGCGTAATCTTCCGCTTCGGATGGAATGCGGACTGCTCATCCAGCCGGAGAATGCGCCCGTTCAGCAGCAGCTGAATGCTGTGCGAATAATCCGGATCGATCTCGTCCTGATCTTCGATCACGAAAAACATCTTCGTAAACGGATAGTTGCCTGTCAGGTTCAGCGCGGTCATCACATAATGCGCATACTCTTCACGGGTCAGCGTCGCGTTCGGGTCCACCTCCCGGTCAAGCCCCAAGCCCAGCACGGCCGCCGTGATAAACGCTTCCGTATACCAGGCGTCTTCCGGAACATGATCATAGAAGTCGCGCGCTTCAGGCTGCTTGATGAACCTGTAGCCGTCCAGATTGAGCTTCATGCCCCGCACCAGCATCGTAATGCCTTCCGCGTATGTCAATTCCTTATCGCCGAGAAACCGGCCGTCCACCCCGTTGATCACACCCCTCTTGCGGAGTTTCACGATCTTGTCGTACACGTCATCGCCGGCCGAAACGTCTTGGAATGCGCTGACGGGCGCGGCCAGCAGAAGCAGCATCGCCGCCACCAGCAAGAAACAACTTGCAATCTTGCGTTTTGTCATTGTCCAACCCTCCATGTGATCCCCTTCTTATCTTTCCTGAAGGAGTGCTGTCCTAATAGACGGCTTGTTTGTGAGGATTGTTTCAAGACAGGCGGAAGCAGGCAAAGGAAATAATCCCCTCCTCCAATCCGGAGTTTCATTTCATCCGGGGATGCATCCCGGTCCGTCTTCACTGCACGACCGACCGGGCCGGATCAATCCGCCATACGGCGTCCGTCACGCCGGAATCCGCCGGCGGAGCCGGTTTCGTCTTGAAATCGGCAAGTTTTCGGTCAAGCTGGCGTGTGCTTCTGACCGTGTCCTCAGCTTCCGCCGCGATCTCGGAAATATGCCGGTTGATCTCGTGCATGCCGTCGGATAAATGCTCGACACGGACAACGATCTCGTGCAGCTGCTCATACCGGATGCGGCGTTCCTCCTGCAGCTGGGATGAATCGTCGACGAGATCCTGAAACGTTTTCGTCAGCCGCTCCGTTTCCGAAGAGACCCGTTCGATGTCGCGAACCATTTCGAGACTGGTATGTTCCGTCTCCGTCAGATGTTTCGTCAGGCGCGACAACCCGGCATGAGCGGTTTCAATCTTATCGATTCCCGACCGCAATCCCTGAATGCGGCTCACCACCGTATCATGAATTTCCGCGATCGAACTTCTGGTCTGTTCGGACAGCGTCTTGATCTCCTGCGCCACAACGGCGAACCCGCGGCCGCTCTCCCCCGCTCTTGCCGCTTCGATGCGCGCATTCAACGACAGCAGGTTAATCTGGTCGGAGGTTGCGCGGAGCAGATTCATCATCTTTTCCACTTCCGCGGCAAATGCCTGCAAATCCTGCATCTGCGCACGCACTTCCAGCATCGAAGCGGATGTCTGTTCCTGCTCCCGGTGAAGCGACGACATCCATTCCGATATTTGATAACCGCGTTGTTTCAACTCGTCCATCTTCAGGACAAACGAACGGTAAGCGTCGACGCTGCCGCGCATCGCCTCGATGAAACGGTCTTCCCGCGTCTGTCCCGTCTCGATCATCGCATGAACTTCCTGCAGGCTCGCGTTCAATTGCACGATCGCTTCATAGTTGCTCTGGATATTCAGCCCGATAAGCCGGGTTCCGCTCAACGTTTTTTCTCCGGCTTCGATCACCTGATTCATCTCCGCCTTGACCGCGGTCATGATGTCATTCAAAGATTCGATCATCTCGTTAAACGCTTCATGAAGCTGCGCCGTATCTTCTCCCGGATGAACGGGAAGGGTCTTGCTCAGATCTCCTCTGGCGGCCGCGATCTCCCTCATCGCGCGGATCGTATCGACAAGCGCGATCGACGCGCCGTGCTCGGAAACGTTCAGACCCTGAATCTCATCGCCGGACTTGACGCGGACGCCGATCGTTCGCTTGATCAGCCAGAACGTCAACAGCGCCAGGGGGAACGCCCAGCAGAAAGCGACGGCGACTCCCAGCGTCTGCACCATGATCTGTTCCGCCCTGCCCGACGCCGCAAGCAGATCAAGCGGCGCCAACAGCCCGATCGCGATCGTGCCCCAGGCGCCGCACACTCCGTGAACGGGCACCGCCCCAACCGCGTCGTCCAACCGAAGTTTCCGCTCCATAAAGAGAGAAGACCAGAACGCGATGCACCCGCCGATCAGTCCGACCAAAAGCGCAACGGCGGGCGTAAAAAGATGGCATCCCGCGGTGATGGATACAAGTCCGCTTAATATGCCGTTCAGCAGAGCCTCCACCCTGGCCATGCGGAAATATAGATAACTGCTCAGCAGACCGCCCAGGCCGCCCGCCGACGCCGCCAGCATCGTGTTTAATGCAATCAAGGCGATGCTTGTGTCGCCCGTCAGCGTCGATCCCGCGTTGAATCCGAACCAGCCGAACCAGAGCAGAAACACCCCGAGCGTCGCAAGGGGGATGTTGCTGCCCGCGATGTGATTGGGCGTTCCGTCCGCGTTGTATTTGCCGATGCGCGGCCCGATGACGATCACGCCCGCCAGGGCCACCCAGGCACCGATGCTGTGGACGACGGTCGACCCTGCGAAATCGATGAATCCGAGGCTGCCCAACCATCCCGATTGATCCGCGATGTACAGAGATCCCCACGTCCAATGGCCATACAGCGGATAAATGAGCAAGGCCACAACAGCCGTCACGATGAGATAGGCGTGAAACGTCATTCTCTCCGCCACCGCGCCGGATACGATCGTGCTCGCCGTCCCGGCGAAGACGATCTGGAAGAAAACAATGGCCCACAGCCACGGGTCAGGTTCGCTCATGAATCCGGTGAGAAAAAAACCTTCCGTGCCGAACCATCCGTTCGTCGGCCCGAACATCAGCGGGAAGCCTGCAAAGATGAACAGAATCGTGACGATGATGATATCCGCCACGTTTTTCATCGCCACATTGATCGAGTTCTTCGCTCTGACCAGCCCCGCTTCCAGAGAGGAGAAGCCGGCCTGCATCACGAAAACCAAAACCGCCGCCAGAATCGTCCACACAAAATCCACATGCAGTTGCAAACCATGTGTCTCCATAGAAGATCCTCCTATCACACAGCTTCTCTCTATTATGTGATAGGTATTCTAACATATTGCGACATTCTATCGCTATGATCTTGTTGAATCAACCTGTTTATAACGCCGATTACCAAGTTTTATGTCGAAATGTGAACGATTCATGGAATTATAATTGACATTTTGTTATCGGATCACGATTATGAACATACATACAGAAGCTAGAATCGGGTTTTCAACTCCCCAATCAAACGAGAACGTTCTTGGTAATATTTATCTAATCCTTCCTTTATTTTGTTTTGGGCAATATCGATCCATTCGTCCACCGTGTAAATGATATCGTTCGTCCGAATGCTTTCCAGCGACACCATGGACCGAATCTCCAGATCGCGGTCCGGAAGCGCGGCTTTCGTTCGTTTTAGACTCGTTATTAATGAAGGGAAAGCTTTTCCGGCCAACCATTTCGACGCGGAGCCGAAGTCTTCCGTCCACGAATCGGCATCGGCGCGCACGCTCAGCAACCCTTTCGCCATGTTCTCCGATTGTACGCCCTTGGACATCAAAAATCTGATCACTTCCAGAACGTCATCTTTATAGGCCGATCTTGAAGGAATGCCGATCAGCAGCGTATCCTCCGCAGGCATCACGCCGTTGAACAGCGGGAAACTGACCACATCCCAATCGACGTCCAACACCTCCATGGTAGACAACTTGTTGTACAAGTCTTTAATTACAGTGGGATTACCAAAGAGCGTGCCAACGGCGATCGCGGTATCCCCCGCTGCGAATGATGAAATACTCGAATTTCTCTCCTTGTCGTGAACACTTATCTCGATCAACAGCTGCAGCAGCGCCTTCCATTCATCGGTTTCCGTGTCCAGTTTCCCGGTCTCGGAATCGTAAATGTCCGTACCCAATTGACTGACGAGCAGGTCGTAGTCGGCAATATCGATCGGATCGCGATGACCCGGCATCAAACGGGCAACCAGATCCGCAACTTCATCCCAAGTCATCCCATTGGTCGGATACGGCAAATCCAATTCATCGAAAGCGGCCTTGTTGTAAAACAGTCCCGGTATATTCCGTCCGAACGGCAGTGCGTACAACTGACCGTCTGGCGCATAAGAACGCAAGTCCGTCACTTCATCGTACTCGATTTCCAGGGCAAACAAATCCGGTATCGGTTCGAGATACTCGGCTTCCACCAGTAAAGGCAAATAGCGTTTATCAAACACGATCAGATCCGGACTTGGGCGGTCGCGCACCATCTTGAACAGATCGTCTCCGATCGTATAAAAAGGAGGAAGAAATTCGACAAATTCAAATTTCGTATCGGGGAACTGTCCGGTTAACGGATCTTTCGCAAAACTGTCATACGGCACGCCGAAAGCCATATCCCACCAGATCACGAGCTCGTCGGCTTGCAGTACTACCTTCTCCGGGTAATCCCCATCCTTCGAACGCAAGCCGTCCGGATCTTCAACATTGCCGCCGTCCCGCACCGACTTCGAATCGCAGGCCGCCGCGAACACCAACACGCATACCGTCAAGCTCAACGTGATCAGATACCTGAATGCCTTGCAACGAATCATCCATCATCCGCTCCTATTCTCTTGTTTTCCGAATCTTGTCCATTGCTCATGGGACCTGCGATCATGGCGACATCCCCGACGCTGAACCCGATCATCCCTCCGCTTTTCTCGTCAGCATCGTCAAACATCCGTTTTGACATCCGGCAATCACCCATCCACCTCTTTCCGTCTTTCATCTCCTTTATAATTTATCTGCTAAATATTCCCTCAACAACCTGTCAAAATATAGTTTTCTTCTATTAATAAACGGACTTTCCTGTCCGCAAGGAATCATGTCGATACATTATAATATCCTATAAACATTGCCATCTAACCAGAAGAAATCGCCATAAAAAAGTTGTTGACCCTCACGCAACGTGATGGATTATCCTGAAGATCGAAAGGAGGTCGCCGCGTTGTTCAAGGTAAAGGAAGTGGCCGAACTCAGCGGGGTAAGCATCCGGACTTTGCATTACTATGATGAGATCGGGTTGTTGAAACCGGGCACCGTATCCGAATCGGGCTATCGGCTGTATACGGAAGGCGACCTGGACAAACTGCAGCATATCCTGTTCTACCGTGAATTGGGATTTCCGCTGATGAAGATCAAAGAGATGATGCAAAGCGCCGATTTTGACCGGAGGGCCGCATTGGAACAGCAGCGCAACATGCTGTATGCGAAACGGGAGCAGCTGGACAAATTGATCGAAACGATCGAGTTGACCATCAGACAGATGAAAGGAGAAATTGAAATGACCCATGAGCAAAAATTTCGCGGCTTTGATTTCAGCCGCAATCCGTATGAAGATGAGGCAAGAAAGCGATGGGGAGACCAAGCCGTCGATGAAGCGAACCAGAAAATCCAACGCTTGTCCGAAAACGAGCGTCAGGCGCTCGGCGACCAAATGAACGACATTTATCAGAAACTCGCCGCCTTGCGGCACGGGGCTCCGGACTCGCCGGAGGCTCAGGCCGCCATCAAAGAATGGTATGATTTACTGAACGAACATTTTGGAAACTATCCGCCTGAGATGTTTAAAAATCTCGGGCAGATGTACGTTGCCGATGAACGGTTCACCGCCAACATCGATCGGTTCGGAGAAGGCCTTGCGGCGTTCATGCGCGATGCGATGGCCGTTTATGCGGATCGACTGATGAACGGCTGAGCCCAACTTTCTTCGCGTTTCCATTCTCCATCCGGCCAATGACCCGCTTATCGTTCCTTGAAGGCGCAAGAAGAGTTTTATCGTTCATTGAATATGGAGAGAGCTGTCGTTTATTGAAATGCGGGAGGACTGAACCGGCGTTCGTAAAACCGTTCCGGTACAGTCCTCCCTCAACTTCCCTTTCAGCCCGTCCGCAGACATGTCAGGATCCGCATACTGTATAATTCCTCACCATGCATAGTCCTTTATCGGCTAATCTAAACCGTACTTGCCCCGCACATCTTCGATCAATCGAGACCGCCTGTCCATATACATGCGGATTTCTTCGTTGATCTCTGACCTGGCATGCTCGACGGCATTTTTTATATCTTCAGAGTTGTGAGCCGGAATCCTCATGATCGAATTGATCTTAATATCGATCACAGGTAAGAAGTCCAAATCAGGATCATAGGTTCCGGCTTCGGACGCCGGACGAAGCAACGATTGCTTGTTTTTGTCCGCCAGGAAATCCAGTTCGACCGCAAACTCCTCCGGGTTCATATCCGCACGCAGGCTGACGAACCCTTTTCTCGTGTTTGCTTCCTGCACCGGTTTCGACAACAGAAACTGCATCGCAATGAGAGCATCCGTCTTGTTCAGCGACGGGCGCGGCACCCCGATCAACAGCATGGGATTTGCCGGTGCCTTTCCGTCATCGAACACCGGTATCCGCACAACATCCCACTCGAAATCCGGTGCTCCGTTCCGCATCACTCTGTCGTATAACCCTTCCGTACTTTCAATCAGATTACTAAAGAACAGCACCGCCAACATCGCCGCTTTGCCTTCAGAGAATGCAGTGATTTTGGGCGTCGTTCTTTTATAATCTTGTAAAGATTTTAATTCAAAAGCAATTTCCTCGAGCCGTTTATATGCTTCCGATTCAAAATCGGCCTCCTGCGTATCCGGGTTGATCAGCCGAAGAGATAACTGGCTCGCGACCAGATCATAATCCGAAACCAGCAGCGCCTCCCACCTGGACCGATCGTCCACCTTTCTTGCAAGCTCCAAGATTTCCTTCCAGGTCATCCCGTCGCGGGGATATTCGACTTCCATCTCGTCGAAGATCTCCTTGTTGTAAAGCAGTCCCGCGGGACTATAGCCATACGGCATGGCGTACAATTCCCCGTCCGGAGCCATGTCCCTAATCCGCGCGATTACAGAATCCATCTCATAATAACCCGCGTTGACTTTGACCGGCTCCAGATACCCGATATCGATCAGAAGCGGAAGATAACGGCTGTCGAAGACGATCAGATCCGGATTCGGCTCCGTGCGAAGCATGTGGAACAGATCGTTAGTAACTTTCGCGGGATTGGGACCGAACTGATTGAATGTAAATGTCTTAACATCAAAGGCTGTCTTCGCATATTGTTTTGTCAAGTATCCTTTCGCATACAGATCGTACGGGAGACCGAAAACGTCATCCCACCATATCTCAAGCCTTTCAGCCGTCAGTTCCATCTCGCTGATATCCGGCAGGAGATCCAGATCGTTCCAGGAATCATCATTGGCCTTATCCGTACAAGCGGATAGTATCAGAATCAGGAACCAGCATGCCGCAACTAACCCCGCCCCATTGTACGTGTGTACTCTTGTTTGACTCATCCGTTCGATCCCCCTCCAAGGCATACCTAATGATCTGCTCTGCAAAACCTTCTTCACTTCTGTCTCTAATTTTGTTTGATTATAAGCATACTAAATATCACCTGTTCAACCTGTCAAATAACAGTTTAATACCCCTCAGACTTGCTTCAAAATCCGGATTCGGGTTTTTCCCTTTCATTTTCCACATCATTTGCGGACGATCAGCGTTAGTAAACGCAGGGACAGTCAATTCCGACAATAGGGATGAAGAAGGGCGGGAGATTTCACGCATCTCATCCGACCCGGTATCGCTCGTACTCCGCCGCCTTTTCCCGCAACTGCCTACTTCCCGCTCCGCTATGCTAAAACTTGCTTCGTATCTCCTCTATATATTTTTGTCTTTCTTTCATTATGATGGGGATTATTTCGCTTATCCGTCCCTGAGCCTTCTCCACAGCGACATCCCTCCAGCTGTCATCCAAATAAACCATTTCAGATAATAATTTTCCTATGGCATCGAGGTGTTCAAAAACCGGATCACGCTCTCCTTTCGGACCTTCCGACAAGAGCGATGATACAGACTTTCCAGCCAATATCGAGAAACTTCCAAAATCGTCCGCAAACGCACCGGCATCCGCGCGCATGCTGATCAGCCCTTTCCGGCTGTTCTCCTCCTGGACTTCGCGGGACAGCAAATAGCGCAGCACTTTTAACGCATCTTCCTTGTTAGGCGATCCTTTCGGTATTCCGATTCCCAGCAAATAATCGGCAGGCCGTAACCGCTGTTCATCATCGAAAACCGGAAAGCTGACCATGTCCCAGTCCACTTCATAAGACGTCAAATTACCCTCGAAATCCATAAAACCCGTTTTTAAAAATCCGTGACCGAACAATGGGCCGACCACCATCGCAAAATCTCCTTTCGAGAAGGAAAGAGAAAGACTTCCCCCGTTGCCATCGATTTCACTGGAATACTCATCAAGATCATTGATTTCGATCAGAATTCTGGTCAGTTCCTTCCATTCTTCCGATTCAAAATCAAGCTGCCCCGTCTCCGGATCATACATGCGCAACGACAGCTGGCTTGCCATCGAATCATAGGCGGAGACATCGATCGGGCTTCTTCTGCTTGACTTCAAAACTTTCGCTAATTCGATCACCTCATCCCAGGTCATTCCGTCCTTGGGATACGGAATATTCCTCTCGTCAAAAACTTTTTTGTTGTAAAACAGCCCCTCCCCTATCCTGCCGAACGGAAGAACGTACAAGGAGAGATCGGAAACTGACGCACGAAGTTCGGTAATGGTGTCATAATCCATCTCCACCCCATACATGTCCGGTATCGGTTCCAGATAATCCGTTTCGATCATCAGCGGCAAAAAGCGGGTGTCGAAGACGATCAAATCGGGGCTTGGCTTAGACTTCATCATATCCAAATAACTTGGGCGCATATATGTGGTAAATTCGGTAAATTGAAACCGGGTTTTGGGATAACGTTTATTCAACGCCTCCTCAGCAAAGGTCTTATACGGAACTCCCGATCCTGTGTCCCACCAGATCACCAACCGGTCGGCAACTAACGCGTCGTCATCGTTGTATTCGGCAACTATTGTGTCATCGTCAACATGACCCAGATCAGGCTCTTCTCTTTTGGTATCACAGGCGGACAAGATCAAGACGGTGATAGCGATAACAATCATCGCCGCATATTTTCGCTTTATCATCATGTTCCTCCTATCTATTTTCTTATTGGTTTCTCAAATAAAAATGGGCGTTGATTGAAGACTGCGTGCGTTTTCAGCACTCGCAGCTGCTCTCCATCTGGCATGCCGAAAAACAACCCATTCTGTCCAAAAATTTTCTGTTTTCACGTCGTCATTCGCATTGTACCTTCTAAATTTTGTATGTTCAACCTGTCAAACTATAGCATTTTCTCCTTAGTCATGCGATAATGCTTTTTTTCCTCACATTCCGTGCTGGAACGGATCATCAAACATGAGTCGCGCTATGCTAAAACCTGCTTCGCATCTCCTCGATAAATTGTTGTCTTTCATTCATGATTTTCGATTCTTTCTCTGATATCTCCTGAGTCGTTTCGACAATGGTATCCCTCCAGTAATCATCCCCATAGACCATAGAATATAATAATGGGGAATTTATGGCATTGAAGAACTCAAAAATCGGATCCCGCTCGCCTTTCGGGCCGTCTGACAACAGCGACACCACAGACTTTCCTGCCAAAATGGTGGAACTCCCGAATTCATTCATGAACGCATCGGCATCCGCGCGAACTGATCAGCCCTTTCCGGCTGTTCTCTTCCTGGACTTCGCGAGACAGCAAATAGCGTATCACTTTAAACGCATCTTCTTTGTTCGCTGTCCTTTTCGGTATCCCGATGCCCAGCAAATAATCGGCTGGACGTAACCGACGCTCATCATCGAAGACCGGAAATCCGGCGATATCCCATTCCGTTTCCCAAAAAATCAAACTCGATTCATAATTCAGTAACCCGATTTTCCACGACTGATGTCCGAACAACGGCCCGACCATCATCGGCAACTCCCCTTTCACAAAGGAAAAGAAAGGGTCTTTCACGTTGTATATGTTGTTTACGTCAGCCATCGTAGCCCGAATATCTGCCAGATCATTGAATTCAACCAGAATCCTGGTCAGTTCCAGCCATTCTTCCGATTCGAAATCAAGTTGCTCAGTCTCCGGATCGTACAAGGGAAGCGACAGCTGGCTCGCCATCGAATCGTAGGATGAGATATAGATCGGGCTCTCTTTGCCTTTCTTGAAGACTTTCGCCAAGTCGATCACCTCGTCCCAGGTCATCCCGTCCCTGGGATACGGAACATTCATCTCGTCAAACAATTTTTTGTTGTAAAATAACCCTTCCGCTATTCGTCCGAAAGGAAGGGCATACAAGGCCAGATCGGGAGCAATCGAGCGGAATTCATTTATGACATCGTAATCCATTTCCACCCCATACGCGTCCGGAATCGTTTCCAAATAATCGGCTTCGATCATAAACTTCGCATTTCTTCAATAAATCGCGATCGCTCGTCCATTAGTTTTGGTATTGCTTGACTTATCGTTTTTTCTACTTCGGTTAGGAAAATATCCTTGATACTATCTTCAACGTTTACATATGATCTCAGGATTGAATTTGTAAAATGAACAAATTCAAGAACCGGGTCGCGTTTACCGCGTGCAGCATCAGAGAACAGCGACGATATAGATTTGCCTGCTAATAATGAAAACGACCCGAAATGCTCCATAAACGTTTCAGCATCATATCGCATACTAACGAGTCCCTTTCGGCTGTTCTCCGATTGCACCTCATGAGATAATAAATATTGCATGACTTTGAAGGCATCTTGCTTATTTTCTGATCGTGAAGGAACTCCTATCCCCAGTATTTGATCGGCAGGCTGTAATCTCTGCTCAACATCAAATACAGGAAAACTGACGATATCCCAATTCACATCCAATAATCGCAGATTTGACTCGTAGTTCAATAATCCAGGCCTAATATTCATAGCACCGTATAAAGGACCTACCACCATTGCGGTATCCCCAACTGAAAATGAAGACATCAGGTAATGTCAACGCCGGAATTCATTTGACCCACCAGCGCCGGAATAAAATTGACCCACCTGTGTGCCTGGTGTCGAATAGATTCCGGTTTTTACTTTGTCCTTGAGGCGGTAGCTGTTCCCGCGAATGTTGACGACATGGCAGTGATGCAAGAGCCGATCCAGCACCGCTGTTGCCAGAACAGGATCACCCATCAATTCGCCCCACTCGCCAATGCTCTTATTGCTCGTCAGGATCATGCTTCCCTTCT
>Ga0207865_101007_pt1 | contig 24425 bp, 20 predicted proteins | sample HigsolmetaAR204D_FD_184836 | JGI IMG/M metagenome (GOLD analysis project Ga0207865, IMG submission 184836) | Ionic liquid and high solid enriched microbial communities from the Joint BioEnergy Institute, USA - AR20-4-D (SPAdes) (version 2) ...
CCAGCGTTCGTCCTGAGCCAGGATCAAACTCTCCAATAAATATTAATTTTACCCCGGAAAGGGGATTGGATGCTGATTCAGCTCATTGCTTTGACTTGCTTAAAGTCGCACAAACACTTGCTCGTTGTTCAGTTTTCAAAGGACAAGTTATCTTGCTTGTCCGAGCCGCTCTCACGGCCAGAACTCTAACTTACCACAATTGTCGCTCGCAATCAAGCGGTATTTTCTGCCAAGCAATCAGGATCGCTCCAACAACCGAAGGCAGGCCCTCTTGATTCCTGACGTTTCTCCCGCCTCTCCGGCAGGAACCCTACTATAGCACATCTCTCGTTCGTTTGCAAGAGGCTCGTCCATCCAAAAATAAGGATTCCCCTTAAACTCAGACGTTATAACCTGTTGTGCCGAACTTGGTGTCTATCAAATTGTATCGCCATCTGAAAGAGACAGCTCGACTAATATATCACGGTTTCGCATGGAATGCAACCCTTCCTCAAAATCTTGATGGTGCTGTGAGCATGTCGCAGTGTAACTGTTCTGAGATGCTTGGGCGGCTCTATCTCTCACGACTGGCTCCGGCCTGTCCGCGAATAAACCTTCCCCCGTTACCGCATGATAAAAGAGCGCCTTAGACATTTCAGCGAAAACCTCAGGGTTCATTCTCCTTCACCAGAATGAACGCCAGGAAGCGAACCTGACGTTCAGCCGATGCGAATTCCGTCCTCCACCCAAATATTCGTAGCCGACTTATACTTTTCGATCCTGCAGTGGGTTTTTTTCTGATGCGGCCAGCACTTTATACACCATTAATAGATATATCCTATTAAATTTATTACTTTTATATATTTCAATAATGAATGCACTAATTTTACAATGAGCGACAAAGGAGGAGGACAGTATGGACGTATCGGCAAAAAAGCTTTTTGACGCCAATGCAAGTCAGTACGACCGGGAAAGAAAACATTTGATTCCTTGCTTCGACGATTTTTACGGGATAGCGCTGTCCCTGGTGCAGAGCGAAAAATCCCGCCCCTGCATTCTTGATTTGGGAGCCGGCACCGGATTATTTTCCAGCCTGGTGCTTCACAAGTATCCCGAGGCGCAGCTGACGCTCATCGATTTCAGCGAAGCGATGCTGGAGAAAGCGCAGCAACGGTTCCGAGGGATGAACAATGTCAGCTACATTATCGCGGACTACTCCGATTACTCGTTTGAGTCAACGTACGATATCGTCATTTCGTCCCTGTCGATTCATCATTTGACCCATGAGGCCAAGCAGCGCTTATTCGTCAAAATATATCGGCTGCTGCGAGCCGGAGGCCTGTTCGTCAACGCGGACCAAGTGGCGGGAAATCACCCGCAGAACGACCAATATTACCGACAGCGCTGGCTGGAAGCCATTCATCGCAGCGGCCTCCCCCAAGAAGCGATCAAAGCGTCTGTGGAAAGAAGAAAACTGGATATTAACGCGCGTGTGGGTGATCAGATCCGCTGGATGGAGCAGGCAGGCTTTCAGGAAGCCGACTGCATGTACAAATATTTCGATTTCGCCGTGTTCTTCGGAAGGAAACAAGAGGAGTAGAGAAGACGCAAAAATGGTGCTGCCGGGCGGTTTCCCGCCCGTTTATCCGGGACGGCTTGTCCAATGCGCCGGGCGGGTCAGCGATTGCGGAAGCCGCGTCGCCGCATCCCCCTTGGCCGAATTGACCTGGGATTGCGTGAGGAAAATCGCGCCGGTAAGATCGGCTCCGCTCAAATCGGTATCCCGCAAGTCCGCACCGATCAGATCGGCTGCCCGCAGATCGGCCCCTCTTAAGTCGGCGGCTATCAAATACGCCCCCCGCAGGTTGGCCCCTCTGAGATCGGCTCCTTTCAGCTTGGCGCCAATCAGATCTGCGCCGCGGCTGCAGGCTTTTCGGCGGCCGCCAGATCCTTTCAGCGCGCGAACGGCTTGCTCCCGCGTCAGCTCGCTGGCTTGCAGCAGCAGCTTGTTCACCTCGGCCCGGTGGGCGGCGATGTTCAGCTTCAGAAGGGCGTCCGGTTCAAGACCGGTAAGCCGTTCGGTTTCGTCAAGCATGGCGTGCAGCTCCTTGCGAATCGGCCGGGCCGGCTCCAGCGTCAGCGACTCGTGCAAATACCAAAGCAGCTCATGCAGCTGCCGCATGATCGGAAATACGTCAAACATTTGCTGCGCAGATGCGGGGTTCCGTCTCCAGTCGCGCCCGCCGTAGGTCGTTTGGGACACCTTCTGCCCCGCGCCGAAGCAGTCATACACGGTGCAGCCGCGAAACCCCTGCTGCCTCAGGCTGTCGTGAATCCCGCAGCGAAAGTCGAGCCGCAGGTTGGCGCAGGGCTTGCCCGCTTCTTTATCGACGGCGAAATCGGCCGTCGCCGCGAAAGGCAGCGCGACACAGCACAAGCCGAAGCAGCGCTCGCAGTCAGCCTGCAGCGCCGGACGGCCGAGGGCGGGGGAGCCCCCTGCGTCATTGGTTAGCATGGTTTATCACCTCATCTCCGTTCCGCTTTCGCCGCGGTGTTCCCCTGTCGTTCTATCGAAAAGGCAAGTCGTGCAATACCAGGTTCTTTTATCCCGAGAATAATGAATCCTATCACTTATTATTGCAGTTAATTTTCATGCTGTAAATGGAAGCCATTATGACGATGAAAGCGCAAAAAGGCGGGGCATCCGCCCTCGCCTCAGCTAAACCGTTATTTACCAGGTTGTCGCTTGTCCAATCATGCGCTTCTCCTCCAGCGCCCAAACCTTGATTGCCTCAGCCACGCCTTCCCCGTAAGAGGCGCGGCATATGTAATCGGTCGCCTGCTTCAACGATTCCGCACTGTTGGCTACGGCAGCGCCAATTCCGGCCTCCTGCAGCATCGACAGATCGTTCATCTGATTGCCGATCGCCATCGTTTCGTGCCACTTCACGCCAAGCATGCCGGCCACCTTCCGGAGCGCTGCGCCCTTGCCGGCCCGAATGGAGACGAGCTCCAAATAATCGCTCTCGGACTGCACAGCCGCGACCGCCCGCCCGAGCCGGGAGCACCAGCGCTCCCAGACGCCGAGCGACGTCCGGACGTCTCCTAGCAAAATGACCTTCTCCAGCGTTCCTTGCGCCCAGACGTCCTCTTCCAGCGCAACGACTCGGCAAGCAATCTCTTCCTTATGCTCGAACTGCTCGATGGCCGCCGTTCGGCGAAATACCTCGATCGAATCGCCGCGAAATTGCAGCACGTTCAGCCCCGCTTCGGCCGCGTCCCGCAGCAATCCGGCCAAACCGCATGCGTCAATGCCGTGGAATTCGGCCGGTTTGCCCTTCACCGCGATGACCGCGCCGTTGCACAGAATGACCGGCAGCTCGATGCCAAGCCGCTCAATCGTCCTGCGCGCCGTAAGGAGCGGCCGTCCCGTAGCGATGGTGAAATAGCCCCCTCGGAGCTGAAAGCGGCGAATGACGCCAAAGCACGGCTTCCCGAAGCTGATGGTCAGGCGACAGCAGCGTGCCGTCCAGATCGCTTACAATGAGTTTGATTCCGCTCATGACAGCCTTCTCCCGTTATTCTGCTGCCTGCCATGCAATGGCGCGGCTGCTGTAATGATGCGAAAATGCGCTGTTCATTACCTCAATGAACATCACCTCGCAGAAGCAAACAAAAAAGACGTAAAAAAAACGGCCAAAAGCAACTGCTTCCCATCCATAAAATCGCTTGGCAAACAGTATGCGCTTTGGGGTTTTCTCTACGTCTCCACCCGTCGCATGAGGTTATGAATTTGTTATTACCAGAACTGTTTATCGCCGATCGATACGTAATCCGCGCCGCTTGCCAGCGCTGTGCGGATTTCTTCCTCGGTCCGGATCAACCCGCCTACGATCAATGGCTGTCCGATGCGCTGCTTCAAATCCCGGATGACGCGGGGCATCAGACCCGGCATCAGCTCCACTTCGTCCGGTCTGGCCTGGCCGATCATCTTCACCGCCGTTTCCACCGCCGCCGTATCGATGGCGAATATGCGCTGAATCGAACGGATACCGGCTTGACGCGCCGCCGCAATGGCGCCGCTTTTCGTGGATACGATGCCTTGAATATGGAACGTTCGCGCCAAATAAAGAACAGAAGAACTGTCCCGGCCAATCCCGTCGACCATCTCCAGATGTATATAAACCTGTTTGCCCGTCTCCTGAAACTGGCGAACGATGTCAGCGAGGCTCAGAATATTCCCGGTCATCAAATTCACGCGCTCGACCTTGCTTTTCAGCGCCGCTTCGATTTGCTCAGGCCTAGTGACGGAAGCGATGAGCGGCAATGCGCGTTGTGCCGAATCAGCCATGGATACCCCTCCTTCTCCTGTTATCCTAGCGCCTGACTGTTAACTTCAAATTAAGAGATTGTAAAGGCTATGTAAGTTTTGCACTTGGCTCTTTCGGGTTTCCTATTTTTCCATTGATTGTTTGGAAAATATAACCTATGCTCGCATTGTAGCAGACAGTATTCAATCAGGAGCAGAGCCATATGAATAAAATTCTTATTAGCGGAATTGTATCTAGCGGCAAGACCACCCTCGCCAAGCGGTTGTCTGAAGCGGTATCTTATGATGTGGATTGCATTCACGATCTTTTGGATATCAAGAGTTCGGGACTGGGTTCGGGAAGGCAGATTCTAGTAGGAGAATCCAGAAATAACGTGTATAGATGATGCAACCGTAAAACGGACCGGACGCCGGAGCCGTTGTTTGGGCGAAAATCAACCTTTTTGACATGTGACGGACTTTGCACCATGAACCCGGGGGTGGAATGTGACAGGCATTCAGCTCACATTAACCTGCTCTACTAGCAACGGAACTTGCGAAGCGTATGCCAACTGGTCGGCTTCTTGCTTCGTTTGATGAAAATCGGGTTACGCCTTTCCCTTGACGGCCCTGCAATAACGAAATGGACCTGTCAAAGGACAGGTCCAAAAGCATTCCCATTCAAGTATCCATACGGATGTCGTCCCACGCTTCATCCCGGTAGCCGATCATCCAGAACAGCGCTCTGCGCCGCTCCATCACGACGCTTTCGTTCAGGCCGGCCGCTGGCTCTCTTCCCTGAATCCGGTCGTTGACGCAGGCCCAGTGCAGACGGTAGATTTTGTCGGCCTCATCCAAAATGCTCTCTGGTTGCCGCAACGTCGTTTTATCCAAAAACTCCGCAAAGCCGTCGCAGCTGGACACCGCTTGAATGGCGAACTCGCAGTCGCATGTATGGTCCGGAAAATCAAGCGAATCCAGCAGCCCGAGCGCCCAGAGGAGCGCCCAATACGCTTCGTACTGCCAGGCAATGTTAATGGCCGCCTGGCGGGAAGGCTCTTCTTGCGCCAGCAAATCCCGCTCATCGCCGGTCAATTCATCCGCGACTCCGAATTTGTCCAGCAGGTCGGCCACAAAAGCTTTCGAGGCCGGCAAATCTCCTTCCTGGGCGACGTCGCACGCATACTGGATGACGATCAGCAGGGCGACTGCCCGGCGGGCGATCTCTTCCCTCGATCTAACCTTCAGCTCGCTTAACGGAGGCAACTCGGGCAAGCTTTCGAGATACGGAACCTGCTTCTCCTTAAGATAGGCGAGGCTTGTTTCTTTGCGCTGCCGGCCCTCCGGAGTAGAACGATCCTCCCCCCGGATCTTTCGCGTGCAGGCTCGCGGGCTGAAATCCGCAGCGTCGGACGTTCCGTCGGGATAGACGATGACCCGCCCGTCCCGGTCCAGCAGCGTACCGTCCTGGATAAAGCCGATGCCGTCTATCTTTCTGGCCAGTTCCACAAAACGGTTCCAATCCTCTTGTTCGTAATCCTTCTCCGTTTCGATCGCCAGCATCGTATTCAGCACGGAAATTTGGATCAGCACGCGGCGCTGCAAATCGTCATCCTCGAAAGGGATGCGCTGATAAAAACCCATCATCCCCGGAATATTGCTTGCAAAATAATCCGGATCGGAATCCTCCGAGACCACGCGAATCGTGATTTTGTTATTTTTGAACCAGCCCTTCGGCTGAACTGTGAACAACGTTTCATCGGGGCCCGAGGCAGCTACTTTATAGCCTTCCCGGAACACCTCGCGGACCAACCCTCCGATATCCCGGGTATCGTTGCGCGATGCGAATATCGTAAAATAAGGCAAAATGAATGCTCCTCCTTCAGAAGACGAACCATCTTGTTTAGCGTGTGAACGGTTTTTGCTCTCCAACAGCCGCTCGAAGCAGCGTTCTACGGAAAAGCCGGCGAGATGTCTTAAAAAAAGCAGAGCGGTGCCGCTGCCTGATAACTCCGTTGCTTAAGCCCGGCAAAGTCGGTTACCAGTTATTGCAACTGCACCGGGCAATTATCGCAGAGCCTGTATCTCATGATCCGTCCCCCGCATCATTCGAGAGTCTACTACTATGCCGCCGATCCGGCTGGCATGCAAAATGGGGCGGCTAAACCGCCCCGGCCAATTCGACGCTTCAAAACTCAGTCGAAATCGTACCTCTGCTCGCGCCACGGATCGCCGTACATGTGATAGCCGTTGCGCTCCCAAAATCCCGGCTTGTCCTTCGCCATAAACTCGATGCCGCGCAGCCATTTGGCGCTTTTCCAGAAATACAGATGGGGAACGACCGCCCGGACGGGATAGCCGTGCTCCGGCGTGAGCAGTTCTCCGTTATGTTTAATGGCGAGAAACGTCGTCTCCCGCATGAAATCTTCCAGCGGCAGATTGGTCGTCCAGCCCTGCTCCGCATGAAGCATGACATATCGGGCTTCCGGCTTCAGCCTGACGCGCTCCAGCAGCGTGGACACCGCCACCCCTTCCCAGACGTTATCCAGCTTGGACCAGGTGGTAACGCAATGAATATCGTTGCGGAATTCCCGCCGCGGCAAAGCCATGAACTCGCTGTAGCTTAAGGTCACCTCTTCTTCGACAAGGCCGAAGAGGCGCAAATCCCACTTGCTCATATCCCGGTAGTAAGGCACGTCGCCGTAATGGAGCACGGGAAAGCCCTGCGTTAACGTTTGTCCCGGCGGCACCCTATCCTTGGTCAATTCCGTCATGAATGTACCTCCTCATTCAGGAACCGCTGCCGCGTGACGAGCATGATACGGTCGGCAGTCCCATTCCGTATGTTATGATTATACCCCATCAGCCGCGCAATTCTGCCATCACCGCCTGTTCCGTCTTATCCGGCTCCGCAGGCAGCAGCACCATCACGGTAGTGCCGACGCCGACCTCGCTCTCGATTTCGACGCGCCCTCCGTGGTGTTCGACGATTTTTTGGCTGACCATCATGCCGAGCCCGGTCCCCGTCTCTTTCGTCGTAAAGAACGGCTCACCGATCTGCCGCAGCTTTTCCTCCGGAATGCCGCAGCCCTGGTCGATCAGCCGCACAATGGCCGTCTGCTCCGGGGCCCGCTCCGTTTCGATGCGGATCGTCCCGCCGTCCGGCATCGCTTCGACGGCATTTTTGATAAAATTGATGAACACCTGCTTCAGCTGGTTCGCATCGCAGCGAACGGCAATGCGGCCAGACAGCGGGACGAGCTTGAGCTCGATGCCTTGCAGATGGGCCTCCGCCCCCATCAATGTCACGACGTCCTCCAGCAAATGCGCAAGATCGACTTCCCGGAGCAGCGCGTCCTGCGGCTTGGCGAGCATGAGCAGCTCGCTGACGATCATTTCGATTCGCTCCAGCTCCTCCCTCATGATCGGCAAATATTTGTCTGCATATTGCGAGGAGTGGGCCATCAGCTGCACGAAGCCCTTGAGCGCCGTCAGCGGATTGCGAATCTCGTGGGCGATGCCCGCGGCAAGCTGCCCGGCGATTGACAGCTTTTCGGATTTGCGCAGGAGCTCGTCTTTTTTCTTCTGGTCGGTAATATCCTTGGCCATAATGTAATAGCCGATCATCCGCTTGCTGACATAGATCGGGGCGGGGGTCACAAGCAGTTCGACGGTATGTCCCAGCTTATGGCGAATGCGCAGCTCGGCGCTCGCCGTAAGTTCGCTGCGGACAGCCGTCCGGAACAGCCCGTTCGTCCTCTCGAGATCCTCCTCGTGGATCAGCCCCGAGTAATGGATGCCGATCAGCTCCTCGGCGGAGTAGCCGGAGATTCTCTCGGCCGCAGGGTTCACCGAGGTGACGATGCCTTCCAGACTGATCGAAACGATAGCGTCCATATTGTATTTCTTCAACGAATTATACCGGTCTACGCTTTCCTCCAGCATCATCGTAATCCACTTGTGGGAGGTGATGTCCTGAACGGTGCCGTTCAGCTTCACGGGCCGGCCCACCCGATTCAAGCTCGCTTCGCCCTGGATGCGGACATATTTGCCCATGCCTTCCTGCGGGAGCACCCGGCACTCGCACTGAAACTCCCCTTTCTCCAGCGCTTCTTCCCAGCCGCGGCGAAACGCGTCCCGATCGTCCGGATGGATGAACGGGAGCAAGTGCTGCTCGAACGAAGGGCGGAAGCCGACCGGATCGACGCCGAAAATACGGTACATCTCGTCGGACCATACCAGACTTCGCTCCTCCGCATCCCATTCCCAGCTTCCGATTGAGGCGATCCGCTGGGCTTGAGCCAGATTGTTCTCGCTCCTGCGCAGCGCCTGCTCGGCATGATGGCGTTCGGTAATGTCGCGGCTGATGCCGATGTACCGCTTGACGCCGTCCCATTCGCCGCGGGTGCTGTTGATCGTCGTCTCGAACCAGACGAAATGGCCGTCCCGATGACGAAAACGGTGGCTGACCGCTTTAAATTCCTGCTGAAAGCCGGACATCATCCACTCGACTTCATCCGGATGGTACAGATGCTGGATGGGCCTGCCGATCAGCGACTCCGGCTCGTAGCCGAGCAGCGCCTCGACCGCCGGCGAGATGTAGTGGCAAATTCCGTTTTCGGAGCTGTAGAAAATAATATCCTGGGAATGGCTCGCAATCAGCGAGTACATCGCCCGCGCCTCCAGCATCTGATCCTCCGCATGCTTGCGGTCGGTAATGTCGATGATATGCGCAGCAATATACTGCGGCTTGCCCGCTTCGTCCGAAACGAGCGAGACTTGCAAAGACACCCAGACCGGGTGGCCTTGCTTGTGAATATATCGTTTCTCAAACTGTACAGAAGGCACCGCGCCTGAAAGCAATCTTTGCAGATGAAACTCGTTCAATTCCACATCCGCAGGGTACGTAATATCCCGGAAGTTTGCGCCCAGCAATTCTTCTTCGGAATAACCGAGCATGCGGCTGACCGCCGGATTCACTTGCAGGAATTCGCCATTAGGCGAAACGATCGAAATGCCGATGGGAGCGTAGTCGAAACTGATTTCGTATAAGCTTTTGCGCTTCATCTTGAACTGGCACCTCCTGTACCAAAGCTTCCGCAGCAAGCCCGCTCCCGTTACCCAAGACCGAGATGCCGGCATCCGCGCGCCTTGCTCCGGTCCAAGCAGCGGCCGCAGATTGACAGCTGTGCAGATCCGCGGCCGGCCGAATTATGTATGCTCCTTGCACAACCAACAAGCCAGCGGCGCGTCATGGCGCCGCTCTTCGCCTCGTCCCGCAACCGGGGGCAAAGCCTGTATCCAGACGCCCCAGGGGGCTGACGGCAAAGCGGCCGAAGCGCGGCCCGCCTGCATTAAGCTTGCCGCCCCGCAGCTGCGAGACGCCGCGCTGCTGCCGTCAGCCGTGAAGTTTCCTTAAATCCCGAGGTACGCAAGCGGCTAAGCGTAAGCCATTGCCGCTTTCTGTATCGTCGCCTGCATCGGAAGATGGTACGGGCATTTCTCCTCGCAGAGTGGCTTCTCCTTACAGGGCTCGTAATCCGCACAGGAGGTAATTTTCTCCTTCATCCGTTCATAAAATCCTTGGCCCTTCGGCAGCAGGCCAAGCGTATCGCGCACGCGGCTGGAGATCATCACGTCGGGAATAGCGATCCCCAGCGGGCAGCTGCAATAGTTGCAGCGGCGGCAGTTATGGCCGCCCAGCTCCTCTGCGAGCAGCTCCAGCCCGCGCTTCTCTTCCTCTCCGACCTCGGTTTCCTGCGCCGCAATGTTTTGCTTGACTTCCTCGACGCTGACCATGCCGGAAATCGTCACATGCACGTCCTGGCTGTAAGGATATCGAAGCGCCTTCTCCACCGGCTGTATAAAGCCGCCGGACAAAGGCTTCATCGCAACCTTGCCCAGATTCAGCCTCGTGCATTCCGGAATCAGCTCCTGCAGCGCGAAGGGCTGAGCCAGGTTCAGGTGAAACAGCACCTGATCGAACTGACCCTTGCCGATCCAGCGTGCCAGCAGCTCGGGCCGATGGCCGGTAATGCCGATGAAGCGCACATAGCCCTTCTCCTTCATCTCCAGCGCAGCCTTGTATGCTCCGTCCTCGGCCATCGCCGCCTGAAACTCATGCACATGGTTGACGTAATGAATTTGCAGCAGGTCGATCACATCGGTCTTCATCCGCTGCAGACTGCGTTCGATCTCTTCCTTCGCCGACTTGTAGTCCCGCTTGTTCGTCTTGGTGGCCAAAAAATATTCCGACCGCCGATGAGCAATCGATTCCCCGATAATCTCTTCGCTGTTGCGATAGCCCGCCGCGGTATCGATATAATTGATGCCTTGGTCGAGTGCGTAGTTCAGCGCATCGCGCGCCTGCTCCAGGGGCACTCCCGGAAGATTCATCGCCCCGAAACCAAGAGAGGATACCTTGTATCCCGTTTTGCCAAACGTCGTGTACCGCATGTCTGCCGCCTCCCCATGCATATGATTAAGGTTATGAAATATTCATCGAATGGATCATTGCTAATGCTGCTCTCTTTCCGCCATAGCGGGGAAGCGAATGCCTTTTACGGGCAAAGCTTCCGAAGATTTCCGACGGCATTTTGCTCCTTTACCATTTTAACACAGGTTGGCCGCCCGGCACAGAACAAACCGGGCGATTTTCCACTTCCAGCAAGGCATTTACCGCGAAAGAACGCAAAAAAACGAAAAATGCGGCAACTGCTGGCCGCATTCTTCAGCGAACGGTCGGATAGGTCAATCAAGCGTTAAGCCGCAGCCGCTTCGATCCCATCGCGAGATCCCGACTTGCCGTCATGGCCGCCGCGGGGCGCATCATTCGGATTGCTCCAAGTTCCGCCGTTTCGCCACGGGCTCTCCGGGCCGCCTCCGCGTTCGTCGCGCTCGCCTGCCTTGCGGCCGGACTCGCCGCTTTGGCTATCGCCGTTTTTCCCGCCCATCTTCTCGTCTTTCCTGTCGTCTTGCTTCTTATCGTCATGATGTTGCCCGCCCTGGTCCTCCTTAGCGCGGTTGCCGACATTCCTTATGCCGGAATCGGAATGATCCTGACGGCCGTTCGGATTCAGCTTGCTCTCCTTGCCGCGGCGCTCCTTGTCGCTCTGATCCGATTCGCCGGGCTTGCGGCTTTGCTGCCCGTTATTATGAACTTCCTTGTCCGTTTCCCGGCGCTCTTCATTCGCACTTTTCTTCGCCAGTCCCGGCGGGCTCGCCTCGCTGCGCTTCTGCCATTGTCCGAACAGGCTCGCCTCGTTTCGCTTCCGCTCTTCCTTCTGCTGTCTTTCCTCTTCCTTGCTCTTCTCCTGGTCTTTCTTGCTCCCCGCTTTGCCATCGCGGCTGTCCGACCAGATGCCGGCGATGTCGGCGGCATCGCCAAAGGCGGCAGGACGCAGGGCGCCGGGGAAGACGATCCCGGGCTTCGGTTCGGAAGAACCGCCGCGGTCTTGCCGCCATGCGGATGGAGTCGACGCCGGCCGGCCTTTGCGGTCGCTGCCGTTATTGTCGCCGTCTTTCGAACCCTCACTGCCCCTGCCGTCATTGTTCCTAGCGTTCCCGCTCCGGGATTTGTCGTCCTCCGTGGCGCCCGGCTGCCCGTTGCCGCCCGGGGCGGCGCCGCTCGCCTCCGACCCGGCTGCCGCCGAATCGGAGGAATTGTCGGAGCTCGTATTATGCAATTCGCCTTTCTGGTCGACTCCATCCTTCTGATTGTTTCCTTCCGAACCGCCGTTTTGCCCGTCCGGATTTTCTGTTTGACCGTCGGTGGGGTTCTTCGGATTGCCTGAGGAATCTCCGGCAAATACGCCGAGACGGCCGTTCTTCTCTTCCTCCACCCACTGCCTGATCTGATCCTTGGTCGGCGTCTTGTCCGGCATAATCAGCTTGGCGATTTCCGGCTTATTCTTGGTCAGCTGAAGCACCGACGTCTGCTTGATCTCGTCGAGCGTCACTTGCGCTCCGTTGGATTTGGCCGTTAAATAGACGGAATACTTGCCCATGGACACGCCGTTTTGCTTCGCCGCTTCGCGAACCTCCTGCGGCGCCGCGAAGACGGCCACCTGATACGCGGCCGCACGCTCAGGATGGGTCTCTTGAATATGCTCGCTCACCGTCTGCTTGACCTTCTCGGCGATCAGCAAGTCGCTGAAATGCTCGCTTTCCTCAAGAACCGTGCTGGCAATCACGATCTCGGCCTCCCCTTGGGAGAGCACTCCGTGCTCGGCCTGGTCCAGCAGCTCCTCCGTCACGTCCTCCAGCGTCTTGCCCTTGAAATGGACGGACTGAACCAGCCGGCTGCCGTCTTCGTTCAATCCTTTCAGCTCCAGGACGGTCTCGCGAGCATCGATGCCCATCTCGACGCTCGGATTGATGTCCATCGAAATGTAAGCGACAACATCCGAGCTGTACAGCTTGCCGTTTAAGCTGGCGAACAGCACCATCCCGAACACGACAGCTGCCACCAATGCCGATTTGCCGGCAGCGGATGGAGTCCTCCAGCGAAAACGCGGCTCGGCATATTCTATCTCTTCGCCGATTTCGCATTCGCGTTTTCTGCGCGGCAAGCGGTCGAATGTGCCGTCCGGCCTCATGACAATAATGCTTTTTTTCGTCATTTCCATGACAATCCCTTTATTCATGCGCGTGTCCCCCCCTTCTCATATATCGTCATTCCTTAATCTGTAAATAATCTTTAAGATAAGGATAAGGCCCATAATAAATTAGCGCAACCGCTATGATAAACTTGCGGTTTCTTTCCAACGTTTTGCGCGAAACGTCGACCTGCCCGAGCAGCTCCTTGATCGGCAGCATCCGCTTGGTCAGCATAATGCCGATCAGCTCCGGGTCGGCTGACAGTTTCTTCGCGATGGCGAACAGCGTTTGCCGCGAATCGTCGTGCTTCGGCGACGCGTCCACCAGATCGGAGAACTGAATGCCGAACTCCTGGAGGCTCCGGTTTAAATCCGTAATCTCGCTCCTCCTTTCTTCGATATCTTTTTGCGTCTCATACCTTTCGATCGCCTGGTGGATTTCGACCGGGTTGACGACATTGTCCTCCTCGTCCTCCACATCGAACGTGCTGTAAGGAATTTGCTGCGCGAAGCGCTGCTCCTTGCGCACATAGTCGATCAGCCTGCGGCGGATCACCTGCTCGGCGAAGCCGAGAAACGAACGTCCCGCCTGAGACGAATATTGATTGATCGCTTCGTTGAAAGCCCCGAGCGCAATGCTGAATTCGTCGTCCCGCGCCGGGTCAACATAACGTTTGCAGAATCGGCTCGTTACCTTCGCCACATACGGCTGATAATCCGTGATGAACTGGTTGCGAAGGCGTAAATCACCCTCCTGTATTTGAATCACAATTTGTTCAGGCGTCTGCGATTCTAAGGATTCCGGGTGGTGAGTCTGACGTTTACCTAGAAACTTCCTGAATAAAACGAGCAGCAATCGCTCCACCTCACACTACAATTTTCGCTGCGGCCAAATCGATTGCGGGGGCCGGTATGCCCCGGGTACCCTGCTTTTTGTTCATGATCGTCTTCATACGCAAAAAAGTCCCTTTCCGGCTTTCTTCGACCTAGAGCGGGGCAACTGGCCGCCGGCCTGCAGCCCACAAGCGGGCCGCATTTCCCCGATTGCGACAGCCTGCCTGCTTCCGCTGCCCTAGGTCCCGGAACGCTCCGTCAGGGACGATGAATAAGATCATGCCATGTGCCTTCCGACAAGATGCCTGCAGCGAAAGCTCAGCCGCGCAGCGTCTTTCTGTTTTTCATTTTCGTACGCCGCGCGCTCAGAACGTTCAGACGCTTCTTCAGCTGCGCTTCCCATTCCGCATCGCCGATGTCCTTGGCGATCGTCAGCAAATCGAGCGCCATGTCAATCTGGCTGCGTACGATATCGAGCGGATCTTCCTCCTCGTGATTCACGCAATTCTCGAACATTTCGCTTGCCTTACCATGTTCAACATAATCGCTAAAATCGACCTCGGACGCTCCGTCGCCGTGAGCGTACTCGGCCAATATCTCGTATTCATTCTCAACCTGATGGTGTACCTCCACCCGGTGACAAACGGGGCAGAAAAGCAGAGGCACGTTATGAATTTGCGTACGGATATGTCTGAGTGTTCCTTTCGTCCCAATCATGCTGGCACCGCAGCAAAAGCTCATCGGTCTCGCCTCCCGTGATTAAACATTGGTCCCTGCTCGAACATTTGGCGGCGATCGCCGGCAAGATTTCAAGCGGACCGAAGGTGACGGCCGACGACGAATCCATTCGTCATCGGTTGTCTAGCCATACATTATACATGAATCGGTTACGATTTGTCCTGTACGGCTCTTCCCTTCCGGCGTCGGCCGAGACGTTCAGGACGCTGCAGCATGGTTGCTCGTTGTCGTCTTATACGCCTGGAAACGGTTAAAAGTTGCGCCACAGGCCGCTTTTTCTCATTCGACCCGGATCGGCAAATTCCCTTTTTTTTCGTCCCGAAAAGCGGTATGTAAATGTTACCATCTACCCGAACCTGTCTTATTCGGCCGTCGAAAGAGCCGATATTTGCCACATGGACGCATTCTAAACGGCGCCTTGAAAGCATATATGTGTGGTATCGACGAAAAATCCGTTGCCGGTGGCCCGCACGATCATTCGCGCCAACGGATTTTTTGCTTCCGACTTCGCAGACAAAGGAGAGATGAGCGTCTATGCAGCTGATGCCGATCGGCTCGAAGCAAATCGCGTATATCGGGTACGACGAGCGGTCCTCGCAAATGCATATTTTGTACCATACGGGGCAGGTCCGCACCTATAGCGGCATTCCTCCGGAGCAATTCCAGTCGCTGCTGGCTTCTTCCAACGCATACGACATGCTCGTGCGGCTGGCGGATGCGCAGACGGCGGAAGCGGCGGAAGCAGCGGAAGCGTCAGAAGCGATGCCCACGGTCGCCGCAGCCGCGCATCCCGCTGCATCCCGGACGTAGCGGGCGAATCCGGCGCAGCCCCTGCACCGGCTAGCCTCCGATTCACCCGGAGCTTCGCCTGACGCGAGCAGCGGTTGGGCCAAACCCGGCCGCAGCCATCGCAGCTTCATAGAACAGGCGCGCTTTAGCCGCTCTCGTGGCGGCGCATACCGGGCGGGCAGCCCGCTCGCCGTTTTCGGGGAGGAAAAGCCGAGGAAATAAACCGTCTCGATGCGGGGATAAGGAGGTGGGAGGATTGCCTAGACCGCTAGTTATCGGCAACGGCAAGTTTTTGATCAATCTGGACCGCTCAACATGCATTCGCGATTTGTACTATCCTTACGTCGGTCAGCTCAACCACGTCGGAGGTTACCCGTGTCGCATCGGCGTATGGGTGGATGGCGCCTTCTCCTGGCTGGCGGAGCCGGAATGGAGCTTTCAGGCATCCTATATCCGCGATTCGCTCGTCACCGAAGTCATCGCATCGCACTATCATCTGGGGATTACCTTGACCATCAACGATGGCGTCCATCAGCGCGAAGATATTTATTTGAAGAGAATCCGCGCCCACAACCATTGGGAGACGGTGCGCGAGCTGCGCCTCTTTTTCAATCAGGATTTGCTCATTAACGAAACCGAGGTCGGCGATACCGCCGCCTATTATCCGCTGAACCATACGATTTTTCATTATAAAAAAGACCGCTACTTCATGTTTAACGGCCTGGCCGGCAGCGAAGGGCTTGATCAATACACGACCGGGATCAAGCGGTTCTACAATGCCGAAGGCACTTGGCGCGACGCGGAGGACGGACACTTGTCGGGCAATCCGATCGCCCAGGGCTCGGTCGACAGCACGGTCAGCCTGCGCGTTCATTTGCCGCCAAATACGAGCGAGACGCTGTATTACTGGATGACGGCAGGCAAAAACCTGGAGGAAGTCAAGAAGCTGGACAATTACGTGAAGGAGAGCCATCCCGGCAAGCTGCTGGACAGGGTGCAAATTTATTGGCAGCGCTGGGTCAACAAAGAAAATATGGCGTTCGCCGATCTGAACGACGACTGCGTGCGCCTGTATAAGCAAAGCCTGCTCATCGTGCGGACGCAGACGGATGTGAACGGCGCCATCATCGCCGCCAACGATTCCGACATCATGCAGTCCAACCGCGATCATTACAGCTATATGTGGCCGCGGGACGGGGCGTTGATCGCCTACGCCATGTCGCTGGCCGGCTATCAGGGCATGATCGAGCCGTTCTTTCAATTTTGCGCCGATGCGCTCTCGCCGGAAGGGTATCTGCATCATAAATACAACCCCGACGGCACGGTCGGCTCCAGCTGGCACCCGTACGTCAGCGGCGGCGAGCTGCAGCTGCCGATCCAGGAGGACGAGACCGCGCTCGTGCTGTTCGCGCTGTGGCAAAGCTATCTCCGGCACGGCGATATCGAGCTGGCCCAATCGCTATACCAGACGCTCATCCGCAGGGCCGCGCGATTCCTGCACAGATACATCGAAGCGGAGCTGAATTTGCCCAAGCCCAGCTATGATTTGTGGGAGGAACGCTGCGGCATCTATACGTTCACTGCGGCGGCGGTGTACGGCGGCCTGGTTGCGGCGGCAGGCTTCTGCAATCTGTTCGGCGACGAGGAACGATCGAGCCGATACCGCCATACAGCCGAGCGGATTAAATCCGGCATTCTGAAGCATCTGTGGGATGAAGAGGAAGGGCGCTTCATTCGCGGGCTGTACCGGGCCAACGGCGTCTGGATCAAGGACAAAACGCTGGAGAGCAGCGTATACGGCATCTTCGAATTCGGCGTCCTGCCGGCTGATGACGAACGCGTCGTCCGGACGATGCAGGCGAACCGGGCCGGGCTTGCGGTCAAGACGAGCGTCGGCGGCATCGCCCGGTACGAGCAGGACTTCTACTTCCAGCGTTCCACCGATATCGCCACAGTGCCCGGCAATCCGTGGATCATCTGCACGCTGTGGATTGCCGAATGGGAGATCGCTTGCGCCAAGACGCTCGCCGACCTCGAATCACCGCGGCGCACGCTGGAATGGGTCGTCAGCCACGCGATGGAAAGCGGCATTTTGCCCGAGCAGCTCGATCCGTTCAACGGCAGCCCCGTCTCCGTCGCGCCGCTCACCTGGTCGCATGCGACCTACGTGCTTACGGTCGTTAAATATGCAGAAAAGTATCAGGCGCTGGCCGGAGCGCAAGGCTAAAGTCCCGGCCTGCGCTGACCGGATGAGGGGCCGAATCCGCGCCCCGCTCCGGAAACGGGCGCTTGAAGCCGCCAAGCGTCAGCTTGTTTGCGATCCCATCGGCAGCGATCCCGGGCAAGAGGCGCCTGTTCCGCCGCCGATATGCAAAAAAACGGCCTCATGCGGGCCGCTTCATTCCTGCGCGTAGGTTTGCTTGTATTTGTCGCTGTCCCAGAGCCGCTCCAGCTCCTTGCCGTCGCTCAGCTCGACCGCGATCATCCAGCCTTGCCCGTACGGCGACATATTGATCTCCCCGGGATTGCTGGCCAGTTGGCGGTTGACGCTCACGACCTTGCCGGATACCGGCGCATACATCTCGGTGACGGTCTTCACCGATTCCATGCTGCCGAAGGGCTCGCCGGCCTGCAGCTCGTCTCCCTCCTCGGGAAGCTCGACGAAGACGATCGTGCCGAATTCCATCTGGGCGAAATCCGTCACCCCGATAACGGCGCGATTGCCTTCCACACGAACCCACTCATGATTCTCGCTGTATAACAGCTCGCTTGGCACTTCCATCCCTGGGCTGTTCTCCTTTCCAAATGCACGGTGCATCTCCAAATTCACGGGCGCCCCCCGCCAATATGGCGAAGTGCGTGCAATATGTAAAAACCCTCAAGCCTGCCGCAAGGACAGGCTGAGGGGCGGTTGAATCGATATAAGCCGGATTACTTCGCAACCAGGTGCTTGTCGCCTTTCTTCCAGCCGATCGGGCACAGGCCGCCGGATTGCAGAGCTTCGAGCACGCGGAGCGTTTCTTCCACGCTGCGTCCCACGTTGTTGTGGTGAACGACTTGGTACTGCAGCTCGCCTTCCGGGTTGATGATGAACAGGCCGCGCAGCGCGATGCCTTCTTCCTCAATCAGGACACCATAATCGCGGGCTACCGTCTTCGTGATGTCGGAAGCCAGCGGGAAGTTCAGCTTGCCAAGACCGTTCTGGTCAACCGGCGTATTGATCCAGGCTCGGTGGGAATGGATGCTGTCCGTAGATACGCCCAGCACTTCGCAGTTTCTTTCTTTGAATTCGCTGTAAGCTTCGCTCAGAGCGGTAATTTCCGTCGGGCATACGAAGGTAAAGTCCAGCGGATAGAAGAACAGCACGAGCCATTTGCCTTTGTAATCGGACAAAGAAACTTTGCCGAATTCCTGACCGTCGCCCAGCGCGGTTTGCATGGTGAAATCCGGTGCCGGTTTGCCTACCAAACGTTCTGTCATGGTTAAAATTCCTCCTTATATTGTAAAAATAGACGCCTATGACGAGCGATTCTTTCGTCATCGGTCGTCACCTGCGGTACTCGAAAATTCAACGTGTGGATGCCGCTGAATTTTCAAGGGGGACGCCTATGACGAGCGATTCTTTCGTCATCGGTCGCCGTTTGCTATGGATGAAAACCGCCGCTCATTACCGGCAATTTTCCAGAAAAGCTAGCTCTTACTTACATTTTTCATGGTAACATTCGCCCAAAACAAAGTCAAGATTATAATAATTATTTTTTTATAATTAATATTAATTGTAACATTTTAGACAAATCCACACAAAAGCTCATTAAAAAACTCCCAGGAAAGGTTAGCGTTCCGCTCCCGGGAGTCGTTCCAATGCTGTATTATTTGCGGATCGCTGCAACAATCAAATCGCCCATAGCCTGCGTGCCGATCGCCTTGCTCTTGTCTACGGCAATATCGGCCGTCCGATGGCCGGCATCCAGCACTTCCTTCACGGCCCGCTCGATTGCCTCCGCCGCGTCGTGGTAACCGAAGGTCAGGCGGAACATCAGCGCTACGGACAAAATCGTTGCGATCGGATTGGCAATGCCTTGCCCGGCAATGTCCGGAGCGGAGCCGTGCACCGGCTCGTACAGGCCGAATGCCCCTTCGCCGAGCGAAGCCGAGGACAGCATTCCGATGGAACCGGTCAGCATGGCCGCTTCGTCGCTCAGGATATCGCCGAACATGTTCTCCGTCACGATGACGTCGAAGCTCGCCGGACGGCGCAGAAGCTGCATCGCGCAGTTGTCGACGAGCACATGTTCAAGCTCGACATCCGGGTATTCCGGAGCGATGCGGTTCACGGTCTCTCGCCACAGGCGGGACGTCTCCAGCACGTTCGCTTTGTCGACGGAAGCCAGCTTCTTGCGGCGGGTGCGGGCGATCTCGAACGCCTGGCGCACGATGCGCTCCACTTCTTTCACATTGTACACGCAGGTGTCGACGGCTTCCTCGCCGCTAGCTGATTCGCGGCGCAATTTCTCGCCGAAGTAGATGCCCCCGGTCAGCTCGCGCACCACGATCAGATCCGTGCCTTCCAGCACTTCCGGCTTCAGCGTCGAAGCGTCCTTCAGGCAATCGAAGATGACGGCCGGGCGAATGTTCGAGAACAGGCCGAGCGCCTTGCGAATGCCGAGCAGGCCCGTCTCCGGACGAAGCTCCTTCGGATTGTTGTCCCACTTCGGACCGCCTACGGCGCCGAGCAGCACCGCATCGGCGCGCTTACACATCTCCAGCGTATCCTCAGGCAGCGGGGTGCCTTTCTCATCGATGGCGATGCCGCCGAACAGACCGTGCTCGAATTCGAACCGGTAGCCGAACAGCTCCTCCGTCTTGTTCATTACTTTGATCGCTTCGCCGACAACCTCGGGACCGATGCCGTCCCCGGCGATGACGGCAATCTTCTTCACGTCTGCCATGTCGCTATTCTCCTCCATACTATCGCCGAAACCGTGCCTTGGCCTCAAAGCCCGCGGCACAGGTTGCAGCTAGTTCGCTATTTCTTTTGTAACATATTTGTACCCTATTGACAAAGATATAAAATCTATCATCTTGATAGGAATAGACTATAGCAATTCCGCCGCCGGACGGCGATTGCGGCTGCTTGCGGATTCGCTCTTTTCACTTTCGGCTCGGCCTGTCCGGGCCCGGCCAAAGCGATGCAGCAAGCGACCGGTATGCGCAGGCTTGTCGTACAATATTTTACCATCTTTCCGCGCGGCTGTCTTGAAGAAATAATCGTTGTTTTCATGGCTACGAAGGAATACAATGTTTTTTATGAACATATTTCTCGGCGCTTCCTGCATGTTTGGAACTCGTCCAAAAGGAGTCTTGTATCATGGATTACCGTTTTTCCGACACCATCAACAGCTTCGAATCGTCGGCGGTGCGCGAAATTCTCAAGCTGACTCAAGGCAAATCTATCATTTCGCTGGCCGGCGGCCTCCCGAACGAACAGTACTTTCCGCTTGACGCCGTGCGCGAAGCGTTCCTGCGGGTGTTCGAGCAGGGGCGGCAAGTGCTGCAATACGGCTTGACCGAAGGCTACACGCCGTTGCGCGAAGACCTGTGCGCTCATCTCGCACGCAAAGGCATGAAGGCCGAAATCGACAACATGCTGCTGACGACCGGTTCCCAGCAGGCGATCGATTTGCTGGCCCGCATTTATATTAATCCGGGCGACGTCATTCTTGTTGAACGCCCGACTTATTTGGCCGCGATTCAAGTGTTTCAATCGCATCAGGCACGGCTGATCTCGGTCGACTGCGACGAGGACGGCATGAACCTGGACGATCTGGAACGCAAGATCAGGCAGTACAAGCCGAAAATGGCCTATGTCATCCCGACGTTCTCCAACCCTGCCGGCAAAATGTGGAGTCTGGAGCGCAGGCGCGGCATGCTGTCGATTTGCAAGCGCAACGGCGTGCTCATTCTCGAGGACGATCCTTATGGCGAGCTTCGTTTCGGCGACGGCGAGCCGATGCCGTCCATCTATTCGCTGGACGACGGTCCGCAGGGCAGCGCTGTTGTCTATACGAGCACGTTCTCCAAAATCGTCGCTCCCGCGCTGCGGACCGGTTGGGTCGTCGGAGACAGCACCGTTATCCGCAACATGACCCGCGCCAAGCAGGCGGCCGATCTTCACTCCAGCACGATGGATCAGCAGGCGCTGCATCAATTGTTTGCCCACTTCGATCTTTACGCCCATATTGCCGCCATTCGCGAAGCGTACGAAGCGAGAATGCGCGGAATGCTTGAGCTGCTCAAGCAGCAATCATGGGAAGGCCTCTCCTGGATCGAGCCTAAAGGCGGCATGTTCATCTGGGTCGAGCTGGCGGAATCGATCGATACGCAGGAGCTGCTCAAGCTGGCGGTGCAGGAAGGCGTCGCTTTCGTGCCGGGAGCCAGCTTCTATGCGGATGAACCGAAGCGCAACTCGATGCGGCTCAACTTTACCCATACCGACAGCGACATGGTCGTCCTGGCCTTCGAGCGCCTCGACCGCGCCCTCAGCAAAATGCGGCAGACGGTGTAAGCCGGCCGTTAACGCACAGACCTAAAACAACAAAAGACCGTCCTCCCCTGCTTCTGGAGGACGGTCTTTTGTTGTTTGGCTGCCGGCAGGCTGTACCCGGCGGCGCCGCCTAAATCAGCGTGACGTTGTCCCGCTTGCTGCGAGCCGGCGATTTGCGCTTCTCGATCAGGCGGTTGAGCGCGTCGACGTAAGCGCGGGCGCTCGCTTCGAGAATGTCCGTGCTGACGCCGCGGCCTTGCGCCGAGTAGTCTCCTTGCCGCAGGACGACATGCACCTCGCCGAGCGCATCCTTCCCTTGCGTAACCGACTTGATGGAGTAGTCTTCCAGCTCGACTTCTTCCTTCGTCGCCTGATCGATCGCCTTGTAAATGGCGTCGATCGAGCCGTTGCCTTCGGCCTTCTCCTCGACCGTTCCGCGGTCGTTCGTCCGGATGCGAACGGCAGCGTTCGGTACAGAACGGTTGCCGTAAGAGACGTGGATCGTCTCGAGCGCGAACACCTCCGGCGTCTCAACCAGCTTCTCCTCGATCATAGCGCGGATATCTTCGTCGGACACATTTTTCTTCTTGTCGGCCAAGTCCTTGAACTTGGCGAAGGCCAGATTGACCTGCTCTTCGCTCAGCTCATAGCCGAGGTCGACCAGCTTCTCGCGGAAGGCGTGGCGGCCGGAGTGCTTGCCGAGCACGAGCTTGCTCTCCTTGAGACCGATCGTCTCCGGCGAGATGATCTCGTACGTCGTCTTCTCCTTCAGCACGCCGTCCTGGTGAATGCCGGATTCGTGCGCGAAGGCGTTGGCGCCGACGATCGCCTTGTTGCCCGGCACGACCATGCCGGTGAGCTTGCTGACGAGACGGCTGGTGCGGGCGATCTCGCTCAGCTTCAGCGACGTCTTCGCCTGGAAAAAGTCCGCCCGCGTCTCAAGCGCCAGCGCCACTTCCTCCAGCGCCGTATTGCCGGCGCGCTCGCCGATGCCGTTGATCGTGCCTTCGATCTGATCGGCGCCGTTCAGGATCGCCGCCAGCGCATTGGCCGTGGCCATCCCGAGATCGTCGTGGCAGTGCGCGCTAAGCTGGATGCGCTCGATGCCCTTGACATTCTCCTTCAGCGTCTTGAAAATATTGCCGAACTCCGACGGCGTCATATAGCCGACCGTATCCGGAATGTTGACCACCGTCGCGCCGGCGCGAATCGCCATCTCCGTCACTTCGCACAGAAAATCCAGCTCCGTGCGGCCCGCATCCTCCGGCGAAAATTCGATTTTGTCAAAATATTTCTTGGCGTAGCGAATCGCCGCTTCCGCCGTCTCGAGCACCTGATGCTTCTCCATGCGCAGCTTGTGCTTGCGGTGAATCGGCGACGTTGCCAGGAACAGATGCAGACACGGGTCCTGCGCATCCTTCAGCGCCTCCCGCGCCGCATCGATATCCTGCTCGCGGGAGCGCGACAGGCCGACGATCGTCGCGTTCTTCACCGCGCGCGCGACCGCGTTCACCCCGGCCAGATCGCCCGGGGAAGCGGCCGGAAAACCGGCCTCGATGCGGTCGACGGCGAGCTTTTCCAGCTGCAGCGCGATCTCCACCTTCTCCTGCATGTTCAGGTTCACGCCCGGCGACTGCTCGCCATCCCGCAGCGTCGTGTCAAAAATATAAATTTTTCTCATGATGGTCACCTCCTGAAGAAAAGCGATGAATCGTCACCTGCAGTGCCAGAAAATTCGCCGATAAGCCTCGTCGAATGAGCAAGATCGAAAAAACACAAAAGCTCGGCCCGAAGGCAGAGCAAGGCAGAGGCGCCAATCAAGCGTCTGCTGCCGGTTGCTCCGCCTTCAAACCGACCTTACGTCGTAGGCTTCCAAGTACGCTTCGCTTACGATTACTTCTTGATCCAGTGCATCAGCTCGCGCAACTGCGAACCGACCTGCTCGATCGGATGCTCTGCTTCCCGGCGGCGAGTCGCGGTCAAGAAGGCGCGGTTGGACTGGTTCTCCAGGATGAAGTCACGGGCAAATTTGCCTTGCTGAATGTCTTCAAGCACTTTCTTCATCTCTTTCTTCGTTTCCTCGGTAACGATCCGCGGACCTGTCACGTAGTCGCCGTATTCCGCCGTGTTGGAGATCGAATGTCTCATGCTGGCCAGACCGCCTTCGTACATCAGGTCGACGATCAGCTTCAGCTCATGCAAGCACTCGAAGTAAGCAATCTCCGGCGCGTAGCCTGCTTCCACCAGCGTCTCGAAGCCCGCTTTGACCAGCGCAGCCGTACCGCCGCACAGCACCGCTTGCTCGCCGAACAGGTCGGTTTCGGTTTCCTCGCGGAACGTCGTTTCGATAACGCCGGCGCGGGTGCAGCCGATCCCTTTCGCGTAAGCGAGGGCCAGATCTTTCGCTTTGCCGGAAGCGTCCTGCTGTACCGCGATCAGGCCGGGAACGCCGAAGCCTTCCACATAAACGCGGCGCACCATGTGACCCGGGGATTTCGGAGCAACCATGAAGATGTCCTTGTCCGCGGAAGGCACGATTTGGCCGAAGTGGATGTTGAAGCCGTGGGAGAATACGAGCGCAGCGCCTTCCTTCAGGTTCGGCTCGATTTCTTCGCTGTATACTTTGGCCTGGGTT
>Ga0207865_101012_pt1 | contig 24295 bp, 22 predicted proteins | sample HigsolmetaAR204D_FD_184836 | JGI IMG/M metagenome (GOLD analysis project Ga0207865, IMG submission 184836) | Ionic liquid and high solid enriched microbial communities from the Joint BioEnergy Institute, USA - AR20-4-D (SPAdes) (version 2) ...
TGGGATCTTTTATTGCCAGAAGATTCATCCAGCTCCATTCAAGCCTTGTTCATCAGTGCATCCTTTGTGGAACAGGATCAACCACTGCTTTGCATTACATGGGAAACCTGCTTGCCAAATCTCTTGCCCGCATTCAGGGAAAAGAAAAGGAAAGCAAGTTGATGAACGAATTGGCTTTCTCGAGCTTCAACAAACAATTTGAAAATGCCATTACGCCCTTTGATTGGTTGAGCAGTGATGTAAAAGAAGTGAGAACCTATGTGGAAGATCCATATTGCGGATTCATCCCTACCCATCAATTTTTCAAAGATTTAACCGATGGGCTTCTATTAATCCACAGCAAAGAGGAAAATAAAAAAATCCGCAAAGATTTGCCGGTCCTCTTCATCAGCGGCAGTGCGGATCCCGTGGGAAATAACGGAAAAGGCGTTTTCCAAGTGGCTGAAGAGTTGACGAAAGCCGGCCTTCAACAGGTTGCGGTGTATCTTTTTGAAGGCATGCGCCATGAAATTTTAAATGAACAAAACAAAGAACTGGTATATGAAGTCATAGTACGGTGGTTAAGAAAATGGAAGAACAAAAATGTATTGATGTAGTGGCCATCGTTGGTCCTACCGCTTCAGGGAAAACGGCTTTAAGCATTAAAATGGCAAAAGCTTTCGATGGTGAAATCATCAACGGTGATTCGATGCAGGTCTATAAAGGGCTGGATATCGGCACCGCAAAAATCCGGGAAGAAGAAATGGAAGGAATCCCTCACCATTTATTAAGCTTCAAGGAGCCGACCGAAAGTTTTTCTGTTGCGGAATATCAACGATTGGTAAGAGATAAAATAGAAGAAATCCAAAGCAGAGGAAAATTGCCAATCATCGTTGGCGGAACAGGTTTGTATATCCAGGCGGTTTTATACGATTTTCAATTTACTGAGGAAAAGGTCGATGAAGAAGCGCGCAAGAAATATTATGAAGAACTGGAGAGAATCGGCCCAAAAGCCATGCACGAAAAACTTGCCGCTTTGGACCCTGAAACCGCAAAGTCCATTCACCCAAATAACACGCGCCGCGTCATCCGGGCATTGGAATTGATTGAACTGCATGGAATCTCCAAACAGTCGGAAGAGCTGAACCGGGGCAATATTCCGTTGTACAACCATCTCATTATCGGAATGAACATTGACAGGGAAGAATTGTATAAACGCATCAATGAGCGGGTGGATTTCATGATGGAACAGGGGTTGCTTGATGAGGTCCGAAGTTTATGGGAAAGAAATATCCGCGATGTACAGGCCGTGAAAGCCATTGGCTACAAAGAATTGTATGACTATTTGGATGGCCGTATCACGTTGGAAGAAGCGGTGGAACAAATCAAGCAAAACTCCCGCCGTTATGCGAAACGGCAATTGACGTATTTCCGGAATAAAATGGATGTACAATGGATAGGAAATGATTGGGAAAAAATTATAAAAATGTCTAAATTTTTTTATAATAAAGAAGGAAAATAAAAAATCGTTATCGAATAATTTACACTAGAGAAAAAAATAGATGAGGTGTGCGGTGTGAAATCAATGAACTTACAAGATACTTTCCTAAACAATTTGCGTAAAAGCAATACTTTTGTAACAGTCTTTTTATTAAATGGTTTCCAATTAAAAGGAACCATCAAATCTTACGATAATTTTACGGTGTTAATTGAATCGGAAGGCAAGCAGCATTTAATTTATAAACATGCCATTTCAACATTTTCACCATCGAAAAATGTTCAGCTTCAATCAGAAGAACAATAATCGGATGGTTATTTGAAGCGCAAATGGCAGTCTATTCCATGGGGTTATGGGCATGAATCTTCGGGGGACCTGGTCAAAGATCGTTGGCTTAAAGAAACCATCATGCTGATGGAACTCCATGGCAATTTGCAGAGAAAAATCGGCAGTTTTCATACTCGCCGATTTTTCTATTGTCGATTATAATTAGGGACATACGAAAGTTTTTGGAGGTTTTATAATGAAAACAATGACAACGGAAGAATTGATCAATTTATTGGATGCCAATGAGGACTTGAAAATTATTGATGTACGTGAAGATTTTGAAGTGGCGAATGGGATGATTCCTGGAGCCGTACATATTCCGCTTGGTTCCATCCCTGAACGCATGGAGGAATTGGATCCATCAAAAGAATATATTATTGTTTGCCGCTCAGGAAACCGAAGCGGAAAAGCCTGTGAGTTCTTGGAAGCAAATGGATACAATGTCATCAATCTTGAAGGCGGAATGCTCGAATACGACGGAGAATTGGAGTTTAAATAAGGGGAGGAGGTGGAGTTCTTCAGGGGCTCCCCCTTTTTATTTTTCGGGGGATTTCAAGCATCTTTGGAGGAGCCGCAATTATTTTCGTTTCCCCGCAAGTAAGTTGAACATGTTCCGATGGAATGATGAAACTTAAATAATCCAGTTGACTCCTTACAATGAATTGATAAGATGATATAGGATAAATTATGTAAGTCAATTAGACAGGAGTATCAATCATGTTTGTATCAAACTTAAAACCGGAAGTTGTAGAACTTGCAAAAAAGATCGAGGAAAAAATAAAGCCATACCATGAAAGGGTGGATGAAACGGCTTTTTTCAATCAACAAAAGGTATTGGCAGCCTTCAGAAAGCATCAAGTGAGCGACTTTCATCTGAATCCATCCACAGGCTATGGCTATGATGATGAGGGAAGAGATACCTTGGAGCGCGTATATGCGGAAGTGTTTGGTGCGGAAAGTGCACTTGTCCGAAGCCAAATTATCTCCGGGACCCATGCCATTACGTTAAGTTTATTCGGCGTGCTTCGTCCGGGGGATGAATTGATCTATATTACCGGAAAACCTTATGACACCCTTCAATCCATAGTGGATGGGGGAGAAAAAGATACGGGTTCGTTGAAAGATTTCGGTATTCATTATCGCCATATCGATTTGATTGGCGATCGGGAAATCGATTGGGAAGGCGTCCGGAAAGCCATCAACGAAAAGACAAAAATGGTGGCCATCCAGCGTTCGAAAGGTTATGCCACTAGACCGTCCTTCACCATTGAACAGATTCGTGAAATGTGTGAGAAAGTGCGGGAAATCAAGCAGGACGTCATCATCTTTGTCGATAATTGCTACGGAGAGTTTGTCGAAAAACTTGAGCCGACGGAAGTTGGGGCGGATTTAATGGCAGGCTCCCTCATTAAAAATCCGGGTGGAGGCCTTGCAAAAACAGGAGGATATATTGCCGGAAAAGCCGATTTGGTGGAAAAATGCGCCTTTCGGATGACGAGTCCCGGAATAGGTGCGGAAGCGGGTGCTTCATTAAATACATTGATTGATTTTTATCAAGGATTTTTCTTGGCGCCCCATGTAGTTGCTCAAAGTTTGAAAGGTGCAATTTTCACTTCTGCGATGTTGGAAGAGGTGGGAATGATAACAACCCCTCACTATACGGAATACCGGACCGATTTAATACAATCCGTTTCCTTCCAGACGGCTGAGCAGATGATAGCCTTTTGCCAGGAAATTCAGGCCGCTTCCCCAATCAATGCCCATTACGCACCGGTGCCATCCTACATGCCTGGATATGAAGATGATGTCATTATGGCGGCGGGCACTTTTGTCCAAGGCTCAAGCATCGAACTTACTGCAGACGGTCCCATCCGTCCCCCTTATACAGCCTATGTGCAGGGAGGATTGACGTACGAGCACGTCAAATATGCTGTATGCAGTGCGGTTCAAAAACTGAAATCCTTTTAATGTTGAATAAAGCAGTTCAATTTGAGCTGCTTTTTTATTTCCTTTGCTGAAACTGTTCAACTCGGCAATATTGCATCGGTACGAATCAATTAAGAAAAAGTGATCCATCCATCCTTTTTTCAGCCGATTCCGATTGTTTATAAATCAAGAAATTTATGTTAACTTACTTAATAGAGTTTTTTGAAAAAGAGGGAAAACCATGATCACATTGGATTCGATCAAACATTACGGAGAATATGTTGCGATTGAAGCGGATGGACCTTTGAGGACCTTCAGTTCGGCCATGCACAACGCCGGCTACGGCAATTATCAATATTTTATCAATCGCACCGTTGATAAATCCTATTTTCCATCAGATGCCCATGAAGAAATGAAACAATTTCTTCAATCCAAAGGGTTTCCTTTGGACAAGACCGTTGCCATGATGACGGCGGTCGATATGAAATTCGCTTTTTCGCGCTTTTTTAAAGATGGGGATACGTCCATCGTTGTGATGGTAACCGCAGGATTGAATAATGCGGTTGATGTTACCCGTTCCCACCGGTATTCCTATAAACCGGCAATTGGCACAATCAATATTTTTATTTTTATTAACGGCTGTTTAACGGACGAAGCATTGATTCAAGCGCTTTGTTGCGCGGTGGAAACAAAAACCAAAGTGCTTTCGGAAAAAAAGATTATCGATAAAAATACCGGAACGGTTGCGACTGGCACTTCCACAGACAGCATTTGCATCGCCTCCACCCAAAAAGGGGAAGTTCATGAATACGGAGGCTCCATTACAAAAGTGGGATCCCTTGTTGGAAAAGGTCTTTACGAAACATTGACTATCGCCGTTGATGAATATCTTGAGTATACGAAAGGAAAATCTTGACATGACCATCCTGGCAGTCATTATTGGGCAAATGTTGGACTTGATTTTGGGAGACCCTCCAAAAATGCCCCATCCCGTTCGGTGGATTGGCTCTTTTATTGGATTCCTTACAAAAAAATGGAATAAAGGATCCCATCGAATTTTCAAAGGAGCCATGACAGGAATTCTCGTAGTTGCCATTGTAGCCATTACGACTTTTTTCATCGTCTATGCTGCGTATCAAATCCATTTGATGGTTGGCATCCTTGTTGAAGGAGTATTGATAGGGATGGGTCTTGCCCAAAAAAGTTTAAAAGAAGCGGCAATGGAAGTATATATGGCCTTAACCCGAGGTGACCTTGAAGAAGCCCGGAAAAAATTATCCTGGATTGTCGGCCGGGATACGGAGCATCTGAATGAGCCGGAAATTGTGCGCGGAGTGGTGGAAACGGTTTCGGAAAATACGAGCGACGGGGTCACAGCGCCGTTATTTTATGCATGCCTCTTTGGCGCGACGGGATTATGGACGTATAAAGCGATCAATACATTGGATTCCATGATCGGCTATAAAAATGAAAAGTATGAAGAGTTCGGAAAATTCAGCGCGAGACTCGATGATGTGGCAAATTTTATTCCAAGCAGAATAACAGGACTCATTATTTTATTATTCACAAAAAAGAAGACCGACCGCCCATTGGCAGAACGGTTGCGTTTATGGCTGAAGGATGCAAAAAAACATCCGAGTCCGAACAGCGGTTACTTGGAGGCGGCAACAAGCTATCAGCTGGGCATCCGTCTTGGAGGATACAACTCCTATCATGGGGTGCCGTCGTTTCGCGCCTATATGGGAACACCAGATGTCCCATTGGAATCCAACCATATAAAAGATGCCATTCGACAGATGTTTGTCGCATCCATTTCATTTACAATCCTGATTGGGGGTGTCGTCGTTGCAATATCCAGCGCATGGAGCTAATTTCCAATCCCTGTATGAACGTTTTCAAATCCCGATGCCGGAATTAGTTTATGATTTAAGCGAGAATGTGAATGCTTTCGGATTTCCGCCAAGGATTAAAGAAATTTGGTTCCAATTGTTGAACAAAATTTCTGTTTATCCGCATCCGGAAGCGGAACCGTTAAGATCGCTTTTGGCAGAGAAATTAAATGTTCAACGGGAGAACCTTCTTTTGGGAAACGGCGCAGCGGAATTATTAACCTTTTTTGCAGGCAGGTTTACCAATCAAAAGGTGATAATCGTCCATCCAACTTTTTCTGAATATAAAATGACGTTGGAAGCCCAAGGAGCCGAACTGATTGATTTGGTGGTGCAAGAAATCGAAGCATACCGGCTCCCGATTGGACAAATCAAAGAGCATATGAAAGAAGCGGCTTGCCTTTATTTATGTAATCCAAATAATCCGACCGGCTCCCTTATCCCAAAGGAAACCATCGAAGAACTTCTAATTTGCGGGGAAGAAACAGGGTGTGAAATCCTGGTCGATGAAGCTTTTATGGATTGGACCGATGAATCGGAATCCGTCATTCCACTCATCGGACGGTATCCCAATTTGACGGTTTTAAGATCAATGACAAAAATGTATGGCATCGCAGGCATCCGATTGGGGTATTTAGTTGGGCGAAAAGAACTTGTGGAAGAATTGGAAAGCCGACTCCCCCATTGGCATGTCAACGCATTAGCCATTGAAATCGGGAAAATGTGCCTTGAAGATGAAAACTTCCGCCGTGAGAGTATTGCAAAACATGCCAGCATCAAAAGAAACCTCGAACATTTTTTGCGGAAACACCAATGTAAGACGACAAACAGCGTGACGAATTTTCTCTGCTTCCAACTGACAGATCCGGAAGAGACAAGGGATTTTTATTTTTATTGTCTCCGCAACGGTATAGTATTGAGACATACGGAAAATTTTATCGGCATGGATGGCAAATGGCTTCGAATCGGAGTGAAAAGGGAAGAAGCGATGAAAAAATTTCAACAAGTAATGGATGAATGGTATGGAAAATAAACTCGAGCTTTTTTTCGTTCGCCATGGTGAAACGGAGTGGAATCAGGAAGGTCGGCTGCAAGGCTGGCTGGATTCCAACTTGTCTCCACATGGCATCAAACAAATTACCCATTTAAAACAGCAATTAAAAGGCATTCGATTTGCTGCGGCTTTCTCCAGCACCTCGAATAGAGCGATACAAACAGCTGAATTGTTGGTAGGGGACTATTTGACAATCGTGAAAGATCCAAGGCTGTTGGAAATCCATCTGGGCAGCTGGCAAGGGAAACGGTTGGCAGACATTGAAAAAAATGATCGTGAAAGATACAATCATTACTTCCATCACCCTGAAAAATACATCCCTGATACAGGTGAAAGCTTTCACCAGGTCGTCCACCGGATGGGCGATTTTCTTGAATCCTGCGCGAATGCCTTCGACTCAGGGAAAATATTGGCGGTTTCCCATGGTGTCGCCATTCGGGCTCTGATTCTGTCGATTTTGCGGTTGCCAATAAAGAACATTTGGGATTTTGAAATTGAGGGGGCAAGTGTCACAAAAGTCACCATCACCAATAAAACACCGATCATTGAGTATATTGGAAAAACCATTTCGATTGAATAGACAACTCCGGTTAAAAATATATTGAACTAAACGATCATATGGAGTTGTTGCCATGTATGGCCATCATTTGAGTCTTGTTTTAAAGCATTTCGCCTTGATGTGGGGATTGACGGCGATAAGCCTGATTGTTGGAATGTTTTTGCCGTCTTCCATCGTAATTATTGTTTCGGTGGTCAATTTGGTCTTGTTGTTCATTGTCGTTTTCACCCGCAACATGCTATGGGCCAACGGAATTTTATATTTGATCCCCTTCTTTACAGGAATCATGTTCTATTGGTTGGCACAGTTGTTTATCGGAATATTGGGAACTGCATTCGTGTACTCGCTATTATTTGGAGCGGCGGTTCTCTTCATCACACTTGCTCTTTTGGGCTTAAAAATGCCGAGGCATTTTCCGAATGGGGCAACATATCTGACAGCGATATTGCTTGTATTTATGCTATTTTTCATCATTTATTTTTTCATCCCGGTTGACAGTATGGTCCATGTATTTATTGCGGCCATCATCGTCTTTGGTTTTGTGCTATATACAGTTTATGATTTTAATTTGATCCGGAATTATTATGTAAAAGAAGATGAACTTGTTAAGACGGCATTAAGTTTATATTTGGATTTTATCAATATCTTCTTCTTTTTCTTTGGACGTTTATACCGGGGAAAAAGAAAATAACCTGATGGGAAAAAACTGTGGAAATTAACATTCGTTTATTTCTACAGTTTTTTCTTTTGTGGAAAAAGTGAAAATGGCAATAAATTTGATGAATTATGAAATGAATTTCTTAAAAATGAAAAAATTTTTGTCAATGTAAGGTTTCCTTACATGACGTTGACAAACAATATGCCAGATAGTAAAATGTTCATCATTAGGGAGGAGTGACATGTCATATCAAAATAAACGGACAAGTGAAATTCGAAGATCAATGCCGTTATTGCCAATCGGTACGGTGATTCAACTGACAGATTTGTCCGCGCGGCAAATCCGTTATTATGAGGAACAAGGTCTAATTTGCCCTCATCGTACAGAAGGCAATCAGCGGATGTTTTCATTAAATGATGTTGATTTGCTTTTGGAAATCAAAGATTTTCTTGAACAAGGTTTAAACATAGCGGGAATTAAGAAAATATTCGAAATGAAAAAAGGGGCGAAGGATGGAAAGTTTGGAAAAGAGCTTTCTGATGAAGAAATCCGCAGCATCTTGCGGGAGGAAATGAAAAATGCCCAATCCCGTTCCCATAAACCTTTGTTGAGATATGCAGATGTTACTCGATATTATCAATAATAATTTATACTAAAGAATTTAAGTAGGAGAGTGGAATTGTGGGTCGATACACAAAAGAAGACATCTATCGATTGGTTGAAGAAAAGGAAGTAAAATTTATCCGACTACAATTTACAGATATTTTAGGAACAATTAAAAACGTTGAAATTCCTGTAAGTCAATTGGATAAAGCTTTGGACAACAAAATGATGTTTGATGGTTCATCCATTGAAGGATTTGTCCGCATCGAAGAATCTGATATGTATTTATATCCTGATTTAGATACATTCATGGTATTCCCTTGGACAACAGGAAAAGGGAAAGTGGCACGTTTTATTTGCGACATTTATACTGCGGATGGTGAGCCGTTCTTAGGAGACCCTCGTACAAATTTGAAACGCGTATTAAAAGAAATGGAAGAAATGGGCTTCAGTCATTTCAACTTGGGGCCTGAGCCGGAATTCTTCTTGTTCAAACTGGACGAAAACGGCGAACCTACGTTGGAAGTAAATGACCATGGCGGTTATTTTGACTTGGCGCCGACAGATCTTGGTGAAAACTGCCGTCGCGATATCGTCCTTGAATTGGAAGAAATGGGCTTTGAAGTGGAAGCTTCCCACCATGAAGTGGCTCCGGGGCAACATGAAATCGACTTCAAATATGCGGATGCAGTCACAGCTTGCGATAACATCCAAACATTTAAATTGGTGGTAAAAACAATTGCGCGCAAACATGGTCTGCATGCAACATTCATGCCGAAACCATTATTTGGTGAAGCCGGATCAGGAATGCACTGCAACGTTTCCTTATTCAAAGGTAAAGACAATGCGTTCTATGATCCAAACACTGAGCTTGGATTATCCGAAACGGCAATGCAATTCATGGCGGGCTTATTGAAACATGTGCAAAGCTTTACAGCCGTTACAAACCCTACAGTGAACTCTTATAAACGTTTAGTTCCCGGCTTCGAAGCGCCGGTTTATGTGGCTTGGTCCGCACAAAACCGTTCACCGTTGATTCGCGTCCCAGCTTCCCGCGGAGTTTCAACACGTTTGGAAGTGCGCTCCGTTGATCCTTCAGCCAATCCATATTTGGCAATGGCGGTGATTTTGGCATCAGGACTTGATGGCATTAAAAACAAATTGACGCCACCAGCTCCAATCAACCGGAACATTTATGTGATGACGGAAGAGGAACGCCGTGAGAACGGAATTGAAAACTTGCCGGGGCAATTGGATGATGCCCTCCGCTTGTTGGAGAAAGATGAAGTGGTGAAAAACGCCCTTGGACCACACATCTACCAAAACTTCAAAGAAGCGAAAGAAATCGAATTCGAAATGTATCGTTCCACTGTCCATCCTTGGGAGAGAGAACATTATTTGAAAATGTATTAATAAAATAATGTGAAATAAAAACATCCTGCTTTCGCTGGTTTAATGCGCAAAAGCAGGATGTTTTCGTTTTATGGGGCATCAATTTTCATATTTTCTCGAAACCATAATCGGTTTGAAAGAATCCAAATCGTGGTAGGTGATACCGATATTCTGCAACTTGTGGAAGGTTGTGACAATATCTTCGTCATAATCGATCATCAGTCTGGATTCGCTTTTTTCTTGTTCGCGGACACTCGGAAAGTTTCTTGTGAAGCCTGATTTGATGCTTGCTCTCTCGATGCTGCCTCGGATGCCTGTTAAAAATACATTTTTCCCGGCGACGCCTCCGTTGATTTTATAATTGGAGACCGTACCGTGCAACTCCACTTTCCCTTTTTGGGAATAAAGGAACATATTGATTTCTTGCTGTTTTTCATTGAAATAATCTTCTAAATTGTTTCCTTGGCTTGTTGCGTAGTTGTAGGTGATGTCGCCTGTAGCGAAGATGATCAATCCTCTGTCGCCAGGAGTATTGATCAATACATGTTTCAAGTCCACGTTGCCATTCACAAAAAATATTGCATCCGCATTGATGATGGCCGGTTTCAATGGAGATCCGAGCACTCCGTTGATTTCAAGATCCCCATCGACAAAATACACGCCTTTAAATGTATGTTCGCCGCGATTGATATTGAGGGCTTTATTTGTGATGACACCTTTGTCCAAATAAAAGTTGCCATCAAATGTATGCTTGCCATCTTCTATTCGGATGGATGCCCGCGGAATTCCTTTCTTTTCTTCATAACTTTTGCTCTCATCAGGTTTTTCATCATCCGGATCGATGTTTATAACAGGTTTTTTGTTGGAAATATAGTAATTCCCTTTAAACGTGTTGCTTGAGTAAAGTCCGGTGATGATGATGTTGGAACCGTATAAATGGAAGTTCCCGTCCAGCGTATATTTTGTACGATCGATAAAATTGTTATTGCCTAATAATGCGGTCAATCTGAAATATTCGTTCCCATTTTCGCCCTTGATTTCATGGGTTTTTCCATCGATGATGGTTTGGATACCATATTTGAACCAAGTCGGCTTTTTGGCGTAGTAGGACGAATTTACAGGCAGCTTGTAAACCGAATATTCATTATCGTTTTTGATCACTTTTTGTGCAAGCGCCATTTTTCCGATTTTGACCATATTTTCCACATCAAACGGCTCAGCTGTCCCCGTTTCCATCAGATCCGGCAGATCTTCATTGAATAAGTAGGAAGTGACATTCTTCACGGATTGTATATCATAAAGGCAATTGCTTTCCTTCATTTCATGGAAGTTATGTTTAAATACATCATTATAATTGACCCGGTCGAAGAACTTGTTGTCGCAGCCTTTCCAGTTGTCCAATGCTTCCGGTTTGATGACAAACAGCCGTCCGTTTGAAGGATTGACAAATAACTTTGCATTTTTCGATTCGGAAGGGAAAACCGTTTCCCCGCCAATGGCAGGGTATGTACTGTCTTTCCAACGTCTTTCAATCAGTGGGCTTGGTATGTATGCGCTGTTTGAGACGATGATATTTCCATCGGCTTTTACATCTCCATTGATGCTGACCCCGCCATTTAACATAAGGTTGCCATCGCCGCTTGTACTGACGGCATAATTCAGTATTTTCGGGACATCTGAGTATACGGCTCCGAGTTTGACTTCGGCAACGACCGTTTTTGTGGCATCGTTAGCCGTACCGACGCTTTTGAATTTCACAGTCCGGATGGTGTCAAGAGGATCGGCGGGAGTTTTTATGTAACATGCATCGTATTTTTTTTCACCGTTTTCATTCATAACATGGGTTCCTGAATCGCATTCATACTTCTGTAAAATATCATCAAATTTGTCGTTGAATGCGTTTATAAATTGCGACTTGCTGATGAAATTCAGCTTATAATACTTCTTTTTCGTGTCTTCCAGCACTTCTTCAATCGCTTGCTCCAATTCTTTGTTGATTTTTAAAGTGATATGGTCAATTCCGTCTTCTGCCAATTTGGCCGCCTGATTCGTTTTTTCCCGGTGTTCGTTGCGTGTGATCCCATTCATGGAAAAGGTGATCAAGGTTGTCCCGATAACCGTTGCAATCAACAACACCATGATGGTTATCACAAAGGCGTTTCCTTTTTGTGAGCGGAGGATTCTCATATACTATCTCCTTTCAAATAGGAAATTATTAGGGTATAGTAATAACTTTTTTTCATCCTTTCTTTCCATTATACTTATGAAAAAATAATTTCCATAAAATTCTTATGAAAATGCCGTGTTTTTTGATATACTAAAATAGAAATATCAGAGATGGTTAACTTGTTGATATACTTAATCCAATTATAATATATATACTTTATTTATTGTAAATAATAGGGTCGTTTACAATTAATGATTTTTCAGTATTATTATTTTAGAAAATGCAATAAAATTATATTTATATAATATAATATTGTGTGTTTTTTGTTTTCGGAGATTCTTGGGCCATTTTAACAAATATGTTTTCAGAAAGCGAATATCAAATAATTACTATATGATATTTTTCGTTTTATAAATTCTATATTTTTTAATTGATAATAATGTTCAATAATAATCTCCCAAACAAAATGGCGGGAGATTGGAAATTTAAACTTATTTTCTGGAAGTGATTGTTGTTGGTTCCATGAAGAATTCATAGTATCCAGGCATTGAAGAGTTGTCATATTTTTTCGTCAATTCCACAAAAGTTTCCCATACAGCCGGATCATGCTCAATAATTAAACGGGAAGGGGAATTTGCATTATCTTTATTTTCAAATTTATTTCTATGTTTATTGAAAGATCCCCGAACGCCGCTTAAGATGACTTGATTTGCTGCAACTCCTCCTTTTAGGTGGATATTGGAAATTGTTCCATGCAGTTCAATTTTTTTGTCGGAATATAAGAAAGCGTTAACGACCAAAGGAGTTTCATTTAAATATTTATCTTTCAGATCGGTGCTGAGTTGGGAACTGAATTGATAAATAATATCTCCGGTTGCAAAGATGATCAGTTTGTTGTTGTTTGCTGTATTTAATTTGGTGTGTTGAATATTGACGTCTCCATTGACAAAAAGAATTGCATCTCCTTTAATGTTGGAGTTGTTGATTTTTACATCTCCATCGATAAAATAGACTCCTTTAAGGGTGAAATTCCCATTGCCCAATAGTCCTGGATCTAAATTCAAAGCTCTTCCTTTCGGGATCAACCCTTCATTATTGATAAGAAAATCAAGCAACCGTGTGGCGTCTGGATCATCGGATTTGGAGATGACACCGATTCCTTTCAATAGTTGAATCAATAATTTTTTCCGCTCAATATTATTTTTAATATAAAATTCTCCATCCATCGTATTCCAGTCGTTTTCATCGATGTCCAATTTATCCGAGACCTTATCCGATATTTCTTCGGATACCATATCCCCTGGTACATCCATTTGAATTTCATCATCTTTTTTTATACCCAATAAATTGCCCAAAAAATCAAATAAGCCTTTTAGTATGTTACTGACCAGATCCACCAGGCCTTTTAATAAATTATGAACGCCACCCAACAGGTTTTTTAATAATTGTTGTACGTCATCGCCAAGACTTCCTAAAAAAGTGCCCAATTTTAATTGCGGGGCGACATTGTCCAATATTTCCAAAACACTGACTGTAACCGATGTATTCACGCTGTCGGCATTATTTACTTCTGTTGTGATATAGTATTGCCCTTTAAGGGAACTATTCAAAAGCACGATGTTGCCATTATTGAATTTGTATGATCCTTGTATATTTTTTTTATATAAAACTTTAGTTTCATATGCATTGATCTTTTCAGTTAATGCATTTTTCAGGCTATTGTTAATTTTTCCTAATTCCGTTTTCCCGTGATTAATATAACCTGTTATTGGAACAGGCGTTAATTCTTTTGGTGCGGTTTTGATATTGATATCGCTTTTTTCAGTTAAAAAGCTGTCTATATCCTTGATGGAATATTTTTTGTAAAAACATTGATCGTTTTGGGAAGTATGTTCATCAAATTTGTAATGTTGCAAGTCATAATATGTAAAATACTTATCAGGTACGGTATAGTATCCAAAAGCAATAACCGATACAAGATTGATCAAACTTTTAGGAGTGTCCCCCAGCTTATCCATTAATTTCTTTAATCCATTAATTAAATTTTTTGCTTCTTCGGATCGTTTACAGCTGCTGCTTATTTCCCATTTTTTTAAATTAAAAAGGGACTTGTCAGGATTCATATAAATTTGAGCCGGTTCATTATTAATGCCTTTAATTTCAGGGTAAATTGTAGATTTCCATGGATTTCCGCCTTCATCGGCGTCGATTTTAGGTGCATATGCGCGATTGGCCACCGCAATATTTCCGTTAGTATACACATTCCCTTTAATTTGTATACCGCCGTTTAAAATCAAAGATTCGCTTTTATAGTTCGGATCTTCTTTTGGAAGGGTGCTGGGATGGGTTGCCACTGCGAAATCCAATATACTTGGATAGTTTTTATATGTCACCCCGAACTTCGCTTCAGCGATAATCACTTTTTCTTCGCCGTCAGCAAAACCTCTGCTTTTGATGGTGATTGGGACGTAGAAATCATTTTTGTTTAAAAGCTGATCGATTTTGTTTTTATATTCTTTGTTTTCTTTTTCGTCATATTGGACGCAAGTGGCATACCAAGTACTTCCATCTTTGTTATGTATATAATATTTTTCGTAATCCTTCTCTTCGTTTGGTGGACAACTATATGTACTTAAAATATCCATAAAGTCATTTCTGAAACTCGCTGTTTTATTATGATTTGTATCAATTCCCGGCGATGGAATCTTGCTTTCCAAATCCTTTTCCATACTGGCGATTAAATGCTCAATCCCGCTTTCCGCATTTTTTTTGGCCTGGTTATAATTTTCCCGGTGTTCATTTCGGGCGGTGCCGTTGATGGACATGCCGATTAACGTGAGCGCGATGACTGAACCGAGCATTAATACCATTATGGCAAAAAGCAGGGTGTTTCCTGTTTGGGATTTTATGTATTTCAATTATGTTCCCTCCTTAAAAACTAAGGTATAGAATGGACTTCTTTGTTAAAGGTTTTGGATTTACCGTTGTATTCAAGGGTCAAAGTGATTTTATAGATGTTGTTTCTTTCTTTTACAATTTTTGTATTAGGGAAGTCGGAAATTTTGATGTCTGGATACGAGGATTCAATCTTTTCACCTCCGACATAGAGTGAAACCATTCCGTCATCCTTTTTAAATCCGGTGATGTTTGCCGGCGAATCTTTTTCGACGATATAATACCCTTCAGTCTCCGATTGAACGATTTTTTCCACATTGTTTTCACTAAGGGAAAAAATATAATTTGACAAATTCTCCAAATAGTAATCCGCGACATCCCGTACATTGGCGGAAGTGATTATTTTTTCTTTGTGATTAAAGAACATGCCAAATAACACATTGAAAGCCAAAAGGGCAATTATTGTACCCAACACCAATACCGCCAACACTTCTACTAATGTCATTCCCTTTGAATTCCAATTTTTCATCATAGTTCAACATATCCTTCTATTTCGCTTTTTCCAATCAAATCTTTGATGCTGGTTGTTCCATTCGTAATGATCTCCACCCGTTTTACTTTTACAACAACCGGTCTTAAGCCGAAATCGCTTATTTCTTGTTTGTTTGCTTTCCTCGCATAGGCGCTCACTTGATATGTTTCATGATTCATTTCAACAAAATAGCAATCTTTCCCATTGATTTTTTTGGTCGAAAGATTTTCCATATTAATGGAGCTTAAGGGGATTTCAACTTCCTGATCCGGATTGGAAGATGTTTCGATTGCTTCTTTTACGATGTGATTTTCCGCTTTCAGCCGTTCCAAAATGGTTTCCGCCAAATCAATCACAACCAGTTTTTCGTTATTAATCGAATTGGTCTTATTCGATTGAATAACGAGTTGGGCAACGCTTAATAAAACAATCGTTATGATAAGGAGGCTGGCGACCACTTCGACGAGGGTCAGCCCCTTTTCATTAAGCTTCATATTTTGCCACTCCTTAAGTCATAGTTAGTCGTAGTAGATAAAAAAATCAAATCAATAATGTGAAAATAGAAATAGAACAACTAAAATATAGTTTATTCCAAACAACAAATCTACTAGATTAAACAGAAATTGTTTTGAGATTCTTTGACAAAATGATTCTTTTATATTATTGCAAAAGAAACCAAGAAAATGTAATAGTCCGAAAGATATATTTATATATACCCTTTGAATAAAAAAACAAACCCTGCATCGCGAAAGGCAGGGTTTGTTCCGGTTTTACGGGAAGAGTTTAAGATTGATTTTCTTGCTTTTCCCATTTCAATACATTTTGTTTTTCCACGATTAGAGCGCCGTTTTTCTTATCAAATATGGCTACAGTCACTACTGATAAATTTTCAAATTGCGCATGGGGCTTCATTTTTAATATTACGTAATATTCATCATCTTCATCATATTCTTTTTCAAAAGTGAAGATGGCGTATTCGCCTTCCTTTGGCTCGCGATAACCGATTGATTGTATCGCTTCAAACCGTTTCTCAAAAGGATATTCTTTTGCAACGGCATAAGCCTTATCCAATTCCGATTCCGCCACTTTGGTCGCCTCGGCAATCTCTTCTTCAGAAAATTCGATGTTTTGATCTTTGATTGTAAAATAAACAATCGCAACTGCAGAGATAAGAGAAATAATGACAAGAGTGATGACCGTGATGATGAGAGGTTTGCCGCCTCTTTGATTGGAAAGATATTTCATAAGTTACACCTACTTCGGTATGGAATGAAATCTATTTTCAATGTAAACGAAAACACAAAAAAATGCCAGTGGTGCAAAAAGAATGTCCCTTCATTGTCACAAATTTCGATTTAAAATTCATGATTTTCTTGGTTAGGCAAAAAATTGTAACAATTATGAAAAGGAATGTACAAAATTATATAAAAATAATAAAGTCTAAATGAATATAATGCTTAGTATAAGGGTACTATTATATTAAGTATAACATCAAATTCCAGTTTATGTAAAAATAATTAGTTAGTTGCACATGTTTCTATCGGATTTTTAAAAAAATTTAATAAAATAGGAAAAAAGTATGATACAAAAGTTTGAAAATTATTGTATTCTTTTTTTGAGTTAGAAAAGGCAGGGAAAAATGGAATAAAAAATAGTATTTTTCAACTAAAAATAATAAAAAAACAACATAAAATAATGAGGTGGATAGTTTGAAAACTATAAAATCACGTAAAGCTTTCACCTTCGTCCTGGTGGCTGCTGTCTTGGTTTGCTTACTGATTCCGGCACAATCCTATTTGACAGCTTTTGCGGACGAGAAGCGATCGAATGGTTCTACCATTGGTGGCATTGATGTTTCCGGTCTGAAAGATCAGGAAATAAAAAAAGTGCTGGAAAATGCCATTGATGAATGGGCATCAGAGCCGATCGTCATCCGGGGTGGAGGTGAAGAACTGAGCATTGACCCGCAAGAAATCATATTTGATATTGATCGGGCGATCGATGAATATCGAGATTCAACAGATAAACCTTTCTATCTTTTTTGGAAATCAGAAAAGGTTGTACATATTCCGATACATATTTCAGATAGTGAATCTATCAAAGAACAAATATCATACATAACCATTTGGGATACGGAAGATACATATAAACGGGTTTTAGCGCAAGCATCATACTTGGAGTCTCATGAAATTGAGGCGGTTGTAACAGACACCACACAATTGGAGAATGAGAGAATCGCATTGTCCATTGAAAAAATTCCAGCCAATACAAAAGGTGTACAAGCATTGGCGGAAGAATTGAACGAATACATATTAGAGCCGAACGAAGCTTTTTCACTATTAACAGTGTTGGAAAATTTGACGGATTCCGCAAATACGGAAGGTTTAAATTTTGTCGGATCGATGATTTACAACACCGTTTTGCAGGCAAATATCGAAATTATGGAGAGACATGCCCAAAAAGAATTACCTGGTTATTTACAGCCGGGATTGAACGTCTCCGTAGATGCGTTCAGTGAGAAAGATCTGCAATTTATCAACGTATCGAAACATCCATATTTACTGAAAATGTCCGTCGAAGGAGAAAATTTAAAAGTAGAGTTGTATTCCAGTGTGAAAGATGTAACGGTTCGGGTTTCCGTTCAACAGCAAACGATTGCTCCCCGAATCATCAACAGATTTTCAAAAGATTTGCCGATGGGAAGTTCCAGATTGATTCAAGAAGGAAAACAAGGACTTCGGGTGACCGTTACAAGAACAATGACGGATAGCAACGGTGAAGAAAAAACTGAAGAAATTAGTCGTGATTATTATGCGCCGACAAACCGGATCGTGTTAAAATCAGCCATTCAACCGAAAGAATCGGCTGAAGAAGAAACGGGTCCAAATTCCGGCAACGTGGACAACTTGGATTTGGATGGAAACGGACTGCCTGATTTTGAACAAAACAACAATAAAACTGACGGCAATTCCAATCAAGACAAGGACAAAAATAAAGACGAATTACCTCCTGGAAGTTACTATGACAAGGGTGGGAATTTAGTAACTTCATAGAAAGCGAGGGGAAACATATGAAATATCGCAAGCGGCTCGGGGATTTGCTCGTTGAAGCAGGTGTCATAACACCCGGACAACTCGAATACGCATTGAAAAATAAGTCAAGCGATGAAAAGTTGGGAGATTTTTTAATCCGTGAAAATATATTGACAGAGCAACAACTGATAGAAGTGCTCGAATTCCAACTGGGTGTTCCCCATATCAACTTGAGCCAATATCCAATCGATCCGGAAGTGCTCCAACTCGTGCCGGCGGAATTGGCAAAAAGGGCGCAAGTAATGCCTATACGGCGGGATAAAAATAAATTGTTCATCGCCATGGCGGACCCGATGGACTATTTCGCCATCGAAGAAGTGAGGATGGCAACCGGGTGCCATATAGAGACGGGCATTGCGGCGAAAGACGATTTGTATCGAACGATTGCCAAATATTACGATTTGCAGGAATCAATGGATGCGGCAATGGCTGACATAAACATTGATGCGAACGAAACGGCGGATACACAGATAACCGATGATGATTCACCCATTGTCCGCTTGGTGAATCAGTTGATTTCCAATGCGGTGTTGTTAAGGGCGAGTGATATTCACTTTGATCCGCAAGAAACGGATTTCCGTGTAAGGTACCGGATTGACGGGGTTCTCAGAACTGAACGTTCAATCCCGAAACATATGCAAAATATGATTACAGCCCGCATAAAAATCATGGGGAATTTAAATATTACGGAAAATCGCATTCCGCAAGACGGCCGCATTAAAACGACGATCAATTTCCGACCGGTGGATATCCGGTTGTCGACATTGCCCACAATTTACGGAGAAAAAATTGTGATGCGGATCCTCGATTTGAGCAATGCGGCAACAAGCATCGATAAATTGGGATTCAGCAAACTGAATGAACAATTGTTCAGAAACATGATATCCAAACCGAATGGCATCGTATTGATCACTGGCCCTACCGGTTCCGGGAAATCGACGACATTGTACGCGGCCTTATCTGAACTGAACAAAGAAGGCGTCAATATCATTACCGTTGAAGATCCGGTGGAATACCGATTGGAAGGAATCAATCAAATTCAAGTGAAAGAAGAAGTGGGATTGACCTTTGCGGCAGGATTGCGTTCCATTCTCCGACAAGACCCGGACATTATTATGATAGGAGAAATAAGGGATTTGGAAACTGCGCAAATTGCAACCCGGGCATCGCTGACCGGACACTTGGTTTTAAGCACGCTCCATACGAACAATGCCGTTGAATCGATTTCCAGACTGGAAGATATGGGCATTGAATCGTTCTTGATTGCATCTTCCGTAGTTGGTGTAGTGGCTCAACGTTTAGTAAGACGGGTTTGCCGTGACTGTGCGGAAACGGTGCCGGCAACCTCGAGGGAAAAGGAACTGTTTGCCAAAGAAGGTTTGCAGATTGAGAACGTGCTCAGGGGGCGCGGCTGTCCTGCCTGCAACCATACAGGTTATAAAGGAAGAATTGCGATTCATGAAATATTGCCGATAGATCGGACGGTAAGAGAATACATATCACAGCGGAAAGGGATTGCGGCGATAATGGCTTACATGAAGCGCGAAGGTTATCGCACTTTGCTAGGGGACGGTTTCTTGAAAGTATTGGATGGACTGACAACAACAGAAGAAGTATTACGCGTGGCAACGGTTGAATAGAAAGGGATGAGCTATGAATATTTCAATAGAAGATATTCTGAGAAGCGCTTTTGAAAATAATGCTTCGGATATACATATCACTGTCGGAACACCGCCGATTTTCCGGATCCACGGAATGTTGGAGAAATTTGGGGATGTGGAATTCTCTGCCGAAGAAATTGAAGAGATGGTCAATCAGCTTTTGCCCAAGTACAAGTTGAAGGGATATCGAATAAAAGGTGATGCCGATTTTAATTATACATACAATGAAAACGTTCGATTCCGTGTAAATGTTTATAAACAGCGAAATGCGCCGGCAATCGCATTCCGGTTGATTCCTACCAAAATTCCGACGATTAGATCTTTGGAAATGCCAAAAGTGCTATTTGATTTGGCGGAAAGAGCACAAGGGCTTGTATTGGTCACAGGTCCTACAAGTTCCGGGAAATCTTCGACCTTGGCGGCAATGATCAATCATATTAACGAAACAATGAAAAAACATATTATCACCCTTGAAGATCCAATTGAATTTATTCATTCTCACAAAAATTCGATTGTGAATCAACGGGAAGTCGGTACAGATGTAAGAAATTTCGCCACCGGCTTAAGAGCGGCGTTGCGGCAAGACCCGGATGTGATTCTCGTCGGGGAGATGAGGGATTTGGAAACCATCTCAACGGCAATCACGGCTGCGGAAACCGGACATTTGGTGTTTGGAACTCTTCATACATTGGATGCGCCGTCCGCGATCAATCGTATCATCGATGTCTTTCCGCCCCATCAGCAAAATCAGATTCGTTCGCAATTGGCCAGTGTATTGGAAGGCGTCATTTCACAGCGTCTGTTCGTCAGAAAAGATAAAAAAGGCCGTGTGGCGGCAACGGAAATTCTTGTTGCCGTGCCATCTGTAAAAAATTTAATACGCAGTGAAAAGATTGAACAAATTCCAAATATTATGCAAACAAGCCGGGCGTTGGGTATGCATACGATGCAACATTCAATCCAGGAATTGCTTGCAAAAGGGCAAGTGTCGTTGGAAGAAGTCAAACCATACATGAACGTTGGTGATTACCGGTGACCATTTACAGGTATGTTGGAAGGACGAGAAGGGGAGAGTTGACGAAGGGGAAAATTGATGCTCCGAGCAAAAAAGCGGCAATCGCAAAACTCAGGGAGCGGGGCATCAATCCCCGGGAAATCAATGAGTCTTCGAACATTCTTGACAAAGAATTCAATCTGGGCAGATCAAAAGTAAAAAATCAGGATTTCGTCATTTATTGCCGTCAATTTGCCACATTGATCCGGGCGGGGGTTTCAGTCGTTGATGCGACGAATATATTGGCCCGCCAAACGAGAAGCAAACCGTTAAAGAGGGCATTGGAACAAGTGGAGGAAGATCTCCGGTCGGGTCTCTCTTTTTCGAAAGCGACGAAAAAACATCCAAAAGTGTTTCCGGATTTGTTCGTCAACATGATGATGTCCGCTGAAGCGACCGGAAACCTGGATACGATTTTGGACAAATTGGCGACAACATTTGAAAAGCAGTACAGCTTGAAGAAAAAAGTGCAATCTTCCATGACATATCCGTTGGTATTGCTTGTACTGACCATCGTGGTAGCCGTATTTATGATGGTGGTCATAGTCCCATCTTTTATCGAGTCCTTTGAGTCGATGGGTGCCGAGCTGCCGACCATTACAATCATTACCATCAAAATCAGTGAAATATTGCAACATTATTGGTGGAGCGTGCTGGGTGCGATTCTTCTCATTGTATTGGTGTTTTACTTCCTATATAAAAATAACGGGAAATTTCACTATGGTGTGCATTATACATTGTTAAGAATTCCGATTTTCGGACCATTATTGCAAAAGTCCGCACTTTCAAGAATGATGTCCAACCTTTCTTCATTATTCAGCAGCGCCGTACCGATTTTGGAATGTTTGACGATTGTGGAAAAGGTGATTGGCAATCCGGTCATTGGGAAAGTGATTCGGGATGCCAGAAAAAGTTTGGAGAAAGGGAGTTCATTGGCAGAGCCATTGGAAAATAGTTGGTTATTTCCACCGCTTGTCACGTCGATGGTACATATCGGGGAAACAACAGGTACACTCGATTTTATTCTCCAAAAGGTTTCGGAATTTTATGAAGCGGAAGTGGATCGAAGTGTCGATACATTAAAGTCGTTGATAGAGCCGGTTATGATCCTGTTCTTGGCCGTGATTGTCGGTGGAATAGTTGCAGCGGTCTTCTTGCCGATGTTCAGCTTGTATGAACAAATGTAATGGAAATAGAATGGAAAAATTATTCAAACCCTTTTAAGGAGGTGAGAAACAGTTGAAAGAATCATCTGTACATAATCAAAACGAATTACATACAAATTCTGGAGGAGGATTTTCTATGATGAAATTATTGAAAAAACGTTTGAAAAATGAAAAAGGTTTAACGTTGATTGAATTATTGGCAGTAATTGTAATTTTGGCGATTGTTGCCGCCATAGCAATTCCGGCAATCGGAAATATGCTTGAAAATTCACGTTACAATGCGGCGAAATCTGATGCGATCAATATTATTAATGCAGCTAATTTATACTTTACAGAAGAGGGTTCATCGAATGGGGATAAAGTATCAGTTAAAAAGTTATTAGAAGATAACTATTTAGATACTGCAGGAGTATTTGAGAAAGGGAATAATAAAAAGAAAATTCGTTCATATGAAGTTACAAGAGCATCAGGAGGGAATACTTTAAGTGCATCTGAAGTGATATTCTCAGGAAAGAAAAAAGTTACGTTTAATAATGTAACGATTCAAGATATTAATAATGACGATAAGAAAGGTAGTGAAATTACAGCAGATAGCGTTCATACTATCGAAACAAGTGGTACCGGAGGCTCTGGTGGTGAAGGCGGCCCTAAATAATACTATTTAATTAGCCACTTTATAATTAGTTTTTCAAAGAACACCTAACGTGGTCGTTGGGTGTTCCATTGAGAAACTAATGAATTCATAATACATGTTCATTAGTTGACAATTTTATCAAAAGGAGCCCTGCGTATGTTTAGACGAAATAAAAAGTCGAATGTTTCCATTGAAATCAACGATTACGTACTTCGCTCCCTCGTAATGAAGGGCCCGGATCTATCGCAGGCGGAAGTATTTGAAATTGCCATACCGGAAGGGGTGATTGCCGAGTCCGAAATAAAAGATGAGGTGGCTTTGTTTGAAGTGTTCAAACAGTGCCATTCATTATGGGGTGGAAAAAAACAGGAGATCCGTATAATCGTTCCGGATTCTATCATTCTATTGAAAACATTTGATCATCCGGACGATGTGGAACCTTCAAAATTGAGGGAATATGCGGAAATGGAGATTGGCTATTCGATTCACCTTCCATTTGATGATCCGTTGATCGATGTATTTGACCCGGTGGAAGGGGACGGCAAGGCCATGATGTTTGCCGCCAACTCCGAACCGGTGAACCAATACATAAATTTGCTTTTGGATATACATACGTACCCGGAAGCTGCGGATGTCCGGGCCCTCTGTAATTTGAGATTGCTCGAATCCATGAACCTTTTGGATGACACAAAAACCTATCTGCTTACAAATTGGCTGATCAATGAATTGTCCATTACCATTTATTCAAAAGGGAATGTTGAATTCCAAAGATTTCAGCCGCTGGATACAGATTTGAGCAAATGGAAGGCGAAGGAAGCGGGTGAACATCAATTGGATTTCTCCTATTTGGGAGAGTTTGATGAATACCGCATGCTGATTACCGATCAAATGTTGGAGCTGGAGCGAATTATGGATTTCTTCCGTTTCTCCATCAGCAAGGAACAAAATGGAATCGATGAAATCATCGTTATGGGGGACAATCCGAATCTCAATAACATCCATTCCCATTTGAAGCAAAATTTCGAGTTGCCAATCAAACTCATTAATGACCAATTCATGAAAAAGCATTATCCAGGATTCAAGGCAAAACATGCAGCATTACTTGGACTTGCCTTAAAGGAGGTTAAATGATGATACCGGATATTAACCTGTTGCCGAAAGTTGATCGAAGGCAGTCCACATCCAAAACTGTATACATTGTATTATCCA
>Ga0207865_101014_pt1 | contig 24244 bp, 19 predicted proteins | sample HigsolmetaAR204D_FD_184836 | JGI IMG/M metagenome (GOLD analysis project Ga0207865, IMG submission 184836) | Ionic liquid and high solid enriched microbial communities from the Joint BioEnergy Institute, USA - AR20-4-D (SPAdes) (version 2) ...
CCCCCGCAAGCGGGGGAGGGAGAGCTGCGTCCTCTGATTGCGTGCTGGGCGCGAAGCGCCAGGCCTGCAGGGGATTGGGCACTGCGGCGGGACTTGCCCCCACCCCGACCCCCCCGCAAGCGGGGGAGGGAGACCTGCGTCCTCTGATTGCGTGTTGCGTGGGATCCGTCCCTCCTCCGTTTCGCGGGGCAGGGCGTGCAGGCGCGTGGGCGTTGAACCGGAACGCCGCGCTCAGTCCGCGGCTTCGGGCAGGGTGAGCACGAAACAGGCGCCGCCGCCGGGGCGGTCCTCGTAATCGAGCCCGCCCCCGAAGCCGGCCACGATCTGGCGCGCCAGCGCCAGGCCGAGCCCGCTCGACACGCCGTCATCGCGCGCGCCTTCGGCGCGGAAGAACGGCGTGAACAGCGCCGGGCGCCGCGAGGGCGGGATGCCCGGGCCGCGGTCGGCGAAGCGAAGCTGCAGCAGGCCCGGGCCTGCGCGTTCCACCGACACGTCCACGTCGCTGCCCGGCGCGTACTTGAGCGCGTTGCCGATCAGGTTCTCGCAGACCTGGCGCAGCACCAGCGCCTCGATGGCCACCCGTGGCGGGTTGTCGAGCACGGGCAGGCGCAGCTGCGCGCCACGCGCTTCGAGCTGCAGCGCGTAGCGGTTGTGCAGCCACCGGAAGACCTCGCCCAGGCACGCGGACGGGCGCGTGCCGTCGTCCCTGCCGCGCCGGCGCTCGCTGTCGGCCTGCTGCGCGCCAAGGTAGCGGCGGATGTAGTCGAACGCATCCGCGGTGCTGTCGCGGATCATCTCCAGGTAGCGTTGCCTGCGCGCCTCGTCCAGGGTGCCCGCGAGCAGGATCTCGCTGGCGAAATGGATGCTGGTCAGCGGGTTCTTCAGGTCATGGGCGACCAGTGTCATCAGCTCCTCGCGCTCGTGGGCGAGGCGCTCGAGGCGGTCGCGCATGCGCTTGAGCCCGAGGTGCGCCTCGACCCGCGCCAGCAGTTCCTCGGGCATGAACGGCTTGGTGACGTAGTCCACCGCGCCGGACTCGAACGCGCGCACCAGCAGGTCGCGGTCGTGGGCGACGGTCAGGAACACCACGGGCAGCTGCGCCAGCGCGCCGGACCGGCGGATCTCCGCCATCAGCTCGAAGCCGTCCATGCCGGGCATGAGCATGTCGAGCAGGACCAGGTCCGGCGGCTGTGACTGCAGGATCGCGAGCGCCTCGTTGCCGTTGGCGGCGGTGGCCACCTCGTAGCCGTGGCGTGCGAGCAGCGCGCTGACCACGAGCAGGTTCGATTCCTGGTCGTCGACCACGAGGATCCTGCCGGACAGTCCGATGCTGGCGGTCATCCCCCTTCCCCTTCGGCCCGGGTTTGCAGCGCGCAAGACCGGAAAAGTAGCAGATAGCCCGCGGTCCGGGCGGGCGAAGCTGAACGGCGCGACAGGAAACTGAACGGGCGTGACGCACGGGGCGTGCAGACGGAATCAGAGCACGCGCCACTGTCCCGGCGCGAGCCCGTCGAGCCGGTAGTTGCCGATCGCCACGCGCACCAGGCGCAGCGTCGGCAGGCCCACCGCCGCGGTCATGCGCCGCACCTGGCGGTTGCGCCCCTCGCGGATGCGCAGCTCGATCCAGCTGTCGGGCACGCTCTTGCGGAAGCGCACCGGCGGATCGCGCGGCCACAGCGCCGGCGGCGGGATGCGGCGCACCCGGGCCGGCCGCGTGGGGCCGTCGTTGAGCATCACGCCGTTGCGCAGCGCCGACAACTGCGCGTCGTCCGGCACGCCTTCCACCTGCACCCAGTAGGTCTTGGGCAGCTTGTGGCGCGGGTCGGTGATGCGGTGCGCCAGCACGCCGTCGTCGGTCAGCAGCAGCAGCCCCTCGGAATCCAGGTCCAGGCGCCCCGCGGGATACACGTCCGCAGGCAGGCCGAACTCCGCCAGCGTGCGCCGCGGCGGCTCGCCGCGGTCGGTGAACTGGCAGAGCACGCCGTAGGGCTTGTTGAACGCGATCAGCATGGAAGCGGCTGCCGGCTGGCATCGCCCGGCGCGCTGCCCCGGGCCGGATGGCCGGGAAGCGCCCGGAACCCCTTCCCCCGCTCGCGCGGGAAGGCCGGGACGGGGGCCGGACGGGAACGGCGCAATCCGGTTCCAGGACAGCGCCTACTCGCTGGCCGGCTTCACGAAGCGCAGCGTCATCCGGTCGCTCTCGCCGATCGCGCGGTAGCGCTGCGCGTCCGCGGGATCATGGCGGTTGGTCGGCGGCAGCATCCACACGCCGTCCGGATGGTCCTTCGTGTCCTGCGGGTTGGCGTTGACCTCGCTCTTGCCGTCGAGCACGAAGCCGGCCGCTTCCGCAAGCGCGATGACCTGCGCCTCGCCGACGTAGCCGCTGCGGTCGTCCTCCGGCACGTCGCCATTGGCCCGGTGCTCGACCACGCCCAGCACGCCGCCGGGCCTGAGCACCTCGTAGAAGCCGCGGAACATGCCCTCGGCCTGGCCCGCCATCCGCCAGTTGTGCACGTTGCGGAAGGTGAGCACCACGTCCGCCGAACCGGGCTCGCCGAAGCGCGGGGCCTCCGGGTCGTAGGCCACGACCTCCGCCCTGCCGTACAGCTCCGGCGAGGCGGCCAGCTTCTTCTCGAGGCTTTCCTTCGCGCGCCGGGAGTAGTCGCGGCGTTCCTCGGGCAGCGCCATCGGGTCCACCACCGCGGCGATGTACCTGCCGTGCTCACGCAGGAACGGCGCCAGGATCTCGGTGTACCAGCCGCCGCCGGGCGTGATCTCGACGACGGTCTGGTCCGGGCGCAGGCCGAAGAACGCCAGCGTCTCCGCCGGGTGGCGGTACACGTCGCGCGCCGCGAACTCCGGCGTGCGCCACGGGCCGGCGACCGCCGCGCGCAGTTCGGCGGACGGTTCCGCCAGGTGCGCGGGCGGCGGGGGCGAGCCGGCGTGCGCGGCCAGCGGCGCGAGCAGCATCAGCGAACAGGCGAGCAGGATCGGGCGCATGGGTGTCCTCCTGGTCCGGGTATGCCAGCGTGCCACGTCCGCCGGTCAGGCGGACGTGAACGCGGCCAACGCGTCGTTGAAGGTGCGGCTGGGCCGCATCGCCGCCGAGACCTTCTCCATGTCCGGGCGGTAGTAGCCGCCGATGTCCACCGGACGGCCCTGCACCGCCGCCAGCTCGGCCACGATCTTCTCCTCGTTCTCCGCCAGCGTCCTGGCCAGCGGCGCGAACCGCGCCTTCAGCGCCGGGTCCTCGTCCTGCGCGGCCAGCGCCTGCGCCCAGTACAGCGCCAGGTAGAAATGGCTGCCACGGTTGTCCAGCCCGCCGAGCCTGCGCGCGGGGCTGCGGTTCTCGTCGAGGATGCGGCCGTTGGCGACGTCCAGCGCCCTGGCGAGCACCGCCGCGCCCCTGTGGCCGCAGCGGTTCGCCAGGTGCTCGAACGAGGCGGCCAGCGCCAGGAACTCGCCCAGCGAGTCCCAGCGCAGGTAGTTCTCCTCCAGGAACTGCTGCACGTGCTTGGGCGCGCTGCCGCCGGCGCCGGTCTCGAACAGGCCGCCGCCGGCCATCAGCGGCACGATCGACAGCATCTTGGCGCTGGTGCCCAGCTCCAGGATCGGGAACAGGTCGGTCAGGTAGTCGCGCAGCACGTTGCCGGTGACCGAGATCGTGTCCAGGCCCTTGCGGATGCGCCCGAGCGAGAACTTCATCGCCTCGACCGGCGGCATGATCCGGATGTCGAGGCCGCCGGTGTCATGCTCCTGCAGGTACTGCTCGACCTTGGCGATCAACTGCGCGTCGTGCGCGCGCGCCGGGTCCAGCCAGAACACCGCCGGCGCGCCGGTGATGCGCGCGCGTTCCACGGCCAGCTTCACCCAGTCGCGGACCGGCGCGTCCTTGGTCTGGCACGCGCGCCAGATGTCGCCGGCCTCGACCTCGTGCTCGAACACCACCTTCCCCGCGGCGTCCACCACCCGGATCACGCCATCGCCCGGCGCCACGAAGGTCTTGTCGTGCGAGCCGTACTCCTCGGCCTTCTGCGCCATCAGGCCCACGTTCGGCACGCTGCCCATGGTCGCCGGGTCGAACGAGCCGTTGGCCTTGCAGTCGTCGATCACCACCTGGTAGATGCGGGCGTAGCAGCGGTCCGGGATCACCGCCTTGGCGTCCTGCAGCTCGCCCCTGGCGTTCCACATGCGGCCCGAGTCGCGGATCATCGCCGGCATCGAGGCATCCACGATCACGTCGCTGGGCACGTGCAGGTTGGTGATGCCCTTGTCCGAGTTGACCATCGCCAGCCCCGGGCGCTGCGCGTACAGCGCCTCGATGTCGGCCTTGATCTCCGCCTGCTTCGCCTCCGGCAGCGGGGCGATGCGCGCGTACAGGTCGCCGATGCCGTTGTTCGGGTCGAAGCCGATCTCCCCGAGCACCGCCGCGTGCTTCTCCAGCACCGGCCGGTAGAACTCGGTCACCGCCACGCCGAACATCACCGGGTCGGAGACCTTCATCATCGTCGCCTTCAGGTGCAGCGAGAACAGCACGCCCTGCTCGCGCGCGTCCTCGATCTGGCGGGCGATGAACTGCGCCAGCGCCCGGCGCGACATCCGCGCGCCGTCGAGGATCTCGCCGGCCTTCACCTTCAGCCCGTCCTTCAGCACGCGGGCACTGCCGTCCCTGCCGACGAATTCGATCCGCAGGGTGTCATCGCCGGCGAAGGTCGCCGACTTCTCGCTGCCGTAGAAATCGCCGTCGTCCATGTGCGCCACGTGCGCCTTCGAGTCCGGCGTCCACGGGCCCAGCCGGTGCGGGTGCTTGCGCGCGTAGTTCTTGACCGAGGCCGGCGCGCGGCGGTCGGAGTTGCCCTCGCGCAGCACCGGGTTCACCGCGCTGCCGAGCACCTTCGCGTAGCGCGCGCGCACCTCGCGCTCTTGGTCGTCCTTCGGCTCCTCCGGGTAGTCCGGCACCGGCCAGCCCTGCGCCTGCAGCTCGCGGATCGCGGCCTTCAGCTGCGGCACCGAGGCGCTGATGTTCGGCAGCTTGATGATGTTGGCCTCGGGCCGGAGCGTCAGCGCGCCCAGCTCGGCCAGGTCGTCCGGCACCCGGCGCTCGCCCAGCAGGTCCGGGAACTGCGCCAGGATGCGGCCGGCCAGCGAGATGTCACGGGTCTCCACCGTGATCCCCGCGGCCCCGGCGAACGCCTGCACGATCGGCAGCAGCGACGCGGTGGCGAGGAACGGTGCTTCGTCGGTGATGGTGTAGATGATCCTGGGCGTGTCGGACATGGTCGGGTCTGCTGGAGAGGAAAAGGATGGGACGGGGAGCGCCCGGGCGGTGCCCGGCACGGTGATCCCGCAGCGCACAAAACGCAATGGCAGGCGGTTATTGTCGCCTGCCGGGGCGATGCGGCAAAAGTGCAGCCGGGTCCGTACCGTGGCGGACAGTCCGTTCTCCGGATGTGAGACGGAGGCCGGTCACAGTTGGCAGGAGTCGATCCGTGCGAGGGGATAGGCGACTGGCGGGGCTTCCTCCTCCCGCAAGGAGGCTTTACCCGGAACTGGACAGGCTGCAGGCTATGCAAAGCTGTATGGGGGCAACGGGCAGTCGCCGGCCGCGGGAGCTCACGGAGGGGGAGGACGCGTCCGTGAAGGAGAACGGTAGAAAAAGGTTCTTTGCCCATTCGACCGGGTTGCCGGACAAGCGCAACTGGCACCTGCTGTCAGACCACTTGCGGGAGGTAGGGGAGCGCGCAGCAGCCTGTGCTTCCGTGTTTGGAGGGGCTGAACTTGGCCGCGTGGCCGGGCGGCTGCACGACATCGGGAAATACACGCGGCGGTTCCAGTCGCGTCTGGATGGCGATCCCACCCGGGTCGATCACGCTACCTGGGGTGCCTGCATTGCCCGGCAGCGCTATGGAAGCATCGGCACGCTGATCGCCTACGCCATTGCCGGGCACCATGCCGGACTGGCCAATGGGCGCCCCGGGTGGGATGACCAGTCAAGGGCGTCACTTCTGGATCGGTTGTCGGAGGAATATCGCAGCCGGGAATTGCCGGCGCTGGAACCGGAATGGGAACAGGAAGTCGTGCTGCCGGACCGGCTTTCCATGCCGTCCGGATTCGTCGCGCATCCGAAGCCGCAATACCGGCTGTTCCAGTTGTCCCTGCTGGTGCGCATGGTCTTCTCGTGCCTGGTCGATGCGGATTTCATCGACACGGACAACTTCTATCGTGCCATCGAAGGAAGGCCGCCGCGGGACGAGGGTTCCGGAAACAAACCGTCCCTGCTGGAACTTCGCGACGCGCTCGACAGGTATCTTGCAGGACTGCCTTCAACAGGCGGCATTAACCCGGAGCGTGCACGGATCCTGCGGGAAGTACGGTCCAAGGCCACGATGGGTACGGGCCTGTTCTCGTTGACGGTGCCGACGGGCGGAGGCAAGACCCTCGCCTCTCTGGCGTTTGCCTTGGACCATGCGGTCGCCAATGGTCTGCGCAGGGTGATCTACGTGATTCCGTTCACCAGTGTCGTCGAGCAGACGGCCGAGGTATTCCGGCAAGCGCTGGCCGTCTCATCCAGCCAGGATGATGTGGTGCTGGAACACCACAGTGCGTTCTTCGATGATCCATCAAGGGAGCCGCAAGCCGCAGAGAAGCGCCGGCTTGCAATGGAGAACTGGGATGCGCCGATCGTGGTGACCACGTCTGTCCAGTTCTTCGAAAGTCTCTTTGCGGATCGTCCTTCGCGCTGCAGGAAGTTGCATAACATCGCGGGCAGCGTGGTGATCCTGGATGAGGCCCAGACGCTACCCCATGCCCTGCTCCGTCCATGCGTGGCTGTCCTTGACGAGCTTGCACGCAACTACAAGGTGAGCCCGGTGCTGTGCACGGCCACGCAGCCGGCCCTGCAGGCAGACAAGGGATTCAAAGATGGCCTGGAAAACGTCGAGGAATTGGCGCCAGGGCCTTTGGAGGGGTTGTACGAAAAGTTGCGGCGTGTCCGGGTCAGGCATGCCGGAGAGCTGGATGACGAGGCGCTTGCCCAGCGCCTGCGTCGGCATGACCAGGTGTTGTGCATCGTCAACAACCGCAAACACGCCCGCCATCTGTTTGAATCGATCGCGGATTTTCCCGGCGCACGCCATCTGTCCACGCTGATGCATGCCCGTCATCGCAGTGCTGTTCTCGCCGGGATCCGGAAAGAACTCAAGTCAGGGCATCCGTGCCGTCTTGTTTCCACCAGCCTGGTCGAGGCCGGCGTTGATCTGTCGTTCCCGACGGTACTGCGGGCGGAAACGGGCCTGGACTCGATTGCACAGGCCGCCGGCCGTTGCAACCGCAACGGGGAACGTGACGTGGGTTCCAGCGAAGTCCTGGTTTTCCGCCCGGCGAACCCGGATTGGCGGCCGCCAAGGGAGCTCGAATTGTTTGCGGAAGCCTTCCGCACCATCGAGCGCACCTACCGTGACGACCTGCTGTCCCTGCAGGCAATAGAGGCCTATTTCCGGGAAGTGAATTTCCGCCTGGGCGATGACCGGATGGATCGCCATGACCTGCTCGGACTGCTGGGGGATGGTGGCGTGGACGGGATCCCGTTTGAGACATTGGCCGGAAAATTCAGGATGATCCAGTCCACGATGCGTCCGGTCATCGTGCCGTACTTGCCCGGCAGCCGGGAAGTGGCTCCGGAGGTCGGCGAGGCCATACGTTTGCTCGAACGGGCAGGTGCCACCTCGGCTGCCCGCCGTCTCCAGCCATGGGTGGTACAGGTTCCGGAGCAGGGTTATGTCGCCCTCCGCAAGGTCGGGGCTATCGAACCGATTGCCGGGGACCGTTATGGGGAGCAGTTCATGCGGCTTGTGAATCCACGTTTGTACGATTCCAGGTACGGTCTGCACTGGGATGACAACCCGCAATTCCTGGAATCAGACGCATTGGTCGCCTGATTTGGCGATTTCCAGCGTGCATGCCTCGCTGTCTCGGGTTTTGAGACAGAGGCATGAGAGGGTGTCCATGGGATTCGAAGGGGGTACTGATGGGGTACGGGATCAGGCTTCATGTCTGGGGAGACCGGGCACTGTTCACCCGGCCGGAAATGAAGGTGGAACGGGTTTCATATGATGTGATGACGCCTTCCGCCGCGCGGGGAATCCTGGAGGCGATCCACTGGAAGCCGGCGATCCGCTGGATCGTGGACACCATTCTGGTGCTCAAGCCGATCAGGTTCGAATCGATCCGGCGCAATGAGGTTGGCAGCAAGCTGTCCGCGTCCAGTATCGGGAAGGCAATCAAGGCCGGTCGGACGGATGATGTGGTCAATTATGTCGAGGATGACCGCCAGCAGCGTGCGTCAACCATCCTGCGCGATGTCGGGTATGTGATCGGTGCGCATTTCGAGCTTACCGACAAGGCAGGTCCGGACGACAGTGTTGGCAAGCATCTTGACATCTTCAACCGGCGCGCGCGGCGTGGGCAGTGTTTCCACACGCCATGCCTCGGAACCCGCGAGTTTCCAGCGAATTTCGCCCTGATCGAATCTGGCGACGATTCTCCGGTTCCGGATGCGGAGTTGCGGGGGGAGCGTGATCTTGGATGGATGCTGTATGACGTCGACTTTGCCAACGGGAACACCCCGAGGTTCTTCCGCGCCCGCATGGTCGATGGCCTCATCGACGTCAGGGGACTCATCGGGGATGGCGAAGGAGTCCGCGCATGATCCTGACAGCGCTTGCCGATTACTACGACAGGCTCCAGGCCACGCCTGGGTCCGGCGTTTCTCCTTACGGATACAGCAAGGAGAAGATCAGTTACGCCATCGTGTTGGACCGGGACGGGCGGGTGGTTGATGTCCACGACCTGCGGGACATGACAGGCAGGAAGCCGCAGCCCAGGATTATGGATGTCCCGCAATTTCCCGAGAAGCGAACGGCTGGTATCAGGCCGAACTTCCTATGGGACAAGACGAGCTATGCGCTTGGCGTCAGCGCCAAGAGCAGCCGTAGCGATCAGGAATACGGAGCGTTCAAGGACTTTCATCGTGAAACACTTGCCGGATCGGACGATCCGGGCCTGCAGGCATTGCTGGCATTTCTGGGCGCGTGGACCCCGGACGGATTCAAGGACTGCCCGCACATGTCCCGACACGGGGAATCCTTCCTGGACGCCAACGTGGTGTTCAGGCTCGATGGCGACCAGTGCTACCTGCACGAGCGTCCAGCCGCGCGGGCCGTGTGGGCCGGTTTGAAAGGGCGGGGCGATGATGCGTCGGAAGGAATGTGCCTCGTAACCGGGATGTGGGCGCCGATAGCGCGCATACATCCACCAATCAAAGGAGTCGATGGCGCCCAGAGTTCAGGTGCCTCCATCGTTTCCTTCAATCTCGATGCGTTCAGGTCTTATGGCAAGAGCCAGGGTGACAACGCGCCCATCTCGGAGCAGGCGGCTTTTGCCTATACGACCGCACTCAACCATCTGCTGCGACAGGATCCGGGGAACCGTCAGCGCCTGAAGATCGGCGACACGACGGTCGTGTTCTGGGCGCGGGCAAGAACCAAGGAACAGGCTGAAGCTGCGGAAGATGTGATCTCCGCGTTCCTGCAGGGCGATGGCGGGGGAGATACGTCTGCCCTGGAGGACAGGCAGGCCACACAGCGCCTGTTCCTGGCCCTGGAGCAGGTGCGGCAGGGGCGGCCTCTGCGCGAGCTTGATCCATCGCTGGACGACGAAGCGGAGATCTTCGTGCTTGGATTGGCGCCCAACGCATCCCGCCTCTCGGTCCGCTTCTGGGAGACACAAAGCCTGTCAGGTCTTGCCCGCCGCCTGGCCGACCACTATGCCGACCTTGCGCTTGAGCCCGCAGCGTGGCAACGCCCACCCACACCATGGCGCCTGGCGCGGCAGGTGGCGCCGGTACGCGGGGAGGGCAAATCGAAAGCCGAAGATGTTCCGCCGCTCCTTGCCGGTGAGCTGACCAGGTCCATCCTCACGGGGACAAGGTATCCGCGCAGCCTGCTGGCCGCCATCCTGATGCGCTTTCGTGCGGATGGCCAGATCACTCCATTGCGTGTTGCCCTGTGCAAAGCCGTCCTGGCCCGTGATGCGCGGCTGAACAGGCTGCAGGGAATATCTTCCAGCAACAAGGGGGAACCTCCAGTGAGCCTCGATACCAGAAGTACCGATCCCGGCTACCTGCTGGGACGATTGTTCGCGACGCTTGAGAACCTGCAACGGGCTGCCATCGGCGACAAGGTTGCGACCATACGGGATCGTTATTACGGCGCCGCGTCCGCAACGCCGGCCGGCATCTTCCCGGTACTGCTGCGCAATGCCCAGAACCACCTTGGCAAGCTGCGCAAGGACAAGCCCGGACTGGCGGTGAACATCGAGAAGGAGATCGGCGAGATCATTGATGCCCTGCCGCCGATGTTCCCGCGAACCTTGTCGATAGACGAGCAGGGACGCTTCACCATCGGCTACTACCACCAGGGCCGCGCCCGCTTCGGTCGCGGTGACGGCCAGAACACCGACATCGATACCCTTCCAAAGGGGGAGCAAGAATGAGCGCCATCTCCAATCGTTACGAGTTCGTCTACCTGTTTGATGTCAGCAATGGGAACCCAAATGGTGATCCGGATGCAGGCAACCTGCCGCGCCTGGACCCGGAGACCAATTGCGGGATCGTCACGGATGTGGCGCTCAAGCGGAAAATCAGGAACTATGTCGCGCTGGAAAAGGAAGGAGAGCCCGGCTACGCAATCTATATGCAGGAAAAAGCCGTGCTCAACAACCAGCACAGGCAGGCCTATGCTGCACTGGGCATCGAGCCGGAAGCGAAGAAACTGCCGAAGAACGAGGCCAAGGCCCGTGAGCTGACGGCATGGATGTGCCGGAACTTCTATGACATCAGGGCCTTTGGTGCAGTGATGACGACGGAAGTCAATACCGGGCAGGTGCGCGGTCCGGTGCAACTCGCGTTCGCTACCTCCGTCGAGCCGGTCCTGCCGCTGGAAGTGGCCATCACTCGCGTGGCGGTGACCAACGAAAAGGACCTGGAAAAGGAACGCACCATGGGGCGCAAGCACATCCTGCCGTACGGACTGTACCGTGCGCATGGGTTCGTTTCAGCCAAGCTGGCGGAGCGCACGGGCTTTTCCGAAGAGGATCTGGATTTGCTGTGGCGGGCGTTGGTCAACATGTTCGAGCACGACCGTTCCGCCGCCAGAGGGGAGATGGCCGCGCGCAAGCTCATCGTCTTCAGGCATGAAAACCTGATGGGCAATGCACCGGCCCATGTATTGTTTGGAAAGGTGGCAGTGGCCAGGAAAGGTGAAACAACAGCGCCTGCACGCAGTTTTTCCGATTACGAGGTTCGGATTGATCGCGATCTGCCTGCCGGCGTCGAGGTAATCGAGAAGCTTTAGACAACCGGGGAGGCGGAGTATGGAAGATGACGATCTGATTCCTATCTCCGCACTCCAGCACTATCTGTACTGTCCACGGCAGTGCGCGCTTATTCACATCGAGCAGCAGTGGGCCGAGAACCGATCCACTGCCGAGGGGCGGTTGTTGCACCAGACAACCGACAGGATGCAGGCCAAATGTCGGCAAGGGGTCCGCGTCGTTACAGGACTGCCATTGTTGTCCAGGGTGTTCGGGCTTGTCGGCAGGGCAGATGTGGTGGAGTTCCACATGGGCAAGGATGGGGAATATGCATTTCCTGTGGAATACAAGCGTGGCCTTCCCAAGGCGCATCGTGCTGACGAGGTGCAGTTGTGCGCCCAGGCGCTATACCTGGAGGAGATGCTTGGCGGAAATATTGAAGCGGGAGCAATTTTCTACGGTAAAAGCCGTAGGCGGCATGACGTGATCTTTGATCGTGAGTTGAGGCGTATCACGCTCATCCGAACAGCCCTCCTTGCGCCGGCGCACGCGTCGCGCCCTCACGGGCGCGTGGATTGAAACCTCAACGCGGAGTATTGTCGCGAGCTGGCGGAGAAGGTCGCGCCCTCACGGGCGCGTGGATTGAAACTGGGCAATCTCGATCTCGTTGCGGGTGCCAGCCTGGTCGCGCCCTCACGGGCGCGTGGATTGAAACAGCCAGTCGGGTGGAATTGGTGGCAATTTCATGCCAGTCGCGCCCTCACGGGCGCGTGGATTGAAACGTCCTCGACGTATTCGCCGCCGCGCACGTGCACGCGTCGCGCCCTCACGGGCGCGTGGATTGAAACCGTTATCTCTGGGTCGGTGAACTCACAAAGCGGGGGTCGCGCCCTCACGGGCGCGTGGCGATGTCACAGCGGATGCCTGCCACGTCGCGCCCTCACGGGCGCGTGGATTGAAACACCTCCACCAGGTACGGCCCGATGAGCTGCTCGACAGTCGCGCCCTCACGGGCGCGTGGATTGAAACATCGTGTTCAGTGCCGTGATTGCGCGAATGCCGCGGTCGCGCCCTCACGGGCGCGTGGATTGAAACTCAGTGAAACCGTAACAATTTCCAGACTGAGGGGGTCGCGCCCTCACGGGCGCGTGGATTGAAACTACAAGATCGGCGGCACGCTCGCCCACCGCAACGTGTCGCGCCCTCACGGGCGCGTGGATTGAAACCTTGGCCGTGTCCCGCACCCGCACGATCGCCGCAAGTCGCGCCCTCACGGGCGCGTGGATTGAAACCTGACAGCTGCCCTCTGCCTGACCCTGGCCTCGGTCGCGCCCTCACGGGCGCGTGGATTGAAACCACACGCTGTGGTACCACTTCCGCGACGGCCTGAAAGTCGCGCCCTCACGGGCGCGTGGATTGAAACTGGCCCTCTCCGTGGCGAGTGTGTTTCAACAGGGGGTCGCGCCCTCACGGGCGCGTGGATTGAAACTGCACCAGGTACAGCATCGCGTTTTCGGACAGCCGGTCGCGCCCTCACGGGCGCGTGGATTGAAACATCGGCGGCGCGCTGGTGTTGGTCCTGGCCATGTGTCGCGCCCTCACGGGCGCGTGGATTGAAACATCTCGTCGGCCTTGGCCTTGCGGGTCGCCTGAAGGTCGCGCCCTCACGGGCGCGTGGATTGAAACGCTGCGCTGCAGGCGGCCATCGGCGCGAACGCCAAGTCGCGCCCTCACGGGCGCGTGGATTGAAACCACTCAGCCACCTCCGCCCGCAGCGCCTCGATCTCGTCGCGCCCTCACGGGCGCGTGGATTGAACCGGATGAGCTTTGCACTGTTTACGCGCTCGCATGCGGTCGCGTCCTCACGGGCGCATGGGTCTAAACACTTACTTGAATTCCTGTGGCAACACGCCACAGCATCCAAATGTTCATACGCAAGGTCAAGGCGCTGCTCATGGCCGCCCACATTTTCTGTCGCCGGGAACCAGGGCTTTGACGGCATGCAGCGGGCCAACAGGCAAAGGACGCGGCCAAAGGCCGCGCCCTTTGCTGTTTCCCATTTGCGGGAAAGGATTACTTCACTTCGAAGTCGGAAGTGCTGACCACGTTGCCGTCGAGCGAGATCTCGACCTTGTACCTGCCGGACGGCCAGCCGTCGGGCTTGCTGATCTGGAAGGTGGTGGTGCCGTCGCCCGAGAAGTCCAGCGCCTTGCTCTCCTCGTGCACGATCTGGCTGCTGTCCACGTGCGACCACTTCGCCGTCAGCGTGCCGGGGACGTTCGCGGCCGGGTCGCTGGTGCGGGTGTCCACCGCGGCGTAGATCGTGTCGTTCGGCGCGAAGGTGGTGGTCGGGTTGGCGATCTTGTTGTCGGGGCCGGCGGCATTGCCGAGGGTGACGGCAAGGACGGAGACGGTCGGCGCCGGGGCCTCGCCCATCGGCGCGGGCGCCTGTTCCGCGGCCGGCGCGGGGGCCGGGGCCTGTTCCTTCTTGCAGCCGACCAGCGCGACGCTTCCAAGCGCGGCGATCAGCAGGGTACGGGAAAGACGGTTGGTGTTCATGGGAGTTCCTTTCTCCTGGTGTACTGGATGGATGCGGGATGAAACCGGTCAGTCCGCGGCCGGACCTTCGCCGTCGATCACCGGCAGGGTGATGGTCTGGCCGGGGAAGATGCGGTCGGGATCGGGGATCGCGTCGCGGTTGGCCTCGTGGATCCTGCGCCAGTAGCTGGCCTTGCCATAGAAGCGCTGCGCGATCGCCGAGAGCGTGTCGCCCTTCTGGATGGTGTAGCTGCGCGCGTCCGGCTCCAGCGCGCGTTCGGTGGACGTCACGCCACCTTGCACGTTGCTGAAGTCCGGCCGTGCCGGAGCGTCCTGCTCGGTGCTGGACACGCCGCCTTGCACGTTCGAGAAATCGGGTTTCCTGTCGTTGCTCATCGGGGCTCCTCCCCTGTGGATGCAGCGACGGACACAGTGGCACGGGGCGCGTTAAGAATGCATTGCGCCGGGGGCCGGGCGATGCCGGCCGTTCAGGTCACTGCCGCGGCTCCCGGTGGGGCGCGGGCGGCGGGGTGCCCGGGGTGGCGCGCCAGGGGTTGATGTCCAGGCCGCCGCGGCGGGTGTAGCGCGCTTCCACCGACAGGGCCTGCGGCCGGCAGCGGGCCATGAGGTCGGTGTGGATGCGTTCCACGCACTGTTCGTGGAACTCGGCGTGGTCGCGGAAGGAGACGAGGTAGCGCAGCAGGCCTTCGCGGTCGATGCGCGGGCCGCGGTAGGCGATGCGCACGCTGGCCCAGTCGGGCTGGCCGGTGACCGGGCAGTTGGACTTGAGCAGGTCGCTGCGCAGGCATTCCTCGACCACCTGGCCAGGGTCCGCGCGCAGCAGGCCGGGGTCGGGCGGGCCGTAGTGGTCGATGGCGATGTCGAGCCCGTCGATGGAGACGGCATCGTCCCCGGCCGCGAACGGCGGCAGGCCGAATTCCACCGTCACGGTGCCGCCCGCGGCGCGGGAGACGTCCCCGGCGATGCGCGCGCGCACGGCCTCGGCGCTGTCGAAGCGGGTGCCGTTGAGCGAGTTGAGGTAGAGCTTGAACGACTTGGACTCGACCAGGTTCGGCGTGGACGCGGGGACGATGATGGTGGCGGTGGCGACCTGCGGCTTGCCGCGCGCGTCGAGCCAGGACAGTTCGTAGGCGTGCCAGCGGTCGTGGCCGGTGAACGGGAGCGCATCGCCAAGGCCCAGTTCCGCGCGGGCGTTGGCGCGCGGGATCGGGAACAGCAGCGACGGGTCGTAGTGCCGCGGGTAGGCAACCTCGCGGCCGAGCAGCGAATCTTCGGGTCGTGACATGACGGAATTCTAATCCCGGTGCCGTATAAAACCCGGGAACGCCGCCACTGGAGGCCTGGCCATGTCCCGGACCCTCGCCGCCCTGCCCCTGTTCTGCCTGCTGGCCGCCTGCGCGCCGGACGGGCACGCCCCGGACTCCGCGCCGGCAGCGGAGGAGGCGCCCGCCCCGCACGCGGCGGCCGCGGCGCCGGAACCGGAGGTGGTCATGCCCGCGGCAGAGGGCGCGACCATGCTGGTCCCGGGCCAGGTGCTGGAGATCGCGCTCGAGGGCAACGCCAGCACCGGCTACGCCTGGGAGATCGTCGAGGACGGCGCGCCGCGGCTGGCGCTGCAGCCGGTGCCGCCGCGCCCGGAGGAGCAGGCGCAGGAGCCGCGGATGGTCGGCGCGCCGGGCATCTACCGCTGGCGTTTCGAGGCGGTGAAACCCGGCCAGGCGCGGATCCGGCTGGTCTACCGCCGGCCCTGGGAGGAAGGCGTCGACCCCCTGCAGGAAGCGGTGTTCGACGTGGTGGTGCAAGCGCGCTGAACGCGCCGGCGCACGGGGCGCGGCCTCAGCCGCGCCCGCCGTGCAGGTAGTCCAGCGCCACCTGGAGCATCGCCCGGAAGCCGACGTCGAGCGCGGCCTCGTCGAGGAAGAACTCGGGCGAGTGGTTGCTGGCCGCGGCTTCCGGGTCGCGGCCCTCCGGCGTGACGCCGACGAAGAAGAACATGCCTGGCACCTCGCGCGCGAAGAACGAGAAGTCCTCGGCGCCGGTGATCAGGCCCGGGTCCACCACGTTTTCCGGGCCCGCCACCTTTTCCAGGCTTGCCCGCATCCGCGTGGTGAGCGCCGGGTCGTTGACCGTGACCGGATAGTTGCCGTCGAGCGGGATGCGCGCCTCGATGCTGGCGCCATGCGCGGCGGCGACGTGTCCGGCGACGTTGCGCAGGTCGTCGATGATCGCCTGGCGCATGCCGTCGTCGAAGGTGCGGATGGTGCCGATCAGCTCCACCTGGTCGGGGATGATGTTGTGGCGGATGCCGCCCTTGACCGCGCCGAAGGTGACCACCGCGGGCAGCCGGGTGATGTCGGTGCGGCGGCTGACGATGGTCTGCGCGGTGGACACCAGGTCGGCGGCGGCCACGACCGGGTCGACGCCGTTCCACGGCCGCGAGCCGTGCGTCTGCCGGCCCTTGACCGTGATCTCGAACTCGTCGGCGGCGGCCATCAGCGGGCCGGGCCGCACCGCGAGCCGGCCGACGTTGAGCGAGGAACTGACGTGCAGGCCGAACACCGCGTCCGGGCGGAAGTCGCGGAACAGGCCCTGGGCCAGCATCTCCTCGGCGCCGCCCTTCTCGCCCTCGGGCGCGCCCTCCTCCGCCGGCTGGAAGATGAAGAGCACCTCGCCGGGCAGCTCGTCCTTCATCGCCACCAGCGCCTCGGCCACGCCCATCAGGATGGCGACGTGGGCGTCGTGTCCGCAGGCGTGCATCACGCCCACGGTCTCGCCGCGGTAGGTGGTGGTGACCTTTGATGCGAACGGCACGTCCACGCGCTCGGTGACCGGCAGCGCGTCCATGTCGGCGCGCAACGCGATGCGCGGGCCGGGCTTGCCGCCCTTGAGCACCGCGGCCACGCCGGTGGTGGCGATGCCGGTCTTCGGCTCCAGGCCCAGCGCGCGCAGGTGCTCGGCCACCAGCGCGGCGGTGCGCACCTCGCGGTTGCCCAGTTCCGGGTGCTGGTGGATGTCGCGGCGCCATTCCACCACCCTGCCCTGCAGCCGCTGCGCGGCGGCGGCGACTTCGGGGCGGAGCGCGTCCTGCGCGTTGGCGGTGAGGGTGGGAAGCGCCAGCAGCAGGGCGCAGGACAGCGACAGCAGTCGTGGCATGGCGGTTGTTCTCCGTGTCGGGTGCATCAGCGGGAATCGTGCAGGAAGTCGAGCGTGGCCTGCAGCATCGCGCGCAGGCCCGTTTCCAGCGCCGACTCGTCCGGCGCGTACAGCGGCGAGTGGTTCATCGGCGCCTGCTCCAGCGGCGTGCCGCGCGGGGTGGTGCCGACGAAGAAGTAGAAGCCGGGCGCGACGTTGGCGAACTCGGAGAAGTCCTCGGCGATGGTGTAGCGCGGCACCTCGACCACGTTCTCCGCGCCGGCCACCTTCTCCAGCGAGGGCCGGAGGCGCGCGGCCAGCGCCGGGTCGTTGGCGGTCACCGGCGCGTTCATGTGGACGTCGAGCGTGGCGGTGGCACCGCTGGCCGCGGCGAAGTGCTCCGCGGTGGCACGGAAGCGCTCGATCACGTCCTGGCGCACGTCCATGTCGAAGGTGCGCAGGGTGCCGACCATCGTCGCCTCGTCGGGGATGATGTTGAAGCGGGTGCCGGCCTGCAGCTGCCCGGCGGTGAGCACCACCGGGTGCGCGGTGATGTCCACCTGGCGGGCGATGATGGATTGCGCGCCGAGCAGGATCTGCGCGGCGACGGTGATCGGGTCCACGCCGGCCCAGGGTTGCGAGCCGTGGGTCTGCCGTCCCCTGACGTGCAGCGTCCACTCGTCGGCGCTGGCCATGAACGGGCCGGGGCGCACGCCGAGCTGGCCCACGTGCAGGCGCGACCACACGTGCAGGCCGAGCACCGCGTCCGGCCGGAAGCCGTCGAACACGCCCTCCTCCAGCATCCGCTTCGCGCCCGCGACCTCGCCGGGGATCGGGGGTCCCTCCTCCGCCGGCTGGAACACGAACATCACCTCGCCGGGCAGCTCGTCCTTCATCGCCGCCAGCGCCTCGGCCACGCCCATCAGGATCGCCACGTGCATGTCGTGGCCGCAGGCGTGCATCACGCCCACGGGCTGGCCGCGGTATTCGCTGCGCGCGGTGGAGGCGTACGGCAGGCCGGTGGCCTCGGTGACCGGCAGCGCGTCCATGTCGGCGCGCAACGCGATGCGCGGGCCGGGCTTGCCGCCCTTGAGCACCGCGGCCACGCCGGTCACGCCGATGCCGGTCCTCGGTTCCAGGCCGAGCGCGCGCAGGTGGTCGGCCACGACCTGCGCGGTGCGGAATTCCTGGTTGCCCAGTTCGGGATGGCGGTGCAGGTCGCGCCGCCACTCGACCACCTTCGCCAGCAGCGCGGGGTCGGGTTCGGCGGCGGGCGGCTGCGCCGCCGCGGACGCGGCGGCCAGCGCGAGGGCAAGGGCGGCGATGCGGATCATCGGCAAACCTCGGGCAGGATCAGGGGAAATTCGACAGGATCGAGCTGCCGCCGCCGCCCGACATGGGCGACGACGCGCTGCCGCCGCCGTCCTGCGGCTGCGGCGCGGGCAGCGGCTCCGGTTCGCCGCGCCAGCGGCGGGTCGCGCGCTGGAAGAACAGGCTGTTGGGCACGCGCAGCAGGCTCTCGCCGCCGCCCGGATGGGTCTCGGCGAGGGTGACGAAGATCAGGCTCATGTCCACCACCCTGCCCCGCAGCCCCGGCTTGTCGCTGGATTCGAGCAGCTCGATGTGGTCGTGCAGCCGGAACGGGCGGGTGATCAGCAGCAGCACCGCGCAGAACAGGTTGGTCAGCACGCTCCAGGCGGCGAAGAACGCCACCGCCGCGACCGCGGCGAAGCCGGTGAACGCGCTCCACAGCACCATGCCCGAGACGCCGAAGGCGCGCAGGACGAGCAGCAGCGCGCCGAAGCCGACCAGGAACCCGGTGATGCGGCGCGCGAACACGCCGATCTCCGGCGGCAGGTCGTAGCGCGTGGACACCCGCGCGATCAGGCGGCGCAGCAGCCAGCGCAGCGTCAGCGCGGCCAGCAGGATCAGCGCCACCTTCAGCACCAGCGGGACCGCGGCCAGCCAGCCGTGCGTCCACGGCGGAAGGAAGGTCTTCAGCCACTCGCTCATCGTGGGCCTGGTGATCCGGACGGTGGGGAGCCGCCATTGAGCCACGCGGCGTGGCGTTCGCGCCAGCGCGCGGCCTCCTCCAGCAGCCACGCCGCGACCCGGCCGGCGGCGGGATCGGACGCGGCGTGCGGCGCGCGCAGCAGGTGGAAGGCGTGCCCCGGCAGCACCGGGCCGGGGAACACGGCGAGCATGCCGTCGGCGATGGCATCGGCCACCAGTGCCAGGCTCGCCAGCGCCACGCCCTGCCCCGCGACCGCGGCCTGGATGGCGTGCGCCTCGTCGGAGAACGTCAGCTCCCCGGCCGGGGGCGGCGGCGGCTGGCCCAGCGCGCGGAACCAGCGCGGCCAGTCCGGCGTGTCCGCGTCGCGCAGCCGCCATTCGAAGTGCAGCCGCGGCCAGCGCGACGGGTCGACCGGGGCCGAGGCGCGCAGCGCCGGGCTGCCGACCGGCAGGAACAGGCCGGGCAGCAGCGGGGTGGCGTCGAGTCCGGGGAACGGGCCGGGGCCGTACCGGATCGCCAGGTCCGCCGCGCCGGGACGCAGTTCCGCGGGCGCGTCGGTGGCGTGCAGGTGCAGGTCGGCGTCCGGCACCGCCGCCGACAGTGCCGGCAGGCGCGGCAGCAGCCAGCGCGCGGCGAACCCGCAGGTGGTGCTCAGCGTGACCGCGGGGTGGTCGCGCCCGGCGCGCAGCGCGGCCACGGCGCGGGCGATGCCGTCGAAGCCGTCGCGTACCGCCGGGAACAGCCGTTCGCCCGCCGGGGTCAGCCGCACCCGGCGCGGCAGGCGCTCGAACAGGGCCAGCCCCAGCCACTCCTCCAGGTGCCGGATCTGGTGGCTGATCGCGGTCGGGGTCAGCGACAGTTCCCCGGCCGCGGCCCGGAAGCTCAGCCGGCGCGCCGCCGCTTCGAAGGCGCGCAGGGCGGCCAGCGGTGGCAGGCGGCGCTTATCCATGAATCAAATTCATGTGTGCGCTGAGAAAAGACCGTTTGAAGTGAGGGCGGGCCTGTCCAAATCTGGTGCCGTGCGCCGGGCGATCCCGGCACGTTCCAGGACAGGTGAACCATGCTCAGCTTACTGCATCTCGATTCCAGTGCCCGTCCGGGGCGCTCCGACCGGCAGCGGCACGGCTCGCACACGCGCCGGCTCACGGCCCGGTTCATCGACCGCTGGCTTGCCGCCCGCCCGGGCGACCGCGTGGTCTACCGGGACGTCGGCCAGGCCCCGCCGGCGCCGGTCAGCGGCCGCTGGATCCACGCCGCCTTCACCCCGCCGCAGCGGCGCGAGCCGTGGATGCACGAGGTGCTGGCCGAGAGCGACGCGCTGGTGGACGAGCTGGTGGCCAGCGACCTCGTCGTGATCGGCGTGCCCATGTACAACTTCGGCATGCCGGCCCAGCTCAAGGCCTGGATCGACAACATCGTGCGCGTGGGCCGCACCTTCGGCTTCGACCGCAACCGCGCCGGCGAGCCCTGCCACCTGCAGCCGGCGCCGCTGGACGGCGTGCCCACCGGGATCCTGTCCACGCCGGTGGTGGACGTGGCGCGTGCGCGGCTCTACGTCACGCATTGCGACCCGCGGCAGCGCTGGCAGGCCTATGCGCTCGACCTGCGCAACGGCCGCGTGCTCGAGGGCTGGCCGGTGCGGCTGGACGAGGAGACGCTCAACGCGGTCAACTGCAACGCCGGCCCGGAGCGGGTGCCGCCGCGGCGCAAACACGATTTCCGCGTGCAGCGCGCCGCGCTCAACCTCAGCCCCGACGGTTCGCGGCTGTACGTGGGCTTTGGCGAGACCGAGACCGGATGGATCGTGTCGGTGGACACGCAGGCCGCGCGCGTGCACAGCGCGTTCGCCAGCTCGGCCATGCCGCATCGCGGCAGCGGCGGCATCTGGGGGTCGGGCGGGCCGGCGGTGGACGACGACGGCAGCGTCTTCGTGGTCACCGGCAGTGGCTTCGATGGCTACAAGCCGCAGCCGCACGACTGGACCCAGTCGGTGCTGCGCCTCGAGGACGACCTGGAAGCGGGTTTCGTGCTGCGCGGCACCTACACGCCGTTCAACCACTGCCGCACGGCGACGATGGACATCGACCTGCGCTCAGGCGGCGCCATGCTGGTGCCCGGGCCGCGCGCGCTGATGGTGGTCGGCGGCAAGCAGGGCAACGCCTGCCTGCTCGACCGCGGGCGGCTGCCCGGCCGGCTCGACATGCGCCCACCGTGCGACACGCCGCCCGACCACGACGGCTCGCTGCTGCCGCCTGAATCGCAACCGCAGTTCGGCACGCGCGGCCCGCTCAACGTATTCGGCCCGTATTCGGACGAGGACGGCGCGATGGACGTGGCGCGCTCGCGCTCGGTGCCCGCGTTCTTCCGGGACACGGAGGGCCGCGCCCATGTGTTCATGACCGGCAGCACGCGCGAGGCCGAGGGCAGCGCCAGGGCCGTGCCACCCTCGCTGGTGCGGCTTGTGATCGAGGACGAACGGGGCAAGCCCTGGCTGCGCGTCGCTGCGCGCCAGCGCGAGGTGGTGCTGCGCAACCCGGGGCCGGCCGTGGTCACCAGCCGCGGCGGCCGCGATGCCGTGGTCTGGGTGCTGGACGAGAACGCGCCGCGCTCGGCGCTGCTGTCGGGCGATGACGCCCCGCGGCCGGTGCTGTATGCGTTCGACGCGCTCACGCTCGAGCTGCTGTGGCGCAGCGCACCCGGGCAGCTGCACACCAGCGGCAAATACAACGCGCCGGCGTTCGCGCGGGGCATGGTGTTCATCGGCACCGACCGCATCCAGGCCTTCGCCGCGACCGGCGATGCGCAAGGCGGGCAGACGCCGCTACCGGCGCTGGCGGATGCGCATGTGCGTGGCGCGGGCGCGGCGCAGTCCGCGGAGGTTCCGGCGGCGGCGGAAAACGAGATCACCGTGGTGGATGCGGCCGCGTTGTATGCCACGCGCTGTGCCGCCTGCCATGAGCACCCCGTCGGCAACATCCCGCCGCGGCGGGTCGTCGCGTCCTACCCGCGTGCACGCATCGTGCGGGCGCTGTCCCACGGTGCGATGCGCGCCCAGGCGGCGGGACTGACTCCGGCCGAGATCCACGCTTTGGCGAGGTACCTGCATCCATGAAGCTTTCGGGCATCCAGCTGTCGGGCCCCCTGGGCGAGGCCCTGCGGGCCAACCGCACGGGACGGCTGTCGCGTTTCATCACCGGGCCGGACAGCCCGGCGATCGCGCTGTTCGCGCCCGCGCACCGCGACCACAACGAGGCGGGCGACTGGTACGGCGAGCACGCCGGCAAGTGGCTGGTGGCCGCGGCGCGCGCGGCGGCGCGCGACGGCGACGCGGCGCTGGCGGAGAGGGTGGTCGCGGTCGCCGACCGGCTGGTGTCGCTGCAGCAGCCCGACGGCTACCTCGGCACCTATGCGCCGTCGCGCCGGTTCATGGTGCCGCAGCCGCCGAAGCCGGAGAGCTGGAATGGCGAGCCGGCGCTGCGCACCTGGGACGTGTGGATCCACAGCTACCTGCTGCTCGGCCTGCTCGAGGTCCACCGCCTGTTCGGGCACGCGCGCCACCTCGAGGCGGCATGCCGCATCGGCGACCTGTGCTGGCGCACCTTCGGCGAACAGGGCATCGACATCACCACCACCGGCAACCACCACGGCCTGTCGGCGACGGTGCTGCTGGCCCCGGCGGTCATGCTGTACGAGGCCACCGGCGAGGCACGCTACCTGGCGCTGGCCGAGCGCATCCTCGAGCAGGCGGATGCCGAGCCCCGGCTGGCGCTGCTGCAGCGGATGCTGGCCGGCGCGGACCCGTCGGAGATCGCCACCGGCAAGGCCTACCAGCTGTGCTGGAACCTGGTCGGGCTGGCGCGGCTGTACCGCGCCACCGGGCGCGAGCCGCTGCTGCGCGCGGTGCTGGCGCAGTGGCGCGCGATCCGCGACCACCACACCGGGCTCGGCGGTGGCCCGTTCGGCGGGGTCGGACACCGCTCGCGCGAGGTGTTCAACCCGCCGTTCGTGTTCGACCCGACCGCCTACGTCGAGACCTGTTCGACCCTGGCCTGGATCCAGCTCAACCGCGTGCTGCTGGAGATCACCGGCGACCCGGGCCATGCCGAGGAGATCGAGCGCGCCGCCTGGAACGACCTGCTCGGCGCGCAGGCGCCCGACGGCGAGAACTGGTGCTACTACTCGTTCGCCAACGGCCGCCGCATCCACACCAACTACTGGCGCTGCTGCAAGTCGAGCGGCGCCATGGCGCTGGAGGAGCTGGCGCTGGTGGCATATACCTGCGACGCGCAGGGCGTGGCGGTGAACCTGCCGGGTCCGGGCACGGCGACGCTGGCGCTGCCGGACGGCGGCACGGTGGAGCTGCGCCAGCGGACCGGCTACCCGTTCGACGGCGGGGTCGTGATCGAGGTCTCGCCCTCGCGGCCCGCGCGTTTCCGGCTGCGCGTGCGCATCCCCGCCTGGGCCGGAGGGGCGCGCGTCACCGTCGACGGCGCCGCGGTGCCGGCCGAACCCGGGCGCTACGCCGACATCGAACGCGAATGGCGGCCGGGCGACCGGGTGCTGCTGCAGCTGCCGATGCGCCCGAGGGTGCACCGGCGTGCCTACCGCAACGTGCAGGAATCGTTCGCACCGGACGGCTCGCCCGTGCGCCAGCAGGTGCTCGAGTACGAATGGGCCGCCATCACCCGCGGGCCGCTGGTCTACGCCACCGGGTTGATCGATGGCTACAAGACTTCCGAGGTGGTGCGCCTGCCGGAGCAGGACGCCGAATCGGCGATCGGGGAACTGCGCGACGGGGACGGGCCGGTGCGGTTGCGCCTGTGCCTGCCGGACCGGGCGCCGATCGACTTCGAGCCGTACTACGCGGTGGGCGGACGGCGTGACCGGATCTGGCGGCTGACCTGGCTCGGCCTGCCGCCGTCGCCGCATGGCCATGGCGAGTGCGATTGCGGCGAGATCTGAGGGGGCAGGCCGTCGAACGGCAAGATTCTGTGGGTTCAGAAAATAGGTTCTTCTCCCAACTGAGGGGAGAGAGGCGCACGTCCGACCCGGCAGAATTGTTGTTCTCGAGGCAACAAAACGGGGCCGGCCGTGGCCGAAGTGGATTGTATGTCCCAGCTGGGTGGCTGGAAGGGTTATCGCGTATGGGATTGGCGTCAGGAGGATCGG
>Ga0207865_101015_pt1 | contig 24243 bp, 18 predicted proteins | sample HigsolmetaAR204D_FD_184836 | JGI IMG/M metagenome (GOLD analysis project Ga0207865, IMG submission 184836) | Ionic liquid and high solid enriched microbial communities from the Joint BioEnergy Institute, USA - AR20-4-D (SPAdes) (version 2) ...
TTGCCGCGGCACGCTGGCATTCGGATCAGATGGCGCGCTTTCCGGTTCCCGCCATAGCCCGCTTGCCGCCCCCCACCATTCCGCCGCTTCTTCGACCGTGATCGGGCATTTCGCCGGCGCTTCCGGCCCAGGGCTGCCGGATAACCGCTGAAACGCCTGCGTCACCTGCGGCGGCTGAATATTCAGCTCCGTCAGCTCGGAGACGGCCGACAAGCCTTCGGAGACGGGCTTCACCCAGCGCACACGGCCGCCCGGCTCCATAAGCACAAGGGTGCGGCAATAATCGGCGATGAATTCGGTATGATGCTCGATGACGACAATCGTTTTGCCATGCACTTCATTGAGCATTTTCAGCTTGTCATAGATCGTCCTGGCATGCGCAGGGTCAAGCTGGGCGACCGGCTCGTCGATGACGATGACCTCCGGATTCAGGGAAAGCGCCGCCGCCAGCGCGACCATATGCTTTTGACCGCCGCTCAACTGCCAGATCCATTCGCTGCGAAGCTGCTCGATGCCGAGCATGCGGAGCGCCGCCAGCCCGCGCTCCTTGTAATCCTCGTATCCGAAATTGAGCGGCACGAAGCAGGCTTCATCGTAGGCCGTCGGGCGCACCAGTTGATTTTCGAAATCCTGAAACACGTAGGCGACATGCCTGGATAATTCGGCAACGCTGCGCCCCAGCGTGGAAGTGCCGTTGATGTATACGTCCCCCTCCATATCGCCCGAATAATAGGCCGGGATCAACCCGTTGAAGCACTTGCACAGCGTCGATTTGCCGCTGCCGTTGCTGCCGGCGACGGCGACGAAATCGCCGCGGCGAATCGACAGGCTGACGTTCTGCAGAGAAGGAGCTTCCGCGCCGGGATATCGGAAGGTTATACGGTCCAGTTGAATGACGGGCTGCTCCGCCCCCTGCTCCAGGGCCGTCATCGGACCGGCTCTCCTTTCGACTTGCCCGATTTACGCATTACAGCCCACGCCAGCGCGGCGAGGAATACGACAGCGGCAGCTGCCATGCTGATCCAGACGGCCCCGTCACCAAGCCCGGCTAACCATTCGGATTCCCAATCGATGATTTTGAAATCCGATTCGGCCAAAAACTCCGCCGACCCTGCGATCGCGAACAGCAGCAGGCTGACGATGAGCAGCCTTGGCGTGACGAAATCGCCGACCGAGGCTTCCGCCTTGCCGTCGCGGGGCTTCATGCCGAGCAGAGGCTCGACCTTGCCGTACAGCCGGGGAACGAGATACAGCGTAGGAAGCAGCGCGAACAGCGTCCCCGAGACGATCATCGTATTCAGGAATCCGAACGCTTCGATGGCGAGCACGCTTTCCGGCAAGCCAGGGACGGCCTCCAGATCCTCGATGCCGACATACACCTTGGCGATATCGACAATGCCCCCCAGCAGTTGGTCGATCCCGATGGCGACGTAAGCCGCCAGCGCCAGCTGCCCTCTGCTTGCCGGATTGCGGACAAGCATGCCGGCAATAAATACGGCGAGGGAAAATTCAATGAATTTCTCCAGCTCTCCCAATCCGCCGAATTGCCCGAGCAGCAGCTCCCCGAAAATCACCTCTCCGAAGCTCGCGCCCAGAGCCGCATACAGCGGATTGAACAAGATGGCAAAGATGAGCGGAATAAAAATAAAATATTCCACCTTGAATTCCACCGGACCGAATCTCACTTCGGGAAGCAGCTCGGTGATCATGTTCGATATTCCGTACAGCGACATGGACAAGATGAAAATCATCAGCTTCTGCTGCGAAGTCGATTCCGGGCGATGGGACCGCAATCCTTCTTTCATTTCCGATACCTCCGTTGTTCGTTTTCGTTTTCGTCTTCGCTTTCAGCTTAGAGGTTATTTGTTATCGGATTGTTATGCCCGTTTTAAGTTATGGTGTATTTTTTGCATATTCTGTTCAATGAAAGTTTTTTTTCATCCATTACCAAGTGCAGCCCGTACCAACGGAAAAAGGACGCCTCTTGGCGTCCACCTTAGAAAAATTTCGGTATTTAACTTTTGACGACATGTTCGAACGGCAAGTCCGCGCTGCAGGACGGACGCTGACGGTGGGAAGAGCAGCCGCAATTTCGTTATGTTCCGCATTAGCGCTATCCCCTCATCTTCTCTAAAGCGAAGCAGGGGTAACCAACGCTTGAATAAGCACGAAATTCGATCCTATCCCTCGATAAAATGATCCAGACGCCAAAATAAGACTGAATTTCACGCTTAACTCGATGACAATGCCCCGTTTCCGGTGATAGCAGATCGGATAAGATGTTTTTTCGTGCTTATTTTCGAAAATCAGGCCATCTTGCGATGAATAAGATTGTTTTTCGCTCTTAAGTTCACTAGAATGTGCCAGATCCGAGGGACTCAGCCCGCGACGGCTCGACGGCTACCGGCCACGGCCTCCCGCGGGAGAGAAATGCACAGATCCAGCTGCCGGCCAAGCCGTTCTTTTACCGGACTGCATGATAGGAACACGGCTTGGGCAGCGGCCCATTAGCGCTCGCGTGCCTTCCCCTTCTCACTGCAGCCGCTTGATCTCGTTATACGCCATGAGCAGCGGCGCGACGCCGTGCCCATTGTTGTCGACGATCTTCTCGCCGTACACGTAATACTCGTAAGAACCGTCGCGGAGCTCGCCCGTCTCCGGCTTTCTTCCGAGGCCGGCGCTTCGGCATATGCCTCCGAGCAGCACCTCTCCCGCTTCTTCGCGCAAATAGCGCCTGATCGTTCCATCGAACGCCCGCTGGCCATGGGCGGCGTACGCTTGCGGCAAGTAACCGAGCCGGGCTCCTTTCAGGATGGCGTACGCCAGCATCGTTGTCCCGCTCGTCTCCAAATAATTGCCTTCCCGCGCTCCTTGATCGACAACCTGATACCACATGCCCTCGCTGTGCTGATGCGGCAGCAGGCCGTCTACCAGCTCCTGCAGGTACTGCTTCAGGAAGCCGCTGTCGGCCGGCTCCCCCTCCAAAATTTCCAGCATATCGACGAGCGCCATCGCGAACCAGCCGACTCCGCGTCCCCACACGTGCGGCGAATGGCCCGTAGCCGGGTCGCACCAGAACATTTGCCGGCTCTCGTCATACGCATGGCGGTACAGCTGCTTGGACTCGTCATAGAGAAAGCGGCGGGCATTGCGGAACTGGGCGAGAATGTCGCTGTAGTCCTTACGCTCTGCAAACCGCTTGATGTACTGCGCATAGAATGGCTGCCCCATATACAAGCCGTCGAGCCATACCTGGTACGGGTAGTTCTGCTTATGCCAGAAGGAGCCGGCGTCCGTGCGCGGATAGCTTGCGAGCATCCCGTACAGCAAGTCCAGAACCTGCTTGTATTTCGGGTCGCGCTCCTTGTCGTATAAGGCGAACAGGACGGTCGCCATGCGAATTTGGTCGATATTGTAGTAGGCCGGGTCGATGGCGGGAATCCGGCCTTCCGCATCGTACAGGCTGTCGATAAAGCGCTTGACGAAGGCGTACTCCGCCTCGTCGCCGCTTTGCCCATAGCTGTCCAAATACGCCTTCAAAATGCAGCCTTCGATATAATGCCACCTCAGCGAGTACCATTTGGCTTCCGCCATGTACTGCGCTTTGAGCTGTTCAACAAGCTCGTAAGTCAAGATCACAAGCACCTCCACAGTAAGCTACAATCCGTCACAAAAGCTAGTCGCAATGAGCCAAGATAGCAGGCCCAGGCCGCGATCGTCCGATAATAAGCCACCGTCACGACTGCGGGTCGCAACGAGTCGCGATCGCAGACCTAGCGAGCCGCAATCGCGAATCCAGCGAGTCATGACCGCAGACCCTGCGAGACGCAATCGCGAATCCAGCGAGTCATGACCGCAGACCCTGCGAGCCGCAATCGCGAATCCAGCGAGTCATGACCGCAGATTCCAATGAGTCGCGTTAATTTCCGCAGTCCATCACGACGATTTGGAATGCTCCTCCCGGTACTGCCCCGGGGTCATGCCGGTCATTTTGCGAAACGTGCGGATAAAGCCCGTCGCGTTCGTGTAATTCAGCCGTTCGGCGATTTCGCTGATTTTGAGCGAGCTGTCCTTCAGCCACAGCTTCGCCATATTGATCCGGTATTCCGTCAAATACTCGCTGAACGTCACGCCGATTTCCTTCTTGAACACCCGGCTCAAGTAGACCGGATGGAACTTCAGCTGCTCCGAGCAAGCCTCCAGCGTAATGTCCTGATCGTACGCCTCATGAATCATCTGCACCATTTGGCGGGCGATGCTCATGTATTGCGAATCGATCTGCTCCTTCAGGAAGGCCAAGGTCGGAGGAAACAGCTTCGTCTTGAACCAGAAGACGATATCCGCCGCCGTGCTCAGCTTCAGAAACTGCTGAACCGCCGCGCTCGTGCCGAGCAGATTGTCCAGAGCGCCTCCCTGCTGCTGGACGAGCCGATAAATTCGCGTAATCAGCTCGAGCATAAGAATTTGAAAATCGTTGAACTGGACGTTCTGCCCCATAATCGACTCCACGTACCCGTCAAAATGCTCAAGGGCCGCTGCTTCGTCGCCCGCCTGCAGCGCCTGGATCAGGCTGTTCTCCAGATAGGACCAGGAAGCGTCCGGCTGGATGCTGGTCGCAGCAGCCGTCTCAATGTCGTCGTAGCTCACGATCACATGATAGCCGAGGCTGATTCGCCGCTTGAGCGCCTCCAGCGCTTCCGAATATGCGTTCATCGCTCCCGCATACCGGTGAAACACACGGCTGATGCCGACGCTGACCTTAAGCTGCAGCAGCTCGCGCACTTTGCCCTGGATCTGCCCGGCGAGCTGGTGGCACAGCGCCTTCAGCTCAGCGGGGCTGTCCGCATCGCTGGCGATCAGCGACACCTGGGACTGATCGAGCAGCAGCGAACCGATCAGGTTGTCCGGCGGAATCAGCTCCCCGACGATGTTGTGGATGGCGAACAGCAGCAGCTCCTTGTCCTTCGCCGTATATCGCGTATCCTGCAGCGTATCGATCTGGATCACGAGCACGCTGAGCGACGCGCTGTTGTCCGCAAACCCGTACACGCCGCTTTTGTAGACGAATTCGCTCTCGGTCACCTGCCCCATAAACAGCTTGTGCAGGAAAAACTCCTTGATCTGGCTGCGCTGCCCCTGCAGCTGCTGCTGAAGCTGACTGCGGGAGCTGAACAAGGTGTGCAGGCGGTCCTCGATATAGGCGAACTCGTCCTTTTTGGAGGCGTCGCCGGATTCTCCGCCGAACTGCTGCATGATCGCGAACATGCGCCGGATCGGCTCGTACATCCGCCGGCTTCCGAAATAAGCGAATACCGCGATCACGGAAAAAATGATCAGGCAGGCGTTGACCGTCACGAAGGCGATTTTGCGCGACTCTTTCGTAATCTCCTGGATCGATACGATCGAGACGTAGGTCCAATTGTGATGATCGGACGAAAGCGCATTGACGGCTAGGCCCTGCTCCTCGAAATACGCCGAATCCAGGTCTGGATTCGCTTTCAACTTGCTCAGAACGGCCTCATCGATCTTGGGCGAGCCCGGGCTGGACAAAAACGGCTCGCGCTCGCGGTTTAACACATAAATGTTACGCCACTCCGCATTTTGCCGCAAATCGTACTGCAGCTCGCCGTATGCCAGATCGACGAGCAGCACCGCCTTCGGCTGGGACGAGGAGGCAACCATCGGCAGTTTGACGACAAGGCGGATTTTATACGGCTCGGCCTTTCCTTCCTCCGCCGCTTGATCCCCCTGGTTCGCGACCGCCGTGAGCCAGAACAGCTTCTTCGCTTGCTGCGCATACTCACCCAGCCGATCGCGGTCGGCGAATTCGTCGGCGCGGGTAAAGCCGAGCTCGCTGATCATCCAGCCGTGCTCGAGATTGATGAGATAAGTGTCAGCTACGCCGGCGATGGAATGCAGATTGTACAAGCCTTTGGACAATGCCGTGATGTTCTGAAAATCGCCAGCCGTCAAGGCGCGGTCGTACAAGCTGGCGACCAGCGGCGAGCTGATGTACTGAACCGCGCCCATCTCCACGTTTTTGAATATTTGCTCGATGCGCATTTTGTTCTGCAGCAGGATCTGCCCGTTGCCTTCGTTCACTTTTTTCTCGATATCCTGTTTGGCAATAAAGTAAGAAATCGTTCCGGTGGAGGCGACCGGAACGGCTACCAGCAACAGGGTGAAGACGAACAAACGGACTAAGTATTTGGGCATCGAGCATCCTCCCCTTTAACTACTGTATCAGGCATACAACTTGTACCCGACACCCATTATACCAGAAAAGCGCTTCCAACAGTCTACTTGAGGCTCGCCGCCGCTTATTTGTTCTGCTTATTGTACGCTTCCGTCAACTCTTCCATAACTTTGTCGCCGCCGGCCTTGCGCCAGTTGGCGACTTCCGCCTCCCAGCCGGCTTCGTCGATTTTGCCCATGATATATTTGGTTTGGGCGTCGCGAATCATCGTATCCAGCTCGCTGCCTCTTTCCGTATAAGTCGGCGACAGCAGGGTGAGCGCCACATTCGGCACGACATGCTGCAGGTTCGAGGAGACGACGTCCCAGCCCTTGGCTTGCAGCTCGTTCAGCTTGAGCGGAAGTCCCTGGCCGCCCACCTCGAACGACGGCAAGCTGTCGCGGTACGGCTTCACCTCGAGATTGAACTTCGTCAGATCGGTAATTTCCGCTTTTCCGTCCTCCGTTTTGGTGAAGTGCTTGCCCTCGAAGCCCCGAGTCAGCAGCGTGGACATTTCCGGCTCCAGCAGCTTGTCGAAGAACGCGAGCAGCCGCTTCAATTCCGCCTCGGATTTCACGGACGATTTCGGGAAGACGAAGAAGCCGTTATTGCCCGGCTCGGCCGGAACGCGGCGGCCCATCGGCCCTTCGTACGGCACGACATCGACAACCGCATGGGGCACGCCCTTGACCACGTTGTTGTACGAGGTGGCCGCAGCGGACGCGACCGTATTGCGGATCGCGGTGAGGCCGGCGTTCCATTTGTTGTCGGCGTCAGCCGTTTGTACGACGGAGAAATCCTGATTGATCAGCTTCTCCGCGAACAGCCTGCGGAACAGCTTCATGACGTCCATATAAGGCTCGGTCATGAACTCCGGCGTTACCTTGCCATCCACGATCCCCCATTTGTTCGGGGCGCCCTGCGATACGGCAAGCCGCGTCAGAAATGCGGCGCTGGAGGCCGGATCGTTATACGATTTGTCGAGGAACAGAAGATACGAATCCCTCTGCCCGTTTTTATCCGGGTCCTTCTCGGCGATGGCCTTCGCCGCCTGGTACCAGTCGTCCAGCGTCACCGGAATTTTCAGCCCCAGCTCGTCGAACCAGTCCTTGCGGTACACGATGCCCGCGCGGCCAATATCGCGGTACAGCGGCAGCCCGTACAGCTTGCCGTCGACTTTGATATTGTCGTAATGCATCGGATTGACCGCGGCCAAATTTTTGTAATCCTGCAGGTAAGGGCCGATCTCCCAAAACAGCCCGGACTGAATCGCGTTCAGCGATGTGGCGTTGTACGTAATCTTGAACGCCTTCGGCATTTCGTCAGAGGCGATCATGATGTTTTTCTTGTCTTCGAACGCAGCGGCCGGAATCCATTGAATATCGATTTTCGCATTGGTGTACTTCTCCATGGCCAGCTCGACTTCCGTATCTTTGCCCGGAGCTTCCCCGACCTGCGGCGTGGCGATGGTTACTTCCAAAGGCGAATTGTCCGCCTGCGCGCCCTCCCCTTCAACCTGTTCCTTGCCGCCACAGGCAGCGAGAATGCTGGAAGCGGCGACCAGAACGCCAAGTGCGGATGCGAGATGCTTTGTTTTCATGTGCAAAACCTCCTGTGCAAGTTAAAATGTTATAAACGCCTATGACGAGCGTTTCCTTTCGTCATCGGTCGTCGCCTGCGGTATTGAAAATTCAGCTTGTAGATAAAGCTGATTTTTCAATTCTTGCAAACGGTTAACCTTTCACCGATCCGAGCATAACGCCTTTGGCGAAATACTTTTGCAGGAACGGATAGACGATGACGATCGGAATCGTCGCGACGACGATTGAAGCCATGCGGATCGTCTGCGGCAAATATTCCATCGGCTCCGCCTGCGCGGTCGAGTCGCCGATCATGTCCTGGGACAGCAGCACGATTTGCCTGAGCACGATCTGTACCGGCCATTTTTCGGAATCGTTGATGTACATGACCGCGTTGAAATAAGTGTTCCAATGGCTTACCGCATAGAAGAGCCCGAACGTCGCCATCGCCGGCATCGATAACGGCAGCACGATGCGGAACAGGATGCCGAGGTCGTGACAGCCGTCGATTTTCGCCGATTCCTCCAGCCCTTCCGGAATTTGCTGGAAGAAATTTTTGAGCACGATCAGATTGAAGGCGCTGATGGCGGTAGGAATGATCAGGGACCAATAGCTGTTGATCATGCCGAACGCCTTGACGACGAAATAGGTCGGGATCATCCCGCCGCTGAACAGCATCGTGAACAGCACCATGAACAGCACGGCGCTTCTTCCCCGCAAGTTCGGCCTGGCCAGCGGATACGCCATGAACGAGGTGAGCACCAGGTTGATCAGCGTGCCGACTACGGTAACGCCGATCGACACCATGACGCTGCGGATCATCGTTTCGGTGGAGAAGATGTACTGGTACGCGCCGAGCGTAAATTTCGTCGGGAACAGCATCAGCCCTCCTTTGGCCACCTCCTCAGGGGTCGCGAACGACACGGCCACGATATACATAAAAGGAACGATGGTGATGATGGAAATGAGAATCAGCAGCGAGTAGTTGATCACATTAAAGATGCGACTGCCGATCGATTTGTCCGCCAAAGGCATAACATGTTCAGCTCCTTCCGTCTAGTAAACGCCTTCTTCGCCCATTTTTTTGGCCAGCCGGTTCGCTCCGACGACGAGCAGGAGTCCGACCAGCGATTTGAACATGCCGACAGCCGCGCTGTAGCTGTACTGGGCTTGCGTGAGACCCTTGAGGTACACGTAAGTATCGAACACCTCGCCGACTTCCCGGTTCATGGAGTTCAGCATCAGGAAGATATGCTCGAAGCCCGTATCCAGGAAGCTGCCCAGCCGCAAAATAAACAGAATCACGATCGTGCTGCGGATGGCCGGCAGCGTAATATGCCACAGCTGGCGCCACCGTCCGGCTCCGTCCATGCGGGCCGCTTCATAGAGCTGAAGATCGACGCCCGACAAGGCGGCCAGGAATATGATCGTCCCCCAACCGGCTTCCTTCCAGATCGACTGGCTGACGATCATCGTCCGGAACCATTCCTCGCTGAGCAGGAACGGGATTTTCTCCATGCCCAGCCTGGCGATAAACTCGTTAACGACTCCCCCTTCCGTCGTAAACAGCACATAGAAGATCCCGACGGCGACTACCCATGACACAAAGTGCGGCAAATAGACGATCGTTTGCACGAACCGCTTGAACATTTCTTTGCGCACCTCGTTGAGCATCAGTGCAAGCACGATGGGCAGCGGGAAAAAGAACACCAGGTTGTACACGGCGAGCAGCAGCGTGTTGCGAAACAGCATCCAGAACTGCGGCTCCGAGAAAAAGCGTTCAAAATGCTTCAGGCCGACCCAAGGGCTTTCCAAAAGGCCCAGATGAGGTTTGTAGTCCTGAAAAGCCATGACCAGACCGGCCATCGGCAAGTATTTGAAGATCACGAAATACAAGACGCCTGGCAGGAGCAGAAAATACATCCACCGGTCTCTCAAGATGTCTTTAACAAACTGCGAGCGGATGCGTCTCTTCTCCATTCCTAGCGACGCCTGGGCAGCGTATTGCTGGTCCATCCTCTAGTCCTCCCTCTCCTCAATGAAGTCTGTTTTTGCAGCGCTTACATTTCTCATCATAGATTCGGGAGACATGACAGGCAATCGTACGCGGTCAACCAATTGTAGTTTTCGGGCCGTTTTGCGCCCTGGGACCAGCGCATTTCGGGCCAATCGTACCCGCTTGCAGCCGCATCGTACTGAGTTAACCTGCCGCGAAATGCGCATGATGCCTGTGGATCCGGGGTCTGGAGACCGATCGTTGTTATCTGTGACTAAAGACCGGCTACCCCAGGGATAGCCGGTCTCGTTAGCCGCAGATTGAGCGGCGGTTTACGTAACGGGCGCCGGGTTGAACAGGCTGATCGCGTTGTGCAGCCCCCAGCGGTCGGCCCACGTCTGCTTGCGGCCGCTGGCCACATCGAGGATATAGCGGAAAATCTCCCAGCCGGTCTCCTCGATCGTCGCCTCGCCGGTGGCGATCCGTCCCGCGTTGATATCGATCAGGTCGTGCCACTGCTCGGCCAAGGCGTTGCGGGTCGATACTTTGACGACCGGCGCGATCGCCAGGCCGTAAGGGGTGCCCCGGCCTGTCGTAAACACCTGCATATTGATGCCGGAGGCGAGCTGCAGCGTGCCGCATACGAAATCGCTGGCCGGCGTGGCGGCGAAAATCAAGCCTTTTTGCGTCGCCTTTTCGCCGGGAGCGAGCACCGCCGAGATCGGGCTCGTGCCGGATTTGATAATCGAGCCGAGCGATTTTTCCACGATGTTCGATAAGCCGCCCTTTTTGTTGCCGGGCGTCGGGTTGGCGCTGCGGTCGGCCTGGCCTCTCTGCAAGTAAGCGTCGTACCATTCCATCTCGCGGATCAAGGCCCGCCCGACTTCCTCGTTCACGGCGCGCGGCGTCAGCAGATGGACGGCATCGCGCACCTCGGTTACTTCGGAGAACATCACCGTCGCGCCGGCGCGCACCAACAGGTCGGCGGCATAGCCGACCGCCGGGTTCGCCGTGATGCCGGAGAAGGCGTCGCTTCCGCCGCACTGCAGGCCGACCACGAGGCCGGAGGCGGGACAGGTGACGCGCCGGCGACGGTTCAGCCGCTCCAGCCGTTCTTCGGCCATCTCCATAATCGATTGCACCATCGGCATGAAGCCTTGGTAATCCTGCAGCGATACCGTCTTGGAAGCGCTGTCTCCATCCGGTGCGATGCGATCCGGCTGCAGCTTCTCGCAGCCCAGGCCAACGATCATCATCTCGCCGCCCAAATTCGGATTGGCCGCGATGTTCTGGATCGTGCGGATCGGGATGACGGCATCGGGCGCATGAATCGCTACGCCGCAGCCGTACGTATGGGTGATGGCCACCACATCGTCCACATTCGGATATTTGGGCAGCAGCTCCTGCTTGATCCGCTTGACCGCGTAATCGAGCACTCCGGCCACGCATTGGACGCTCGTCGTGATGCCGAGAATATTTTTGGTGCCAACGCTGCCGTCCGGATTGAGGTATCCCTCGAACGTATAGCCTTCCAGCGGCGGCTGAGGCGGCGGCACGTTCGTGGCGATCGGCAGCTCGTGCAGCAGCGGCGGCTCCGGCAGCTCGATCAGCGCATCGCTCACCCAGCTGCCCCGCTCGATATCGCGCAGCGCATAGCCGATAATCTCGCCGTATCGTACGATCGCTTCTCCCTGGGCCACATCGGCCAAGGCGACCTTATGCCCTTGCGGCACGCGCTCTTTCAGCTGCAATCCGCAAGGAAAAAGCGTGCCTTCGGGCAGGCCGCCCGTATTGACGATGATCGCAACGTTGTCTTTTTCGTGAACCTTAATGTATAAAGGAGCGTCTTGGCGGGTATTGTTCATCATAACCGGTCTCCTTGCTCGTTCGTCGCGTTTTTTCGGAAAAATCGGGTTGCCTTATTGTTCGTAATGCTTGAGCAGTTTGTCGCGCACATATTTCAAATGTCTGTACATATGCTGGAACGCATCGTAGGGATCGCGTCTCGCCAGCGCCTCGTAGATGTCGGTGTGGAATTGAACGGTGACGTCGCGCTCCCGGTAAGTGATATGGCTGTTCATCTTGTCATGGGTGATGAGCAGGGAATCGATCATGCCTTCGACGATCGGATTGTTGGCGCTCAGCGCAATGAGCCGGTGAAATTCCTTATCCACCTCGCCGTAATTGTTGTCGGTGCTGCGCGCGATCTGCTCGATCGTGCCTTTGAGCTGCCGCAGCCGGTCATCGGTGATTTTCTCCGCGGCCACGGTGACAAGCCCCAGCTCCAGCGTCATGCGCGCCTCGATGATCGCCGGCAAATTGCCGCTGGCCAGCGCCAGCATGAGCGAGAAAGGCTTGCTGCCGATCTTGCTGTTGAAGTAAGTGCCGCCGCGCGGCCTGCGCGAGATGACCTCCATCGTCTCCAGCGAGCTCAGCGCTTCCCGCAGCACCGGACGGCTGACGCCCAGCATCTCGATCAATTCCATCTCGGGCGGCAGTCTGTCCCCCGGCTTCAGCTGACCGCTCGTGAGCAGCTGAATGATTTGCTCGACCACTTGTCTGGCCAGCGTATTTCGTTTCACCGTCTCCACTTCAATGCCGCTGCGATTGTCTTCCATACGATGTCCATACTCCTTTGCGAAATGTCGTTATCTATTCATAAGAATTCATCCCCTGATCGATAGTATGAATATATGGAAAACCTCTCGTGAACGCAAGAGGTTTTCCCGGGAACGTTATCTTCTCACTTCGGTTTTGGCCAGCTTCTCATAGTAGCGGATCAGCCCGCCGTGATCGTCCTCGCCCATGCCGTCGACCTTCAGCGCCTGCATGATCTCCATCACCGCAGCGGTAAGCGGCAGCGGCACGCCCACTTCGCGGGACGTCTCCAGCACATTGGCCAAATCTTTAATGTGCAGATTGATGCGGAAGCCAGGGTCGAATTTGCGATCCATCACCAGCGGAGCTTTGGCGTCCAGCACGGTGCTGCCTGCCAGCCCCCCGCGAATCGCCTGATACACAAGCTCCGGCTCCACGCCCGCCTTGCTCGCCAGCACGAACGCTTCGGACATCGCCGCGATATGAATGGCGACCATGACCTGGTTCGCCAGCTTCGTCACATTGCCCGCGCCGATATCCCCAGTCCGCACGACCGATGCCGCCATCGCTTTCATCACGTCGTAGCATTTGTCGAAAATCTCCTGCTTGCCTCCGACCATCACGGAAAGCGTCCCTTCGATCGCCTTCGGCTCCCCGCCGCTGACCGGCGCGTCGAGCATCTCAATGCTCCGCTCCGCCAGCTTGCCGGCAATCTCCTGGCTGACCAGCGGCGCGATGGAGCTCATATCGATGACGACCGTGCCCGGCCGCGCTCCCTCGATCACGCCGTCCGCGCCGAGGATGACCTCCTTCACCTGCGGCGAGTTCGGCAGCATCGTGATGACGACGTCCGCCTTTTCTGCAAGCGCTTTCGGCGTAGCCGCAGCTTTGGCTCCAAGCGCGGTAAGCTCGGAAGCGCTTTTGCTCGATTCCAGCACGATCAGCTCGTAGCCGTGCTTCAGCAAGTTTTTGCTCATCGGTTTGCCCATAATGCCAAGTCCGATAAATCCGACGATCATACGATGATTCCTCCTTGCGGTATCGATAATGTCACAATGAATGATTACAGTTCGCCCATCTGCCGCAAAATGTCGGCAAGCTTGCCGCGGTTCGCCTCCGAGCAGGCGGTATTCGGCAAAATCGACGGCCCGACATTAAGGCCGATCAGGTTCATCGCTTCCTTGGTGACGACCGGGAAGCTGGCCAGATTGAACGCCATCCTGAGCGGAGCCAGCTTGAACTGGGCTTCACGCGCTCCGTCAAGATCTCCCGCCCGGTATTTCTCGTAAATTTCGACGACGAGCGCCGGCACGATATTCGCCGTTGAAGCGACGCAGCCTACAGCGCCGTAAACGAGCGAGCCCAAAATCATGACGTCGCGTCCGGCCATCACCTTGAAGCCCTTGTCCCGCGTTCTGCGGATATATTCCGCCGTCAACGTCAAGTCGCCGCTGCTGTCCTTGACCCCTGCGATGTTGGGGATATCGGCCAGCCGCTCCATCAAATTCGCGGATATATTGTTGCCGACGCGATCCGGATTGTTGTACAGCAGCACCGGCAGCGACGTCGCCTCCGCTACGGCGCGAAAATGCCGGTACAGCTCCTCCTCCGAAGGAGTGAGAAACATCGGCGGCAAAATCGTGATCGCCTGCACGTTCAGCGCCTCTCCCTTGCGGGCCAAAGCGACGCACTCCCTGGTCGTAATCGCGCCGATGCCCATGTACACCGGCACCCGACCGTTCACCTGCTCGACCGTGATGCGAACGGTACGCTCTTGCTGCTCATGATCCAAGCCGTAAAATTCCCCGTTGCTGCCAAGCGCCAGAATGCCATGCACGCCTCCGCCAATCACATGCTCGATGACCCTGCGCAGCCCCGCTTCGTCCACCTGTTCGTTCTCGTCGACCGGCGTGACGATCGGAGGTATGACCCCGCGAATGAAGCTTGTGTCCAACGGCTTCCCCTCCCAAGATGCTGTAATGGTTGTTATGGTCTTATTGTAAGACAATTAAATTTGACAGTCAATGGATCGGCAGCAAAAATGTTTATCTGGCAGCTTTTCTGGCAGCGCTGCCCCTCCCCAGGGCAGCCCCAGGCACACATGGCGGGCTTAAGCCCTGCCGCTGCGGAAGCGACAATTACCCCAACCCCCCCGTCGATATTGATTCGGGGAGACGCCGATCGTCTTCTTGAACACGGTGCTGAAATAATGCTGCGTCTCATAACCGACCCGCTCGGAAATTTCATGCACCGTCAGGTCGGTTGAGGCGAGCATTTCCACCGCTTTCTTCATACGGATATCGGTCAAGAGCTGGCTGAACGAAAGGCCCAGCTCCTGCTTTAACGTCCGGCTCAAATACACGGGATTGACTTGCAGCGCATCGGCTACCAGCTCCAGGGTTAACCCTCGCTCATGGTACCGCTGCGTCACATACAGCTTGGCACGGCGCACGATTGGCGATAACCGCGTGTCTCGATAAACGTCATGCTTCGCCTCCCGGTATAACGTCGGCACATCTGCAAAGTTGCCGGAAAGCGGTTTGCAGGAAAACGTCACCGACAATTTCAAATAATCTACGATCGAGCTTGTGATCTTCGCAAACAATCGCTCGTCCAATACGCCCCAGGCGATAATGGCGATCAGGCCGCCTGATTCGCGAAAGATGACGTAGCGCGTGTTCTCCAACCATTCACTGATCATGTTTTCTATTGCAAACATGTAAAGCTGTCGGTCACTCTCTTTCGTTAACGTCCGCTCCAATGCCGGATCAGACCAGCGCAGCACTCCGATCCAATCCGGGCACTTCTTCGGCAACTGCAAAAATTCCAGCTGCTCTGCTACTTCCGCCTCACTCATCCCGCCTTCGATCCATTCCAGACAGAACCTTTCGCGCAGCAGCGGGTAGTTGCGCTGGATCTGGCGCGAGGCGATCATCAGATGTTCCCGCTCCCGCCAGGCTTGCTCCAAACCTTGGCCTACGCGTTCGAGCACTCGCCGCAGCTGTTCAGGGTTAGCCGGCTTCAACAAGTATTCATCCACATTGAGACGAATCGCCTCCTGCGCATACTGAAATTCATCATGCCCGGTGACGATGACCAGCCTGCAAGTCGGCAGCTTGTCGCGCAAGTGCTTCATTAATGTAAGGCCGTCCATGATCGACATGTTCAGATCGACCAACGCGATATTCGCCTGATGTTCGATCGCCAGCTCCAGCGCCTCTTCTCCGTCTTCCGCTTCCGCAACGACTTCCATGTTCAGCGCCGGCCAGTCGACCGCCGTACGAATTCCCTCACGAATAATCGGCTCATCGTCGGCAATCAGCACTTTCCAAATCCGGTTCACCTGCTCCACCTCCGCACATGTACTGTTTGCAGGATCTGCGTCACTGTGTCAGCCTCGTCCTTCTCTCATTCATCTGCCTTCACAACTCGTCCAATACGTCGCTGCCGCCGCTCTTGTCCAATACAGGATGAACGATCTTCACGACCGTCCCTTTGCCGTATTGACTGTCCACTTGCACGCCATATTGCTCGCCAAACGTTAGCTTCACCCTTTCTTGTACGTTGACGATGCCATACCCTGAGCCTCCCTCGCCAGATGCCTTCTTCGCCTCGTCATCCAACGCCTTCCCCGCGGCATAAAGGGCATCCGTTCCGCTAACGGAATGGAATCGTTTGCCTCGCATGTCCAGTCTCGCTTGCAGCTCGGCAAGCTTCTCGGGCCGCATGCCGATGCCGTCATCCGCCACCTCCAGGATAAGCGTCTCTCCCGCCCGATACGCTGCGATACGAATATTGCCGGGACCGCGCCGCTGCTTCAGGCCGTGGTAGATCGCATTTTCCACAATCGGCTGCAGCAAGATTTTCAATACTTCAAGATGACGTACACCGGACTCAATATCCATCGTATAATTGAGCTTGTCGCGATACCTCGTCTTCTGAATCGTCAAATAGCTGCGAATGTGCTCGATCTCTTCCAGCAAAGGAATTCGTTCATTGCCTTTGCTGAGCCCGATGCGAAAAAGCCGCGACAACGATTCCACGACTTCCGCCACATCATCCGCATCTTTCTTGCGCGCCAACCAATGAATCGTATCCAGCGTATTATACAGGAAGTGCGGTTTAATATGCGCCTGCAGACTTCTCAGCTCGGCCTCCCGCTTCTGCTTCGCCTGCACTTCCGTCAGCTCCAGCAGCCGCCTGAGCTGCACAATCATCTTGTTGAAGCTCTTGCCAAGCTTGCCGATTTCATCCTGTCTGTTACTCGTATGCCGAACCGTAAGATCTCCCGATTCCGCTTTGTGCATGAACGTTTGCAGCTGCTGCAACGGCCGAGAGATCGAATGCGACACATACAGCGAAGCGGTGATTCCCATCATACAAGTCGCGAATACGAAACTGACGACATAAAATTGGATTTGCCGCACTTCCGCCGCCGACTCGTTCGTCGGAAAGACGCCGACGGTCGTCCAGTTCGTAAACGGGGATTTCAGATATATAAATTGCAGCGAGCGGCCGTTCACTTCCTTGGAAAATGTCCCCGATGACTGCTCCCCGATCCATTCCAGAGGAAACGTATCGATCATCGGATGGACCGGCGTATAGATATTGTCGCCTTTATGGTCGATGACCATCAAATAGCCGGTCTTGCCAAGCCGCACATCCTTCGCTGTCTCGGCAATGACGCGCAGCTTCAGGTCGACGAGTATGACGCCTTTCATCTCTTGCGTGTGCGGATCAAGGATCGCCCGAGCGACAGAGATGACTTCGTCAGGTCGATAATTCGTATGTGTCGTCACATTGCGAGCGGCCGGATGGCCGATGAGCGTGAAGATCCCCCGGCTGTCCACCGCTTGCTTGAACCAGATTTCCTCCGTAAGCGGCTCTGCTGTGCGCGCATACATGTCGTTGCTCATATAGCGGCCGTGTCTGTCAGCGACAAGAATGCCCGCGACTTCCGGATACAGCGTCGTGAACCCTTGCAAAAAACGCGATACCGTATATTTCTCCTCTGAATTCAGTTCCTTGCCGCCGCCTGAAAGAAACGCCTGGACGAGCGGATCAAAGGATATGAAGTAAGTGATATTTTGCATGTTGCTGACAACATGCTCGAGCGAAGTGTTGACTTTGCCGATTAATTGCAGCGTATGGTCGTTGACCTGGTTGTCTATAATACGCTTCACTGTAAAGCTGACCAGCACCCCAAGCAGCAACGAGGGCACGATGCTGATCAGCATAAAATGCGTAATGAGCTTATAACGGATCGGCAAATTATTCATCTCCAACCATCCGCGCAGCCTCATGCCGCATCACCGCCGACTTCCTGCACCATCTGCGCTCTACTTCGCATAATAATCATCCACATTCGCTCTGGTTACGACCGTCACTCCGGTGTCGACGTTCGGCGGCAGCATCCGCTGCTTGCCTGCTGCTCCGGCACTTTCCGGAGCGAGCTCGTGATGCAGGTGAAATAAAAACTGCAGCGACCAATAGCCCATGTTCCACGTTCCTTGCGCCAACGTCGCGGATATAATGCCGTCCTTGATCATATCTAACGTGCCTTTGTCTGTATCGAAGCTGATGATCTTGACTTGTCCGAGCCGCTCCTGTTGCACGATCGCCTCGCCGACCCCGACGCCGCCGACCGCTTCCGTAACGAAGATGCCGCGTAAATCCGGATGGTCGCGCATGACTTCCCGCGCGGCTTCTCTGGAAACGACGACATCCCCTTTGCCGTCCTTGATCGCCAGCACCTGCATCTTCGGATATTCGCGGCGAATCGTCTCTTGAAATCCGTTTACCCGCTCCTGATGGTTCAATTGGTTCGGCAATGTAATGACCGCTACTTTCCCGGCATTTCCGAGCAGTCTGGCAAATTCATGCGCTGCCGTCGCACCCGCATTATAATTATCCGTTCCCAGAAAGGAATACGCCTTGCTGTCCTCGGCGCCGGAATCAAACAGGACAACCGGAATTCCTGCCTCCACCGCCTTGTTGATCGAGGCCGTCAGAGCCGTCGGTTCCATGGCGGACAAGGCAATTCCCGCAGGCTTTCTGGCGATGACCTGCTCGAGCACAGTCATCTGCTCCTGAACGTCATACTCCGTCGAGCCCCGGTAATCCACCGATACTCCGAGCGCTTCCGCAGCATCCTCGAACCCTTTCAGCACCGGCTTCCAATAGTCGATACCGGATTGAAACGTCACCATCACATACTGCTCGCCGATATCTCCCCGCAATCCGCCGTCGACATTATGCCACGAATCAAGCTGGGAAGGGCGAAAGAACGAGGCGATAATAATAAGAAACGCGAGTATAAATACGCCATACAGCAGCACCAGCTTCTTCATCCGGAATCCCCCTGTTCCTGAATGCGTTTTCTTTTATTGTATATGGCTGGTGCTGAAAGGCAACAGCTATTCTTCCGCAGACTCGTTAATCCTTAGGCATGGCTGCGATTTTTAATATAAAAGTCGAAGGCGACGGCAAGCAGGAGCACCAAACCCTTGATCGCTTGCTGCCAGTCAATGCTGATGCCGATAAGCGACATGCCGTTGTTCATCACGCCCATGACGAGGCCGCCGATCATGGCGCCGATGACCGTGCCGACGCCGCCAGTCGCAGAAGCGCCGCCGATGAAGCACGCAGCGATCGCATCAAGCTCGAACAAGGTGCCGGCCTTCGGGGTTGCGGCGCTTAGCCGCGAGGCAAAGATGAGTCCGGCGAGTGCGGACAATACCCCCATGTTGACGAACACCATAAAGGTGACGCGCTTCGTCTTAATCCCCGACAAGGCAGCCGCTCGCACATTGCCGCCAGTGGCATAAATATGCCGGCCGATGACCGTGCGATTCGTCACGAACGTATACAACGCGATCAGCATCGCCAAGATGATAAGAATATTCGGAATGCCTTCGTACAGCGCCAGGATGAACATAAAGCCATTCAGCACAGCGGCCGTCAACACAAGCTTTAAGGCAAACCAAATAGCCGGCAGACGCTGCGCCTGATATTTATTCTGCAAGCGGCGGAGCCGCAATTCATTCCATACGAAGATAAGGGACAGCACGATTCCGACGATAACGGTCGTCAGCTTGAGACTGCCGGACGATCCGGCGATGTCGGGGATGAATCCGGCGCTGATGGCAAGAAAAGCGCTCGGAAACGAGGAGATCGACTGCCCTTCCAGCACGACCATCGTCAGCCCTCTGAACAACAGCATGCCCGCCAAGGTGACGATAAACGAGGGAATGCCGACATAAGCAATCCAAAACCCTTGCCATGCGCCGATCAACGCGCCGAGCAGCAAGCTGATCAAGATTGCCGCCCATACCGGCATTTGCATATGCACCATCATGATCGCCGCAACCGCACCGATGACAGCCGCGATCGAGCCGACGGACAGGTCGATATGTCCGGTAATGATGACGAGCACCATGCCGATGGCCAGCACCAGAATATAGCTGTTTTGTAAAATCAGGTTCGTCATGTTGAGCGGCTGCATCAGAATGCCGTCCGACAAAATGTGAAACAACAACATGATCAGCACAAGGGCGATGATCATTCCGTATTGGCGAATATTCGCCTTGAATAAACTAGCCAGCATATTCATGTTCGCTGCCCCCTGTTTTCGTCATATATTTCATGAGCGTCTCCTGATCGGCTTCCTCCCGGGTCAGTTCCCCGGTAATGCGCCCTGCGCTCATCGCATAGATACGATCGCAAATTCCGAGAATTTCCGGAAGCTCCGAAGAAATGACGAGGATGCCTTTGCCCTCCTGCGCCAACTGTTGGATAATCGTATAAATCTCATATTTGGCGCCAACATCAATGCCCCGCGTCGGTTCATCAAGAATAAGCACGTCCGGTTCGGCAAAAATCCACTTGCTCAGCACGACCTTCTGCTGATTGCCGCCGCTTAAGTTCCCCGTTTTCTGGTGAATGTTCGGCGTCTTAATCCTCATCTTCTCCCGGAACGATTCCGCGCATTGCACTTCTGCCTGATCTTGGATGACCGAATACCGGGATATCTTGCCTAAACTGGACAGCGAGATGTTCCGTTTAATGTCATCGATGAGGATCAGTCCGTACTGCTTCCGGTCCTCCGTCACATAGGCAATGCCGTGCCTGATGGCGCTGCTTACGTCGCTGAGCTCGATTTCTTTGCCTTCTTTCAGCAGTCGGCCGCTGATTCGTTTCCCGTATGATTTGCCGAACAGGCTCATCGCCAGCTCTGTCCGTCCGGCGCCCATCAGACCGGCGATCCCAACGATTTCTCCTTTGCGAATCGTCAAGTTCACATGATGAATAATTTGGCGATCCGGCTGCAGCGGATGGTAGACGTTCCAATCCTGTACCTCCAGCAGCGTCTCTCCGATCATCGGTTCACGCACCGGATAACGGTTCGTAAGGTCGCGCCCGACCATCCCCCGGATGATGCGCTCCTCCGTTACTTCATCCCGCTTCACATCCAATGTTTCAATCGTCTGGCCATCGCGCAGCACAGTGATCGAATCGGAAATTTGCATCACTTCGTTCAGCTTGTGCGAGATCAGAATGGCGGACAGGCCTTGCTTCTTCAGTTCCAGGAGCAGCTGCAGCAAATTTTTGCTGTCGTCTTCGTTCAGCGCGGCGGTCGGTTCATCCAGGATGAGCAATTCGACTCTTTTGGCGAGCGCTTTCGCAATCTCTACAAGCTGCTGCTTCCCGACCCCGATATTCATGACGAGCGTCTCAGGCGATTCCTCGAGTCCGACGCGATTCATCAGCGCCTTGGCCTCCAGCGTTGTCTTATGCCAATTCATCATGCCTCTAACCGCTTGTTCATTGCCAAGAAAAATATTTTCCGCGATTGACATATACGGAATAAGCGCCAACTCTTGGTGAATGATGACAATGCCCAATTGTTCGCTGTGTTTAATATCTTTCATTTCGCATACGTTTCCTTTGTAGCGAATTTCTCCCGTATACGTGCCATGCGGATATACTCCGCTCAATACTTTCATCAGCGTGGATTTGCCCGCGCCGTTCTCGCCTACCAGCGCATGAATCTCTCCTTTTTTCACTTGAAAATTGACATTTTGCAGCGCTTTGACGCCAGGAAATGTCTTGGTAATGTCCCGCATTTCAAGCAATATGTCCGTCATCGATTCCAGCCCCCTCTTCCTTCGCTTTCCAGGCTTTGTGGTCATCGTTCGTGATCTTCGGGGTAAAAGAGCGGCGGCGCTTCGCCGCCGGTTCAGACCGTGACGAGAATTGCCGCCGCTTAAGCTTTAGCCGAAGTTTCGACTTCTCATTGGGACGCCAAATCTTTTTCCGAATAGTAGCCGCTGCCGATCAATACGGACTTATAATTTGAAATATCGACTGAAACCGGCTCCAGCAAGTATGAAGGGACTACCTTCACGCCATTGTCATACGTTTTCGTATCATTCACTTCCGCCTCTTCGCCTTTCAATACCGCATCGGCCATCTCCACTGCCTTTTTCGCCAGCTCGCGGGTATCTTTGAATACCGTTTGCGTTTGTTCCCCGGCGATGATCGATTTCACGGAAGCAAGCTCCGCATCCTGACCGGTAATGATCGGCAGCGGTTTGCTGTCCGAGCCGTATCCGACCCCTTTCAAGGAAGCCAGAATGCCGATGCTGATGCCGTCATACGGAGACAATACCGCATCCACCCGTTCGGTCGTATAATGGGCGCTGAGCAAATTGTCCATGCGCTTCTGCGCTTCCGCGCCGTCCCAGCGAAGGGTTGCCGCTTGATCAAAGGCGGTCTGTCCGCTCTTGACGACCAGCTTGCCGCTGTCAATGTAAGGCTGCAGGACACTCATCGCGCCGTTGAAGAAGAAGTAGGCGTTGTTGTCGTCTGGCGAACCAGCGAACAATTCGATGTGGAATGGTCCCGCGCCGTCCTTTAGGCCAAGCTTATCTTCAATATAAGAAGCTTGCAGCACGCCGACCTTGAAGTTGTCGAAGGTTGCATAATAACTGACATGCTCCGAATTGCGAATTAAGCGGTCATAAGAAATGACCGGTATGCCAGCGCTGGCCGCTTTTTTCAGCACGTTCGTCAGCGATTCGCCGTCGATTGAGGCGATGACGAGCACGTCCACGCCCTTCGTAATCATGTTCTCGATCTGCGAAACTTGTGTTTCTACGACATCCTCCGCATACTGCAGATCTGTTCGGTAGCCGAGGGCTTTAAATTCCTGCACCATGTTGTTGCCGTCCGCCACCCATCGTTCCGACGATTTGGTCGGCATCGCGATGCCGACAAACTTCCCTTCGCCCGCCGCTCCACCGCCGCCGCCAGCACTGCACGCCGCCAGCGCAAGCACCATAATGCTCATCAACAAAGCAAACCCCAGCTTCTTCATACACATCCCCCTCATTGGCGAATAGTCCTTCAGACTGCCGGCCAACCCGGCCGAAGCCTGGTAGTTTGAGTATAAGAAAGACTTCCGAGGGATGTCTTTGCGTTTAACTTACATTTTTTATACTTCGTTAACTTTTTCCATCGTTCATTGGCGGCTTCAGACACAGTCGAAGCGGCCAGCACAAAAAAAGGCATTTCCGCCCATGAAAGCCAGCGTCCCGCTGCCCTTTCACGATAGGAAATGCCTTTCCAGAGCAAAGATTTCCTTATCCGGATCTCGAGCGATTACTCTCACACAAGGGGATTCTCTCCGCCATCGATCCGGATGCACGTTTCGGCTGGAAGAGTAGTTCGAAATCGTTCTTTAGCTACAAAGAACATATCGCCTGTCGCGCCCTTACAACCCGATTGTCCACGAAGGGGGCGAACGTCAAGAAGGGTTCGAATATAACATGGATGCCGATTTCGTTGTATGTCCGGCTGGAGAACGAAGCAGACGGAAGGCGATTCAAGGCAGCAAGACCAGCGGAGAGAGTCGTTCGCTTGTCTATTACTTTGACGTCGAGAAATGCAAAAACTTTCCGCTGCGCGAAGGATGCTACAAACTAATCGCATTTCAGTTACTCGCATTTGCTTCTTGCTGTGCCTTTACTTCCCTGAATGCTTCAAACTCTTCACGTAGTCCTGCTGCATTGATGTAGTCTATATAGTCGTCTAGTAGGTAAGCGTTTCGTAACAACATATCGTTTGCCGCACTTAGTTCTTCCCATAGGAACTTTTCATACTCTGTCATTTCGTTCATCTTTGTTATGCCCCTCCTGTAACCGTCAAAATTGGTTTGTCTCGTATTTTCTGTTTCAGGAGCAAGTAAATTACGGTATGAGCCTCCCGCAACGTATACTTGCCCCCGTCTCGTTGGTTTACACGTATTCTTGCGTTAGCTCCTTTGCCTTACGTTCCCAATATCGTCGCTCGTACTCTTTTTGCTTCTCTTTGTTTTCAGGTTTTTGCCGCCATCTGCGCCGATACTCTCGCTCATACTGTCTTCTATATTCCCGACGTGCTTCCAATGCTTCCGGACTTAATTTCACCATAATGTTCATCCCTCCTTGGGTTACACTTTTCCTGTAGCTCTGTTGAGCGTTTCCTGTACTGAGTCTTGAATGGTAGCTACCAACTCTTCTGTAGAGCCGATTCCCTCGATTTCAATTTCGTCATCCACGATTTCAATTACGATTTCGTCGTCACCAAAGAACTTCTCTGTTGCACTCGTAACAAGTCCTTTACTCTTGGCGAGTTGTAGAGCTTCTGGATTTGCCGGTACCGGAACAGCAGATAGTGTTACTGCCAACCCATATTGGCCGGAATATGACAGTGTTAGGTGTCCAAGGTTTTCCAGAAATCGTGTCCTTGGTGAAGAGATAAGAGGGAAAGTCAGCACGGATGACTTTCCCTCT
>Ga0207865_101017_pt1 | contig 24232 bp, 17 predicted proteins | sample HigsolmetaAR204D_FD_184836 | JGI IMG/M metagenome (GOLD analysis project Ga0207865, IMG submission 184836) | Ionic liquid and high solid enriched microbial communities from the Joint BioEnergy Institute, USA - AR20-4-D (SPAdes) (version 2) ...
CTGAAGGATTTGCTGAGTCCGGAGGTGCTGAGCAAGCTGAAGGCGCAGGCGGATGACTTGAAGGCCGAAGAAGCAAAGCGTAGAGAAGAAGAGAAAAAGCGAGTGGAGGAAGCCCGCCGCGCGGAACGGAAGAGGCTGGAGAACGATTTCGAGTATTTGCTCAACAACAGCAGCATGGACTGGAAAAAATATAAATAAAAAGCTCTGCATAGACAAAAGAGCATCGATGTACCCGGCCAGACTGGCCGGGTTTTTCTTTTGACGTTGCAGTTCGCGAAGAACGTTATCATAACGGCAGACTCGCCAATCAACCTGCTGGCGCGGGGGAGAGACGGCTTATACGATCGCAAACTTCCATTGACAGAAGCCAAATTCTGTGTCTTAATATCATTAAAATTCTAATTAGTGAATATTGTTCATAATAATGAACAATATTGGAATTGGAGGGGCCCCGGTGTCTATTCATACCAGTATCATTTGTCGAGTGGAAATGGATAAAGCCAAAATTACTTTCGGCGAATTCGCAACTGCCATTAACGCTGCTGGCGGAGATGTGATTGCCGTTGACGTCATCCAAGCAGGCAAGCATAAGACGGTCAGGGACATTACCGTGCAATTGAATGTGGAAATGCATCAACAGCTGATTCATGTCATTCAATCGCTGGAAGGCATAACGGTTATCCATGTTTCGGACAGCACCTTCCTCGCCCACTTGGGCGGAAAAATTCAAGTCGTGCCCAAAGCGCCTATCAAGAACCGCGAGGATTTATCGCGCGTATATACGCCAGGCGTAGCCAGGGTATGCGCAGCTATCCGGGAGGACCCGGCAAAAGCATACACCTTAACCTCCAAGCGCAACACGGTGGCTGTCGTCACGGATGGAACCGCCGTATTGGGGCTGGGCGATATCGGGCCTGAAGCGGCGATGCCGGTGATGGAAGGGAAGGCGATGCTGCTTAAGCAGCTGGCCGATGTCGATGCTTTCCCCATTTGTCTGCAGACGAGAGACACGGAGGAAATCATCCAGATCGTCAAGGGGATTTCGCCTACGTTCGGCGGAATCAATCTGGAGGATATAAGCTCCCCCCGCTGTTTTGAGATCGAACGAAGATTGCAGGAGGAGCTGGATATCCCCGTGTTTCATGACGATCAGCACGGTACGGCCGTCGTGATGCTTGCCGGACTGCTCAACGCGCTTCGAGTGGTGGGGAAATCGATTCGCGATATCAAGGCCGTCGTCTGCGGAGTCGGTGCGGCCGGGGCGGCGTGCGCCGAAATGCTCTTGGCGGCGGGCGTGCGCGATCTGATTGCGGTTGACCGCTGCGGGGCGCTCATCCCGGGCGAGACTTATCATCACCCGACGCTGGACCGCATCGCCTCCAAGACAAATCCTAAATCCGAAGCAGGTACGCTGAGCGATGTGATTCGCGGAGCGGATGTCTTTATAGGTGTATCCGGACCAGGGGCGCTGAAAGTCGAAGATATCGCGAAGATGTCTGCGGACCCGATCGTCTTCGCTATGGCTAACCCTGAACCGGAAATCGACCCGGAGGTAGCCGAGCCGCTGGTGCGTGTGCTTGCTACCGGACGCAGCGACTTTCCTAACCAAATCAATAATGTCCTATGCTTTCCGGGCATCTTCCGCGGAGCATTGGATTGCCGGGCTGCATGCATCAATGAAGACATGAAGCTTGCCGCAGCCAGAGCCATCGCCTCGATAGTGACGGATGAGGAGCTGAATGAACAGTATATTATTCCGAGTATCTTTAACGACAAGGTCGTATCTTCTGTGCGGGACGCCGTGATCGAAGCAGCTATAAAATCGGGAGCAGCCAGGCGCGTGCCTCGCGACTGACCAACGAATAAAAGCGAGCAAAGCACCAAAGGGGCAATAAAGGCCTGAAATCGACCCTCTGTTGCACGATCAAGGACCTTGCCAAAAGGCAAGGTTTTTATGCTTGTTTACGGAGCGATTTGACTAAGAGGATGAGCCATGATAGGATCAAATGGAAATACGGTTTTGAATAGAAACCGATGTTTATCATCGAGGACGTGTGATTATGGAGCCAAAATATTCCGTCCCCGCGCTGGACCGGGCTCACGCCGTGCTCACGCTGCTGATCGAGGAGCCCTACAAGTGGAAATTGTCCGATCTGTCCAAGCGCCTCGGTATCAGCAAGAGCACGCTGTACTCCCTGCTTCAGACAATGGAACGGCTGCAGTGGGTTAATCGCGACCGCAATGAAACGTACGCGCTGGGCAGCGCCGTAGGAGACTTCGGGAGCGCTTATTTTCGCCAATATGATCTCATTGAAGAATTCCGACGCGCCGCGGAGCCGGTTATGCGCAAGCTTCAGGAATCCGTGCAGCTCGCTCGTCTTGACGGCAGCGATGTGTTGTATCTGGCGAAAGTGGAAGCCCCGTCGCCGGTGCAGATGGTATCCGGACCGGGCGTTCGTTTTCCGGCCCATGCAACCGGTCTCGGCAAATCGCTCATGGCGGATATGGACGCAGAACAAGTGGAGCGCATCTTTCCTCAGGATGCGCTGCGCAAAGTGACCGTTCATACGATTGGCTCGCGGGAGGCGTTCATGCAGGAATTGGACAAGGTGCGCCGCTACGGATACGCCCTGGATGTGCAGGAAGGCGTTATGGGGTTTTGCTGCGTCGCCGCACCGGTTCGCCGTCGGGGAGCCATCGTCGCTGCGGTCAGCTGCTCGATGCCGATTCATCATTGGGAAGGCAAGAAGAGCGAGGCTATAGAGGAAATTTGCGCATTGGCCAAACGGTTATCGACGAACTTTTAAGGATGCATAGGATGAGCGGAGTCCCGCTTCACTTCGGTGGAGCGGGATTTTTTGCGTTTTGTTCGGCTTGCTCGGAAACAGCATTGACACAAACGCAAAAGTGTGGGAAGATGTGAACAGACAATACAATATATAGAATATCGTTCATAATAATGAACATCGAAATTGAATTTACGCGAGGTGAGGCAATGCAGCCAAGACTCAAGCTGACCACCGATAATATGGAGCAGGATCTGATCGAAATGCTGGGCGATGTGGGCGCCGTGCTCATTGTCGAAGTTGACGGTATCGAGGAAGGCTGACAGGATTAGCGGATCGATCCATTCATTTCCGGTTTTTAACCATATCCAATGAGGAGGAGTTATCGATGGAACATTATATTCAAGTAGGCAAGCTGCAGGTTGCATCCGAGCTTTACCGGTTTATCGGCGAGGAAGCGCTGCCGGGAAGCGGGGTCGATGAAGGGCGGTTTTGGTCTGGGTTGGAACGGCTGATCGCCGATTTGGCACCTAAAAATAAGGCGCTGTTGGCCAAAAGGGATGAGCTGCAAAGGCGGATCAACGAGTGGCACCGGAGAAACAGGGAGAACGCTGATTTTCACGCATACAAGTCGTTTTTATCGGAAATAGGGTATTTGGAGCCGGAGGCGGGAGACGTCCAGATTACGACGCAAAACGTCGATGACGAAATCGCGCATCAAGCCGGGCCGCAGCTGGTCGTTCCGGTCAATAATGCCCGCTACGCCCTGAATGCCGCCAATGCCCGCTGGGGAAGCTTGTATGACGCCTTGTACGGCACCGATGCGACGGATGACGGGGACGGCGCTCAGCGAACGGAGGGCTACAACCCGGTCCGGGGCGGGAAGGTGATCGCGTATGCGAAACGCTTTCTGGATCAAACGGTGCCGCTCACGGAAGGATCGCATGCGGATGCCGTGCATTATGCGGTGGAAGACGGGCAGCTGTCCGTTGCGCTAAGCAGCGGGATCCAGGCGGGATTGAAGGAGGCCGCCAAGTTTGCGGGTTATCAGGGACCGCCGGAAGCGCCAACCTCTATCCTGTTTAAAAACAACGGGCTGCATTTCGACATCCAGATCGACCGCGATCATCCGATCGGCCGCACGGATCAGGCCGGCATTAAAGATATTGTCATGGAAGCGGCGCTGACAACGATCATGGATTGCGAGGATTCGGTAGCGGCCGTAGATGCCGAGGATAAAGTGCTGGTCTATCGCAACTGGTTAGGACTGATGAAAGGAACGTTATCCGCCACGTTCACGAAAGGCAATCAGACGATCACGCGGAAGCTCCGGCCTGACCGTGCGTTTACGTCGCCTGCCGGCGAGCCGTTCAGCTTGCGGGGGCGCTCGCTGCTCTTTGTTCGCAATGTCGGGCATTTGATGACGATCGATGCGGTGCTGGATCAGAACGGTCAGGAAATTCCGGAAGGGATATTGGATGCGGCGGTGACCAGCCTGATCGCCAAGCACGATCTGTTGAACAACGGCCAATACCGCAATTCTTCCAAAGGCTCGATCTATATCGTAAAGCCGAAAATGCACGGATCGCAGGAAGTCGCTTTTGCCGGCGAGCTGTTTGATCGGGTGGAAGACATGCTTGGCCTGGAGCGTTATACGATCAAGATCGGGGTCATGGACGAGGAGCGCCGCACTTCTCTGAATTTGAAGGCATGCATCCGCGAAGTGAAGGATCGCATCGTATTTATCAATACCGGCTTCCTCGATCGGACAGGGGACGAGATTCATACCTCGATGGAAGCGGGGCCGATGATTCGCAAGAACAGCATGAAGTCGGCAAAGTGGCTGCAGGGCTACGAGCAATCCAACGTCAGCATCGGGCTCGCCTGCGGTCTGCAGGGCCGGGCCCAGATCGGCAAAGGAATGTGGGCGATGCCCGATCTCATGAAGGACATGCTGAGGCAGAAGATCGCGCAGCTGGAAGCCGGCTGCAACACGACATGGGTGCCTTCGCCAACGGCGGCTACGCTGCACGCGCTTCATTATCATCAAATCGACGTCAAGGAGGTACAGAACCGGTTAAAGCAAAGCAGCCGGGATTACCGGGACGATATATTGGACATTCCGGTGGATGAGAGCCGCAATTGGAGCCCGGAAGAGATCGCGCAGGAGCTGGACAATAACGCCCAGGGCATCCTCGGCTATGTCGTCCGCTGGGTAGAGCAGGGAATCGGCTGCTCGAAAGTGCCGGATATCAATCATGTGGGATTGATGGAGGACCGGGCTACCCTGCGCATCTCGAGCCAACATATAGCAAACTGGCTGCATCACGGAGTTTGCACCAGAGAGCAGGTCATGGAAACGATGAAGCGCATGGCCAAAGTGGTCGATGAGCAGAACGCCGGCGACCCGGCTTACCGGCCCATGGCCGAAGATTACGATCGTTCGGTGGCGTTTCAGGCGGCCTGCGAGCTGGTGTTCGAAGGTTGCCGTCAGCCGAACGGTTACACGGAACCAATCCTGCACCGCAGACGCAAGCAATATAAGGCTTTGGCGAAGGCGTAAACCAAACGATAGATAAGCATGCTTCGGCATTTCGCCGGAGCGTGTTTGCCCCAAAAAGCACAAGGTCGCCGGCAGAGGGCTTGTGCTTTTGCTTTGGATAATGCGCGGCGAGTCGTTTCTCCGCAAAGGGGCGTCAAAGCGCCTGGCAAAAAGTTAGCTGAATACTTGTTCAAGACCAGCGATGTGTTAGCGAAATATGCCTGCAGAATCGGTGCGGATGGCGATGGAAGTCATCGGGGCGCTGCCGATGTTGCTCGCGTACCCGTTCTTCCAGAAATATTTCGTCAAAGGCATTCTGATCGGCGCGGTTAAAGGATGACGGGAGGTCGCAAGATGTGGAGGGGCGTTCTCATTCGATATGGAAATACGCGCCATCTTTGATACAATGAGTGTGGAACGATTCGACTCATCGAGGAAGCGGCCGCAATCGATAGGGGCCGTCTAGGGGGGCGCTCATGATGAAGGAAAACCGCAGGAGACAGCTTTATCAATTGCTGGGGGATTTGCCGCAGGCAACGGATATTTCTGCGGAGTGTATCCGAAACGAGGACAAGGGAGCGTACACGCTGGAGACGCTCGTGCTCCACTTGAACGGCATCGAGCCGGTGCCGGCTTATTTTGCCAGACCAACCTTCGCGGAACCGCCATTCCCGGTCGTGCTGTTTCACCATTCGCATGGCGGCAAATACGATCTTGGCAAAAACGAGCTGATCCACGGCAACGACTATTTGCAAAAGCCCGCTTACGCGGAAGCGCTGACGGCGAATGGTTACGCCGTTTTATGCATCGACGCCTGGGGATTCGGCGAACGGAAGAAAGCCAAGGAGAACGATCTGATCAAGGAAATGCTGTGGAACGGCCAGGTGCTGTGGGGAATGAGGGTGTACGATGCTTTGCGGGCCATCGATTATGTGTGCTCCCGTCCCGATGTGGCTCCCGACCGCATCGCCAGCCTCGGCATGTCGATGGGCAGCACGATGGCCTGGTGGACGGCAGCTCTGGACGAACGGATCCGCGTCTGCGTCGACATATGTGGCTTGACGGACTTTCACACGTTGGTCGAGGAACGCGGTCTGGATCGGCACGGCTTCTATTATTACGTCCCCGGGCTCTTGAAGCACTTCACCACCGCGCAGATCAACGCCCTGATCGCTCCCAGACCCCACCTCAGCCTGGCCGGCCTGGACGATCCGCTGACGCCGGTGAGAGGCCTGGACCGCGTCGATGAGGAGCTGCGAGCGATCTACCAGGAGCTCGGCGCCCCGCAGGCCTGGAAGCTGCTGCGTTACCCGGCCGGACACCGGGAGACGGCCGACATGCGCAGCGATGTGCTCGCTTTTTTGGCGGAATGGCTCTCTTGAAAATTCGCCGGATCTGTCGGAGAATTTTCGGGCACCGAAGGTGACGCCGATGGCGAAGTGTTGTTGATCATAGGCGTCTATCTTGAAAATTTGGCGGTATACGCCGACAAAATTTCAATACCGCAGGTGACGACCGATGACGACAGGAATCGCTCGTCATAGGCGTCTCTCTTGAAATCCGATAATCCAAAGCCGAATCTCCTTCCCGGGATTCGGCTTTGCTGTGTGCGCCCGGCATGGATGATAACCAGGCGATGCAAGCCCGCTACTTTGGCAGCAGCAACGTCGTAGCAGCGCGGAGCGCAATCGTTTGACGTAGTGGTCAAAATACCAAAAAAACTACCAAAATACCATAGCGGTTTGCAGGAAAGTGCTAAAATAAGCTAAGCAAGCTCATTTCGAGAATAAGTGAAAAGAATATACGGGGAGGAGTTATTAGTGAGAAAAACGATAAATCTGAACAGCGAATGGAAGTTTACAAAGCAGAACGAAGCCGAGGCGATCCATCCAGCTTATGATGACGGCAGCTGGGAGCCGATCCATTTGCCCCACACCTGGAATGCCATCGACGGAGCCAACGGGAATGAATATTATGCGGGCGCTTGCTGGTACAGAAAACACTTTGTGGTGGACAGCTTGTCGGCAAGAAACAAAGTCTATCTCGAATTGAATGGTTCGAACAGCATTACGGATGTATATGTCAACGGCCGGCATATGGGACAGCATAAAGGCGGCTATTCCACCTTCAGGTTTGACATCACCGGAGCTGTCGAATTTGGCCGGACGAATGTGCTGGCCGTCAAGGTTGATAATACCGTCGTTGATGACGTTTATCCTCAAAAAGCGGACTTTACCTTCTTCGGCGGCATTTATCGCGATGTCAACCTGGTTGTCGTAAATCCTGTGCACTTTGACCTGATGGATTATGGTTCGAAAGGAATTTACATTGTGCAGGATGAGGTGACGAATGAAAGGGCTTCCTTGACGATCAAAACGAGAATAGCAAATACGAGCGAAGAGGATAAGAAGGTAAGAATCTGGGCCGAAGTGCTGGATGCAGCGGAGCGTATTGCGGCCTACCGTGCCAAAGAAGCGGTCGTGCCTGCGGGCGAAACGATTGAGGCGGAATTGCCCGCCGTCATTGAACGTCCGATTTTGTGGAATGGACGAAATAACCCTTACTTGTATAAAGCCAAAATTTCGCTGCAAAGCTTCAATGATACGATTGACGAGCTGACCATCCCGTTTGGAGTGAGATATTTTAGCGTCGATCCCGAAAAAGGCTTCTTCCTGAATGGCGAGCGCGTGATGTTAAAGGGCGTTGCAAGGCATCAGGACTACAAGGACTTGGGCTGGGCCATTACGGCAAAAGAACAGCGCATCGACATGGAGCTCATCGAAGAAGTTGGAGCCAACTCGATCCGGCTTGCTCATTATCAGCATGATCAATTTTTTTATGACTTGTGCGACCAGGAAGGCATGGTTGTTTGGGCCGAAATCCCTTTTATATCCAAAATGTCGGATTTCGAGCTGGAAGGTCTGAATGCCAAGCAGCAGCTGCTGGAATTAATCAAGCAAAATTATAATCACCCTTCCATTATGTTCTGGGGCGTTCAGAATGAAATCCAAATCGGAGGTGAAAGACCCGAAGCGAGAAGGCTGGTGAAAGAGCTTAATGATTTGGCCAAAAAAGAAGACCCGACCCGCTTGACGACGATGGCGCATACCTCGTTCGTGGAAATAACGGATGATTATAACTTTATATCCGATATCGTAGGGTACAACAAATATTACGGATGGTACGGAAGCACGCCGGAATATTTTTCCGAATGGATCGATGAGTTTCACCGGACGAATCCGGGCGTCAGCTTATGCATATCCGAATATGGCGCCGAAGGACTCGTGCAGTATCACAGCAGCACTCCGCAAGTAAGGGATTACTCGGAAGAGTACCATGCTCTTTTTCATGAGAAGGTGTGGAAAATTTTCGAGCAGAAGCCGTTCCTTATGGGCACCTATGTCTGGAATATGTTTGATTTTGCCGCAAACGTTCGCGATGAGGGAGGGGTGAAGGGGAGAAACAACAAAGGGCTGGTCACTTACGACCGAAAGATCAAAAAAGACGCGTTTCATATGTACAAGGCGCATTGGAGCGATGAGAAGTTTGTGCATATCGCCAGCAAACGTTTTGTTGACAGACCGGAGGATACAATCAGCATTAAAGTATATTCCAACTGTCAGGATGTAACCCTTTATGTGAACGGCCAAGCGATAGGCACTGTCATGAGCGATGACAAAATCTTTATTTTTGAAAACGTCCGGTTGCAAGAGGGAACCAATGTTGTGAAAGCCGTAAGCAGTTCGGCGGGCGAACTGCTGGAGGATACTGCCGTTTTCAATAAAGTCGCCGAACCGAATGCCAGTTACGAATCTCCGGAAGACGGCATAGGGACGGCTGCCGCCAATTGGTTCCAAATGCCTGACTTAAGCGATGTCGAGATCAAAGAAATCCACATCACCGACGATGTTTATTCGACGAGGTGCAGCTTCGGCGAGCTCAAAGAAAATAAAGAAGCCGACGCTGTGTTAAGACAATATTTGGGCGATTATGACAATCATCCGATGTTCGGAATGAAGCAGCGAATGACGATTGATCAAGTATCTAAAATCGCCAAAGATGTATACAACGATAAATTGATGTATCTGTTAAACGAGAAATTAACAAAAATCAAAAAGTCATAAATCCAGTCCAAGAAAGGATCGCCAAGGTTTAGCGGGAAAGGCCAGTGCCAGGCAGCTTTGCGGCACTGGCCTTAACTTATTTCTCTTCTAGAAGATGGTATGTCTCCCGATATTTCTTGGGCGTCGCGCCGACCCATTTTTTGAACACTCTGGAGAAATAGCTTTGATCATTAAAATGCAGCAACGAAGCGATCTCCGATAGCGGCGTTTTGCTGTAAGCCAGTAATCGCTTTGCCTCATGAATTTTGGCCTGCTGGATATAGTCGCTAACGGAAATGCCCACCTCTTGTTTGAACAATACCGACAAGTATTTCGGGCTCAGGTCAACATGATGGGCAATATCATCGTGGTTAAATTCCTGATAAATATGCTTGTCAATATAAGCCTTGCAGGCGGTAATCGTTTGAGAATAACGCCCGTCTCTGATTTCCTTTACTTTTTTGGCGAAGGTATAAGCAACCGTTCTTCCCAGCCTCTTGACATCGTCTAATCGATTCAGCTCCTCTAATTGCAGGATGTAGCGGTCATGCATGGAATAGGCCAGCTCCTCCTGTAGTCCTCCTTCAATCGCTGCCCGCGATACTAGAGTCGTTAAAGCGATGATATGGTTTTTCAGCGAACGAATATAGCTGGATTTGGATAAAATGCTTGCCGCCTCTTCCTCCTTTTTAATGGACGACAGCTTCTTCAATTCTTCCGGCCTTCCTCCTCTTACCAAATCCAATAGCTTCTGTTCGAACAGGCGATAATCTCCTTGCAGCGTTGCGACTTGCGAATGGTCGGAAATCGCTGCATTTACGTCGCTTAGAAATTGATTTTCCATTGCGGGTCCGGAAGACTGAATCGTGATCGTTTCGGGGGAAACGAGCTCGCCGTTGATGAAATCATGGAGGAGCGAGCTTATCTCGGCCAATCTTTTCGTAGGAATGATAGGTAAATAATTGTAATATTGGAATATTATATCTCGGTGAAAAAAAGCGCGCGAGTCATTGATGATGCCGATAATTTGTTCTTCCTTCGGCGAATAAGAAAGAGCCGGCCCGATAATGACCGTTCCTTCGAAAACGTGGGATTGCCTGTTGAACCAGCTTATCAAAATGTACCTTTCTAAAAATTGCGTTTTCTTAATAATTGGCAAACGATTTGCGATTGCCGGATCAAAGTTGATATGGTTGAAAAAGAATTGCTTGTTGTTTTCAAGCAAAGGATGGGGCATGGTTTGGTGGACATTTTCATATAGAACGGCTCCTGTCGGATCGATGAAGTACATCGTCAGATCAAAGGCACCTGCAATTAATTGGCACTTGTTCCTGATTGTATCAGAGATAGCCCTCATAAGTGATCCTCTCTCTTCGATGAAGTAAAATACCCGGGAATGTTCGTACTATTATAAAAAAAATAGTACCAAATTACAATAACGAACGATGAAATACACTTATTATAGCAAGAGAAGGACGGAGCCTGAATGCTAAGGGGGCACAAAGATGAAACAAACGAGTAGGCTTAGGAATGATCGGATTTGGGGCTGAGGGCGGTTTTTATCGTTGGAAAGCGGTGCCAAGCAGTGGTTTGTGGAGCAAGACGAGCTTGACGGCCGCGATTCGCCCGATTGTTGGAAAATCTCCGCCACTCATCTGAAATCATTGGGTTACCAGGAGTTGTTCTAATTTGGATCTTGTGGAGGGAGCAGACATATGGGACGCATGAATGGCAAAGTAGTCGTCATTACAGGGGCCGGAAGCGGCATAGGGAGAGCCAGCGCATTGCTGCTGGCAAGGGAAGGCGCCAAAGTGGTGCTGACGGACATCCAGACGGAGAATCTGAACGCCGCGGTCGAGGAAATAGCCGCTTTTCAAGGCGAAGCGATCGGCATCCCGCATAATGTTACGGCAGAGGAAGAGTGGGTCTCCGTCATAGCGAAAGCGGTGGAAATGTTCGGCACCGTAAACGTACTTGTAAACAGCGCGGGAATCAGGGGCAAAGCGGATACGACGGCGGAATGGGAGCGCGTATTGCGAATCAATTTAACGGGAAGCTATATGGGGATGAAGCACGCGGTTCCCGTCATGAAAAGCGCCGGCGGAGGTTCGATTGTGAATATCGCTTCCCTCGCAAGCCTTGTCGGCGGCGGATTGAACGGTTATACCGCATCCAAGGGCGGCATCCGGGCCATCTCCAGAGCGGCTGCCGTCGATTACGCCAAGGACAACATCCGGGTGAATTCGATTTATCCCGGTTTGATCATGACGCCGATGACCGAAGGGATTCTTCATCATGAACCGCTGAGAAAGCAGTTCGCGGAGAGAACGCCGCTTCCCCGTTTTGGAACCGCGGATGATATCGCTTACGGCGTTTTGTATTTGGCATCGGAGGAAGCATCGTTCGTCACGGGGAGCGAACTGGTTATCGACGGAGGCACGACCGCTTTATGACAGCTTCCACAGCAACCAACAGCAGTTCGGTCAAGAAGCTCCCTATACTTACGATAACGATTTTGGGCGCTTTCTTTACGATATTTAACCAGACTACAATGACTGTAGCCCTGCCCACATTGATGGATGCTTTCGGTGTACTGCCGGCAACGGGCCAATGGCTTACCACCGGTTATATGCTTGTGAACGGCATTTTCATCCCAATAACCGGATATTTGATGAGACGCTTTACGACGCGGGAGCTATTCCTGGGGTCCATGTCCGTCTTTCTCATTGGAACGATCGTCGCAGCGGCCGCTCCAAGCTTTGCTGTCCTGCTTGCCGGGAGACTGATTCAAGCTGCCTCCACAGGAATTACGATGCCATTGCTGATGAATGTGGTGTTATCGTTGTTCCCTCCGGAGAAGCGGGGCACCGCGATGGGGACAGTCGGATTGGCAGTTATTTTCGCTCCCGCAATCGGACCTGCTCTCGTGGGTTATGTCCTTGACATTTTCCCGTGGCAAGCGCTGTTTTACGGAATGATTCCTATTATCGCCGTCATCATCGTATGCAGCTTCTTTTTCCTGGAAAATGTGACCAAGACCAGCAAGACGAAACTGGATACAACCAGTTTAATGCTGTCCACCATCGGATTTAGCGCTCTCCTGTATGGATGTAGCGTGGCCGGCAATCATGGCTGGACCAATCAGACGGTGATCGTTTCCCTTGTTGCGGGAGGCGTTGCCATTGGGTTGTTTGTTCGCAGGCAGTTGCTGGCAGGGGATCCCTTTCTTGATCTTGGAGCTTTCAAGTACACAATGTTTTCGTTAACAACGGTTATCAACTGCACAGTGACCGTACTGATGTACGCAGATATGATTTTGCTTCCGCTGTATTTGCAAAACGCGCGGGGCTTTACCGCTATGGAATCAGGGGTTTTGATGCTTCCCGGCGCGCTGTTAATGGGGCTGTTGAATCCAGCGGTCGGCAAGCTGTTTGACCGGTTCGGAGCCAAATGGCTGTCTGTGACAGGAATATCCATTGTACTTGCGACGACCTATACGTTTACCGATTTGTCAGCCTCAACCAGCTATTCGGTTCTCGTATTGATGTTTGCAGGACGAAGGATCGGAATGGCCTTATTTCTGATGCCGATCCAGACGGCGGGGCTGAATCAATTGCCACAAGCCCTTCATGCCCATGGCACTGCAATCTCCAACACGGCTAAACAAGTAGCCGCGGCTATCGGTACGGCTTGGCTTATCACCATAATGACAGCCAGAACGGAAGACCATCTGGACATCCTCGCGCAAAGCGGAGACTTAACCGAGGCGCAGCTGGCGACAGAAGCAGCCATTCAGGGGATTAACGATGCCTATTTTGCCATGTTAATCTTCGGGGTAATCAGTTTGGCGCTATCGTTCTTTATTAAACGGGTACCTGCCGCCGATTATACGGAAGAGAAAGACAAGCGAGCTGCAAGTGCTTGAACGCCACTTTGAAAGCGCTTAATGACGAAAAGGGTTACAAACAGGGGAGCGAGCAAGCTGGATTTTATATCGAATTTTGTCTTAACATCGTATACACTACATTTGTCGGAGGTTATTCCATGGAAATACGCAACCAAGAGCAAGCCAAAGGGCAGAAAGTGACGGAGACCCCGGAATTCGAACAAAACTATAACCGCGCCAAAACGTGGCAATTAATCTGTTATCCTGCAGGCGTTTTAGGGCAAAAGTTATTTATGGCTTTAATGATGCTGGTCTCCTATTACGCAGCGGGTATTGTCGGTCTAGGAACGGTCATTGCCTCGCTCGTGATTACGGGATCTCGATTTTTCGATGGCATCACCGATCCTATTGTAGGATTTTTATTAGATCGCTCCAAAGGAAAGTATGGTAAAGTGAAGCCGTTTGTCATTTTCGGCTATCTGATCATGGGCGTATCGACCATCGTCATGTTTTTTACGACTCACCTGGTTCCAAGCAGCATGAAACTGATTTACTTTATTGTTGTTTATGCCTTTTATGTCCTGGGTTATACGTTTGCATCCATTTCGAAATGGTCCGGTCTCGCCATCATTACCAACGATCCGAAGCAGCGCCCCGTTTTGGGGGGATCGAAGCCGCTTATACGACGGTTTTTCTATCTCTTTTCTCCATGTACAATTCGCTGTATTTGGTACCTAAGTACGGCGGTTTCAACAATCCGGACTTTTTTCATGAGCTTGTTCTCACTGTCGTGGGGGCGGCAGGCATATTGTATGCCCTGTGCGTTGCGGCGATTTGGTCCAAGGACCGGATGGAGACCATAACGGCTGCCACGGGAAGTGCGCAAAAGGTTCGTTTAAAAGACATGTGGCAAGTTCTGAAAGGCAACCGTGCCTTGCAAATATTCGTTTTGTCGGTAACGTCGGATAAGCTGGCGATGCAGACGCACTCGAATCAGGTTGTTATCGTCATGCTGTATGGCATTATTATCGGCAACTTTGCCATGTCCGGCCAAATGGCGATGCCTGCAATCATCGTCAACCTTCTCATGATCTTCTTCGGAATCAAATGGGCAAGAAAAGTCGGAACGAAGAGGGGCTATGTCGCAGCAACATGGGGATGCATCATCACCTACGTATTGCTCTTCTTGCTTCTGTGGTTAGGAGACCCGTCGCAAATCGGGTTTGACAAGCTTGGCTTTATGACGATTGCTTTCGTTTTACTGATGTTGTTGAGTGGAGCGTTTATTTTTCTGTCGACAGGCCTCGTTTCTCCATTGATCCCCGATATTGTCGATTACGAAACGTATAGAACAGGGCGTTTTGTGCCGGGGATCATATCGACGACATATTCGTTTGTCGATAAAATGGTTACTTCGCTGGCACAAACCATTGTCGGTTTGACTTTGGCTGCCATCGGATTCAAGGCGGCATTTCCCGACGTGAATACGCCTTACTCCGAGGCCATTTTTTGGGTGACAATGTTTCTGTATATAGGCACCGTCCTGATCGCATGGACGATCACGATCGTTGCCATGAAGTTTTATCCGCTGACTAAAGAAAAAATGATAGAAATTCAAGCTGAATTGACGGCCAGACGAGAAAAAAATGCCGAGCTTCATGCAGATCCGGTCATCAATACGGCAGATCCCAAACCAGCACCGCTCAAATAACGCAGCTTGCAGGCGGCAGACTTCCCAAGAGGCAGCCAGGCGAATCAAGCCTGACGGTTTTTATGGGAAGTCTTTTTTTGCGCTGCGCGGATGGCGAAGCGGCTATGAAGGCGAAGCTTTGCATACCGCATCGCGATATTGCCGCGGGGTGACGCCGATCTTTTGCTTAAACAGCCGGTGAAAAAATTTCAAGTCGGCATATCCGACCGCTGCGGCGATCTCCCCCACGCTACTGCGGCTTTCGGCCAGCAGCCGGCAGGCGGCGTCCATGCGGATGCTCTGCACGTAGCCGGTGAAGCTCATGCCGGTCTGGCGCCGGAACAGACGGCTGAATTGCCGCTCGCTGAGGTTCGCTTTGGCGGCAAGCTCGCCAAGCTTGAGCCCGGCGGCATAATGGCGGTCGATGTAGGCGATCGCTTCGTCGACGGTCAGCCACTGCGGCCGGCCCCCGCCGGGGGTGCCGATCTTTAGCCGGTGCCGGTACAAGCCGGTCAATATCCGCACGACGAGAGAAGCCAGCACGGCCAAATAGCCCGGCGGCTTGGCCGAAAATTCCCGATGCATCTCGCGGAACATGGCGTGGTAATCGCCATATGCGTCTTTCATCGAGAACCATGGCAGCCGCTCGTCGGCAAACCATTCGCAAATGTCCGAAGCGTGCGGAAAGCCGCCGCGCAGCTCCGTTAAATACGATAGCGGGAACAAGCAGTTATATACGATAAGCGGGCGGTCTTTCTTCGGCGTCCTGGGCCGAAACACATGGCTGCGTCCGACCGGAATGAAGAACAGCGTTCCGTGCTCGACAGGGACGGTATCGCCTGCGATATAGTGGACGCCCGCTCCTTCGCTGACGTACGTGATCTCGACAAATTCGTGGGAATGCTCGATCAGGTCGAACGACTCGTAAGCTCGGTTTACAAAGATGGGCACACCGGGCTCGAAGAAGCTTTCGCCCGACATGACAAAAGTGCTCCGTTTGACGCTCATGCTTGCCGCTCCTTCCGCCTATGGCACGGTCACGCTCTCATCGTACGAAATCGGCAGCGAAATGTCCAGATCAGCCTATAAAAATGTCGGAAATATCCCCTGCCAGAGCTTGCTTCCCCCCGTACAATGAGACGTAACGGTGCCGCTTGCAAGAAGGCATACGATGCATATTCGGGAAGGAGACATGCGAAGATGGCAATGCTGCAGGTTGCGCATCTCAAATGCGAATACCGGAACAATCCGGTCGGTCTTGGAGTCCGGACGCCCCGCTTCAGCTGGCAGCTGCGGTCCGATGCCGTGCATGTGATCCAGCGCGCTTACCGCATTCAAGTATCCGGCAGTTTGACGGCGTTCGATGAGAACAAGCTCGTATGGGATACCAGCGTGGTGGAATCGGACCGCTCGGCATTGGTCGAATATGGCGGGCAGCCGCTGCAATCCCGCGGCCGCTACTTCTACCGCGTGAAGGTCTGGGATCAGGCAGGTCGGGAATCGGACTGGAGCGAACCGGCTTGCTGGGAGATGGGGCTGCTGAGCCCTGCCGATTGGTCGGCGGCCTGGATCACGCCGGATGCCGCGGCGATCGATCCGCAGGCGGAGGAAGTGTTCCTGCTGCGAAAAAGCTTCGCCGTTCGCAGCGGCGTCCGTCGGGCGACCATCTACGCGACAGCGCTTGGCCTGTACGAGCTGGAGCTGAACGGCCGGCGTGTCGGCGATTGGCAGTTTACCCCTGGCTGGACGAGCTACCGCAGCCGGCTGCAGGCGCAGGCCTACGATGTGACGGAGCTGATTCATGCCGGCGAGAGCAATGCGATCGGCGCCTCGCTGGCGAACGGATGGTACAAGGGCTTCCTGGCCTGGAACAATAAGCGCAACATCTTCGGCGATACGCGCGCGCTGCTGCTGCAGCTGCACATCGATTACGACGACGGAACGGCGGAGGTCGTAGCGAGCGACAAGTCGTGGCGCGCATCGACAGGACCGATTCTGATGTCCGAGCTGTATCACGGTGAAATTTACGATGCCCGCCTGGAGAAGACCGGTTGGTCCGCCGCTTCGTACGATGACCGGAGCTGGGCCGGTGTCAGCGAACTGACCCATTCGAAGGACATCCTGGTGATGCAGGAGAATGAACCTGCGCGCATCACGGAGCGGATCAGGCCGATCGCGCTGCTGCGGACGCCGGCCGGCGAGACGGTGATCGATATGGGGCAAAATATGGTCGGCCGCCTTCATCTCCGCCTCGATTTGCCGGCAGGCACCGCCATCGCGCTGCAGCATGCGGAGGTGCTGGATCGGGAAGGCAATTTCTATACCGGCAACCTGCGCAGCGCCAGGCAGACCGTCCGGTACGTGTGCAAGGGCGGCGGCGAAGCGTATGAGCCCCATTTCTCGTTCCAGGGCTTCCGCTATGTCAAGGTGGAGGGCTGGCCGGAGGATGTGCCGCTGGATCTGGAGCGGATCACCGGACATGTCATTCATACGGATATGGCGCCGTCCGGAACGTTCGAATGCTCCCATCCGCTACTAAACCGGCTGCAGCAAAATATCGTCTGGGGACAGCGCGGCAATTTCCTCGATGTTCCGACCGACTGCCCGCAGCGGGATGAACGGCTCGGCTGGACCGGCGATGCGCAGGTGTTCATTCGCACGGCGGCGTTCAACTATGGAGTGGCGCCGTTCTTCGCCAAGTGGCTGCGCGATTTGAAGGCCGACCAGCGCAGCGACGGGGGAGTGCCGTTCGTCATTCCGGACGTACTGGACGAAAAATCGCACTCTTCCGCGGCTTGGGGCGACGCGGCTGTCATATGCCCCTGGACGCTGTACTTGTGCTACGGAGATCAGCGCGTGCTCGAGGAGCAGTATGACAGCATGAAGGCATGGGTCGAGTATATGCGCGCACAAGGGGACGATGAGCATCTGTGGAATACCGGCTTCCATTTCGGCGATTGGCTCGGCCTCGACGCCAAGGAAGGCAGCTACGTCGGAGCGACGCCGAAGGACTTGATCGCCACCTGCTTCTATGCCTACTCTACCGGCTTGTTCGCGCAAGCGGCGGAGGTGCTCGGCCGCAAGGAGGACGCCGAGCAATACCGCAAGCTGTATGAGCGCATCGTGGCGGCATTCAAGCGGGAGTTTGTGACCGCCAGCGGCCGGCTTGCCGCCCATACCCAGACGGCGCACGTGCTGCCGCTCATGTTCGGGCTCGTGGACGGCCCGGTGCGCGAGCGGCTGGCGCGGACGCTGGCCGATTACGTAACGGAGCAGAAGTGCCATCTGACGACCGGCTTCGTCGGCACCCCTTACCTATGCCACGCGCTGTCCGAGAACGGCTACCACGAGCTTGCCGTAAAGCTGGTGCAGCAGGAGGATTATCCGTCCTGGCTGTATTCGATTCACCAGGGGGCGACGACCATATGGGAGCATTGGGACGGAATCAAGCCGGACGGAACGTTCTGGAGCGACGACATGAACTCGTACAACCATTACGCTTACGGCTCGGTCGGAGATTGGCTGTACCGGGTGGTGGCAGGACTTGACCTGGACGAGTCGCAGCCGGGATATAAGCGTATCGTATTCCGGCCGCACCCGGATTCCGGGCTGACCTATGCCAAAGCGTCGTATGAGTCGGCATACGGATTGATCCGCAGCGAATGGAGCATCGATGATGGAGGCGCTGTCGTATATGAATTCGAGCTGCCTCCGAACACGACGGCCGAAGCGCGGCTGCCGGGAGGGACGCAGGCCACCGCTGCGGTCAACGGCGGCTCCGCAGAGCAGGCGGAAGGCGTGCTTGCCGTTCGGGAGCAGGATGGAGCATTGATCCTGGAGCTTGGTTCCGGGACGTATCGGGTCGTCGTTTCGGGGTAGGCATGGCCATTGGGCAATTGGGTAATAGGATAAACGGGGCAAACAGGACTCACAGGACAAACGAAAGGTAAAAACAATAAGGGAGCGTTGCCTGGACGGCATCGCTCCTTCTCGTCTCTTTCGGAAAATATGTTCCTTGCGTTACTCTGCTTGTGTGGTTCAATCCGAAGCCGATTTTGCACAATGGTTATATGTAGTGTACCATAAATCATGAAGGGCGCATGTCATCATGGGGAATATCGGAAATTCATGACCCGGCTTCTCCAGCTTGGCCGCGTGCGGGTTGTTGCTTAAGTCATGGCGCAGCGCTTATTTCGGGAGGATGGAAGACATGCAGACCGTATACGATTTTACCGTGAAGCTGCCGAACGGCAAAGAGAAATCGCTGCAGGAATACAAGGGCAAGGTGCTGCTCATTGTCAATACGGCAAGCAAATGCGGCTTTACGCCGCAATTCGCAGGACTGCAGCGTTTATACGAAAAGTATCGGGAGCGAGGGCTGGAAATTCTCGGCTTTCCGTGCGACCAATTCAATCGTCAGGAGTTCGCCAATATCGAGGAAACGACGCAATTTTGTCAAGTAAACTACGGGGTTACTTTTCCGATCTTTGCCAAAATTGACGTGAACGGCGCGCATGCCGATCCGCTCTTTACCTTTTTAAAGGAGCAAAAAGGAGGGATTCTTTTCAATACCATCAAATGGAACTTCACGAAGTTCCTCGTCGACCGCAGCGGCAATGTCGTCAAACGATACGCGCCCACGACCGTTCCCGAAAAAATAGAAGAAGACTTGCAGCAATGGTTGTAAAGATGTGCTCTCATGCAGCAGACTCCCCATAAGGCAGACAGGCGATCATCGACCTGACCGTCTCATGGGGATTTTTTTGGCCAATCACGAGCCTTTAGCCCGGTAAAAGGAAGGCGGCACCCCTTCGACCTTACGGAACGTGCGGCTGAACGAATGAATGTCCCGGTAGCCGCATCGCGCGGCAATCTGCTTGAGCGGATCGCTGCTGAAGCGGATCATGTCCTTGGCCTTTTGGATGCGGTACAGCTGCTGATATTTCATCGGGGTCATGCCGAACGCCTTCTTGAACAGGCTGATCAAGTAATATTTGCTGAGGCTTGCCAGGCGGGCGAGCGTCTCCAGCGTTACGTCCTCGCCGTAATGGTTCTCCAGATATGACCTCACTGTCTCCAGCTCCTGCTGGCGGCCGGCAACCTCTGAACGATGCAGCTTCTCCCGATATTCGCGAAGCAAATCGCTCCACAACTGGATAAATAGGCCTTTGGCCTTCATCTCCGCGTACGGGGCTTCCTCCTGCATCTCCTGCACGATGCGCAGCAGCATCGTCTCGAACGGCAGCGGATTGCTCAGCGGCAAATAATTGGGCAGCGCGAACAGCGGATCGTGGGCTTCCTCGCGAACCCATTCCAGCTCCGCCTCCGACATCTCCTCGATCAGCTTGAAGGAAACGGTCATCGCCGGACTATCCGGCCGGTAGTACGGATCGAAATGAACTTGCGACTGCCTGACGGGCTGGCTTCCGACCGAGCGGATCGTATGCCTTTGACGCGGCTTTAGCAAAAACAGGTCCCCAGGCTTGCCCTCATACGGCACTCCCTCGATGATGATGAGCAGCTCGCCGTCCATAATATACAGCAGCTCGTAATCGAACAGCGCCCGTTCCTTCAGATGCCAGTCCGCCGGCGCCCTTAGATCGGCCGCACTGCGAATATACGGGGACAAGAGGTTCAAGTCCATTCGGCATCACCACCTGCAATGCATTGTGTTTCTGCGGTGCTATGGAAAATTGCCAATTTCGGCTAACAAGAACGAAACTTCGATCAACGAAACCGGCCGCGATCTGCTGTACAATGATGCTGTGTCGACCGGTCCGCCGCGCGGCGGCTTCGGCAAGGGTTCCGGCAGCCGGGTTCCGGGCATGGGCTTATGCGGTGCACGACAATCACCCCCTCAATTGGTCGGAATGGAGGATTACGTTGATGAGAACAAAGCGGCCTCTTGTTGTACCTTTGTTTGTAATTGTTTTCCTTGTGGCGGGCTGCACTTCATCAGGCAAGGATCAAGCGGACGGGCAGATCGCGGATGAAGCGCCGGTGACGATCAAGATCGGCATTCCGAGCGGCTGGATGACGGAGGAAGAAATGCAGCGGTATATTACAGGACCCGTCAGCAAGAAGCATCCGTGGATTACGGTAGAGATGGTGCCTTACGTCGCGGGCAAAAGCCTAAACGAGCTCGTAACGGCGGGCGAGACGCCGGACATCGTGATCGATACGAACATCTACGGGATGACGGGCTGGACGGACCTGGGACTGACGTATTCGCTGACCGATCTGATCGAGAAGCATCAAATGGACCTTAGCCGCTTTGAGCCGGAATCGCTGGACGCGGTGCGGGCGGCAACGCAGCGGGAAGATCTGGTCGGGATTCCGTACTGGAGGCATTTTTCCGCGCTGTATTACAACAAGGACATCTTCGATAAATTCGGCGTCGCTTATCCGAAGGACGGCATGACCTGGGAGGAGACGTATGAGCTCGCCAAGCAGCTTACCCGGCTGGAAGGCGGCATTCAATACCGCGGACTGGAGCCGAATGTGACGGAGCGCATGGCTTCGCAGCTGTCGCTGCCGTATGTCGAGCCGAAAACGTACAAATCGCTGCTCAATACCGAGCAGTGGCAGAAGGTGCTGTCCTTCGCCGCCAAGGTGCATCAGATTCCGGGCAACAGCCAGATCACTTACCACGGCGAGGCGAACGATCTGCTGTTGAAAGGCACGCTGGCGATGCTGGCATCCGTCAATATTATTTTCGAGGGCAACCTGTATCAGAATCCCGATATTTGGGACATCGCCTCCTACCCGACATGGCCGGAAGCGCCGGGGATCGGCATGCGGGTCGACGCTCACCTGATGGGCATCACGGCGACGAGTCCGCACAAGGATGCGGCTTTCCTGACGATCGCGACCGTCACCTCGGACGAGGTGCAGATGGATATGTCGCGGCAGGGGCGCTTCAGCGTCTTGAACAACCAGAGCATCCGCGATGCGTTCGGCGCCGATCTGGCGTTTATGCAGGGCAAAAACATTCAGGCCATCTACAAGACGAAACCGGCCAAAACGTTCGTTCCGACCAAATACGACGGCTTGTCGATGGGCAAGATCAACACAGCATTGAGCGATATTATCGAGAAAGGCAAGGATGTCAATACGGCGCTGAGAGAAGCGGAGGAAAGCGCCAACAAAGAGATCCGCGAGCGGGAAGCCGGGAATCCGTGAAAGACATTGTATCGTTAACTTTTGAGGAACCCATTAACTTCATGACAATCCATTAACTAGACGGATCATCCGATAAAAAAGTTTCGGCTCGTCGCGAATTTCAATTCTTTTCTTGATCGCCGTTCGGGCTCGCAACCGTCAGAGGTGCTGTAACTGCCGGAGGTGTCGTAGGTGTCGTCCCCCAGAGGTGCCGCGACGCCGGAGCCGGTCTTAAATCCCGGCAAGCTGCCGCAGATGCCGATGATACAAGGAGCCGTGCGCAACGATCCGCTTCGCCCGGCTCCGTTGTGCGATCAGTCGGCAGTCCCGATCCACTGCTCGTAGCATTTGTACACGGCGCTCATGTCTTCTTCGCCGTGTCCGCCGTTGCAGGCCATCTGGAACACCTGCTTCACGGCCGCCGCGGCGGGCAGCGGCACGCGAAGCGCATCGGAGAGGCGGGCGGCAAGGCCGAGATCCTTGTTCATCAGGGCGGCCATAAACTGCGGCTCGTAGTCGGCCTGGATGATTTTCGGGCCTTTCATCTCGGCCATGCCGCTGCGGGCGCCGCCTCCGGCCACGACCTCGAGGAACTTGACGGGATCGAGCCCGGCCTTCTGCAGAAGCGCCAAGCTTTCCGACAAGGCGACGAGATGGGTAGCGACCATCATGTTGTTGGCCAGCTTGGCGATCGAGCCGGCGCCATGTCCGCCCATGTATACCGCCTTTTTGCCCATCAGCAGAAGGATCGGCTCCACCTTCTCGAACACGTCCCGCTTGCCGCCGACGATGAAGGTGAGCACGCCTTCTTCAGCCTGCGGCTTGCTGCCTGTCACGGGAGCGTCCAGCTTGTCGACGCCGAGCGCCTCGAGCGCCTGCGCCGTGCGGATGCTGACGTTCGGGTCGATCGTGCTGCAGTCGATGACGAGCCGCAGCAAGCCTGCCGCTTCTTTCGCCGGGCGGCAGCCGGCCATAATCCCGTTGTCGCCGAAGTATACCTGCTCGACGGCCGCGTCGTTGGACAGCATCGTGAACAGCAGCTCCGATTGGGCGGCGGCCTCCGCGGGCGAGGCGACGACGGTGACCGAGTCGTTGCCTTGCCAGTCGGCCGTCCGGGCTGCGCTGCGGTTATAGACGATGAGCCGGTGTCCGGCGCGGAGCAGATGTCCGGCCATCGGCTTGCCCATCGTGCCGAGTCCGATAAATCCGATATTCATAGGCGATATCCCTCCAAATATAGTCGATGATTTCCGGTTCGCAGGGGAGCGGCTTGCCAAATTCCCCGGCGTATACTATTGTAACGGGACAGGGCGTATTTTCCAAATGGTCTGCCAGACGCTCATCGGCGGCAAAAACAGGAAAATATTCACTGTTCCTGCCGAGGCATTCCTGCTATATTGTACATTATCCGACAACAATGAAATGGCGAGGTCAATATGAAGCGATCATCTATTCTGGCGTTATTGTTCCTGGCGCTGCTGCTTGGCGCTCTGGCGATGCTCCCGGCGCAGCAAGTCCAGGCGGGGGACGGGCGCAGCGCCAAGGTGCTGGCTACCTCGCTGAATGTGCGCAGCGAGCCGGACGGCGAATCGACCATTGTCGGTTCGCTCAAGCAAGGCACAGTCGTCACCGTTTCGGACGAGGCTTACGGATGGGTTAAGGTCAGCTCGGGACGCTTGAAAGGCTGGGTAGCCGGCTATTATTTGCAGATCGGCGCGGGCAGCGCGGCGGACAAGCCTAAGTCGTCCGCATCCTCAGGGGCCTCGAAGAGCGTCGCCGGCAAGGCGCTCGGCCAAGCGAGCGTCACCGCGGATTCGCTGTTTATGCGCGAAGGCCCCGGAACGGACCATTCGATCGTCAGCGTGCTGAGTCTCGGGACTCCGCTCAGCATCCTGGACCGCAAGAACGGTTGGGTGAAGGTTCGAACCGCGGACGATCAGACCGGCTGGGTGTCGGGCAAATACGTCGGGAACCCGCAGGACGTCTCCGCCGTTCCCAAAAGCGGGGGCAAAGGGCTCAAGGGCAAAACGATCGTCATCGACCCCGGCCATGGCGGCAACGATC
>Ga0207865_101023_pt1 | contig 24146 bp, 22 predicted proteins | sample HigsolmetaAR204D_FD_184836 | JGI IMG/M metagenome (GOLD analysis project Ga0207865, IMG submission 184836) | Ionic liquid and high solid enriched microbial communities from the Joint BioEnergy Institute, USA - AR20-4-D (SPAdes) (version 2) ...
CCGTCCTCACCGACGAGGCGCTTCTGCCGGCATCACACCGTCCTCCCGACGAGGCGCTTCTGCCGGCATCACACCGTCCTCCCGACGAGGCGCTTCTGCCGGCATCACACCGTCCTCACCGACGAGGCGCTTCTGCCGGCATCACACCGTCCTCCCGACGAGGCATTTCTGTCGGCATCACACCGTCCTCCCGACGAGGCGCTTCTGCCGGCATCACACCGTCCTCCCGACGAGACGCTTCTGCCGGCATCACACCGTCCTCCCGACGAGACGCTTCTGCCGGCATCACACCGTCCTCCCCGCCGGGCTGTTACATAATTCAACCGAGATGGTGGAATGATAATGCATAAAAGGGGACTTCCGGAATGCGGTCCTTATCCTTATGGCAATTATACAGCCTTATGCTCCTGTTTCTACTGGGAACGAGCGTCGTCTTCGGAATTGCGGCCCCGGCGAAGCAGAATGCCTGGATCACCGCTGCCATCAGCATGCTGCTCGGTTCGGGTCTTCTGTTCATGTACTCGAAGCTTTACGAATCGAAGGCGAACGCGAATTGGACCGGTTTGCTAAAAATAGCGTTCGGACGGCCGATTGGCGCAGCTTTGGGCGTCGTGTACGTTTTTCTGTTCATGTATACGGCGGGCCGGGATTTGCGGGACATCGGCGAACTGACGAACACGTTTCTGCTGCCAAGAACTCCGATAGGGGTCAGCATGGCCTTGTTTCAGCTGCTGGTCGCCTACGTTTGCTATGCGGGAATCCGGCGGATGGGGCGGTTGGCTGAATTGAACGTCCCGATCATGATCTTCTCTTTCCTGCTGCAAATCGGACTGCTGCTCGCCTCCGGCACGATTCGCCTGTCCTTGCTGGCGCCGGTTGCCGCGGAATGGAAGCCGATCCTGACCTCCGTTTTTCCGGCGAGCTTTACCGTTCCTTACGCAGAAGCGTTCGCTTTCGCCGCGTTTTGGGCGACGACGCTGCCGCCGCAAGGGTTCCGCCAGGCCGCCTTGCTGTCGGGCGCCACGGCGGGGCTGTTTTTCATTATTCTGGATGTTGTCGCGATCGCAACACTTGGGCCGGAACTGTTCTCCCGTTCGTTATTTCCGCTGATGAGCACGTTTCATCTGGTCAACGTTGCGGATTTTATTCAAAATATCGATCCCTTCATCGTAATCAATTACATGATCGGCGTCTTGTTCAAGATCGCCATCTTTACCTACGCGGCATGCGCCCTCATTTCCGATCTATGGAAGGCGAACAGCCAGGCGGCCGTCATCCCGGTGTCCGTCATCGTATTCGTGTTTGCCTTCTACATGGCGGATAATCTCAGCCTCCATCTGTTCATGGGGCACCAATGGGCGACGTGGCTGATTTTCGTCCCTTTCTTCGTTGGCCTGCCGCTAATAGCCTGGCTCGTCATCAAGCTTAAGACTGCCCGTCGAAAAAGGAGAGAAATCGGATGAGCGGACAACGGATACGAATGTCCACTTGGGAGGACCAAAAACAGTTCGCCGAACAACTAAGCCGAACGTTCGGCCACGTATCCGACCTCGTCTTTCGCGGCGCAGGCCGTTCTCTCATCGTGTATCTCGCAGGCATTGTCGACGAGAAGCGGATTGAAAGGGAAATTATCCGTCCGCTTGAAGCGAATCCGGACGCGGATGGAATCCCGGTCAATTCGCCGGCGGTGAAGACAACCGGCGATTATGAAGAAACGGTTCAGGCGCTGTTGTCCGGTGCGGCCGCGATCGCCATTGTGGGCCGGGAGAACGTCATTTTGGCCAATGTCGCCTCTGTCCCGCACCGGAATATTAACCGGCCCGAGACGGAAACGGTCGTTCAAGGCCCCCGCGAAGGTCTGGTCGAGCATCTGGAAACCAATATCGCGCTGCTGCGCCGCATGCTGAAAAGCAACAAGCTCCGCATCCGGACATGGAAGATCGGCTCGGTTGTGAAAACCGACGTCCGGATGCTCTACCTGGATGGCGTGGCCTCCGACGAGCTGGTGACGGAAATCGCGAAGCGGATTTCCACCGTTCAGCTGGATGCCGTGATCGAGAGCAATTATCTCGCCGAAAACATCAAAGACCGGCCGTTCAGCCTGTTTCCGACCGTGCAATCGACCGAACGCTCCGACGTCGTCACCGAAGCGCTGGTGAAAGGCCGGGTCGCCGTCCTGGTTGACAACACGCCCTTTGCTTTAATCTTTCCCTTCACGTTCTGGAACGCTTTTCAAGCCATTGAAGATAACTACATCAACTACAGCAGCGCGACGTTTTTGCGCGCGATCCGGGCACTCTTCATTATATTGGCCCTGCTGCTTCCGTCCCTCTACGTCGCGATTACAACCTATCATGTCGAGATGCTGCCTACCGATTTGCTGCTATCCATCGCGGCATCCCGCGAAACTTCCCCCTTCCCCGCGGTGGTGGAGGCATTGATCATGGAAAGCATCTTCGAAGCGCTCCGGGAAGCCATCGTCCGCCTGCCGCGCATTCTGGGCCAGGCGGTCAGCGTTGTCGGCGCCCTGGTCATCGGGCAATCGATCGTGCAGGCGGGCATCATCTCCATTCCGATGATTATCGTCGTGTCGGTGACGGGGATCGCTTCGCTGATGATTCCGCGGTATGAGATGACGTTCGCCATCCGGATTATGCGCATGATTTTGCTGATCCTGGCGGGGAGTTTGGGGCTGTACGGCGTTGCGCTCGGGTTGTTTTTTACGCAAGCGTACTTGACCAGGATTCAATCTGCAGGCACGCCTTATCTGACGCCGATCGCCCCGCTCGTTGTGCGCGGCTTGAAAGATTTTCTGCTCCGGGCGCCGTTACGACGACACGCCAAAATTCCGCAGAGAGGAAGATCGTCTCCATGAAGCGCCGACGGTTCCTGTTACCTCTGATCCTGATGCTGGCGGCCCTTGCAACGGCGGGCTGCTGGGATCGCCGGGAAATCGTGGATGTCGGGATCGTCATGCTGACGGCTCTGGATGAAGGCCGGGAGCCCGGAACTTACCGGGTTCATATCCATATCGCGGAGCCCACCCGCCTGGGCGGAGCCGGGCAGACCCCGATCGGCAATCCTCGCGTCGAGCCCGTCACGCATATCGTAACGGAAGGACCGGACATCGACGAAACGCGCTTTGAAGCGGAACGGATCGTGCCGCGGGATATCGAAACTTCGCATCGGCGCGTGTTCATCATGGGAGAACCGCTGGCCCGGCACGGAATCAAGGAGGTGCTCGACCAGATTAGCCGAAACCCCAAAAATCGGATCAGCACGCAACTGATCATCGCCGAAGGCAGCCGGGCGGAAGAGCTCATCGACCGGAAACTGCCGCTTGAAAATTTCGGATCGGAGGTGCTGCGCGAGCTGGTTCTGCGCAAAGGCCAGGTCCCGAATACATTGAGGGATTATTTTATCGCCTCCACTTCGCCGGGGCAGCAGCCGGTCGCGGCCGGTCTTACCATTGTCGGCAACAAAATATCGTTCAACAGCGTGGCGATCTTCCAGGATCACAAGCTCAAAGGGTATATCAAGGGCAAGCAGGTCCCTGCCCTGATCGGACTGCTGGGCGGCAGAGCGGGGGGAAGCCTGACATTCCGTATCCCCCAGGTAAAAGGAAGTCTCTCCGCTCATCTGTACCAGGTCAAAGTGCGCCGCATGGTCGCCATCTCCAAGGGCGAGCCGATCTTTACGTTCCGCGTGACGTGTCAAGGGCGAATTATGGATAACCGGACCAATCTGGATTTGGGGGCTCCCGGAAACGTTCGGAAGGTGGAGGAAGCGTTCACCGATGAGCTCGAACAAACGTACCGGTCGTTGTTTCACCGTCTGCAAAAAGAATTTCAAGTCGACAGCGTCGGGCTCGGAGCCATGATTGCGCGGAGGTATCCGGATTTCTGGAAACAGATCGAGAAAGAATGGCCGACCATGTATCCGAACGCGAAGATCACTTGGCAGGTAGGCGGAAAAATTACCGGCATCGGTTCCGTCGGAGCGCCTCTATACTTGCCGGAAAACGAGGTGAGGAAGGATTGAAGGGGTGGATGATCTGCTTTACGCTTGGAGCGGCTCTAGTTACGCTGCAGCAGTTCCGGTATTGGCGGAAAACGGGAGGAAGCCGCGAAAAATGGGTATTTGCCGGCTGGATGGCGGTCGCTTGGCTGACCGGCCTCCTCTTCATGGCCGGCATTCTGAAATTCCCGACTCCGACAGCTCCCCTGTTCCCCGCATGGAAATGAGCGCCTGTGACGCCCAAGGTTCCACAATATAAGCATTCCTCGAAGCTCCTGTCCCCCGCTTGATTATCCAGCAATCTGGTGTGGCAAAATGGTAGCCCGTTGCCCCGCAGAGGCATATGCTTTATGCTTTATAATGAGAAGGACACCCCTCGGTACGGTAGTGACGGCTTGTCCTTTCACTTTACCTTACGCAGCGGTGTTTTTCTATTTATGCAGACAGACTGGCTCGGCGATCCGCCGGCCGGCCTGCCCCCAACAAAAGCGAGGGACTCGTCATATGAACATTCTGCTCGTTGAGGACGATAAGACGATCGCGGCCGGGCTGGAATATTCGCTGCAGCAGGACAAGTACGCGACGATTCTGTGCCATGACGCCGAGTCGGCAAGGAAGGTGCTGGCCGAGCGGCTGCACGAATTGTCGCTGTGCCTGTTCGACCTGTCGCTGCCGGACGGCAGCGGTTACGATCTGTGCCGGCTGGTTAAGGAGCGCAGCGATATTCCGGTCATTTTCCTCACTGCGATCGACGATGAGGTGAATGTCGTCATGGGGCTCGATATGGGAGCCGACGATTATATCACGAAGCCGTTTCGCATTCGCGAGCTGCTCTCGCGGATCGGATCGGTGCTGCGGCGATACCGGAAGCAGGCCCAAACCGCGGCTCCGGCGATCGACATCGGTCCCGTCCGCATTCATACGCTCGAAGGCAAAGTCACCAAGCACGGCGAGGAAATCGTTCTGACCGCCCTGGAATATCGCCTGCTGCTCATTTTTGCGGGCCATATCGGACAAGTGCTGACCCGCAGCCAGCTGCTGGAGCAGATCTGGGATGTGGCCGGCGATTTCGTGAACGACAACACGCTGACCGTGTATATCAAGCGGCTGCGGGAAAAGCTGGAGGACGATCCGCAGCAGCCGGCGCTCATCAAGACCGTGCGCGGACTCGGCTACAAGGTCGGTGATTAGCATGCTGCGCAATCGCGAAGTTCGCCTGCTGCTGACAGCGATGGGCGCAATCGCCCTGCTCGCGGGAGCCGCTGCGGCGGCGTTCCTGTCGCTTGCTGCGGCTGCGTTCACGCTCATCGCGAGCGGCCTGCTGATCGGCTGCAGCCTATGGTTTACGCATCGGCGGTACCGGGAAATCGCCAGGCTGTCCGGCTATTTGCGCCGGATCAGCGGCGGCGATTATTCGCTGGACGTCCGCGACAACGAGGAAGGCGAACTCAGCATCCTGAAAAGCGAAATCTACAAAGTGACGCTCAGGCTATCGGAGCAGCGCTCGCAGTTGCAGCGGGACAAGATCCGCCTGACCGACGCGATCTCGGATATCTCCCACCAGCTCAAGACGCCGCTGACCTCGATGCTCATGATGGCCGATCTGCTGAGCGACGCGGGGCTGCCTGGCGCGAAGCGGACGGAATTCACGCGCAATCTGCGCGTGCAGCTCGAGCGGATCGAATGGCTCGTCACCTCGCTGCTGAAGCTGTCGAAGATTGACGCCGGGACGGTCCAGTTCAAGCGAGAGACGCTCCCCGTAGGCCGGCTCATTCAGGCCGCGCTGCAGGCGGTGCTCATTCCGCTGGACGTGAAAGAGAAGAGCGTATCCGTCCAAGGAGACGATTCCGTCTCGTTCCAGGGGGACCTCAACTGGAGCGCCGAGGCCGTCATCAACATCCTCAAAAACAGCGTCGAGCATACGCCCGAGGGCGGGACGATGGCGATCTCCTATTCCGAAAACGCGCTGTTCACGGAAATCGTCATCGCCGATAACGGTCCGGGCATCCCGAAGGAGGATCTCCCGTACATTTTCAACCGCTTCTATAAAGGAAAAAACGCCAGCGAAGACAGCGTCGGCATCGGCCTGGCGATGGCGCACAGCATCATTACGAGCCAGGGCGGAACGATCGAGGTGCAGAGCGCGAAGGGCGAAGGCACGCGGTTCCGCATCAAATTTTACAAGCAGGTCGTCTAGGCCCCAAACGCCTTAAGTGACAATATTGTCACCGAAGCAGTCACCGGAGAGTCATTTTAGGCAGATACAATGTGACTATAGCCGTAATTTTGGAGGTAGGAGCATGGAAATATTAAGAATAGAGCATCTGTCTAAAATGTACGGAAAAGGCGAAACGGCCGTCAAAGCGCTGGACGATGTGTCGTTTTCCGTGAACAAAGGGGAGTTCATCGCCATCATCGGCCCATCCGGGTCCGGCAAATCGACGCTGCTGCATTTGCTTGGCGGCGTGGACCGCCCGACGAGCGGCAAGGTGCTGGTGGAGAATACGGACATCTACAGCCTGGACGAGACGCAGCTGGCGATCTTCCGGCGCAGGCAGATCGGCCTGATCTACCAGTTCTACAACCTGATTCCCGTTCTGACGGTCGAAGAGAACATGACGCTGCCGCTGCTATTGGACGGGCACGAAGTCGACCGCGAGGAGCTCAGCCGGATCGTTGGCATATTGAACCTGCAAAGCCGCCTGAACCATCTGCCGAATCAGCTTTCCGGCGGGCAGCAGCAGCGCGTGTCGATCGGCCGGGCGATCATCAGCCATCCCGCCATCATGCTGGCGGACGAGCCGACCGGCAATCTGGACAGCAAGAACAGCGCCGAGATCATGGACCTGCTTCAAATGCTGAACAAGACGTATCAGCAGACGCTCATCGTCATCACCCACGACGAACGGATCGCCCTTCAGGCCGACCGGATCTTGACGATCGAGGACGGACGGATCGCCAAGGACGAGGTGATTCGTCCATGAACATCATGAACCGGCTGACGATCCGGCATTTGAAGCAGAACAGGCGGCGGACGCTAGTCACGCTGATCGGCGCGGTCATTTCCGTGGCGATGATCATGGCGGTGGCGTCGCTCGGCATCTCCTTCCTGGACCTGATGAAGCGGCAAGCCATTGCGAACGGCGGCGAATGGCACGTCTACTACGAGGGCGCGAATCCGCAGCAGCTGACCGCGATCCGCGCCGATGCCGAGACGCAAAAACTGGTGCTGATCCGACGGTTCGGATATGCTCTGCTGGAAGAAAGCCAAAACCGCAGCAAGCCGTATTTGTTCATCACCGCCTATAACGACGCCGGCTTCGAGCAGTTTCCGTTCAAGCTGAAGGAGGGCAGATGGCCGCAGGCTGCAGACGAGGTCGTCATTTCCGGGGAAATCGCCGACAGCGCCAAGGTCTCTTATGCGATCGGCGAGCAGCTTCGCCTCGAGATCGGCGAGCGCACGATGGCAGGCAAGAGCGAACCGCTTTCCGAAAACGAGCCGCTGCAGATGAAGGACGGGCAATCCGCCGAAAGCCTGCGCGACACGAAGCCTGCCAGCTTCAAGGTCGTCGGCGTCATCGAGCCTCCTAACTGGATACCTGCCTGGATGCCGGGCTATCCGATCATCGGCTATGTGGACGAGCAGCAGCTCGCGGCAGGCGATACGGCCGACGCCCTCGTCGTCCTGAAGAAGGTTCGCAGTTCGCTCTATGAGCACGCGCAGGAGCTGGCCAAGGAGCTCGGGATCGAGAGCGTCTCGTTCAATAACGGCCTGCTGCGTTACTACGGCATCACGAACCATGACGGGCTGCGCAGCATGCTGTGGTCGCTGTCGGCCATTATCATGACGATTATCATCGTCGGCTCGGTCGCGCTCATCTATAACGCCTTCGCCATCTCCGTCTCCGAGCGGGCCCGCCATCTCGGCATGCTGTCCAGCGTCGGGGCGACCAGAAGGCAGAAGCGCAACTCGGTGTTCTTCGAGGGCATGGTCATCGCCGTCATCAGCATCCCGCTCGGCATCGCCTGCGGCCTCGCCGGCATCGGCGTCACCTTCTGGCTGATCAACTCGCTCATTCAGAACGCCCTCAGCGTAACCGAACAGCTGACGCTGACCGTAACCCCCGCTTCGGTGGCGGTCGCCTGCGTCGTGTCGCTGCTGACGATCTTCGTCTCAACGTACATTCCGGCCATGAAAGCTTCGAAAATTTCCGCCATCGACGCGATTCGCCAGACGACGGACGTGAAGCTGACCGGCAAAGCGGTGAAGACGTCGAAGCTCGTCCGCAAACTGTTCGGCATCGAAGCGGAAATCGGGCTGAAAAATTTGAAGAGAAACAAGCGCCGCTATCAGGCGACCGTCTTCTCGCTCGTGATCAGCATCGTGCTGTTTTTGGCGGTCTCCTATTTTACCGACAGTTTGAGAAAATCGGTCGAGCTGTCCAAGGACGGCATCAATTTCGATATGCAGGTGCAGACGATCGGCGACAGCATTGCGCTTCAAGACGAGCGCTTGATCCGGGCGATCTCCTCCCTGCCCGATGTCATGGAGCATACGCTGGTCCGGGAAGTGAACGCTACCGCCAACATCGATGCGGCGGCGATTGCCGATCCGCTCAAGGAGCTGGTGAAGCAGAACCCCGATGCTCTGGAGGACGGGAAGCTGCCTTATTTCATTCGTCTTCACGCCCTGGACGAGGAGAGTCTGGCCGCCTACGCCCGGCTCGTCGGGGCTGACGCCGCCCGGCTGAACGATCCGGACCGTCCGGGAGCGATCGTCATCGATACGATTCCTTACAAGGATATGGATGCGGAGAAATATGTGGAGATGAAGGCGATCCACACAGAAGTTGGCCGCACCCTGGATCTGGCCCTCGAGGACACGGAAGCCGGGAAGCCGGCAGCGACGAACGCCGTGGAGATCGCCGGCTTGACGGATCAGTTCCCGATGGGGATTCTGCCGGCGGGGCTCGGCGGGCTGAATGTCATCGTCTCCGAGCAAGTGCTGGGCCGGCTGCTGGAAGGGCAGGCGATCCCAAGCGAGAGGTCCTACTTGTACCTGAAAAGCTCCGATCCGATGAAGACGCAACGGGAAATCGAGGAGATGGCTTACGATCTCTATGTCTATAATTTATTTCAGGCCAGACAGCGGGAAGAGCAAACGATTCTGCTCATGTCCGTATTTACTTACGGCTTTATCGCGCTGATCACGGCCATCTCGATCGCCAACATTTTCAATACGATCTCAACCAGCATCTCCTTGCGGAAACGGGAATTCGCAATGCTCAAATCGGTCGGCATGACCCCGCAAGGGTTCAACAAAATGATCAATTACGAAAGCATCTTCTACGGCATCAAAGCGGTGCTGTACGGGCTGCCGATCAGCGTCGCCATCATGTACCTGATCTACCGGTCGGCGATGAACAGCTTCGATTACGATTTCACCCTGCCTTGGGCAAGCATCTTGTACTGCCTGGCCGCCGTCTTCGTCATCGTCCTGTCGGCTATGCTGTACTCGAGCGCCAAGGTCAAGAAAGAGAACATTATTGACGGCCTGAAGCAGGAGAGCATTTAAGCTTGACGCGGGAAGCGAATCGCTGCCTGGCCTTACGCGAATCCGGGGGATGGAACGATTACTGTCATCGTGCCTCCCCCGATTTCTTTTGTCGCATCCATCATGGTCAGAAGCGCCGCGAAACGGATGATCGAAGCAGGGCAAAATTTTTTGGGGTCGTTCATGGAACGTTTTGTTATTCATGTTAGTTTATATAATGTAGGCATTGTGCGGATGGGATTTGCTTTTTACAAGGAAATGATATTGATTATGAGGAAAGCAGCGCTTTCTTTATCTTAAAAAACCTTATTAAAGCAAAAGCAAAGTAACCGATTCTTATGCCCAGACATATCTATAATGGCCTATGGAGGCTCCTGATCGAGATTGGAGGAGTATTAATAAAATCGCGTAAAAGAGCTTTTATTGTTGCTGCAGCATTAATCCTCTCGTTAGTTTTAAATGGGTATTTTATTTCTACATTAAAAAAGAATAATCAAGAAAGTATTGACACCGATTTTATTGCAGCAATCGGAAGAATATCTGGAACCATAGACTCTGTGACGAACAGCAATTATGAAGGTTATATATTTGCAATAGAACACGCTTCCCAAGCTTATGCTTTATCTAAATACACTTCTTACCATAATAACTCTATTATTCCTGGTGTTACAGCAGAGTTCATTCATTTATTTCGCAATCTCTATGCCAATAAAAAACCATTAAGCAACAAAGAAGAAATCAGAGAGGTATTCACCAGTATTTCTGCAAATCCGGACAATATAGCATTGTACGATCAAGCAATGGAGCTTCTTAACCAAAGTTTAGGATCTTCCTTCAAATGAGCTGATCTTTACCGCTATTCGTCCAAACCTGCCGCTCCAATTCCCGCTTGATGCCCAGCTCCATGGCCGATCTTAACTGTGCGTACTTATCTATCAGCGGATGATCGTGTCCCAAGCAAGCACCAATTCTACCAGTCAACGAGTCGTCCTCATGTTCGCCGCTCCACTGGAACAGCGCCTGATAAAGCTCGATGAGCGACTCTTGATTGATCGCTGAAAAGCGGACCGGATGCGGTTCATCCGCCAGCTTCAATTCCAGCAGATCGTGCAGCACTTTAAGACGGTCCTCGATCGTCCGTTTATCCGGCGCGCTGTCCGCCTCATTCCGTGCAAGCGACATCTGAGCCTTCAGCTTGGAGATGAGCTCGCGGAAGGTCAGCTCGGCGCTTTGCATAGCCATATAGCCCCACCAATGGCTCCCTGTGCCAATACTGAACATTTCCCAGGACGGGTCCATGAGGATGCTTTGGACATGCTCTCGTTGCGTGCGGCCAAACAGGGAGATGCCGAGAACAAGCCCGCCATTGCAATCCGTCGATGCCCGTTCGCCCCACGCCAGCAGCCTCGGGACGATCTCTTCGCCAGCAACCTTAAAGCTCAGCGCAGGCAACAATTCAGGAAACAGCGGCTGCCCGTATATTTTCTCCAGCTCGCTCTTAAGCCTCTCCCGATGCTTCTCGCAAGGCAGATGCAGCAAGCCGAGACAGGCATCCTTGGACAAATACCAGTCGTTCGCGCTGACGCACTCTACCATATAATCGATATATTTCTCATACCCCATAAATCCCAGCGCATGCAAAACCGCACTCGGCACGTCTTCCTTCAGCCGTCCCTGCTCGAAGCACAGGCGGTCGATTTCCTCCGCCAGCGCCAAATCCCCGAGTCTCATCACCGGGTCCAGCAGCATCTCGCGCGCGAAGTCGGAAGGCTTCCCGGCGAAGAGCCGGAATAGTGCCGCGGCATCCTCCGGGCCGCCATACTGCGCAATAATGCGGCAATAGACCGATGCTATGCTGACGTCGATCTTCAGATCGGATTGATACCATTGTACAAGCTTTTCGGTTAGTGGAATCATTGCTATCCTTCTCCTGAATCATGCACGATGTGTTGTACTCCCATTAGCTCATGATCATCCCATGGGTTCGGCTGCCCAGAGCCCGGGATCGTGCCGGATGAGGCCATTCGGCGCCATCTTGGGGAGCACTTCGTATTCGCAGGCCGGAGCCTCATCATTGATCGGTCGAAGCAGAGCAAGGCCAACTCGCTCGCTGGGGCGCTCCGCCCTATTTCAACCTGTCCAATTCCTCCAAAAAAGCCCGTTTTCTCATATACAAAGTTCTCAAGCTCTGGATCAGATGCTGCTGAAGCTCTTGGCCTGCAATTTTCCCGAATCTGGACAGCATCCGGCATATGCTCTGATACTGCCTGCGGTTGGCAGCAGAACTTGCCTGTGCCCGAATATACCGGCGATACATCTCGACGATCTCGTCCCGGTACCGGACTACCAGCCTGCTCGCATAAGTCTCAAGCATCTCCGGATTATCCTTCAAGTACAGCATGAGCGCATCCAGATCGTTCTCGCTCTCAATGAGTCTGCGATACATTTCCCGTTCGCGCCAGCCCTTCGCCTGGTTAAACTTGTGCTTCAGCTCGCGATATAAGGCTTCCTGATCCGCAACCAACGCTTTCAACTCGCTGTAATATTCGAAATTTCCGTCCAACAGCAGCTCTTTGGCCAGCTGTTCCTGCTCTTCCCGCAGCGACATCGCCTTATAAGCTTCGTATCTGTGTTCTTTCCATTGAATGACAAGGCCGGGGGAGTTTTGGTCCTGCGCTTCTCCTTCCAGAGCCAGCTCCACCACCTTGCGAAAATCGCCCTTCTGCATGTGCATACCTATATACTTCTCTCGAAAAGTATTGTAGTGGAGGTTTTCTTTGATGAACGCTTCCGCTTCCTCAGCCGTGCCGTACTGCTCCGTCATTTGCAGCAAAAAGTGAAGCAAGGTTTCAATACTGAACTCGCTGTATTCTTCTCCGACTTTGCGCCGAATCAAGGATTGGATCTGGGCCATCAACCGGTTTCTGAATGTCTCGACATCGGCAAAGCGGGTGCAGATCTCGATCAGCTCAAGCAGGAAATCATCCCATGCTTCAAAAAAGGACGCGTCGCTCTTCTCAAGCAGCTTGTCGAAAACCTGCTTTCTTTCATCCTCATCCAGATTTTGGACGTCGTCGGCAATGTCCCCGATCACCTCCAGCGCTTCTCTCGCCACCTCGCGGATGTCGCCATCGGAATCGTCGGCATAATGAAACGCTTTGAGCGCCTCTTCCAGTACTAAAAAGGCAATGTCCAGCGCCAGCGTCCTATTATCCGTCAGCCTGGCCTTCTCCAATACCTCGCTCAGTCCCATGGCAAAATCGGCAACGGCCCGATACGCGATATGGCCTCCCCGGCCTTGATATTGTCGAACGAACGCACGAATCAGCTTACGGCACTGCTCCAGCTTCTGCCGCTCGTCGCCTCTGGCATACTTGGCTATGATCAATTCGCGCCCCAGCGTATTTTGCTGCGTCAGCTCCATAATAATCTCGATCAGTTCTTCTTTGGGCAGCTGGTTCAATACGTCGCTCAAAGCCGGCAGCTTGACCGGTTGCAGCCGCGCCACGGCCTCATCATCGTCTTCGTCGTCATCCTCGTCTAATAAATAGGCCAGTTCATAATACGCAGCCACCTCATGCTTGCATACGGGACCGTAATCAAAGGGGCAATCGCAACGGGAATACACGATCTCCCCGTCCTCATCGAGCTTGACGACGACCTCATAGTCATCGCTCCCCTCCACCTCGACAGCATATTCGTGCTCCGCAATCCGGCGAACCTCGACGACACGCCCTTCCTCGTAGTAGGCGTATCCCATGTCCAAAATGGTATTGTCGATCGCTTCCTCGAAATAAAAAATATTCATGGACGAATCCCCGCTTTCCCGTTCTCGTCAGCCCGAGTCATTACTATCATTGAACCATGTTTAGGCCTAAAAATCTAGCAGGTACGCGGTTTCCACGCGGTTTCCGCTGCTTAACGAAGCTCGCGAGCACGATAAGCCCCCTTTTGCACAAAGGGAGCTGCTAAATCCTTCTCGTGTGGACCCGAGTCCCGCGCTTCCCCTCAAGCGTTAAGGAGCCGGATAGCATGGCGAGTATGGGCCGGACGCCGCCGGTTCATTCTCCATGGCATGGCGAAGCTGATGCTTATCTTTTCGGCTTTGAGCCTGAAGCGCCTCGTTGGCATATAACGGAATTCCATTCGCCAGCGATTCTATTCCCAGTTGAGTCAGCTTGTTCTTCTCATATTCCATCTGTTCGACCTGGTTCATCATGGCCATCTCTTCGTTTCTCGTTAAGTCTCCGGAAAGGATTTAGTATGAGCTACGATAAAAAGGCTGTAGGAACTCGCATTAGGACTCGTCGAAAGACTTCGGAGATCACTCAAGAGGATTTTGCCGAACGGATCGGGCATGTGCCCAAGTTTTGTGCGGACATTGAGCGCGGCCAAGCGGGGATGTCCATTGATACTATGCTGGGCATCTGTTCGGTGTTAAAGTTTTCTCCGAATGAGTTGCTTTTTGCCAGTACGGATGAAGCCGGGTCGGATGAAAGCAAGCTCATCGCAGCTGCATTGAATCAATGCACGGTGCAGCAGCGCAAGGATGCATATGCCCTCCTGAAACTATTTCTTACGGCGATTCGCTAATGCTTCTCCCTGCTTCCCCTTAAAAAAGATACCGATCCCGCATCTCGATGGCACAGTCCAATTGCAGGGGATCTTTCGGTGCGAGTCCTAAGCTCCCATGATTTTCCCGGGAGACTCGCATCCCTTGATCTTGCTGGGGCTTTCGGCGTTTTAGCGTGAATTTTGCATGGTTATCGATTATAATAAAAAGGCATTTGCCCTAAAGGGATTTCGGGCCTTTGTCTCTCCAGGGCTTTTGAATTGTGCGGTCGCATCTCGTATGGGGTGTGGAGATTGAAACCTCGCCGAGGAAACCAAGCCAAATTGCGACTCGTCGCATTCCGTATAGGGGGCGGATTGAAACCTGTAGCGATGAGACCCGGAGGGTTAGCCCGGAGTCGATCATGAATTCATCATGCCAAACGTAATTCAAGATCAAGTGCGAATGCCAAGCTCCCATGATTTTCTCGGGGGATTCGCACCCCTTGATTTTACCGGGTTTTCGGCATTTTAGCGTGAATTTTGCCCGGTTATCGAGTATAATAAAAGGACATTCGCACTAAAGGGCTTTCAAACCCTTGCTTCTCAAGGGCTCTTGGGCTGTGCTGTCGCATCCCGTATGGGGTGCGTGGATTGAAACCCCGAAGTGCTCGAGATAAAAGAACGGGAAATTCGGGTCGCATCCCGTATGGGGTGCGTGGATTGAAACGTAAAGGAGCGCGCTATCAAAGCGGTTATCGGCTACGTCGCATCCCGTATGGGGTGCGTGGATTGAAACGAGCGATCACTCAGCGCTGGCTACTTGCTGACGGGTCGCATCCCGTATGGGGTGCGTGGATTGAAACCCGCATTTGGCCTATGCGAAAGCTTTCCAACGGTTGGTCGCATCCCACATGAGTACGTGGATTGAAACCGCATGTAATCATTGAGCGGTACGTAATCAATCATCGTCGCTTCCCGTACGGGGGGCGTGATTTGAAACAAGCTTGGTTACTACCATGCTTGCCGCCCGGCTGCGTCGCATCCCATATGGGGATGGGGATTCATTAAAAGCAAGCGCAACTCGAAGACAAGGTGCGAATGCCAAGCTCCCATGATTTTCCCGGGGGATTCGCACCTCTTGATTTTACTGGGTTTTCGGCGTTTTAGCGTGAATTTTGCCTGATTATCGAGTATAATAAAAGGACATTCGCACTAAAGGGCTTTCAAACCCTTGCCTCTCGAGGGCTCTTAGGCTGTACTGTCGCATCCCGTACGGGGTGCGTGGATTGAAACTTATCCGATAATCGAGGGAGGCCACGACCGTGAAGTCGCATCCCGTACGGGGTGCGTGGATTGAAACCCACTGTTTGCTTTTGTAGAACCTCGCCGCCTGTTGTCGCATCCCGTACGGGGTGCGTGGATTGAAACGTTTAACTTGCGCAAGCGTCGCAGGTTTCCGTAGGTCGCATCCCGTACGGGGTGCGTGGATTGAAACACAGACGAGCTCCATCTCCTCAAAATCCACTTGGGTCGCATCCCGTACGGGGTGCGTGGATTGAAACAATGTCTCCAAGCTTTCCGATGCCCGCATCTAGGGGTCGCATCCCGTACGGGGTGCGTGGATTGAAACAGATTACGGAGGTGGGCGGTCGTTGAACAAAATTAGTCGCATCCCGTACGGGGTGCGTGGATTGAAACGCATTTGTTCCCCTTCCTATTTGAGTAGGCATGTGTCGCATCCCGTACGGGGTGCGTGGATTGAAACTCCACGTAAAATCAGCCCCCGGAGATCATCGTCCAGTCGCATCCCGTACGGGGTGCGTGGATTGAAACCCGTGATAGCCGCCCCTAACGGCGGGTAAAGATACGTCGCATCCCGTACGGGGTGCGTGGATTGAAACCGTCGGATGTTGTGCTCCTTACCTGTGGCGTCGAGTCGCATCCCGTACGGGGGGCGTGGATTGAAACCCAACCGACCGGGGCGTAAAAGTTGTCGGCCAGATGTCGCATCCCGTACGGGGTGCGTGGATCGAAACATCCAATCGCTCATGGATGACTATGTATCGGCGAATCACATCCCATACGTATCGCGTGTTTAGCACATCTGCCCCATATCCGGCATCCCCATAAAAATGAAAAAAGCACTCTACTCCGAAAAGTAGAATGCCTTCGTGATTTAACTCTGCATCCCTGTATATCTATATCCCCATATAATGGAAGTTCCGCGTTATCGACTTCGCTCCGTTGGAGGTCGCCGCCGCCAGACCTCTTTCTAGCCTTCTAGCGCATCCGTAAGCCGCATTTCAACCCCGGGCCTAGCCCAACTTATGCCCACAATTCGGGCAAAAATTCGCCCCTTCGTTTTTCGTGCCGCAATTCGGGCAGAAGTTCGGTTTGCTTCCGGAGGAGGCAGGCGCCGGCTCGGACTTGTCCTGTTGCGCCGGGTTGGCCTGGCTGCGGTTCATATTTTTCATCATTTCGTTCGCCAGGTTCATGCCCATCATCATGCCGGCCATATCCGAAGCGGCGCCGCCGCCCTGCACCTTGCCCGAAGCGATGCCGTCCGTCATGCTCACCTGCTGGTACTTCTGCAGATTGCCGATCATTTCATGAGAAGCGGTTTTCGTAATCATATCCTGGATTTCCTGAGGATAGTTGAAGCTCATCACATGAAAAGCGGTGATCGTCATACCGTTATCGAGGAGCTGCATATCCAGATCCTCGCCAATGCCCCTGGCAATCTCCGCGGCGTTCGCCTGCAGGTTAAACATATCTTTGCCTTCCCGGCTGATCCACTTCATCAGCAGTTGATCCAGCACGGAGGTGATGCGGATTTTCACATCCTCGACCAAATAGCTGTCCTTCATCCCCGCGATCTTGTCGATCAAGGTCACGTAATCGTTCACCTTGAACATCAGCGTGCCGTTGGCGCGAATCGGCAGGCCTCCCGGGAGTTGCGGGGTCGGAATCAGGATCGGATTTTGCGTTCCCCACCGGACGGTAAATTCCTTCGTATTGACGAAGAGAACCTCCACTCTCATCCCGCTGTTAAAACCGAATTTGAACCCCTTCAACGTCGATAAAAACGGGATGATGTCCGAATCGATGCTGTACTCCCCTTCTTCCTCAAAAATCCCTTCAATCTTGCCGTTATTCACGAATATCGCGTCTTGGCCGGGGCGAATGATCAGCTTGCTTCCTTTTTTAATCTCCCGGTTGCTCCACTTCCAGAAGATCATATCATCGCGAAACTCTTCCCATTCCACGACATTCGCAAATTGATTTCTAAAAAACACCCTATATCCTCATCCCTTCGCATTAAAATGACCCGCGGCTGCCGCTATGCGAGTGACCGCCTCCGCCGCCAAAACTGCCAGAGCCGCCAGAGCCGCCGCCTCCGCCGCTGCTTCCTTTTTCGATTTTCGTCTTGGAGGTCGTCGTTCGCAAATATCGATCTCTCTTGGCTATCACTCCGGACTGGCTCGCATCCTCGTAAGTGCGGCGGTCAACCGTTACGCGGCCCCCCGATCGATAAACCATCGTACCGACGATTAGCCCCGCAAAGGTCAATGAAAAGCTTAATTGAAACAATCCGTTATACAACATATTGTCCGGGTTGACTTCCGGGTCAAAGCCCATATACCTGTATGAGGTTTCAATATATTTCCGGAAAGCCCGCTCATAATTGCCCGCCGATAAATCCGCAGTGATCTTGCTTCGGATGCGGCTGAGCCGGTCGTTGTCCAGGTAGGTCTCGGCTTTATAAAATCCGGCCAAATAGACCTCTCTGTTCCTCATATCCATCGTCAAAATAACTGCATTGCCATGAGGCTTATCGTATCCGGGCGCATGCGATTGGTAGAAATCTTCAGTCATTACCTCAACGTCGTTGTTGTCGGGGTTCAAGGTCGTGTATATCAGGATGTCCGTTTCTCTTTTAGCCCCGTATTTGCTTGCAAGCGCGCTCAGCTCGCGAATCTCCGTCTCATTCAACAGACCGGCTTCGTCAAAAATGAGCCGCTTGGTTGACGCTTCCGCCTCTTCCCCTGCCGCCTGCTGCACAGGAACGGCAAGAATGACCGCCAGCAGCATAATAACAGCCCACATCGCCCGCTTCCCGCTCACCAGAATCCTCCTCCCATCATCCATGAAACCAGCTTCAATGAGAGGAATGAAATCCCCGAGATGCTGGCAAACCACGCAGCCACCTTCGCCTTGCTGATCGGAGGCTTGCCGACGACTTTGCCCGTCTGACCGTTCATGGCAAACGTATATTTTTTTCTATTGTAATCGTAGTGCACAACCCACACCGGAAGCAGTACGTATTCCGCCCGCTTGACTTCCGTATCGATATATTTATTCGTATAAGTCACGGTCGTATAGCCTGTCGTCACGGACTGAATATAATCATCGATGTATTGGCTGATTTTTTGCTTGGCCCGCGGCAGAAGCTCCTGCTCGTCGTAGCTGTATTTTTCGGCAATGTAGCCCGCCAGGTAGGGAGTTTTGAACTCTTTCAGCTGGTTGTAAGGAAAAGGCTCCAGCTTATCCATCAGCTCGTCGTTCATTTTCTCCGCTGCGTCAACCGGGACTTTCACATAATTCAGGCGGAGCTTCCGGTATACGTCGTAATGTTGCGTTTCCGTAATCCGGTAGTCGCCGCTCGTGTACGTTCGCACCTTCGTCGCGCGGGCTTCGACCTCCACCTGGTTATCCAGATCGTACAGCCAGAACGGGACATATATACCGGTAATGCTCTGAATGCGGTCTGCGGTCATAAACCCGCCAGGCGTCAGCCGGCCGTTCCGGCACCACTTTCGAAAAGCCCGTATCGCCTCTTCCTTACTAATCGCAAAAGGAATGACTTTCGCCGGGGCCAGCCTTCCGGACAGCCGGTCTGCCAGCACCACGCTAGAACCGCAGAAGCTGCAGCTTGTCGCCGTCGTCTCCGCTTCCGTCATAATGACCGCACCGCAACTGTGGCACTGATACTCCTTCGCTTCACCCTCTGTGAAAGTGCTTTTTTTCAGGGGATCGGGGATATTGTCGATATTTTCTTGTCTCCCGCAGCTGCCGCAGGCTAGCATCCCTGAGCCGCTATCAAATCCCATACCGCCGCCGCAGCCGGGACACTTGTATTCTATAACCGGCATCTGTTCACCTCTTGGAACGAAGAACCCTTTACTTCTTCTTGTTCAGCTTCTCCTTGATCGCAGCCAGTTCCTCTTCTGCACTGGGACTGCGTTCGCTCTGGCTGTAGGGAGCCAGCAGCTCATCCAGATCATCGTTCGCTTCGGCTCGAAGCTCGGCGATGGCCATCGCCTCAGCGTAAGCCTGGTTGACCTTCTCCTCCAGCGCAGCAAGCGCGGAATCCGCGCCGTTCACGGCGGAGCTGATGTCATTTAAGGTTTGCTGCGCCTTCGCAGCCGCCATCTTCCCTTGGAGCGCAGCCAGCCGCGTCTCCAGTTGGCCGATGTCCGAGGCCAGCTTATCCTGCATCCGCTTCATGTTGGAGGCATTGGAGGCGGCGACGTCCAGCGCAGCCTGCAGCCGGGAAAGCTTCTCGTTCAGCGCCGCCTTGCGCTCCAGGAACTTGATCGCTCTCTGGTCGTCCCCCGCTTCCACCGCTTTCTCCGCATAGCGCTGCAGCTTGTCGATCTCGCTCCGGCATTCGTCCCATGCCCGCTTTGCCCTCCGCTCATCGGCTAACACCGAAGCCATCTCCGCCTTCACCTTGCCCAAATCGGCGCTCAGCATCCGCATGTATTCACGGATGGTTGTCTCCGGGTTCTCCGACTTATCCAACAAGGCATGTATATTGCTCGCCATGATCTCCTTAAACCTCGATAAAATCCCCATATTGCCCCCCCTCGCATATTGCATCTACCAATATAATACCTTATTTTTAGGAAAAAGGTTTCATTTGTTCAAAGTTATCTGAGCCGATGGATCGATTTATTGCACTGAGCAATGGAGTGAAGGGGGAAATCCCGTTGTGGCTGTGGTGCGTGTAGTTTAAGGTTTTGAGCGGTGGCATCCATCGGGGCTTATGCTCTGTTGGTCGAGGATATTCCAATTGACGACCAAATACTTACTGTGATTCATAATTCTGTCAGGATCGTATTATTCGTTTATGATGCATATTTATTATTTTCCAGCGTGAGTCAGATGGTGGAACCCGTGTTGCCAGTCTGATATCATCAAACAAGCCTGCTCCATGGGGGCTAACAATCCGCCGCAAGCAATGCCCCAGGTGCGAATGCCAAGCTCCCATGATTTTCCCGGGGGATTCGCACCTCTTGATTTTACTGGGTTTTTGCCATTTCAGCGTGAATTTGGCTCTGTTTTTTTGTATAATAAAAGGACATTCGCACTAAAAGGCTTTCAAAGCCTTGCCGCTCAAGGACTGTGCGACTGTACTGTCGCATTCCGTATGGGGTGCGTGGATTGAAACCGCTCTCAAATAGTCGTATTCCGGGATTTTGATGTCGCATTCCGTATGGGGTGCGTGGATTGAAACCTCCCTCCTGTGCCAAATCCTCGGGCATGAAGTAGTCGCATCCCGTATGGGGTGCGTGGATTGAAACATCAAGCGCGGCCTTGTAGTCTAAAACGAGCGCGTCGCATCCCGTATGGGGTGCGTGGATTGAAACTCGGATGGCCTCACGAGCCACTCTGCCGCCTAGGGAGTCGCATCCCGTATGGGGTGCGTGGATTGAAACAATCGTTGAAACGTCCAAAATCCAAACCTCCTTTAAGTCGCATCCCGTATGGGGTGCGTGGATTGAAACCCGCCGTATGTGCTGAGCACCGTCCACTTACCGCCGTCGCATCCCGTACGGGGTGTGTGGATTGAAACATGAGCTTGACGCGGCTGTCGAACGTTTTCTCCAGTCGCATCCCGTACGGGTGCGTGGATTGAAACTCAATGTGCGCCATCATTTATCATATTGTCAACAGGTCCCGATGGGGTGCGTGGATTGAAATAATCCTCGTCGGTGAAAGATAAGGAGGTAATATATCGTGAATGACGATTTACTTGGAGGGATTCGTATCAAAAGACGGCATGAATCCTGAAAAAGAAAAACCAGGAAATTGTCCGTTTTTCGATAGTCCAAGGGAGCTTGGAGGATCTTTCCACTGAGATTCATTTCGCAGTCGAAGCTCCTTCTCTTCTTCCATATAAATTGAATTTAGATGATCTGTTGAGATGGCTGCATGGGCGGTACATTCCAAAAAATCGCAGATTTGCCAAGGAGGTCATGGAGACTCTGCCCATCCTTGACGCTCCGTTAATAAACCTCCTAAATATCACTTTAGGGCTATCTTTAAACGACGACTATTGGATAGTCCCAGAATGGGCTGCAGGACTTCAGTGGGAAGATTACAACTTGTATCAGAATGAGTTCTCCGAAACACTGGCATTAGTAGCCTTCACGGGCTACGGTGACAAGGTAAACAATATTGTATCTTCCCCTGAATACACCACGGATGGGATGCTTCGGAAATGCTGGCGTCAGATCAATAACCAGGTTTACTTGTATAAGGCCGGCTCGGAGGGTGCAGCTAATGCCGGGCGGGAACCTTACTCGGAATACAGCCGCGCAGGTTGCTCGAGTTATGGAATTGGATCACGTCGATTATGACCTAGAAAATTGGAAGGGGGTCCTTTGCTCCGTCTGTAAGCTGTTTACCTCGGAGCAAGAGTCTTTTGTACCTGCCTATGTGGCTTATCCATTTTAAAAGCCTCAAGAATTTTTGAGGAATGCCAAGGATTCTTCCTTTTACGAGCCTTTGTTGGATCTTCTAGTGTTTGACGCCGTTATCGCCAATCAAGATAGGCATTTTGGAAATTTTGGTTTTATTCGGGACAATGCTAGTGGGGAACTATTGCGAATGGCGCCGATTTTTGATAACGGTATGTCTCTTCTGCACCAGGCTATGGAGGACGATCTGAACGATTTAAATTCCTATTTGGGCTAGCGGACCTTTACATTTTTAAACTTATCAGAAATGGGACTCGACGATCTTACAGAGATCATTACACCAAGGCAACGGAAAAAATTACGCAAATTAGTAGACTTCGAGTTTTCTAAGCATCCGGTTTACAATTTGAACGATTCCCGGCTGGCTTTCTTGAACCGTTTCGTCCAGGAGCGCGCCCGGCGGTTGTTAGTATAGTTTCGATCGTCAATAAATTCTTGGGTACCGAAGATGACGAAATTTTGTTAAGCTTTTGCTCCAAATACTCTATATAGGTCGAAAGACAGGTTGATACGATGTTTTCTCATCTGAATACTTTGACATTGCGAGCCTCTTTTGTCGCTGGACAAGAAGGCAGATTGCCCCCATACCTGGGCTCGACGTTGAGAGGACTCATCGGGCATTGCATGCGGGATTTCGTATGCCCGACGCCTCATGTGAAGTGTCATCGATGCGATATCAGGCATCATTGCGACTATGCCCAGACGTTCTGCTCCCCCGGCAACGAAGCCGGAGCGGTCAATCCCTTTGTGCTGCGGCCGTTAGTCCGCGGCAAAACGGACTGGCAGCCGGGCGATCGTTGTACGTTTGATCTGACCTTGATCGGCGATGCCACTCGCCGCGCAGGACTTGTATTGGATGTGCTGCAAGCGATGGGAGAGCGGGGATGGGGCGCGGAACGATTGCCTTTTGCTTTGGAAAGCGTGATCGATCCGGCCAGAGAACGTCTCATTTATTCCAGCGGAAAAACGTGGATGCGAAACTTGCAGCCGCTCCCGCTGAACTGTTCTGAGCGCGCTGCGACCACCGTTCTCGTTCGCTTTGATACGCCGGTACGCATTCTGGTAAATCGAAAACTTTGCCGCTCCCTGTCTTTTCCCGTGTTGATCCATTCCATCATTCGCCGGCTTGCCTTGCTCTCCCAAGCCTATTCTCAGCACATGATCGAGTGGGACCAAGAAGGGCTGCTGAATGAAGCCAACACTATCCAAACCGTGCAGCAGCATTGGCGGTATGTCGATTTTGAACGTTATTCGATGAACCGGGCGGGGAATAAGCTGAATTTGCCGGCCATTGAGGGATGGGCCTGTTTCGAGGGGAATTTAGCGCCTTTTACGCCGCTGCTTGAAGCGGGAGCGCTGCTGCATGCCGGAAAAAATTCGACCATCGGGTTCGGGCATTTCAGCGTGACTTATGATCGATAATGACGAGGGGGCGCCAATAGATACCGGTGCCAGCCCGCTTTCTAGGCCGCCCACATCCAGCCCGGGGTTCCGGGCTTTGTTTTTAATCTATTTGTTGTCATCAGGTTTGCATATTTTCAGCCCTTTGCCTTGCTTATTGTCAATGCCCTCATTTAATCTTCCCCCTTCTGTAAAATAATCTTCCGATCTTCATGTCATCCTTATATACACCATCAAGAATGCTCAGGTGCGAATGCCAAGCTCCCATGATTTTCCCGGGAGATTCGCACCTCTTGATTTTACTGGGTTTTTGGCATTTTATCGTGAGTTTGGCTTTGTTTTTTTAGTATAATAAAAGGGCATTCGCACTAAAGGGCTTTCAAACCCTTGCCGCTCAAGGGCACTCAAGCGATGCTGTCGCATCCCGTACGGGGTGCGTGGATTGAAACCAATCGTTCTGATCCTTTGCCGTTTTGAGCTCCCGTCGCATCCCGTACGGGGTGCGTGGATTGAAACAAAGTTGCGCGAGCCGCATTTCGGGCAAAGCTCGGGTCGCATCCCGTACGGGGTGCGTGGATTGAAACCGCGTTATGCAATTTCAGCACCGGCTCCGTCGCGCGTCGCATCCCGTACGGGGTGCGTGGATTGAAACATGCGTTCCCTTCCCCTCCTATCCGGGCCCCGGAAGGTCGCATCCCGTACGGGGTGCGTGGATTGAAACTGGAGCAACTCTTTGAAGATACAAAATGAATACGGGTCGCATCCCGTACGGGGTGCGTGGATTGAAACTGGAGCAACTCTTTGAAGATACAAAATGAATACGGGTCGCATCCCGTACGGGGTGCGTGGATTGA
>Ga0207865_101029_pt1 | contig 24060 bp, 23 predicted proteins | sample HigsolmetaAR204D_FD_184836 | JGI IMG/M metagenome (GOLD analysis project Ga0207865, IMG submission 184836) | Ionic liquid and high solid enriched microbial communities from the Joint BioEnergy Institute, USA - AR20-4-D (SPAdes) (version 2) ...
TGCTCCTCCGACCGGATGGTTGCTCTGTGCGGCCATCACGTTCGGGTCGTATGCCCCCGCGACCGGATGGTTGCTCTGTGCGGCCATCACGTTCGGGTCGTACGCCCCCGCGACCGGATAGTTGCTCTGCGCGGCCATCACATTCGGGTCATATGCTCCTCCGACCGGATAGTTGCTTTGCGCGGCCATCACGTTCGGGTCATATGCTCCTCCGACCGGATAGTTGCTTTGCGCAGCCATCACGTTCGGGTCGTATGCCCCCGCGACCGGGTAGTTGCTCTGCGCAGCCATCACGTTCGGGTCGTATGCCCCCGCGACCGGATGGTTGCTCTGTGCGGCCATTACGTTCGGGTCATACGCCCCGGCTACCGGGTAGTTGCTCTGTGCAGCCATCACGTTCGGGTCATACGCCCCGGCTACCGGGTAGTTGCTGTACGGCATAGCATGCGGGAAGGTTGGCAGAGCCGGACCGCCGCAGCCGCAATCGCCGCCGGCAGCAGGATAAGGAGGCAGATTGCCCGTATAGGCAGGCAGCACGGAGGCGGGCAGCGGCGGAAGCTGCGGCGGTGTTTGCTCCTTCCACTCGTTCGACTCCGCTTTTTGCACGTTCGCGCTGAACGCTTCCGCAGCCGGCACATTATACTGTTGAAACGGGGGCACCGCTTCCGCCATCGGCACATTCGCATAAGGAAGAACGTTTGCCTGCATCCCTTGCACATGCGGCTGCATCTCTTGAATATTAGGCTGCATATATTGCGTCGGCGCCACTGGGATATTCGGGTTTTCGGCCGGCTGCGCGAACGGCTCGAAATTCACGTTCGGGAACGCAGGCAGCTCCGCTTGAATGGGAGCCGGCGGCGTCTCGGCCAGCACATTCGGCGCGCTCTGCACTTCCATCTCAATATTCGGGGCCTGCTCGACATTCACTTCGGCCGGAAGCTGCTGCGGCAGCGCCTCGGCAGACGGCAGGACGGACGTGTCGGGTTTGGGCGGATTCACCACGTTCGCTTCCGTATTCGAGCCGTCCTTCTTCTTGGGGATAAATACCGTTTCCCCGGTCATCAGCACATTCGGGTTTTTCAAATGTGGATTGGCGGCGATCATTTCGGGGAGCGGCACGCCCCATGCTTTTCCCAGCTTCCATAACGTGTCGCCCTGCACGACGACATGCTTATGCGCGATTTCCGAAGGCGGCGCTACCGGCTTCGGCGCATCGGGGATCTTCACCTTCATCCCGATCTCCAGCACATTCGGGTCCGCGAGCTGCGGATTGGCGGCAATCAGCTTGTCGAGCTCGACATTATATTTTTGAGCCAGCTCGTATAGTGTGTCGCCTTGCTTCACAATATGGATTTTCACAGCCTAAAACCTCCTTTGAGCGGTCGCACCGTACCTAAAACCAACGTAACAGTACAGTTTATGCACGGAGATGGGCTTTTGACCATCATTTGCGGAAAAAAGCTGGCAAAAAAGCAAAAGCGCCAAGCTCCCGGGATCTGCCCGGATGCCTTGGCGCTTGTATGCCAGGCGGAAAACGCGCTTTCCGCCGTTATTCGTAAACCTTCACGCCGTCGATCTCGACGATGCTGCGGAATTCCTTCAGCAGATGCGTCGTGATCGGACCGGCCTTGCCTTCGCCGATGATGCGGCCGTCGACCTCGCGCACGGCAATGACCTCCGCGGCGGTGCCGGTGAAGAACACCTCGTCCGCCACATAGACGTCATGCAGCGTGAACGGCTCTTCCTTGACCGTATAGCCTACGCGCTCGCAAATTTCGAGAATGGCGCCGCGGGTAATGCCTTCCAGCGCCCCGCAATAACACGGCGGAGTATAGACGATGCCCCGCTTGACGATGAAGATGTTGTCGGAAGAGCCTTCCGCGACGTAGCCTTGCGAGTTGAGCATGATCGCTTCGCCGACGCCGGCAAGGTTCGCCTGAATTTTGACGAGAATGTTGTTCAAATAGTTGAGCGATTTGATCTTCGGGTTCAGCGCGTCGGGAATGTTCCGGCGATTCGAGACGGAGACCGTCTTCAAGCCGTTAATGTACGCTTCTTCCGGATAAATGGAGAGCTTCTCCGCGATAATGATGACCCACGCTTTCGGAGAACGGCGCGGGTCGAGGCCGAGATCGCCGGGACCGCGCGATACGACGAGGCGGATGTAGCCGTCGCGCAGCTCGTTGCGGCGCAGCGTTTCGACAAGGGCATCCTGCATTTCCTCGCGGCTGAGCGGAATGTCGAGCATGATCGACTTGGCCGAATCGTACAATCGGTCCAGATGTTCTTTGCATTTGAAAATATTGCCGTTGTAGATGCGGATACCTTCAAAAATGCCGTCTCCATACAAGAAGCCGTGGTCGTAAACCGATACCTTCGCTTCTTCCTTCGATACAAATTCGCCGTTAAGATAAATTACTTGTGACATGTGTTCTGCACCTCCGCATGCGCTGGTTCAAATGTGAAAGTAGGATAGCATCCGAGAATGCGAACCTGGCAGCCGATCGCTTCAATCTCCTGCAAGGCGGCCGGCAGCAGGACGGATTCCATCGAAGCCTCGATATCGATGTAGAAAAAGTAGCTGCCCAGCTTCTTCTTCGTCGGGCGCGACTCGATCTTGGACAGGTTGATGCGGCGCCAGGCGAAAGCCGACAACACCTGGTGCAGCGCTCCCGGGTAATCCTCTGGCAGCGTAACCAAAATCGTCGTTTTGACGGAGCTGGCCGCTCGAGCCAGCTGCTCCGGCTTCTCCGTCCCGACGAGCACGAAGCGCGTATAATTATTTTGGTGGTCCTGAACGCCTTGGGCGAATGTGCTTAAGCCGTACAGCTTGCCGGCGGCGGTCGGCGCCAGCGCGGCGATCTGCGGATCGTTCAGCTCCTTGACCAGCCTTGCCGCTTCGCCGTTGCTGCCGACTGGTTCCAGCTCGACGTCGGGAAGATGATCCTTCAGAAATTTACGGCATTGGGAAAGCGTCACATTATGCGAGACGACTTTGCGAATGGCGCCGCGCGCATGTTCGATATCCGCCTGCCCCGCCTCACCGTCCCGGGAAATGCCGAGCAGGTTGATATTGATCGGATAGACCCACTCGGCCTGAATCGGCAGGTCCACCTCGTGAACGAGCCAATCGAGATGCAGGCTGACCGAGCCTTCGAACGTATTCTCGATCGGAATGGCGCTCCAGTCCGTCTGACCGTTCACGGTAGACATGAAGACGTCGGAGATCACCTTGCAATGGACGTAGTCGAATGAGGAAGTGCCGAGATAATGATGAGCCGACTCTTCCGTAAAGGTGCCGGGTCCGAGCAGCGCAATCCGTTTCATGCGCGCACCTCCCCTTTGATGTTTTCCCATAATGTACCGCTTTGCTGATCCGCTGTCAACTTCTCCACCCGTACCCCTTCCCGGTCGGGCAGCAGCCACATCGTTGTCGACTCAATGCCTTCGGCAAGCAGCGTCTCCTTCATGAACCGCTCCAGCTCCGCCTTGCGAGGGCTGTGCTTGTCAACCAGCGCAAGCATGGTCGGCCCGGCCCCGCTCAACGCTACGCCGAGCGCCCCATGCCTGGTCGCCTCGCCCAGAATGCGGGTCAAGCCGGGCACGAGCGGCGCGCGGTAAGGCTGATGCAGCGCGTCCTTCATCGCCTGAGCGATCAGGTCGAGCCGCCCGGAGCATAGCGCAGCGACCAGCACGCTTGCATGGCCGATGTTGTACACCGCCTTGTCCATGCCAAGCTCCCGCGGCAGCACATGCCTCGCCTTCTCCGTTGCCAGCTGGAAATGCGGAATGGCGACGAGCGCCTCCAGCCGCTCGTCCGGCTCAATCCGGATATGCTCGGCCCGCTCGCCGTCCCAGAAGGCGGCGACGAGCCCGCCGAACAGCGCAGCGCCCACATTGTCCGGATGCTTCTCCAGCTCCGTCGCCATGCGGAACAGCTCGCTCTGCGGCAAGGGGCTGCCGATCAGCGCGTTGGCCGCAGCCATCCCGCCAACGATCGCCGAGGCGCTGGAGCCGAGGCCGCGGGTCAAGGGGATGTCGCTGTACATCGCGATTTCGAGCTCGGGATGGCGGACGCCGGCCCGCTCGAACACCATTTGCGCCACTTTGTAAACGAGATTGCTTTTGTCCGCAGGGATGCCCTCCATCTGTTCCCCGATCAAATGAATGCGCGTCGTATCGGCAAGGCCCATTTCGATCCAGGCGTACAAATTCAAGGCCATGCCGAGCGAATCGAAGCCCGGGCCGAGATTGGCCGTGCTGGCAGGCACCCTGACGCGCACTTTTCCGCTGTTCTTCTCCACCGTATCGTCCCGCCTTCTAGCCTTCCAGCTGCTTGATCGCTTCCATCACTGCCGCCTCGGAATCCTGTACGACCACCGGTTCCGCGCTGACGCTCTTGATCGCGATGTTCGGGTCCTTGAGGCCGTGGCCGGTCAGGACGCAGACGACCTTCGCGCCCTTCTCGAAATAGCCCTGCTCCTTCAGCTTCATGACGCCGGCGATCGAAGCGGCCGAGGCCGGCTCCGCAAAGATTCCCTCGCGGGCGGCAATCGTCTTGTACGCATGCAAAATTTGCTCGTCGGTGACGAAGTTGATCTGGCCGCCGGAATCTTTCGCAGCCGCTTCCGCGCCTTTCCAGGTGGCCGGATTGCCGATGCGGATCGCCGTCGCGATCGTCTCCGGTTCCGGGATCGGCTCGCCGCGCACGATTGCCGCCGCGCCTTCCGCCTCGAACCCGATCATCTTCGGCAGCTTCGCCGCCTTGCCCCGCTCGTGATACTCCTTGAAGCCCATCCAGTAAGCGGTAATGTTGCCGGCATTGCCGACCGGAATCGCCAAATAATCCGGCGCTTCGCCGAGCTGGTCGCATACTTCGAAGGCCGCCGTCTTTTGCCCTTGCAGGCGGTACGGGTTGACCGAGTTGACCAGCGTAATCGGATGCTTCGCCGTAATTTCCCGGACGATCTCAAGAGCCCGGTCGAAGTTGCCTTCGATGGCAATGACCTTGGCGCCGTACACGATCGCCTGCGCCAGCTTGCCGAGCGCGATGTTGTTGTTCGGGATCAGCACGATGCAGTTCAACCCGCCGCGCGCCGCGTAAGCCGCCGCCGCCGCGGACGTGTTGCCCGTCGAAGCGCACATGATCGTGCGGCTTCCTTCCTCCATCGCCTTGGCGACGGCCATGACCATGCCGCGGTCCTTGAACGAGCCCGTCGGGTTCAGACCTTCATATTTGAAGTAGATATCAAGATCGAGCTCGGCCGACAAATTTTCCGCGCGCACGAGCGGAGTGTTGCCTTCCTGCAGCGTCAGCAGCGGCGTTTTCTCATTAACAGGCAAATATTCCTTGTACGTTTGCAGTAGTCCCATGTATCTCATATTCGATTAACCCTCCACTCGATATACGCTTTTGATCTCGTGCACGATGCCTTCCATGTCTCCGAACGCAGCCAGCACCCGGTTCACCGCCGCCTGGCTGGCGCTGTGCGTAATGATGATAATCTCCGCATGCGGCGTCGTGGCATTCGGCTGCTGGACGACGGATTCCAGGCTGACGTCCTCGCCGGCGAAGATGTTCGTAATTTGCGCCAGCACCCCGGCCTTGTCGGCCACATGAAGCCGAATGAAGTATTTGGAGGCGATCTGCTCGTCCGTTTTCAGCTTCTTCTCTTTATAAGGAACGAAGACTTGGCGGCCGTTGATGCCCAGGTTCAGGTTGCGCACCACCGCCACCAGATCGGCGACCACCGACGTCGCCGTCGGCATCTCCCCTGCGCCCGGCCCATAGAACATCGTTTCGCCGACCGCTTCGCCATAGACGTACACCGCGTTGAACACGCCGTTCACCGAAGCCAGCGGATGCGAGGCGCGGACCATCGTCGGCTGCACGCTGACGCTGATCTGATCGTCCTGGCGCTCGGCGATGCCGAGCAGCTTGACCTCGTAGCCGAGCCGTTTGGCATAAGCGATGTCCTCCTTACTGACGCCGGAAATGCCTTTGACGCTGACATCCGCCAAGGCGACGTTCACGTGAAAGCCGAGCGTACCGAGAATCGCCATTTTGCGGGCGGCGTCGAGGCCTTCGACGTCCGAGGTCGGGTCGGCCTCCGCATAGCCGAGCGCCTGCGCTTCCTTCAGCACCTCTTCGTAAGCGGCCCCTTCCTGGCTCATTTTGGTCAAAATGTAGTTGGTCGTGCCGTTGACGATCCCCATAATTTTGGTGATGCGATCCGAGGAGAAGCCCTCGATCAGCGTGCGGATAATCGGAATCCCGCCGGCTACGCTCGCTTCGTAGTATACGTCGCAGCCTTTTTCCGCCGCCTTGGCCAAAATTTCCGGTCCGTGCAGCGCCATCAAATCCTTGTTGGCGGTGACGACATGCTTGCCTCTCTCCAGCGCCTCGAGAATATAGCTCTTCGCCGTCTCGATGCCGCCCATCACTTCGATCACGACTTGAATGTCCGGGTTCTCGATCACGTCGCGCGCGCTTTCGGTCAGCTTGTCCTCCGGGACGCTGATGCTTCTGGTCTTCGACTTGTCCTGAACCAGAATCTTCGCAATTTCGATCGAGGAGCCGGTCTGGCCCAGCAAATCTTCCCGGTGCCCCTCCACAATGCGAACGACACCGGTTCCGACGGTACCGAGTCCCAATAAACCTACTTTGATCGGTTTCATATGCTCATATCCTCCTGACAATCTTTATATTTTAACAGCTTCGCCCCAGCGTCCTCAGCCTTGGCCGACGAGATGAACGCGGGTCACGCCGTCCTGCTCGCGCAATGCGTCCAGCAGCACGCCGATCGGATCGCCCATCAGCGAGGTCTCGACAGAGATGACGACATTCGCCACGCCCTGCAGCGGAATCGACTGGTGAATGGTCAGCACGTTGCCTTCGAGTCCCGCAATCATCGCCAGAACCCGCGACAAAATTCCGGAACGGTGCTCCAAATCCATCGAGATGGTTACGATCCGCTCCCGCTCCAGCTTGCTGAGGGGAAAGATTCCGTCCTTGTACTTGTAAAAGGCGCTGCGGCTCAAATCCACCTGCTCCGCCGCCTCGTGAATCGTCTTCACTTCGCCGCGGGCCAGCAGCTCCTTCGCCTGCGCCGTCTTCACCAGCGCGTCAGGCAGGATGTCTTCGCGCACCAAGTAATAACGCTCTCCGGGCCGCCTCTCATCCCACGCTTGCTTATCTGTCATTTTTATCGTCCTTCCATAGTAGACGATTGTTTTCCCATAGTGGACATTATAACGCATGCCGGCCCTTTCCCGCAAGTAGGTTTTCGACAAAAAATATGTTACACTTCTGCTAAACAGGGCTCAGCACGCATGCTGAATTTTCGATACCGCAGGCGACGAACGATGATTGAGAAGAATCGCTCGTCATAGGACGTCTTTTTTAAGGAGAGATCATAATTGATACGTGCCCGGATGATCGCTGCCGCGCTGCTGTTTCATGGCGGCGACATGCTGATGATGAAGCGGTCGCCGAGCCGGACCCTGAACCCCGGTATGTGGGCGGCTATCGGAGGACATATGGAACCGGAGGAGATTAACGATCCGGAGGAAGCGGTACGGAGAGAAATTTTCGAGGAGACCGGACTTACCCGAGGCGACATCGCCGATTTGCGCTTGCAGTATATTTTGATTCGCCTAAACCGCCAGGAGGTGCGCCAGCAGTTCATTTATACCGCGCGGGCGGCCCGCCGCGACGTAAGCGAGACCGACGAAGGAGAGCTGCACTGGATTCCTCGCGCGGAGGTGCTCAAGCGGGACATTCCGTTCATTTTTCGCGAGCTGCTGGCGCATTATTTCCGCACCGGGCCCTCGTCCTGCGTATGGGTCGGCACCGCCGGATACGATGCGGCGTCGCGGCCGGCCGTCCGCTGGACCGCGCTCGTCGATCCGCTGCAGGTATAGCCCTCTCGCGCGGTTTCGTTCGCACGCCGCCGCGCCTTGCGGCAGCCGCAGCATTCGCCGCAGGCCAGCCCCCAGCCGCTGCCTGGCGACAAGGCAAGGCTCCGAGCCGCCCATACCCATAGCCCGGAGCCTTCTATAAAGATGCCGAAACGACGGGCGATCAGTTCACCCTGATGCGAGCGGGAAACTCGCTGCAGGTGCTCATCGTCCGCCACTTCTCGAGCAGCTTCTTCGCTTCTTTTCGCTGCAGCAGCGATCTGGCCAGCTGGAAGCCTTCCTCGTACGACTCGACTTTGTCGAACCAATACAGCCGCAGCCCCGCATTAAAGACGACGTGCTCGCGCTCATTGCCGATATCCGGCGAATCGTCGCCCTCGATTATGCGCAGCACCGTCCTCAGCTGCTCCTGCTTCGTCATTTTCTCGACCGGCGAGCCGGAAAATCCGAACGTGGCCGGGTCGATCGTGCTCGCTTCGTCCCCCCATGACGTCACTTTGCGGATGGCGCTCGTCTGGAAGATGGGCAAGTCCTCCGAGCCTTCGATGCCCTGCACAATATATGCCGTCTCGAAGCCCGATTTCGGCAGCAGCTGGATCAGGCGCTCCATCGCCGTTCGATGATTGACCCCGATAATGACGTTGAGCGAATGGATCGGATTGATCACCTTCTCGACCGTATTAAAAAACGTGCGCAGCCCGATCTGCTCCCGGACATGTCTTACCCGTCCGAACGGCGGACAAATCAGATCGGTCCAAATAAAACCGATGCCGAGCGTCACGAAGATGTCTTCCCATTCCTTGGCCTCCAGCTCCACCTGCACGCCCAGCCCTTCCAGCAGTTCCTTCAGCGAGGTGCCCAGCTTCGGCGGCAGCGATTCGCTGCCGTGCAGCACCTGGGGAAATCCGACGGAGGCGAGCAGCAGGCTGACGGGGATCGTCACCGGAAAATAGCGGCGTCCGTCATAGGGACCGGCGCAGTTCAGCGAATGGGAGAAGGAGCGGTACGGCAGCGAATATTTGCGGAATACATCGATAAAGCCCATCAATTCTTCAACGGCTTCGCCCTTCATCCGCATCGCCATCAGGAACGCAGCCGTCTGCGCGTCGGTCGATTCGCCGCGGGCAATCGCGTGGGCCGCCGCCACCGCCTCGTCATAAGTCAAATGCCGGGAACCGTGCTTGCCGGTGCCCACCGCCTTGATCCACTGTTGCATGCATCATTCGCCTCCTCCGGCCAAAAAAATGGTTTCAGCGCAGGCTCCTCCCTTCAGGCCGAACTTACCCCGGCGCAATCGCGACCGCGCACACCTTGAATTCGGGCATGCGGCATACCGGGTCGAGCGCCGGATTCGTAAGCCGGTTGATGCACCGATCGTCGCCCCAATGAAACGGGACAAACACGGTTTCTTTTCTGATCTTGGGGGAATATTTCACCTTCAGCCGAATCGTGCCCCGCCGGGAAGAGACTTTCGCATGCCCGCCGTTGACCAGCCCGATCTCGCCGGCCGTCTCCGGATGAATTTCCATGAGCGGCTCCGGATATTTGGAATTCAGCTCCGGAGTATTGCGGGTCTGCACGCCTGACAAATAATGCTGCAGCACCCTGCCCGTCGTCAGCAAATACGGATACTTCCGACCCGCCACCTCCTTCGGATTCTGGTGCTCGATCGGGACGAGCCGGGCCAGGCCGTCGGGATGGCCGAACCGCTCTGCGAACATGCGCGGCGTTCCCGGATGCGCCTCGTCCGGGCAAGGCCAGAACAGCCCTTTTTCCCGTTCCAGCCGTTCGTACGTCATCCCGGAATAATCGGCGATGCCTCCCCGGGATGCGATTCTCAGCTCGTTAAAAATCTCTTCGGCCGAGCGGTATTTGAAATATTGCCCTTTCCCCAGCGTCTCGGCGATCAGGCACAAAATCTCCCAGTCGAGCTTCGCTTTGCCCGGCAGCGGCTTGACCGCTCTGCGTACGACGACACGTCCTTCGAGCTGGGTGATCGTGCCCTCGTCCTCCAGATAAGCCGAGCCAGGCAGCAGCACATGGGCCAGCCGCGCCGTTTCCGACTCGAACAGATCGATGACGAGCAAAAATTCCAGCTTGGCCAGCGCCCGTTCGACCAACCGGCTGTTCGGGCTCGATACGACAGGGTTGGAGCCCAGAACAATCAGCCCCTTGATCTCCCCGCGGTCGATCGCCTCCACCATCTCGTATGCGGACACCCCTTTGCGGGGAAGCTCCTCCTCCGGAACGCCCCACACCTTGGCGATGTAGGCGCGATGCTCCGGATTTTCGATCAGCCGGTAGCCTGGCAGCTGATCGGCCTTCTGGCCGTGCTCCCGCCCGCCTTGTCCGTTCGCCTGCCCCGTAATCGCGCCGTATCCGCAGCCCGGCCGGCCGATTTTGCCCGTCAGCAGCACGAGATTGAGGAAATTGCGCACATTGGCCACGCCGCTCGCATGCTGCTCGACGCCGCGGGCGGTGAACACCATGCCCGTCTCGGCCTCGCCGAACAGCCGCGCCGCTTCCACGATCGCCTCAGGAGCCACTCCCGACAAGGCGGCGGCTTCCGCCAGGGATACGCCCCGCAGATGCTTCTCCAGCTCGGCGAAGCCGGTCGTCCGGCTTTCCACGAAGGCGCGGTCGACATATCCGCGCTCTACGATCACCTTCAGCATGCCGTTGACCAGCGCGGCATCGTAGCCCGGCTTCACGCGCAAATGCAGATCGGCTATCGCGCTCGTCCCCGTCTCGCGAGGATCGATGACGATGATTGTGCACCCCTCGGACCGGGCCTTGCGAAAATACTGCATAATCGTCGGCTGGCACTCCGCCAGGTTCGTCCCGGCAAGAATAATGCACTTCGCCAGAGGCACCTCGGCCAGCGGATTCGTCAGGCCCCGGTCCGACCCGAAGGTAAGGTTCGCCGCCCCGGCCGCCGCCGACATGCAGAAGCGGCCGTTGTAGTCGATATTTTTGGTCTGCAGCGCCACCCGGGCGAATTTGCCGAGCAGGTAGCACTCCTCGTTCGTCAGGCTGCCCCCGCCGTAGACGCCGACGGCGTCTTTTCCGTATTTCGCCTGGATGGTACGAAGCCGCCCGCCGATCTCGGCGAGCGCCTTCTCCCACGATACAGCCGCCCACGAAGCCCCTATGCGAAGCAGCGGGTACTTTAGCCGGCCTTCATGAACGGCATGCACATGGGCGTTCAGCCCCTTGACGCAAAGCCGGCCATCCGTCACCGGATCTTCCTTGTTCGGACTGACGGAAAAGCGGCTGACCCTAATCGACTTTTCCTCATGCAGATTCATCGTGCACTGTACGCTGCAGTACGGGCATTCCGTTCGCCCCGTTCGCTCCTTCGGCCTGTCGGAGGCACGCTGCTGCACCGCCTTGAGAAACTCGTTCACTCTCGCTCCACCGCCTTATGTCCGCATTCTAAAAGTTGACTCCGCTATCGGCGGAAGCCCATGACTTCCTCCAGCTGCGCGTCACCGCATAGAACACCAGGGTAACGACCAGCACGATCGAAGCGACGACGATAAAGCCGGTCACATGCGAGCCCGTCGCCTGCTTCAGCGGCCCGAGCACGTTGTTGGGGAGCAAAAATCCGCCGAGACCGCCGGCCGCCCCGACAATCCCCGTCACGACGCCGATCTCCTTGGAGAAGCGCTGGGGCACGATTTGGAAGATCGAGCCGTTCCCCATCCCGAGGCAAGCCATCATAATGCTGGTGAGCAGCAGCATGACCAGGAAGGACGAAGGCATCGTCGAGATGCCGAAGGCGCAAACGGTAATGACGGCGAACAGCCCGAGCATGAAGCGCATGCCGCCGATCCGGTCGGCAATATATCCGCCGATGGGTCGGAACATGCTGCCGGCGATGACGGTGATCGTAACGAGGTAGCCGATTTGCACCCGGGTGAGCCCGCCCTGGACGCTCTCCTCGCCATATACATCAAAGAAGAAAATGCTGAAATAGCTGGAAAATCCGACAAAGCCCCCGAACGTAATCGCATAGAACAGACAGAACCACCATGTGTCGGCATACTTGAATGCCGCCAAATAGTCGACCAGCTTTTTCGGCTCCGGTTGATTCGGGCTATCCTTCGCCATCAGCATGAACGCGATCAGGACAAGCGTGAGCGGTATGATGGCCAGGCCGAATACGTTGTGCCAGCCGTACGCGTTGGCCAGGTGCGGACCGAAGAAGGTCGCCAGCGCCGTCCCGCTGTTGCCTGCCCCGGCGATGCCCATCGCCAAACCTTGATACTGCGGCGGATACCAGCGGCTGGCAAGCGACAGGGAGACGGCGAAGCTCGCTCCGGCAATGCCGAGCAAAAAGCCAAGCGCCAGCACGCTGTTCAGCGTCGTGCCGCCCAGCCAGCCCCACAAGAGCGGAATAATCGTCAGCATCATGCCGATGATGCCCGCCTTGCGGGAACCGATCCGATCCGCCAATATCCCCATCGGAATGCGGAACAGGGAACCGCCGAGCGTCGGAATCGCGACCATCGTCGCCCGCTGCGCATCGGTCAGGCCGAAATCTTTGGTAATGTACAACGATAACGCGCCGCACAACACCCAAATCATAAAACTAACATCAAAATAGAGAAATGCTGACACTAAACTCGGAAAATGGCCCACTTTCCGAAAGCTTTTCACATCCATTTCACTCATCCTCCTGTAATTGTTCGATTCATGTCTTTTTAATGTTAGTTTTCTTTACAGTTCAATACTATACAGAGGATTTGTCGAAAGTTCAATGGATTTTTGCAAAAAGTTCACGATTTTATTTGATCACAAAGATAAAATTCCTATTTATTCTCGATATAATGTTATTTTACGAACATTATATATATTTTATTAATATAACGTTCGGTTTTATTTATTCCCTAAACAAAATAAAATAGCACCAACCTGCCGTTGCGTGGCATGTTGGTGCTATGATGCCGACCTGATCGTTATTCTCCCTGCTCCACGAATTCAAATTCAAAATCGCCGATGCGTATCGTCGTCCCATCCTTCGCCCCGCGCTCGCGGAGCGCCTGATCGACGCCTTTATGACGCAAAATCCGGGCAAAGCGCATCACCGATTCATGCGTGCTGAAATTGGTCCGCTTGATCAGCTTTTCAATGCTCGGGCTGTCGACAACGAATACATCGTTCTCGCGGCGAATCGTAAACCCGTCATCATCGCTTGCCTCAAGCCGGTACACCTTCCGTTCCTCGACCTCTGGCAGCTCCTCAACCGCCGGCGTCTCGGGGATCGCCTCCAGCCGGTCAGCCACCTTGTACAGCAGCTCCTGCACGCCCTGTTTCGATACGGCCGATATCGGAAAAATCTCGATGTCTTCGCGGCCATGCGCCGCGAGCCGCTCCCGAAACAGCTTCAGCTGCTCCTGCGCTTCCGGAATATCCATCTTGTTGGCGACGACGATCTGAGGCCGCTCCTCCAGCTTGGCATTGTACAGCTTCAGCTCGTCATTGATTTTGAGCCAGTCCTCGAACGGGTCGCGCCCTTCCGTAGCCGCCATGTCGATCACATGCAGAATGAGCCGCGTCCGCTCCACATGGCGCAAAAATTCGTGCCCGAGGCCTACGCCCTGATGCGCCCCTTCGATCAGTCCCGGCAAATCGGCCATGACGAAGCTGCGGCCGTCGCCGACATCGACGACGCCGAGGTTCGGGGTCAGCGTCGTAAAATGATACGCCCCGATCTTCGGCCTCGCCCCGGATACGACCGACAGCAGCGTCGATTTGCCCACGCTCGGGAAGCCGACGAGCCCGACGTCCGCCAGCACCTTCAGTTCCAGCACAACCCACCGCTCCTGCCCTTCCTCGCCGTTCTCGGATATTTCCGGAGCGGGGTTGCTCGGCGTCGCAAACCGCACGTTGCCTCTGCCGCCGCGGCCTCCCTTGGCGACGACGACCTCCTGGCCGTGCCGCGTCAGGTCGGCGATCACCTCCTGCGTATCGTCGTCGATGACAACGGTTCCCGGCGGTACCCGGACGATCATGTCCTCCGCATTGGCCCCATGCTGCGACTTGTTCCGTCCTTTCTCGCCCCGCGGCGCCTTAAAATGCTTCTGGTAACGGAAATCGACCAATGTGCGCAGCCCTTCATCCACGCGGAAGATGACGTCGCCTCCGTCCCCTCCGTCCCCTCCGGCCGGCCCTCCTTCCGGCACGTATTTCTCACGGCGAAAGGCGACGATCCCGTCGCCTCCGTCTCCGCCTTTTACATAAATTTTCGCTTTATCGACAAACATCTTTCCACCCCATTATGTATGCGAAGCCGGTACAGCTCCTTCGCTCCAGCAAAACGACCATTCAGCTCGCCCGCTCTCATAAAAAGCGGCAAACTGCGCCCGGCCGCTTCGTTCGGCCGCATCCGCTTCCGCCTGTCGTATGGAGCTTTCCCGGTATTCTCCGTTGTAAACCGCCTTCACTTCCAGCTCGTCGGCTTCCCTGTTCCAGTAAAGCGTGAGTTCGTTATCCCCATCCTGCGAGAGGGACGCTTCGTTACGGAACGCCTCCAACACGTACTCTACTGTCCGACACACGTCAGGCGCATAGTCAAGCTCGTCCAAGTGCACTTCCTGCTCCATCAGCACCTCAAGCTTTAGCTCCTTCACTTCCGCCTGAAAGGACAGCAAATGCAGGATCAAGGCCGGGACGCCAAGTCTCGAGACGAGGCCTTCCTGCTGCACCTTATGCGTTATTTTCTCCATCAAGGCGGGTAATTTATCAAACTTTTTCAGCTTCACGTAGCCGAACAGCAGTTGGATATCATTCATCCAATCGTGCCGGTAATGATTGAATAAACGAAGCATGCGCAGTTCGGTTTCCGTTGCCTTCCCGAGCGCGGCGCCCGCCCCGGATTGCGGTGCGGCAGCGTCTTTCGGCTCCGTTCGCCCGTTTGCGTCAGACGTCATGATTCAACCTCTTTCGTGGAACCTGAAATTCATCACGGCTCGTTTCATGGATTACGCCTTTCCAGTATAGCATGTCAGGCCGAAAACTTCATCTTATTGTTTCAAATGTTAAAAACCCCCGGCGGTTCCGCCAGGGGTTCAAATCCATGAATGGCAATTACGCTTCTACCGTCGCAGCTACCGGAGCCGCACTGACAGGGTAGACGCTCACTTTTTTGCGATCGCGGCCCAGACGCTCGAATTTTACGACGCCTTCAACCTTCGCAAACAGCGTATCGTCCGAACCGATGCCCACGTTCGTTCCGGGGTGAATCTTCGTTCCACGCTGGCGCACGAGAATGCTGCCTGCCGTTACTTTCTGGCCGTCAGCGCGCTTGACGCCAAGCCGCTTCGCAATGCTGTCGCGGCCGTTCTTCGTGGAGCCTACGCCCTTCTTGGAAGCGAACAATTGGAGATTCAATTGCAACATGCCAGTCTACCTCCTTTATTCATTGATGTGTGTTGGAAATGGCTATATATGCACCATACGATTGTTCGATCGATTGCAGCATAACGACCATCGATTCGAGCAGAAGCTGCACCTTGCCATCCGGATCGAGGTTGCCGGAAGGAATGTCCGCCTGAAGAAAGCCGTTCTCGACTCGCGTCTTCAGCTCCAGTCCGAGCAGCGCCTCGATGGCGTTGACGGTGCCTACGGTTACGGCCGAAACGCCGGCGCAGACGATGTCTTTGCCCGGGTCGTCGTAATACGCATGGCCTTCCACGCGGAACCGTTCGATCTTGCCGTCTTGTCCGCGGCGGATCGTTACGTTAATCATTCAACCACACCTTAAGCCTGGATGCTTTCGATCACGACTTTGGTATACGGCTGACGATGGCCTTGCTTGCGGCGATAATTTTTCTTCGCTTTATACTTGTAAACGATGATTTTCTCGCCTTTGACGTGTTTTTCTACTTTCGCGGAAACCTTCGCACCTTCCACGAGCGGAGCGCCCAGCGTCAGGCTGCCATCCTTGGATACGGCAAGCACCCGGTCAAACGTAACGGCGTCGCCTTCGCTAGCATCCAGCTTCTCGATAAAGAGCACGTCGCCTTGTTGAACCTTGTATTGCTTCCCGCCAGTTTCGATAATTGCGTACATTCGTTGCACCTCCCATGTCTCAGACTCGCCTAAGAGCCAGGTGGCCTGCCGCCTAGCGGCTGCAGACGCTTAAAAACCCGCTTCGCGCGGTTACAGCATGCATAGCAACACACTCGAATATATTATCATAATTCATTAGCCTGTTGCAACCTCTTTTTTAGACCTGCTGCGAACCGGTAACCGTCATTCTCTGTCGCCGAAAATCCAACCGCTGCCGCCGCATACGGGACACAGCTTCGCGGCGGCGGCTTCCTGGCTGTCGCGCACCTTTTTGCGGGTCATCTCCACCAGCCCGAGCTTGGTCCAGCCGACAACGAACGTTTTTGTCCGGTCTTTGCGCGTTTCCCGGGTCAGCTCCTCCAGCACCTGCTGGCGGTAGCGTTCCGCTTCCATATCGATAAAATCGATAATGATCAGGCCGCCGATATCCCTCAGCCTAAGCAGTCTGGCAATCTCGCGGGCCGCCGCCATATTCGTATCGAAGGCGGTGCTGTCCAGCCCCACCGATCCGGTATACTTGCCGGTGTTGACGTCGATCACGGTCAGCGCTTCCGTCCGGTCGATGATCAGATAAGCCCCGTTGTCCAGCCAAATTTTCCGCTTCATTCCCTGCTCCAGCTGCTGCATGATCTGATGGGCATCGAACAGGGAAGGCTCCTGCGACAGCCGCACCCGGGCCGCCAGCCCGGAAGAGCCGGAACGGACGTAAGAGCATATTTCCGCGTGCGCATCCGGCTTGTCCACCAACAGCTCGTCTACATCGTCCCTGAACAGATCGCGTATGAGGCGAGGCAGCAGATCCAGGTCGGAATATACTTTGCGTGGGACTTCGCCGCTCCGCCTCGCTTCCTCCTCCAGCTGCCGCCACCTGCTGCGCAGCTCGTTCAGATCGGCGACGATCGCCTCCTCCGCCGCCCCGCTAGCGGCCGTCCTTACAATAAAGCCTTCCTCCGGCTTCAAATTTCGCTCCGCCGCCCTCTTGAGCCGTTCCCGTTCGGCCGTCCCGTCGATTTTGCGGGATACGGCGACATATCCGGCATAGGGCATATAGACGCCAAAGCGCCCGGGAATCGAATAATGCGTCGTTACCCGGGCGCCCTTGCTTCCGACCGGTTCTTTCACCACCTGCACCATCAGCTGCTGTCCGACCTTCACCAGGTCGTGAATTGGCGGCTTCTCTTTCGGCTGCTTTTCCAAATGAGCGGGCAGCAGATCGTCAATATATAGAAATACGTTCTTATCCAAACCGATATCCACAAACGCGGCCTGCATCCCCTGCAGCACGCGGACTACCCGCCCGATATAGATGTTTCCGGCCAGCTGGCTGCGGTCGCGGCTTTCCTGATAATACTCCACTAATCTGCCGTCTTCGGTGACGGCTACCTGGGTCTGTCCTCCGCTGCATTGGACCAGTATGCGCTTCATCGTGCAACACCTCGGCCTTATTGTACCATACAATCAGGGGAAAAGCTCGGACAAGGGCAAACTCCTTTTCGTCTCGTCGAAATAATGGTCGATCAGCCTTGTTTCCGGCATGACCTTGCAGATTCGCCCCTGTTCATCCACCACGTACACGAGGTGAAGCTTATCGCGCATGAACAGCTTGACGATGTCCGAGACGCTCCGGCGGCCTCCGACGACGATCGGCCAGGCCAGCGCGCCGCGCCCGGCAAGGCGCCGCCAGACCGTTTCGCGATGAACGAGAAAACGCATAAAATAATACGGCAGCCTTCTCAGATCGGACCCGTTCACTGCCAGCAGGAACAGGCCGATCAGCAGCCAGTTGAGCTGAATCCCGCCTTGCCCGGCGAGCAAATTAAGGCATGCCGCCAGCGTCATGAGCGAACCGGCCGCCAGGCTGATCACCAGGGAGCAGCGCATCGCCGTCTTATACGGAAGCCGCAAGCAGAGGGCCGCCTGCAGCAGCTTCCCTCCGTCCAGCGGCAGGATCGGCAGCAGGTTGAACAGCGCGATCAGCAGATTCGCTTGCACAAAGTAGCTGCCCCACGCCTCGGGCAGCAGCCCGAGCGAAGCGGCCGCCCAGCCGAGCATAAGCAGCCACACATTTTGCAGCGGCCCGGCCAGCACGACGACAACCTCCTGCCACAGCGGCACGCTGCCCGACTCCTCGGTCACCGCTACGCCGCCAAAAGGCAGCAGCTGCACCTCCTTCAGCCGCCAGCCAAAGCCTTTGGCCGCCGCCGCATGTCCGAGCTCATGGATCAGCACGACGCCGAACAGCGTCACGATTTCGATGAAATACCCGGTTATGGCGGACAAGAGCAGGATGACAGAAAATAACGGATGGATGCGAACGCGAACGCCGAACCAGCGGTCCCATGCCTGCTTAATCAAACGAAACCACGTCCGCCGGATCGACGGCCGCGCCGTCCTTGGAAACCGCAAAATAAAGCCAATCGTCCGATGGCGGCGGCTGCTTGGCTACCGTGCCGACGGTCTCCCCTCCTTTGATCCAATCGTTCGGCTGCACATTGGCCTTGTCCAAATGCCCGTATACCGATCTGATGCCGTCCGCATGCTGAATGACGACCGTGAAGCCCGTCTGCCCGTTATCTCCCGCATAGACGACGCGCCCCGTATCCATGGCAAATACCGGCATTCCGGCCTCCGCCTCGATGCGGACGCCGCCGGCATCCGGCGTGAAGGGCGCGATCAGCCGGCCTTCCAGCGGGACAAAATAATGCTTGCTTGCGGCGTTCACCTTCTCCGCCTCCTGGTGCCGCAGCGGGTCCAATGCCGGCAGAAACGACGGCGCGCCCCCGAACCGCTTCTCATACCAGGCCGCCAGCTTCCCGGTATCGAACGGCTCGGTCAGCGCGGAGTTCACCCAATCCCGCCCTTGCTCCGCCCAAGGATGATCCAACTGAAACAAGCCCCAGATCGAGGCATACAGCAGGCCGCTGATGAGCAGATGAGCGCGGAAGCGGCTGAAGCCGGGGCCCGGCCCTCCGGACGTTCCGCCGAAGCCCCGCCCCTCCGTGCGGTAACGCTGCAGATCGCGCTCCCATTTGCGGTTCCACTCCTGCTCGGGGTCCGCAGCCTGGGCTTCCGGCGCCTCCCGCCAATCCGATTCCGCCGGATATACGGTGCGGTACGCCTCGCGCTCGCTGTATGTATCCCGCGGCCAGGACGCGGCATGCGGCGCTTCCCGGCCATCCTGCAGCCGCTTGAGCTTTTGCATTCTCCGCTGGCGCACGTTATGTTTCGTCTGCATTCGGTTCCTTCCCTCCCCATCGGCGTCGCTCGATCGGTATGAACAGCCACGAAGCGGCCCTAACCTTGGCGGCACAGCTTGTATAATTCATCCTATGAGCTTGTCTTGCAAAACATCCCTGTTTTCGCTCAACGCCAAAGCAAAAAACCGGCCAAAAGGCCGGTTCGCCTGCTGCCTATCCACCCCCGTCGGAGCGGACTTGATCAAGCAGAAGCTGATAAAGCAGCTATATTTCTTCGATCGGCTTGTCGTTATGCAGCTTGATGCTCATGACAAGCCCCATCGCCATCATATTGATGAGCAGCGAGCTTCCTCCGTAGCTTATGAAGGGCAGCGTAATGCCGGTCAGCGGCATAATGCCGATCATCATGCCGACGTTCTCGAAAATTTGAAACACCAGCATCGATACGATGCCGATGATGATGTACGATCCGCTCAGCATATTGCTGTTGATGGCAATCAGAATCATGCGGTAAATGAGCACGAAATAAAGCAGCAGCAGGGAGGAAGCCCCGACAAACCCGAACTCTTCGCCGACCACGACGAAGATCGAATCGGAATAGGCGAACGGAATGAAGCTGCTCTGCACAGACGTCCCCTGCAAATACTTCTCCCCGAGCAGCCCGCCGGAGCCGATCGCCCGCATCGAATTTTCCACCTGCCACTTATCGTCTCGGGTCGCCGTCTCGGGGTTGATGTACGTATTGAGCCGGTCCAACCAGTGCCCGGGAACATTCAACGCTTCGAAAAAACCGACCAGCGCATCGTGATAGTTTTTGAACAGGAAGACGAACAGATACAGCCCGCCCGCCGCCACCGCAAGACCAATCAATACATAGCTGATTCGAATGTTGCCGATCCAGAACATGCCGATGACGATCGCCAGCAAAATCAGGGCGTTGCCCAAATCGGGCTGAATGGCGACCAGCCCAAAGGGAAGCAGCGCCATGGCGCCGATCGGAATGACGTCGCGCACCAGCGTCAGCTTCTCCCCGTCCCGGCGGGCCATGAAAGCGGCCAGCGCCACGATCAGAATAAGCTTCACAAGCTCTACCGGCTGGAAGTCGAGCCCTCCGAACGGGAGTTTAAACCAGCCCTTGGCGCCGTTTTTTTCGACGCCAAAGAAATATACGGCAACAAGCAGCAGCACCCCGAATCCGTATAAATACGGGGACAGCTTAATGAGCTCGCGATAATCGATCATGGATACAAACAGGAAGGCGACAAGCGACACCACGCTGATGATCAGCATTTTTTTGATCTCGATGTCGATCTTCTGATCGTTATAGGTCGCGCTGTATACGAGAAAGATGCTGGCCGTGAGCAATGCGAGCAGGATCAGGACAATAGAGATATCGACTTTTTTAAATTTTTGCAGCACGCTGATATCATCCTATCCCGAGAAACTTCTTCATTCGGCCAAGCAATCCCGCCTTTTCTTCCAGAGGCATGAGCGGCACCGAATCGCCCAGCATGCGCCTGGCGATATTGCGGTAGGCGACCGCCGCCCGCGAGTTCGGATTCATCACGGTCGGCTCGCCGGAGTTGGCCGCCTTGATCACATATTCGTCGTCCGGCACGACGCCGAGCAGATCGATGGCCAGCACGGAGCAAATTTCGTCGATGTCCAGCATCTCGCCTTTCTTCACCATGCCCGGGCGGATCCGATTGATGACGAGCTTGGCCGGCTCGATGTGCTGCTCCTTCTCGAGCAGGCCGATAATTCGGTCGGCGTCGCGCACCGCCGCATTCTCCGGCGTCGTGACGACGATGGCCTTGTCGGCGCCGGCCACGGCGTTCCTGAATCCTTGCTCAATGCCTGCGGGACAGTCGATAATGACGTATTCGAAGTCCTGCTTGAGCTCCGTCACGATCTGCTTCACCGCATCCGGCGATATCGCGTGCTTGTCCTTCGTCTGCGCCGCCGGCAGCATATACAATTCCTCAAACCGCTTGTCCTTAACCAGTGCTTGCGGCAGCCGGCAGCGGCCTTCCGCCACGTCGATCAAATCGTATATGATCCGGTTCTCCAGTCCCATCACTACGTCCAAGTTGCGAAGACCGATGTCGGTATCGACCATGACGACCTTCTTCCCCAGCAGCGCCAGCGCTGTGCCGATATTGGCCGATGTGGTCGTCTTGCCGACGCCGCCCTTGCCTGAGGTGATGACGATTGCTTCCCCCATGACGATCCCGCTCCCTTCTAGATTGCAGTGCACTGTCGGCCCTGACGGGCGCGCAACCGGCGGTCCCCCTCAACCGAGCTTGTGCAAATGATGAATTTTGTCTATTTCCATTCGTCCGTCCTTGATATAGGCGAATTCCATAAAGCTGTCCGCTGCCGCCCACTCGTCCGGCGGACGGCTGATCACGCCGGCGATGCGCAGCTGCGTCGGCCTGAGCTGAGAAGCCGCGATGATCGCTTTCTCGTCGCCGTCCACTCCGGCATGGGCCATCCCGCGCAGCGCTCCCATGACGTAGATGCTGCCCGTGCTCAGTATTGTCCCGCCCGGATTGACGTCGCCGACGAACAGCACGCTTCCCTCATGCATCAGCGTCTGGCCGGAACGGATCATGCCCTGCACGAGCTTCACATCCGAGCTGTCCGGAGTCGGCCGCTGGTGCAGCGGATCGTACGATTCGATCGATTGGATGAGCAGGTTGCCCTTCCGGCCGATAATCTCCCGGATGAGCCCCCGCTCCTCCTCCGATGCGATCCGCTTGCCCAGCTTGACGTGAACGTGAATAATCGGTCCGGTCAATATTTGCTGGTGCGTCTTCTCAAGCTTATATTTCAACTCTGCCAGCACTTCGTCAAAATCGCACGAATCGTCCAGCAGAAAGACGAGGCCGTCCTTCACCCCTTTAATCGTTACGCGATGCTGCTTTGCCACCGACATAAAAGCTCCTACCTCCTAAGCCTATACAATTCGGCTTGGACCGGGGTATTTCCTGCTGGCGGGAGGAGAAATTATTCTTCCGTCGCGGTCCGGCTGGCCTGCATCTCTTCCAGCCGCTTGCGCACGGGGACGTATACGGCGAGCGCGAACAGCAGATTGATCAGCATGCTGGGCAGCATCTGATGGACGAACAGCCAGCTTAGGTCCAGGTGCGAGACGCGAAACAGCCGGTAAAGCCCGTACATGATCGTCTCGAAAGCGAGGTTGCCGGCAGCGATGGCCAGCATGCTGACGACGATGCTCGAATAGACGCGGCCGTGCAGCAGGCCGGCCAAATAACCGGTCAGGCCCATGCTGAACGACACGGGACCGAGCATGGGCGAATAATAAATGAAATCGTGAAGCATGCCGAACGCCAGCCCGTAGACGAGCGCCGTATGGCGGTTGACGTACAAGCCGATATAAAGAACTACGACGAGGACGAAATGGGGAGCGATCATGACCCGGCTTTGCCACGATGCCGGGATGATCCATTGAAGCACGGTGCCCTCAAGCAAAAACAAGCCGAACAGCAGTGCCGTGAGCCATTTGTGATTCATGGGCTCACCTCAGCTCCGGCACTTCGACGACGAACACTTCGCGCAAATGGTTGAACGAAGCGAACGGCTCGACGGTTGCCTTGAACGTAATGCCAAATTCGCCGACTTCCTTCTCGACGACTTTGCCGATCTCGATGCCGCTCGGGAACAGCAAGCCCCTTCCCGAGGTGATGATCGTATCGCCTACAGCCATCTGATCGTTCGGGTCGATCTTCGTAACGATCAGCGCCGCTTGCTCCGGGTCGTACTTCTCGATCACTCCGAACGACTCCTCCTTGTCCTTCACCGTCACGGCAATCGCCTTGGAGCCGAGCGCGGCGGAATCGCTCATGAAGGAGGTGTCGTCGATGCCTGTGAGCAGCTGCACGGTCGAGTAGAAGGAGGACACCTGCACGACGCGCCCGACCAGCCCTTTCACGGACATGACCGCCATATTCGGCCGGATGCCGTCCTGCTCGCCCAAATTGATCTGAATCGTATGATTGAGCCGATCCGGATTGTAGGCAATCACTTCCGCGATGCGGAAGCGGTAATTGTTCATTTGCTTTTGCCGCTCCGTGAAGCCAAGCGCCTCCTGCAGCCGCTTGTTCTGCTTTTCCAGATCGTTCAGCTTCGTCGTATCCCGCGCATAGCGGGTCAGCGTCTGCTTCAGCACCTGATTTTCCTCGTACAGCGTGCGGATCGACCGCATGTCTTCAAAGAAACCCGCTATATACGCAGCGGGTTTGTACAGCAAGCCTTGCGTAAAGGCTATCGTATCCTTAACGAATTTTTCCGGCCAGGTCATATGCTGCCGGTTGCCGAACGTAAGCCCCATGACGACGATAAAGCAGATCAGGCCGGCCATCAAAATGAGCAGCCGTTTGTTCCCCAGAAATTTCACGCTTCACACCTTCCCAACCTGCACCGACGCTCAGCGTCTGGCTTTGCTGGCCGGTCCGGATTTCATTTTGAACAAATGGATGTTTTCAAGCGCCCTGCCCGTTCCGATCGCCACGCAGTCCAGCGGATTGTCAGCGACCAGCACCGGCATGCCGGTCTCGCGCGACAGGAGCTTATCTAGATTGCGCAGCAGCCCGCCTCCGCCGGTCAGCACGATGCCGCGATCCATAATATCGGCCGCGAGCTCCGGCGGACATTTCTCCAGGGTGACCTTGACGGCATCGACAATCGCGTTGACCGTATCGCCCAGCGCTTCCGTCACTTCGTCGGACGAAATTTTCATCGTTTTCGGCAGGCCAGTCACGAGATCCCGGCCGCGAATTTCGAAGGAAACGGAAGGGTCCATCGGCAGCGCGGAGCCGATCTCCATCTTGATCTGCTCGGCGGT
>Ga0207865_101031_pt1 | contig 24015 bp, 25 predicted proteins | sample HigsolmetaAR204D_FD_184836 | JGI IMG/M metagenome (GOLD analysis project Ga0207865, IMG submission 184836) | Ionic liquid and high solid enriched microbial communities from the Joint BioEnergy Institute, USA - AR20-4-D (SPAdes) (version 2) ...
TACTTCCAAAGCTCTTTCAACCGCCGCAGAAAATGGACCGGATAAAATTCCGTCCAAAAAGTCGGACAGTGGTGAACCAAGCCAATCAAAAGTCAATTTAAAGATCAGAAACATCAATTCCAAGAAAATGATGACACCACACACACTGTGGGTCACAATGGCATCAATCAATTCAGTGAAACTGTTTTTCTTGTTTTTTTGTTCCGTTACACAATAATCCAATACAGATTGAATAAAGTCCTGCCGCTTTTTGAACAACCATTGGCTGATGGATTTTACCCCATATTGCCGTTTTATTTTTTCTTCACTATCTTTTATCAAATAATCAATTAATGCAAAATCCATCATTTCGCTCAATTTATTTCTGACGACAAAATTCCCGTCAATCAATTGGATCGCCAGCCAGCGTCGATTGATCTTGCTATAGCTGGGTAGCAATTTTATGATTTCATCGATTAACTTTTCAATCTCCGGTCCATAATCAATTTTTATGGATGACCTGTGTAAATTTTGCTCGTCCAAACGCTTTAATAATTTATCGCATCCATGACCCGATCTGGCGATGATGGGGACGACCGTCACTCCCAACTTTTCGGATAGTTTTTCCGGATCGACAAGAATCCCCTTTGATTTCGCTACATCCGTCATATTCAGTCCGATGATGAGTGGAGCCCCAAATTCAAGAAGCTGGATGGTCAATTGCATATTCCGAAGCAACTGTGAAGCATCCACTATATTAATAATTCCGTGGAAGGTGCCGTTCATCAAATATTCGGTTGCAACGGCTTCATCTTTGGAAAGTGGATTGATGGTATAAATGCCGGGCAGATCGATCAATTGCCCCTTTTCATTTGATAAATCACCCACTTTTTTCTCGACTGTAACGCCACTCCAGTTACCGACGTAGGCATATGAATCCGTTAATATATTAAAAAGGGAGGTTTTTCCTGTGTTGGGATTTCCAAAAAGTGCAAACTCCATTTTTACATTTCCTCCACTTCAATACAGTTGACGTCTTTTTTCCGCAAACTGATTTGCTGGCCGCATACTTCCAATATATATGGACCGCCAAAAGGCATTTTACGGATGCAAGTAACTTCGACCCCTTCTATGACACCTAGATCTAAAAGTCTTTTCTGAACAATTCTATTTAAGTTTGATAGATTACAAATTCTATATTTTGCCCCTATCTGTCCCTCTGTCAGTTTCAAAATCGTTTTCTCCTCCCAAACAATAACAAAAGTAATATTACAAAATCATCTATTTTAATGTAAAGTGTAGATCTAAAAATAACAAAAGAATATTTTTTGAATTTTTCGGATTACTGTCCTTCGAATGGGGAGGAGCATTTTGTTGTTCCAAAATATAGAAAAACTTTTCTCAAGCGCCTTCATTAAGGATTTGACAAAAAGGGCAAAAAAGATAGTAGGGATGATTCATCCTTACTATCTCCAAAATGAATGGTATGAAATCATTTTTAGAATGAGGAAGTCCAGCCGGCATCGGCAACGACAACCGTACCGTTGACGAAACTTGCGTCATCGGATGCCAAGAATAAAGCAACTTTTGCGATTTCTTCCGGTTTACCTGAACGCGGTGTTAATTTATGGGTCATTCCTGAACGCTCCATACCCAATTGGCTGACGTTCGTAATGCTTGCGCCTATGTTTGTTTCAACGGCTCCAGGAGCAATACCATTTACACGGATCCCTTTTTGTGCATACATAAAACCGGTATTTTTCGTTAAACCGACCAGTGCATGTTTGGATGCGACATAAGCTGCGCCGGCATGAGCCCCGTTCAATCCACCCGTTGAAATCGTATTGATGATGATTCCTTGTTTATTGTTGTCCAACCAATAGTTCACCGCTTTGCGCATTGCACGCATGACACCTTTTAAGTTGATGTCAAAGATGCGGTCCCATTTTTCATCCGTAATTTCGCCGACCGGTTCGAAGCCGTCCATGATGCCTGCATTATTCACAAGAATATCGAGTGTACCGTATTCGTTGATGGCTGTCTGGATCATATTTTCAACGTCTTCCAACTTCGATACATCCGCTTGAACCGCCATGCTTGTCCCGCCGTTTTTCGCAATTTCTTCTGAAACCGCTTTCGCACCTTCCAAATTGTAATCCGCAATAATGACCTTTGCGCCTTCCTTCGCATACAACTCCGCAATCGCTTTCCCCATTCCTGAAGCGGCACCTGTTACAATCGCAACTTTGTCTTGTAATTTCATTGAAATCCCTCCAGTTCTTTCATCTATATCTATATTTTAAATTTTCAAAATAAACACTTCAAGCACAGTTGGTAGAAATCACTGTAATTATTCTTCTATATATTTTTCATGTTGGATAGATTCCAAAGTTATAAAATCTCCCACCGGCTATACAAACGTACAGACACTTTTCCCCCTTCATCCATACATTAATACTGGAAGGGGGTGAAAAGCATGGGCTACAATAACAGCTACGGCGGCGGCTATGGCGGCTACGGCTGCGGTTTCAACAACAACTTCGCACTACTTGTAGTGCTCTTTATTTTGTTGATTATTGTTGGAACTAGCTTCGGCTCCAAAGGATTCTATTAATTTGGATAAAGAGAAAAGTTGGCATTCACCACCCAAAACCCTGACCGACACTACGCAAAATCCAAAGTCCCAACGCAACGGTTGGGACTTATTCCATTGAAACAAGCGGCCAAAAATGGACATTCAACTGTTTTGAATAATGAATTACCGGCCGGAAGGATTGGGGATTTAGTCTGAATGTCGAGAAAATATTGTTTTCCATGCCTATCAAATCGATATTCTGTATGATCCATGACTCATGAAAAATATCTCCGCGCAGCAACTTCCCTTTGGGGCCCGTTGTATAAAAACAATATCTTTCCAACAGCCATTCCCCTAAAGAACCCTTTTCCACAGGAGAAGCCGGCGATTGGACACGATATTCACATACCAAAGGGATGGGATGTGCTCTGCTTTCAAAACAAACTGTTTCTCCTGTTCTCCTGAGGGATATATCCATATAAAGATAAGGCAATTGAAAGAACGATTTTGCCGCGATTGCCGCTAATCTGTTACGGATTGCCAACTTAAAAAAATAGATCCCCGGCTTTTCACCCGCTTTCACATAAGTCCTCACATTGATTCCCGGGATGCCGGCCCCCATCGGAATGGAAGGAAGGCCGCGAAATCCTGAAGCTTTCATCATATACGGGACAATTGTCACCCATCCGGTTCCCTCATAAGTATCAAGTTCCAGATTGGGAGGCAAATGCAATTCCAGCACTTCTTTTTTCACCGGATAATGCAAAAACAGGATGTCACTCCAGGTTTGTTTCATTAACCAAGGTATTTTCGCCGGTAATACATATTTGTTTGATGCATAAGATTCGCCCATCGTTCTCCCCAATCAACGTGTTAATCTCTCCATCACTATTCCCAAATTTTCATCAAATTATATCCGGAACTGTGAAAGTATGATTATTTTCAACTTGGCAATAATGATAATGACTTCGTTGACATTGGAGGGTTATTGCATGAATATTCAACGCGCGAAAGAAATAGTGGAATCCGGCGCAATCGCAAATGTTTTATTTAACGGCCAACGCATTTATATTCAAAATGTTGACGAACAGAAAGGGACAGCACGCATCTATCCGTTAGATGACCCTGAAAATGAAAAAGAAGTGCCTGTTGAACAATTATTGGAAAATTAATCGCTTTTTCTTGCAAAAAAGTGCGCAGGTTTTTACTGCGCACTTTTGCTTATTATGGATATAGATTTGAAGTGGCAAACTTGACTTTTTATTTTTTACGAATAATGTGATATATTTAGAGGCATGTTTAGACGGTCCAAAACGACTGTCTCTTTTTATGTTCTGGACATTTATGGATAAAGGAAGATGAAATTGAAGAAACCATCAAAATATATTTATACTTACATCCACCATCCCGATGAATATGAACTTCGGCGAATGGAAATGCGCTCGTTTTTCGGATTCGATACGGAGGAAAATTTTATAATCAGTGAACGCTGCATCGATCCGAGCCGCAGCCCCTTTATGGAAGATCGGCTGGAAGTATGGTATGAGGCAGATCGTATGGAGGAATTGCAACAACTCGTCAAGGAGTTGAAAATAGAAGATGCAACTTATAAAGTGGTATGCCTGAATAGAATGGATCTCGGAAAAACGAAAAAAATCCCTCATCCTGAACGCAGAAAAATCGAAAAACAAATCGGTCTATCCATCAATGGGGAACCAAATTTGAACCAGCCGGATCTTGTTTTTGGATTGCTTCACATCAATGATCGATGGTACTTCGGAAAATCGTCGAAAGCCGAATCGATTTGGCGCAAACATTTACATAAACCAAGCAGTTATTCTACGGCATTGAGCACCCGGGTGGCACGGGCCATTGTCAACATCGCAATTCCCGAACCGGAAGGCATCCGTGCAATCGATCCCTGCTGCGGTATTGGAACTGTTTTAATAGAAGCTTTATCAATGAACATTAATATTGTCGGAAGAGATATCAGCCCGCTTGTTTGCGTTGGCGCAAGAAAAAATATTGCCCATTTTGGTTATGAAACGACTGTGACCAAAGGCTCCATAACGGATGTAACCGATCATTATGACGTGGCCATTGTGGACTTGCCTTATAATATTTATTCTCATCTTTCACTGGAAGAGGAATATAACATCATCCTGCATGCGCGGCGTATTGCGGACCGGGTTTTATTTGTGGCCATTAAGCCGATTGAACATTTGGTTCAAAAAGCCGGGTTTGTGATTAAAGACCGCTCCGTCGCAAAGAAATCCAATTTCATCCGCCATATTTTGTTGTGCGAATAAAACCGTTTGAACATCTGTGTTGATAATGTGCAACGATTGGCAAAAAAAATCATCCTATTTTTGTGTAGGATGATTTTTTTTTGCCGAACAACTTGTTAAAAAATGTTTCCTTACTTATTGTAGTGCCCATGGATATTCATTTCAGCAGCCGAGGAACCGATGGACAGACCGTTTTTTTCCATCCATTTTACCCCCGCTTTTATCCTCCAAAAAATAGGTCCAATATATTGGAGGCGGTGGAGGATTGTTTGTTATAAAATTCAGAGTATCCGCAGTTTTTGCAATACACTACGACAAATTGATTATGTTGGATATCAAACATTTTGGACAACCCTGTGCCCGTCATGGCCACTTCCTTTGTACCCGCATTTCTGCTTCCGCACTTGATGCAACCACTTTGTTTCATGTTCATCCCTGCTTTCCAATAATTTCTTTTCTCATACATACGAACGGCCCGGCCTATAAGTTTCAAAATTTGAAAAAGCCACCATCTTTTTTATGGTGACTTTCTTTTCATCCGAACATACTATTAATTTTTAACTGGACAAGATCGATGTGATAATATGCTTTGAATGCCACTCGCCTCCGGAAACCGTTGATATTTGATATTTTCTAGGAAATAATTGCCGATGAATTTCATCGATGGAAAATCCCTGCTTTGATAAGGTCTGCACTTTATCCGTCAATTCATATAAATACTCCAGTTTTTGTTGAAACGCCTTTTTTCCATCCTTTATATATCCTGCATGGCAACAGAACATTTCCCCAAAATCCAGCTGCAAAATGTTTTCAATGGATCGAATGATTTGCGGGATGCTTTCTTCCCTCAAAATCAATTTTGTTCTGGGTGTCACGAATAAGTCGCCTGAAAAGAGCTGGCCCGTGGACTCATTCAAGAATGATACGTGGTCACACGCATGGCCGGGAGTCTCTATGACGCGCCATTGATAGTTGCGGGACTCAAATGCTTCTTCGTGGGGAAGGGCATGATACGGCGGCCGAATCCCCCAGAAAAATTTTCGGTATAATTTATAATCCGCCCTTTTCCTGCTTTTTTCCACGGACATTGGATGAAGATAAACCGGCAAACCTTTATCGCTTAAATATTTTGCGCATCCGTCATGATCCTCATGGGCATGCGTAATCACCACACGGTCTATGGACAGGCGGTCAAAAAATTTGAGGAATTCTTTTTTCATGGAATGGGCACCACAGTCAATGAGCACCCCATCCTGATAAAAGGAATATACGTTTAAATGAACTTTTGAAAATGCATTTTTCCCTTCAAAAAGTTTTACATCCCCTACGCTTGTTTCAGCAAAACTTTGTTTCAGAAACATGTCAACACCCCCATTTGCCCATGAAAAAGTTTTGAATGAGCAAAAACCACACTTTAGATTTCCTGGATGAAGCGCACTTCATCATAACCGCATTCCGGACAAACCATCAAATGGGGACAGATTTGTTCTTTAGCCGTATTTGGATATCCATCCCCCATCTTCACCGTTTCTTCATCATTGTAGTGACCATAAGGATCAAGATAATCCGATACTTTCCCCGAATCTTCCAATCGCTTTTGGCAATTTGGGCAATATACCTCGATTTCATCCAATGAATTGCAAAGAGGACATTGTGCCATCGATTCTTCACCTCAACAACATTATTCTCAAATGCCAAAAAAAGCATTCCTTCCGTCAAATGAATGATTGTTCATTCGATGGCACAAAAGATGGAGGCTGCTTACTTTTTTAGATAAGCCAAATAATAAAACATGCTTACAAATATTGCTCCTCCCACCGCATTTCCTAAAAATACCGGAACAAAGTTGGAAACATATTGCCCCCACGTCATTTCTCCGGCAAAGATGGCGGCAGGGATGATAAACATATTTGCCACGACATGTTGAAAACCGATCAATACGAACGTCATAATCGGAAACCATATGGACAAAATTTTCCCGGAAAAGGAAGACGTGCCATAGCACAACCAGACAGCCAACGCGACAAGCCAGTTGCACCCGATGGCTGATACAAAAGCTTCCACAAAACTGGCGCTCACCTTTCCATTGGCTGCGCCAACCGTTTTCTCCAAAAAGTCCCCTTCCGTCAGACCGGCAACATGTCCGAAAAAATAAGCGACAAATAAAGCGCCAAAAAAATTGAAAATCGTAATCCAAAACCAATTGCGGACCAGTTTTGTCAGTTTTATACGTTTGGCAAAACAGGCCATGGCAACGGCCATCATATTTCCAGTCACCAATTCTCCGCCGGCAAGCAAAATTAACACCAGGCCAATCGGGAAGACGCTTGCCCCCATGAAGTTTACAAAACTGCCCCATTCCTCGGGCATCGTACCAGTCATACGTACATAGGCAAGATAACCGATGGAGATAAATGCCCCTCCCAAAAACCCTAAAATGAACATTTGGAAAAAGGGCATTTCCGCCTTTTCTTCCCCTTTTTGAATGGCGATTTGGGCAATCTCTTTCGGATTGTGCTCCATTCAAACCTCCCATTAATGAATATTTATGAAATCCATGCCAGATTAATAGATGGAATCAATAAGATGGATATGACAATATCACTTTTCAGAATATTTTTCATTTATTTTAATGAACCGTTCAATTCCCGGTCAATACATAAATTTTCTTTTTTAGAATCAATATTCATCCCTTGAGGGTTTTCACCATCAAATTATGGGGAATCCCTTCTTCATAAAACACATCAGATTGAATCTGATACCCCAGCTGTTCATAAAATGCGTTTGCATGTGTTTGTGAATGGAGTTTTACCTTTGAATATCCTTTTTCTTTCGCAATCTTTTCCAATTCTTGCACAATCACCTTGCCAATCCCCAGTTTGCGATAAGGTTTCAACACACAAATTCTTTCCAATTTCCCAAAACCATTGGTAAACCGTATTCTTCCTGCCCCAACCGGTTTCTGATCGACCAGAATCAGAAGATGGTCGCATGGTGCTTCCAAAGAATCATACTCATCGATTTCATTTTCCTCCGGGACCCCCTGCTCTTCCACAAACACTTCCTTGCGAATGGCAAAGGCTTTTTCCAATTCCTCTTCCGTTGTCACCCGAATTGCTTCAATCATAATTTCATCCCTTTCTCCCTTCTTTTCATCCATCTTCAAAATTCCAATTGTTCCTGCATAAGACTTATCGGTCAGTTATTATTGTACTTATTGCTACATGTTTTTGGAAACTCATTGTTAGAAAATTTAAACTAATCCATTTTTGTTAGAATGTCAAATTTTTTGGCTAGACATAGTTCCCAATGGCGGTTACTATATAAGACGAAGGTATTATAAAAAAACTGAAGTTTTGTATTAGTTTTTAACACGAACGTTCGTGTTGCATTTTTTTTGCTAATGCACTTTAGTTTACTAAATCGTTAGATTACTAATATCAAGGAGAGTATGATATGAAGCGTATATTCACTTTATTATTCCTAATGGCAATGACAGTAATGGTTTTAGCTGCATGTGGTTCAGCTTCAGATGATGAAAAGAATGGATCAAAAGAAGAACCAGCGGATAAAGAAAAATTGATCATCGGTATTGATGACCATTTTGCACCAATGGGATTCCGTGATGAAAATAATGAAATCGTCGGTTTTGATATCGACATGGCCCGTGCCGCAGCTGAAAAAATGGGTGTGGAAGTGGAATTCCAACCAATCGATTGGTCAACAAAAGAAAGCGAATTATCCAGCGGCCGCATCGACTTGATTTGGAACGGTTACACAATTACTGATGAACGTAAAGAAAAAGTCTTGTTCACAAAACCTTATTTGGAAAACGCCCAAGTGGTTGTAACTTTGGCTGATTCCCCTATCAAGAAAATCGATGAACTTGCCGGCAAACAAGTGGGGGTACAAGCATTATCCTCCGCCTTGGATGCATTAAATGAACATCCAATCAGCAAAGAAGTGAAACTGAACGAATATAAAGACAATGTGCTTGCATTACAAGATTTGAAAAATGGCCGTGTGGATGCGGTTGTAATTGACAAAGTCGTCATTGAATATTACATGACACAAGAACCGGATACATTCAAAATCTTGGATGAAGAACTTGCTCCAGAACAATATGGTGTAGGTGTGAAAAAAGGAAACGAAGCATTGCTTGAAAAATTGCAAGCCGCTTTGGATGAAATGAATGAAGATGGCACTGCCGCTGAAATTTCCGAAAAATGGTTCGGTGAAGATAGAGTATTAAAATAATGTTATGATAGAATAAGAGGTCCAATATTTCGATAAGAGTTTCCATAGGATATGGAACTCTTATTTTTTGGGAGGAAACATCATGGTTGATTATTGGAACAGGATTATTTGGCCGATGTTGGAAGGAGCTCAAATGACCGTTTTGCTCTTCTTCATCGCCATACTCATATCAATTCCATTGGGCTTTTTGCTCACTCTGGCTGTGCGCAGCCGCTTTAAGCCCCTCTCCTGGCTTGCCCAACTCTATATTACGGTTATGCGCGGCACTCCCCTTCTTTTACAATTGCTGTTAATCTGCTTTGGCCTGCCGATGATTCCGGTGATAGGGGAATATTTAGTCTTTGACCGATTCGTTGCGGCATGTATTGGATTTGTATTAAACTATGCCGCTTATTTTGCAGAAATCTTCCGTGGGGGACTACTATCCATCGATAAAGGACAATATGAAGCGGCGAAAGTGCTCGGCTTGACAAAATGGCAAACGACAACGCGCGTCATTCTGCCCCAAATGTTCCGTGTCGCACTGCCGGCAGTCGCCAATGAATCCATTACGCTCATTAAAGATACGGCTTTGCTTTACGCCGTTGCGGTGCCGGAACTCTTGCACTTTGCCCAAACAGCGGTGAACCGGGAATTCACCATTGTCCCTTACTTTATTGCCGGGCTCATCTACTTGGCGATGACGCTCGTATTGACCGTATTCTTTAAATGGCTGGAACGTCGATATAAATACGAATAGAGGTGAAAATCATGGCGTTGATTGAAGTATCAAACTTAAAAAAATCCTTTGGAAATCAGGAAGTGTTAAAATCCATCACATTTTCCGTGGATAAAAAGGAAGTGGTCGCGATCATCGGGCCATCCGGATCAGGAAAAAGCACGTTGTTGCGGAGCTTGATTCATTTGGAAGAAATCGATGACGGAAGTATTTGTATCGACGGAGACTTTTTAGTGAAAAACGGCCAATATGCAAAACTGGCAGAAATCCGAAAAATAACCGGAAAAATGGGCATGGTGTTTCAACATTTTAACTTGTTCCCCCATTTGACGGTGAAAGAAAATCTGATGTTGGCGCCGAAACTTCGAAAAACGGAGTCCATGGCGGAAATCGAAAAACGTTGTATCGACTTGCTGCAGAAAGTTGGTTTATCCGATAAAGCGGATGCCTATCCAAGCAATCTTTCCGGCGGTCAAAAACAGCGTGTTGCCATCGCCCGGGCACTGATGTTAAACCCGCAGATCCTGCTTTTTGATGAGCCGACTTCGGCCCTTGACCCGGAACTGACAGGGGAAGTATTGAAGGTCATGAAAGATTTGGCGGAGGAACATATGACAATGATTGTTGTCACCCATGAGATGGGCTTTGCACGGGAAGTGGCAAATCGCGTCATATTTATGGATGGCGGTGAAATTATCGAAGAAAATGAACCGGAACAATTCTTCCTACAACCTCAACATGAACGCACAAAATCGTTCTTGCATAAAAACTGGAAATAATCGGAGGACCGGAACGTAAGAAAAATAAAAGAGGTAGCGGTATCATATATCCAAAAAGAATGGGACAAAACCATCTTCAAAAATATAAACAGCCCATGAAATTTCAAAATAAAATTTCATGGGCTGTTCTTGATTTTCAATTTATAGCATATGAAAAATACATACAGATCAAACAGGTTTCTAATGAAAAACCTATGATTGTGGAAACTGTTCAGTCTGTCCGTTTCGTTCAGCCATATAAAAGCAACAATTGAAAAGCCATGGTGAATGAAAAATGGGAACTACAAATAATACTGGATAGAAACAGAAAAAGAAGAATTTGAAATGACTCAAATTCTTCTTTTTCCATCTTGAAGCCAGGTCACGTCCCAGCCCCTTTTAAATTTTCACAGCCTCTGATTAATTTAAAACAACTGTTTCGCTGAACAAAATGCCAAAATATCGATATCGGATATGTACATTGTGAATATCTTCATCATGGCTTACTTTAAGGCTGTATTTGGTTGATGATTCCCCTGGATTTGTACCTTTTGGAATGGAAACCTCATCAATCTCTTTTAATTCGGCATCTTCCCCCGCTTCCGGATCTTCATCTACGGCCGCTGCAAAATCTTTCAAAGATTTGCCCACTTGAATTTTCGCATCTTTCGGAACTGCATGATTATTTATTTGTACACTGTCCACTTTTAAATCTCTAAAGCCTTTGTTCCCTAATTCGATAACAACCGAATCATGATTTTCGCCGATTTCAATGTCACCGGTAGTCAAAGGGGGCGCCGACTTCAAATAGATGAAGAATCCTCCCGCCAAAACCACAAATATTAGCGCAACAAGCAGTAATTTTTTCAATGCGATCATCCTTTTGTAGTAATTATCGTACTGATCATGCCTATTTTAGTTTATACCACCTTCAAACAAAATTGTAGAATGGAAAAGTTAAAACTCTGTGAAAACTCATTAGGTTGGTTCAGATGCGCCGATCTTTTCAACTCATTGGATGAATATGGCCGTTTCTCCAATCTTAAATTCTTTGCGTTTCTCCTTTCCATCTTCCGTCCATGTCACAATAAACATGCCTTCATTCAACAAATCAATCAGTTCATCTTCAGAAATTTCCCCCATATAAAGGACGATTTCCTGTTTTGCCGTATATTCCTTTCGCTTTGTATCATCATATTCAAAACCTTCGCCCGACCAATATACATCCGTAGTCAACAGTTGGCTGAACGGCTCGGTCAATTCCGTTTGAATATTTTCTACCCCGTCCGAATATTTAAATTTAAATGTAAAAAGCAGGTTCCGGAAATTTTTTTGTTCCGGATGGTCCACATATTCCAATGCCCCCAATGTTTGGTAAGTTTCGTCATCGATCGGCCTGATTTCCGTGCGGACCTCCATATCCGAATGGAGCATGTAATAAAGATACCCTGCAAAAAAAAGAATGAGAAAAAGCAACAACGAAACGATTAATGCAATCATTTTCTTTTTCAATTTTCAACACCCTCTCCTGCAATTGAACTTTCCATCATGATATTGTTATATATGTTTCTCGTGTAAAGATTAATTTCCTTTTATTTGTAAAATTTTTTTATATCAACGATTCATTTCATTCTCAGTATCCCAATAAAACAAATATTTACTCTTCATCTGTACGTAAACCTTTCCGCCGCAATTTGACACAATCCGATGGACTCTATATGATCGATTTAGATGATCAGAAAGGTGACGGTACAAATGAAACCACCATTGACGAAAGAAGAACGCGAATCCCTATACCCTTATGCAACCCAAGAACAGCTTGATTTCCTAATGAAACATGTCAAACAAGGTTTTCGCACAAAGTTTTTTAATCTGATGGCAGAGAAAAAAGTGACGCTCGTCCGTTCACAAGATATTTCACTGGAGGAAATTGAAAAAGACGCCAGCCATTGGATTCTCGATCATTACATTGATCACGGCAAAGGCAACTACCTTGGAAGATGCGCCTGCAATAGAAAATTGAGACGCATTTTTACAGTGAAACATGAAATCACCGGAAAAACCATCGATTATGGCGAAGAACATTTCATGCAATTTTTAAGCATCGACAAAGACATTTTAAGAGATCTTATTAAAGATTTTTCTCTCATCAATTTGGAAATGGATGAATTGCTGATCAAAATAAAAGAAAACCGCTATGGTTATGAATTACTGGAAACCACCTTCCACGGGATGGATTTGCCTGAAGATATCCAGGCGCACATCCATGCAAATGTTCCTTTGTTGGATCGGCAAATCGAGCGTTTATATCGGAAACTGAGAAAAATGGAAAAAGAGATGCGGAAAGCGCAAGAAGAGGCGTTAATGAAGGCTTTCATCGAAGAAAAAAATCATATGCTTGAACAATTGGAACAAGAAAGAAAAAAATTGGAAGAAATAGTGGAGCGGGTGCGCCGTTCACTTCCGCCCAATGCAACGAAAGAAATGATCGCTTATCAGCTGGTGCTAAATGGAATCCACAGCACCGTTGAAATCTGCCATATATTAATCGATTACTTCGGCCAAGATGGCACCCTATCCGCAGGCATACATAAAAGACCAAGAATTTTGCCATCTATTCTTCAGTATTTTCTCGAACAAACGGAAAAAGGCCATTTAATTTTAGTTGAAAAATTGGGTGTGACCGATTGCATATTCAAACCGAATGATGATCTATTCAACATCGAATTGGAAATGGAAGAAAATGATGAGGCCAATCAAGAGGAAGAACAGCTGTCTTTGTTTTTTTGACGTGTCATCTCAAGGGGGCGTCTGAAAAAACATTTGGGTCGACCCGCCCCCTTGTGGCTGTTGCGCGCGGTTAGCCACAGATAAATCTATTACAATCGCTGAAAATACATTGGACATGGGTGGAGCCTTTGATGCGGCCACCGCGGGAGCAAAAATCTTAAAAAAATATCAGAAGTGAGGGCTGCCATGAAAATTATTACTTTCCGGACAGTCCCCTTTCTCTCTACTGAAAAAGTTATTTTTTACAATTAAGGTAGAGGTCAATAGGTAAAGAATACTTCCTTCAGCAAACAATGATTACATTCATCGTTTAAGAAATACCGGAAAGAAAAGTGGCAACCGGATTGTTGCCCTTCAAAAATATTAGATGGCGAATACGAGTTATTATTTAATCAAGTTTTTTAGAAAACATTGTCAACGTTGGTATAGTAATTAATGAAATCATCCGGGACAATTGTTGCTGAAAAAAATATTCTTTACGCTATACCTAAATTATCTATCAATTTTTTGATAATGAAAATACTGAAAACATAATTAACGATTTTTCTGACAAAACCTTCTCGTACTAAGGACTTAGTAAGAAATTTTCGCAATATTTTATCCACAAGTATCTTATAGTAAAATAATCACTGATTCATTCAATCAAAGCCCATTTATTATTACTTTCAGCCCTTCCAATTTTCCTATCCCCACCAATGGCGTCAATTGCATCACCCGCGCATCCGGTTCCAACCGGCAATTGACTATTCGATCGTTTTATCTCAACCAGTTTTTTTCCACAGCCTGTCTATCATAAAAGTACAGTCTGCAAAAAATGGGGAAATCCCCATTCAGGAACATGTTCCCTTTCCTGATGGGGAGCATCATTCAATTGGATCTTTCATCAAATTTTATGATTTGTCATTGGTTTTACGGTTTCGGATATTGGCGACATGGTGGTCAAATTCTCTCGCCAATTCTTCCGCCCTTTTTCTACGATTTTCCTTTTGGCTTCCTTTGTTAAAGTTCATTTTATGTTTTCTTTTCATCATTTTCACCTCCGTTGTCTTAGTTTGTACAACTTCAGTGAAAATGCTAATGCCACTATCTAGGCACATCTTCATTAATTGACAAAAAAAGAATGGGGAATCGCCGCTTCAACCTTCATAAAATGCATGCTTTGATTACTTTCGATTGTTATCCATACGGGCCATTAAATCCTTTTCTTTTTATATTTTTCAGCATACATCATTCTGTCGGCTTCTTTGAAAGTTTTTTTCATGTAACCAATTGAATGGGGTGAAAACGCCCATCCCATCGACAATTCAATCGGCAAATTCACATGGGTCCGGTTATATTCATCAATGGTTTTACGGATTTTTGTAAATATGGTTTTCACATTGCTCTCGGTTGTATTTTCGATTAAAATGACAAACTCGTCCCCGCCGTATCTGGCAACGGTTTCGGATTGAAGCGAATTTTTCAATAAATTCCCCATTTGTATCAACAATTTATCACCATATGTATGACCAAGCGAATCATTAATATGTTTCAAATTATCCAAATCGCAAATAATAATACCGATGGGCCTGTCATCCCTCGTATTTAATTTTTCCTCCTGTTTTTCATAATAATTCCGGTTAAAGAGACGGGTTAAACTATCGTAAAAACTGAGTTCCTTCAGCTTCTTTTCAAGCGCTATCCGATCGGAAACATCCCGGCTAAAGCCGGCAATCTTTTCCAACTTCCCCTTATGATTATAAAAAGGGATGACCCGGTCTTCACACCAAATATATTGGCCGTTTTTTTTTCATATATCTTGCTTGAAACGGTTCACTGAAATTGGTGGTGCCGGTTATTTTTTTTAATTGGACATGCAGGTCTTCAGGGTGCACGATTTTAAATGGAAGGTCAGGATCGTGGTAAAAATCTTCCAAAGAATATCCTGTTTCCCGCTCCATGGCACTGTTGACATATAAAAATTTTCTTTCCGGAAGGATTTGATACATATAAACGACATCATCCGTATTTTCCAATATCATTCGAAACCGTTTTTCTGATTCTTCAATCTGTTTATATTTCGTAATGTCAATGAGTGACATTTTAGCCCCTCCAATTGCATCAGGAACAACGAATACATCAAAGGTGCGGACATTTCCCTTTTTCCCACGCAGTTGGATTTCAATTATTCCTCTGAATTGAAGAAGGTTTTCATGAAAATCGACTGTATATTGATAAAAGTTGGAACCAATCATTTCATCTTGTTCATACCCTAATAAGTCGGAACAATTTTCACTAATGTTTGTGATGGTGTGAAGTTGATCAATCTCCATGAAAAGTTCTCTGCTTATATCCTGCTTCATGATATCCACATACATTCGTCCTTTATTTAATTTTTAAATTATCAATAATGATATATATTTTTTTATTATAGTACAAACAATCTACCATTTATATGATATAAATCAATAAATGCAAATATTTACAATAAACAAAAATAACCCTTTTCCTAAAGGGTTATTATTTTAAAATAATAAAATCTTTTGCGATTAAGTAAAAAATTTTATGGGGTCATACTTACTTCTTTGGTCCTCGGCTTTTCCATTTTTTCTTTGCTGCCTGTTTTTTGGACGATGAATAAAATACAAACACAGCTTGCAGCGACTAAAGTGCCGTCCAACAACAGCGGCGCGCTCCAGCCATTCGTAGAATCTCTCAACACCCCTGACACAACCGGGGAAAGCAATGCGCCAAATTCCGCAATTAAATTCCACAAACCAAAAGCGGATCCGCGATGTTCAACCGGCGCCAAATCGGAGACAAAAGCATGTTGAATCGATTGTACGGCAAAAAACAAAATGCCTGAAATGAACAAAATGAGGGACATAACGACCAAATTGGAAGCACCGCTCATTAAATAAAAAGCGAACAGGAAAACGGATAATGCAAAAAATACAGTTAAAACCAGTAAGACATTGCGACGCCCATTTTCCGAATGGGACACTCTATCCGAAATCAATCCGCCTAATGGGAAACCGATTAAGCCGGCAATGGCATTAAATGATGCGACGAGGGCAGCAGTAAGGAGCGTCCCTCCTCCAAATTCCTGTACGATGGAAACGGACCAGAAACTGTAAAACCATAAATGCCACATGATGGGAATCGCTGAAAGATAAAGTAAAAACAAATTCCGATTTTTTAGTACAGGACGCACTTCTTTCTTGGACTGATAAATATAGACGACAAATAAAATGGAGAATACCGTAAAAATGGCCGCCATCATTCCTTCAGATAATCCCAGATTATTCGTCACAATAAAAACCGTTAAAATAATGGCCAAAAAGAGCAGGGAATAACTTCCCAATCCTTTGACCGACTTTATCAATCCACCCGGTTTCGATTTTTCGTCGATATTGTTTGGAATCCCTTTCAGCATAATCAATCCAAACAATATCGTAAGGGCCCCTAAAATTAAGAATGGTGATTTCCAAGCATCCGTTCCCAAAAACGGTGCAGCCCATTCAATTAAATAAATCGTTCCAACCAATCCAAGGGTCAAACCTACAGATAGGCCGCCCATGACAATGCCCATGCCAAGCCCCACCTTTTTTGGAGGAGTCACTTGGGCAATCAGTGAACGGTCATTCGAATAAAACGCCCCTTCACCTAATCCTGTCAAAATGCGCAATGCAACAAATACGAACAATCCTTCTAAAAGGCCAGTAAAAAAGGTTGTAATTCCAGCCCACAGTATACTCAGGATGACCATATTCCGGTGGCCGTATCGATCCCCAAAATAACCGCCTGGAAATTGGGTCAACATATACCCTGCAAAAAATAAACTGCCGAGCAATCCGCCGAGAGCATACGGATTTGAAGATTCCGCTATCAAAGCGGCATCATTGGCAATCATCCAAGAAACGACCGGACCAGTAATCGTGCGATCAAAATATGCGAAGACCCAACCTAAAAACAGCATTCCCCATACTCGCTTATACGGTTTTGTATACATCATTTTCCCCCTTTGTTTGAAAAGAAAATGGGAAGGAAGGTCACGATTCCCTTCCTTCCAACCATCGAATTAATATTTTGTCGCTAACTCCGGATGCCCTGTTCGTGGCCCGAATGGACCTTCATCCAGCCATCTTCCGAGACTTGGAATATGTGGTGCCAAAAATGCGGCAATCTCTCTCCGTAATTTGATGTCTTCGTTTGTTCCTTGGATATGTTCCAGGGCGAGGTTGGAACAATGCCGGTTCCAACGGCCTGCTTTTAACCGCTCATCGGCTGCCGCTTGAATATGTTTTTTGCGCTCCTCTTCATTGGACTCCACTTCAAGCGCTTTTTGGATGCCTTTCGCCGCGACAATCGCATCCGGCACCCCGGAATTCAAGCCGCGCGCCCCAAATGGTGCAAAGAGATGTGCCGCCTCACCCGCCAAAATCACCCGGTTATGCTGATCGGTATATGTTTCCGCCACTACTTGATAGAAGGTATATGTTGAAATCCACGTAATACGGTCTGCATATTTTGGATCCATCACTTTTGGAAGCCATTCGCGGACTCCGGCTTCTGAACCATAATATTCCCGGTCATCTTCTTCAAATAATTGAAGATCGATTCGCCAACCTCCTCTGAATGGAACATACAGCACATTTCTTCCATCAACATTTGGATGTTGATAGTGGAATACCCGTTCAATCGGCAACGGATTTTTTTCATCTTCCGCCACATCAACCACGACGAATGCATCGGACTTTCTCGGCCCTTCAAATTTGATGCCGACCGAATTTCTCACAACCGACCGGGCTCCATCACAAGCGATGACGTATTTAGTTTTCCATTCTCCCTTTTCCGTTTCGACGGTTACGCCCTCTTCGGAAGTTTTCACATTCGTCACTTTTTCATCCCAAACAAACTCCACTCCCGCTTCAATACATGCCTGATACATCGCTTTTTCAATTTCGTGTTGATGCAAACTTGTAAAAGCGGGAATTGTATTTGGTTTAGGTGGCTCGTACACCCGTTTATACACTTCTTCCCCTTTGTAAAAAGTCCTTTTCACTTGCCATATGATTCCTATGTCCGCAAGCTTTTTGCCCAACCCCGGTGAAATTTGTTCCAGAAATTCAAGGGTTGCCTTATGAATATAAATCGCGCGGCTTCCCGGACGCACCCTTCCTTCCTTTTCCGCTTCCAAAATCGTCGCCTTCAACCCTAAGTTGTGCAATGCAAGAGCTGCAGTCATCCCTACCGGACCTGCACCGATCACCAATACATCTCTTTCATTTGTCATATTTTTTACCCTCCTATTTGATATTGCTGTAATTTATGTTTAAGCTCTTCCGGTATCGGTTGAGCTTTTGGCTTTTCCCCTTTCAGAGAAACCCAGGCACGCACCTCATAACCTTGTGCGATGACGGTTTCCCCATCTTTAAATTGATGGGCCAATTTGAATACCTTTTCCCGAAGTTCCTCCACTTTCGTTGTCACGGTAATGATCCGATGAAAATAGCCTGGTGCAAAAAAATTGCAATGAGCTTCAAGCAGTGGAATTGAGTAACGCTTTTCCAATAATTCTTGAGTTGGAAAACCGATTTGTTCAAAAAATGCATGGGTCGCATTGTCCATATACCGATAATAATTCGGATAGTAAACAATGCCGGCCGCATCCGTATCACCAAACTGGATTTTAAATTGATATTCCATTGACATTTCCCCTGACTTTCGATTCCCTTTGGTCAATCACCCGTTTTGCCTTCATTTCAAAGCGGGTTAAATGATTATTTTCCACCCGCTCCACTTCAATTCTCAGTCCAATTCTGACGCGCAACAGTCTTGCGAGCGGCTCAACGGCATTTTCCGGACCTTCAATCAGCACTTTCACTTGGTCCATTTCCCGTTCTGTATAGTAAACGATCCGGAATTCTTTAATTTCAGGGAATTCCCGAATTATTGCCTCAATCGAAGTCGGATAAATATTCATTCCCCGAATGACGACCATATCATCGGCCCGGCCCACAATACCGCCAGGCAAAAACAGATGCGGGTTGCCGCAAACACAAGGTTCCTTTTGATAGATCACGACATCTCCCGTTCTGTATCGAATCATCGGATAACCGTATCGCCCTAAATTTGTCAGGACAAGTTCCCCTTTTTCTCCAGGCTTTACATGTTCCAATGTGTCAGGATTGATGATTTCAACAATGAATTCTTTTTCATTTACATGAATGCCATTTCGTTTTTGACAGGAATACCCATATGCGCCCATCTCGGTCATTCCCACATGGTCATATAATTTGGCGCCAAATAAATTTTCGATTTGTTGACGGACGGACGGAATGGATCCCCCCGGCTCCCCTGCGGAAATGATTTTTTGGATGCTGGAGTTTTTCATATCGATCCCTACCTTCTCCGCCACTTCCGCAAGGTGCAACGCATAACTTGGTGTACATAATAAAACGGTTGCATGATTTTGGATCATGCTATTTAAGCGCTCCTCCGAAGACATTGAACCACCGGGAATGGCGAGCGCACCTAATTTCTGGATGCCATCATAAGCCGCCCAAAAGCCGATGAACGGTCCAAAGGAAAAGGCCAAATAGCATCGGTCAAACTGGGTCACTCCCGCACTTTTTAACACTTCCACCCAACAGTTCGTCCACCATTCCCAACTTTTTCGGGTATCCAATATTTTCAAAGGCCTTCCGGTAGTTCCGGAAGTTTGATGGTAACGGATATAATTTTCCGTTGGATAGGTGTGGTTCCGTCCAAATGGCGGATAATCGATTTGATCTTGCGCGAGTTCCTTTTTCGTTGTAAATGGTAAGCGCTTTAAATCTTCAAAATTTTTTATGGGTAAATGAATGCCATCCAATTTCTCTTTATAAAAACCATTAAACCGGCCAACAAATAACAACAATTCATTGAGCCGTTGAAATTGATAATCTCTCAAACCCACTTTCGTTTCATAGACTTGATGGATTGCCATCGCGATCCCCCTTTAGTAAAAAAACTATTGTAATAGTGATAATAGTTTGAAAATATTGAATATAGAAGAATCATATTCCGCTATGCGGAACATGCAAAAAAATAATTGCTAAAATTTCTCTTATTTGAAAAATTTTAATGTTTCATGCATATTTTTTATTAAACCGGAATAAAGGGGAAATGAATGATGAGAACTTCCAACAGTTCTTTGAAGAATGCTTTGCGGATTTTAAAAACGTTTTCCGTTGATCACACCGAACTGACGCTTGACGAATTCGCTGCCAATAACGGCATTTCAAAAAGCACCGCCTGCCGTTTGCTTCAAACATTGGAGAGCGAAGGATTTATCGTGCAAAATACCCGTTCCAATACATACCATTTGGGACTTTCCGTTTTATATTTGGCCAATATCATGTTAGAGGGGTTTTACCCATTGAAAGAAATGACGAGGTATTTGAAAAAATGTACGGAGGAAACCGGGGAATCTTCCCATATTGCCGTATTGCAAAGAAAAGAAGTGATCTATTTAAAAAAAGAAGATAATCAATACCGGATCCATTTGCAATCTCATATCGGAAAGCGGAATCCTGCCCATTGCACGGCATCGGGGCTTGCTTTGCTTGCTTATGTGGATGAACAAACCATCCGTGAATGGTATGCGGACGGATTCGAACGCCCCACAAAGTATTCCATCTCTTCCATCGAACAATTGTTGAAACGCTTGGAAGATGGACGGGCAAAAGGATACTTTATCAGCGAACGGGAAATGGTGGAAGACGTCCTTGCTGTTGGTGCGCCTATTTTTAACAAGGATGGGGAAGTTTTGGCTTCCATCAGCATAGCGGGATTGCATGCACGCATGAAGCCGCAACTTTCGAAAATCACCCAGCTGGTGAAAGAAACAAGCAAAGAAATATCATGCATGATCCAACATTCGAAGGAGCCGTTGATTCATGAAACATACATTGGATGAAAAATATTTTGTTCAATCGGTCAAAAAAGCGTTACAGATTTTAAAATTGTTTAAAAACCGGAGGCAAGAGCTTTCGGTCACTGAAATTTCCCAATTGATGGAGCTTCCGAAATCCTCTGTTCATCGCCTGTTAAAAGAAATGGTGGAAGAAGGATTTTTGATCCAAGACCGGAAAACGGGAAAGTATAAATTAGGATTTTCCATTTTAGCTCTTGGAGGAATTGTGAAGTATCACATTGATTTTTTCGATGATGCGCGGCCGCTGCTGCAGCAATTTGTAAAAAAATTCAACTTGCCCATTCACATTTGCATGATGGAGCAACAAAAAGTCACCTATTTGATGAGAGAAACGGGAAACATTCCGATGAAGCTTATAACCAGAACCGGCCGGCAAAATGATATCCACTGTACAGCGGAAGGAATGGCCATTTTGGCATACAAAAACCGGCAAATCATTGACTATATTTTATCGAAACCATTGAAACAACATACCCCTTACACGTTGACCGATCCGGATGAACTGCGGGATGAACTCATCAAAGTCCGTTCCCAGGGTTTTGCGATGATGAAGGATACGTACGCAGTTGGTTATTCCGGTTATGCCGCCCCAATCCGGGATTATACCGGTGAAATCTTTTTATCACTTGCGGTGATTTCAAAAAATGATTGTATAACCCCGACGATTGAAGAGAAATTGATCGTTGCCATTAAAGATACAGCAAAAGAGATTTCAAAAATATATGGTTACTATGATTAGTAGGTAGATGAAATCATGCGCAGGACGGAAAAAGAAAAGCAGCACCTTCAATATCCGGGAAGGTGCTGCTCTCATCTCGCTAATCTGCATCCACTTCTATAATTTCACCCGTCTTCGCATCAACTTTTATATCGATTTCAGAAAGGCCCTTTTTAAATTCGATGGAATAGCGTGTTCTGCCATCATCCACCTCAAGAGACCAACCGACAGGGGTAAAACCATTGACTTCCTCTTTTGCAGAAGCTTTTTCGATGGCTTCTCCCGGCTCAATAATATTTGAAAGATCCAGAGCTTCATCTCTGTCATGATTTGCTTCAACTTCTTCCACTTTCATTTCTTTTGTGGACGCATCAATTACTACATCGTATTCTTTTGCAGAATCAAAACCGTCGATCTCATAACGCAAATTTCCAAAATCGGCATCCAATTCAATGGATTCGATTTTCGCATCCGGATATTTCGCCAAGAATGTGTCAATTGCCTCTTTCATCGAAACAGCCGGATTCGTCACATCTACGTCTCCGTTTGCATTCGTGTCCGCCGTTGTGCTGGTTTGGACATTGGTTGTTGTGTCTGTTTCATTCATCGCATTATCATTTTCATTTGATGTGTCTGTGCCGCAAGCAGACAGCAACATGAGGGTAAGCCCTGCCATCATTAATTTTTTTATCATGGATATGACCTCCTTTAGTGTTTCCATTTAATATAATTGGCACTTTTTTTAAGAAGAATACCTGCGGCTATTGATTCATCATTAATTTCTTTGCCATCTGCACATGTTTTTCCTGCCCTTCCAACAGGATGTGGACATGGCAATTTGCCAAACGGGGAAAAAGTCGGCCCATTTTTTTTATGGATAGAAGGATTTTTAAGTTTGATAGTGAATTTTATAAATAATTCCATAGTTTGATAGGAGGCGGTAATGTTGAGCAAAAAAGTGTTGATTCTTGCTGGTGATGCTGTAGAAGCGCTTGAGGTGTATTATCCTTATTATCGTTGTCTTGAAGCGGGCTTTGATGTAACCATTGCGGCACCTTCCGCAAAAAAACTGCAAACGGTTGTCCATGATTTTGTCGATGGCGTCGATACGTACATTGAACGTCCCGCATATGGTTTGGAAGCGCATGAGGCATTTGAAAACATCAAACCGGAAGAATATGATGGCCTTATTATTCCAGGCGGCCGCGCACCGGAGTACATCCGATTGAACGAATCTGTGCCATCCATTGTCAAACATTTCTTTGAAGCCGGAAAACCGATTGCCGCTGTTTGCCATGCCGCACAAATTTTCGCGACCATTCCGGAAGTGATTAAAGGCCGCGAATTGACAGCTTATATCGCATGTAAACCGGAAGTGAAAGCGGCGGGCGGTACGTATGTCGATAAAAACCTCCATGTAGATCAAAATCTCGTAAGCGGTCACGCTTGGCCTGATTTGCCAGGGTTGATGAGAGAATTTATTAAGTTATTGGAAGGCTAAAAATGCTCCCATCCAATTTTGAATTGGATGGGTTTTATATTTCGATTCCCCATATACTATGAAAAAATTATCTCTCCCTCTCGAATCTTACAAGAATCACCCTGAATTTTTATATATTCATATCAGATTGAAAAAGGACAGGGCTCTATTATGAAATAATATTAACTCTTGAATATAATTATGCTAAAGGGAGGGGATGAAATGAAAAAATTTACTGATTGCATGAAGGAGAATTCATTCTGGTTTTATGCAGGCATAGCTGCTACCGCGCTCATCCTGTTTATATTTTAAGAGATTGCAAAGGATGCATTCTTCCTTTTTTAATGAGGCTGGGACATAACTAATAAAGTGAACGAGCTGCAAAAAGATTTTTTGTAAAAAATTGATTGGAGTGACGGGGCGAGTGCTCCTGTCGCGCACGCTTAGTCGCAAAGCAAAAGCTTTCCTGCGACGAGCCCTCTCGAGACCCCG